>Ga0209375_1001727_pt1 | contig 16332 bp, 11 predicted proteins | sample GraSoiAngelo_131_FD_185888 | JGI IMG/M metagenome (GOLD analysis project Ga0209375, IMG submission 185888) | Grasslands soil microbial communities from the Angelo Coastal Reserve, California, USA - 14_0929_02_30cm (SPAdes) (version 2) | ecosystem: Environmental > Terrestrial > Soil > Grasslands ... | reverse complement strand
GCGCCAAAGTCGAGCAGCACGAGCTTGCCGTCGGCCTGAGCCTCGGTCAGTGCCGTCTGAATGTCCTTGTGGGCGTCCGCGCGCTTGTCGTACGGGCCCTGCGAGCGCGCCGGGGTGTACGCGCCAATGGCGAGTGTCAGGAGGGTGGTCAGCGCGAGGTTCTTCATGCGGGCCTCCATGGTCCGACAGGGATATGGGAAGTCTACACTGCGCGCGCGCTTCAAGGGTTTTCGATATCCGCGAGGGCTATCGGGGCCCGGTCTGGAAGACGGTGACGAGCTCAGGCGTCATACGCCGGGGTACCTCCCCAGAAAGAGCAGGAGAAACCCGACCGTGTCCATCGTGCCGTGGGCAATGACGGACGCCCAGAGATTGCGACCGGTGACCAAGTACAAGAGCCCGAACACGAAACCGCCCAACCCCGCGGTGATCATGCCTGAGAGCCCCTGATATTGGTGACCCACGCCGAAGAGAATGCTTGTGACCACGAGTGCGCCGAGCCAGGCGCGGGGCGTGTCGCCAAGCACACGCGCGATCCGCGTGACCAGGTAGCCGCGATACACGAATTCCTCGCCGAAGGCGGCGAGCGTCCACGCGACAGTCAGCGAGATGAGCAGAAAGTGGATGTTGCCCGCCAGCGGAGCAAACAGGCTGACGTCCGGGAGCTTGCCCGTGAGCCGGGCGATCGCGGGCTCGGCGATGTAGAGGCTGAAGCCCTGATAGACGATGCCGGCCCCGACACCCACTGAAACCGTGCGACCCCAATCGGAGCGGAAGGCCAGCCCGACGGCGCGCGGGCCCTGGCCGCGCAGCCAAAGCGAGAGGACCCCGACGACGACCAGAAACGGTGTCGCGCTGAACGGCAGGATCCCGGCGAAACCGGCGACGAGAATCGCCGCCGCGACCAGGAGCTCCGGAAGCAGGAATCGCTGCGCCCGCAGGGCGTCGCGAAAACCGCCGGGCGTCACGCCGATGCTCGAAGATCCCATGGATCGTGGAGAGTATCACACAGTGGACCACCGCACAAAGCCCCTCCCGCATCATCGCTCGCTGTGGAATCGCAACGCGCTACGTTTCCGCCATGACCTCTCGCCCAGCGACCGGCCGGGCGAGGTGCTGGAAAAGGTGGGGCAGTGGCTCGGCGCCGGTGTGCGCGTCGTCTGGGTCCTCGACCAAGTCCGGCGTGACGCCCGGGTCTATCGGGCAGACGGGACCATTTCGACCGTGGGACCGGACGACGAGCTGGATGGTGAGGACGTGCTGCCGGGCTTTCGCTGTCCGCTCCGCGACATTCTCTGAGCCTTTTGCACACCCGCGGAAAAAACAGAGACCGGCTCAAACGACCGGAGAAGGCGGCGAGGTTTCGAGCGGAGCTGGCCGATTCGGCGGGCAAAGCCGCCAACGCCGCCAAGCGGAATTGACGAACGGCGCACTGAACCAAGTGAACTGGGGCGGGAGGACTCGAACCTCCAACTTCCAAAGTTACGACGCCGACGCGCTCAGCGTCGCCTCAAACAGGACAAGAACTTAAGCGACCCGTCGAACGTCAAAAACAGGCGCCTGCCAAACAGAAAATTGACCCCGAAACCGTCACCAAACCGTCACGGGGATCCGCGCCTAGAAGACGTATCTGACACTGAGCTCCATTTGCCACCGCGATGCGAGATCCCGAATCTGGCGGAGCTTCGGGAGCCGCAGCGTGGAGCCCGCGCCCGGCGCTCGCATCGAAGCCCACCAAGCGAACCAGAGGTGAGCCGGCGGGTTCAGCGCCGTGAGGCGGGTCCGCCCTACCGTTGGTTGAGCAGATGGAGCACGTTGCGCAGCAAGCTATCTGCGCTCTCCTGCCTCGAGCCGCTGCAACTCCGCGCGCACGCGCTCGACCTCGGGCCCCAGTCCGGGTTCCGGAGCGCTGCGGAGCGCGAGATAATGGCGGTACGCGCGGATTGCGCCGGCCCGGTCGCCGTTCAGTGCCGCCAGCCGGCCTTCTTCCCGTTGTTGAGTGGACAGGAAGGGCTCGAACCAGGCCCGACGTCGCACCGCGCCGAGGGCCCGCGACAGGTCGCCGCGCGCTTCGAAGAGACGAGCGGCGATGAGGTTGCCGATCGGGAAGAGGAGGTCATTGTAGTTCCAGCCGGTCCGCAGCAGCGAGTCCAGCCGCTCGAGCGCGGCGGAGGAATTGGGCGAGTGCCGGCCGTCCGCCACCATCGCCTCCACTTCCGCCACGCACAGCGCCATGGCCGGAGGTTCGAAGAACTCGGGCACCCGCGCGAGACCCCCAATGCGGGCCAGCGCCGCCCGAGCGGCAGGGAAATCTCGGGCTCGGACGTGCCAGTGCGCCAAGGCGCAACTGGCAGTCCGTCGGTCTACTATCTCCCCCGAGCCCGCTGGGGCGCCGCTGGCGTAGTCTTCGAGTCGCCGCGCTGCCGCAGCTGCTTCGCTCGAGTCGCCGTCCCAATACAGCCCTGCATAGACGCGAAACTCCAGCCGCCCGACGTGCCACCCGTAGAAGCCCAGATCGGATTGGGCTAGCAGGCGGTTTGCGTTCCCCGGTCGCCCCCGGTTTAAGAGCAGCCGGAGCGCTTGCTGGGTCGCCCACTTGTGTTCGTTCTGAGTTTCGGCGTTGCGTAGCAGCACCTGCGCGGCCCGATCACCGTCGTCTAACCCGTTGCCCCCAAGCTCCTGGCTCCATCTTACGATGCCCATCAGATTCTCGGGTCCCATCTGGTCGAATCGTCGCCTCAGGCCTGCAAGGGCTGCGCTGTCGTCCAGGGCGACCGCGATCTGCCACCGGACGAGGTCGGCCGACTCGTCCTCCGTATCGTGGGTGAGGTAGAGCGCCGCATAATGCCGCACGGCATTGCGGTCTCCCGCAAGCGCTGCCAGGACGATCAGATCCTCGAGCGTCAAGGCGCGGGTCGAGTCGAGTCTGAATGCGCGGCGTAACGCCGCAGCAGATTGCTCCTCCCAGCCGGGGTAACCAATGACCGGACCAGAACTCCACAGATAATCACCGGCGGTATACCATGCATCGACCCTGTCCGGGGCCACCCGGGCCGCCTCCGCGGCGGCCGCAATCATCTCGGCTTCTGTCGAGGCGCGAGGGTAATGCGGCCCGAGGTAGGCGGTCAGCAGCGCGCGGTCAGCTGTTCCCATGCGGTGGCGACGCCTCCACATAGCGTCGGCGCGCCACTGTTCGTCGCCGGCACGCCAACTCCAATAGTTGGTCTCCACGGTCGCCACGCCGATATCTGCCGGAGTGAAGCCGGAATCGAGACCCTCGGCCCGGTTGAAGTAGTCCTCCGCCTCGTGGACGCGACCGCGACGATAGGCCTCCAGGCCGGCGAGGTAGGCACGCAGCGCGGTGAGGGAGGTGGCCGCGTATGCGGCGCGCTCCTCCGCCCCCTCGGCGTTGCGAGCCGCGAGCAGGCGTACGGTGAGCTGGTCCGCAAGGTACGGCAGGCTGTCGGCGCTGCCCGAGACCGTCGCGACCTCCGTCCCGAGTGTCGCGGCGACCCTGAGGCGATCCGGCGTGCCCGCCACGCTTCCTCGCAGCAGCAGTCCCACACCAAGGGAAGTCCGGAGTCTCCGCTGCGCGTCGGGTGAAGCATCGACCGAAGGCATGCCGACGCGTTGCAACGCGTTTGCCACCGCGCGCGGGTCGAAAGCCCTGGGGCTGCCTTCCCCCGTCAGTCGTGCGACCATCAAGTCCTGAAGCCAATCACGGAGATCCGGCAGGGCGGGATGGTCGCCGTGCACCGTGAACGGGAGCACCGCCACGGCATCGGACTCCGGCGGCTGCCCGGAGCGTGTTTGCGTGCCGCGGAGTCGAGGAGTCGAGTCGGTGTGAAGCGTGAACGGAGCGGCGGCCTGAAGCCGGGCACGGTACTCGTCCGCCAGCTGCCGATTCCCCGCCGCGTCGTACAACGCAACCAGCCGCTCAAGCGCTCTGCGCGTTCGTGGATCCCGATCGCCAAAAGCCGCGCTCAGTCCCTGGTGGCTCTCGAACAGATACCGCTCGGCCTCTACGTATTGCCTCCGCGCGAGGACCGCCGCCCCGAGGAACTGCTCGGCATCGGCGATGTCCGGATGGAGGGGGGGCAGCGCCGCCTCACGGATCGCCAGAGCCTCGCGGAACAGCGACTCGGCGGCGTGGGGCCCGCCCTGGTCGAGCCGCAGTTCGCCCAACCCGACGAGGATCGTGGCGACGAGCGGGTGCGGCGCGCGCAGTCGCTGCCGGGCGATGGTCAGCGCGTGAATGTACAGGCGCTCCGCCTCGTGATCCCGCCGCAGCCGGTGCAGCAGTCGAGCGTACTCGGTCTCGTCGGTCGCGACGTCGGGGTGGTCATCACCCAACGAACCACGCGCGGCCGCGATCCCGTAGCGAAACAGCGAGTCCGCCGCCACGACTTGTCCGGCGTCGCCCAGAGCCGCCGCGAGATGCACCACGCTGCCGGCGATCTCCGGGTGCTCTTCCGGCAGCGCCCGGCGCCGCAGCGTCAGGACGCGACCATACAATTCCGCAGCGGCGGCAAACTCTGCCAAGCCCCCCTCCGCGTGTGCCCGCCCTTCGAGGCTCTCCGCGAGGTCAAGGGGCGAGTCGCCAACGTGGGGCTCGTCGATCACGACGGCTTGGTTCGACACCGAGTACGCGGCGCGGTTGCGGCGTTCGGCGAGGAGCACCCCCGCCAGCCCGTTGAGCGTTCGGGCCACGTCGCGGTGGCGTGGCCCTTGTAGCTGCCGGCGCAAGGCGAGCGCGTCCTGATAAGCCCGTGCCGCGCCCTCCAGGTCCCCCTGCGCCACGAGTACGGCGCCGAGCATGTCGAGGGACTGCGCGATCTCGATCCGTGGCTCAGGGGACGTCCGGCGGCGGATGGCGAGTGAGGTCTCGACGAAGCGGCGTGCCCGGTCGCGCACGCCGAGACCGAAATAGGCCCGTCCCATTTCGAACAGCATTTGGGCCCGCGCCTCCGGTTGGCTGGCGAGCTCGCGGTCGATCCGCGTAGCCCCGCTGTCGAGGATCTGCCGCGCCGAGAGCGTCGCGCCACCGCCGGCGAACGGGTCTGACGTTTGAAACAGGCCGGCGAGGAAGGTGGAGACCTGCTCCGCTCGGTCGCGCTCGACGGTGATGCGGCCCGCCTGGGCCCGAATCCGCACCGATTGCACCGCCGTCACCACGGCGAACGTCAGCACGAGCAGCGCGACGCCCGCCGCCAAGCCCACGCCGATGCGATGCCGCCGCACGAACTTCTGCGTCCGGTAAAGACGGCTGTCCGGGCGGGCGGTCACCGGCAGCCCGGCGAGGTGCCGCCGAACGTCCGCCTCGACCTGCTCGGCCGTGCCGTAGCGGCGGCCGACCTCCTTCTGGAGCGCGGTCAGAACAATCGTGTCAAGGTCGCCGCGCAGGCGGCGTACGAGCTTGGCGGCCACGAGGCCCCGCGCCCGGGCGCGCTCCGCCAGGTCGTCCCCTCGGAGCACGGCCGCCGAGGGTAGCTCGGGCTCCTGTTCGAGGATCGCGCGCACGATCTCCAACGGCTCCTGCGTCGTCAGCCGGTACGGAGCCCGTCCCGTAAGCAGCTCGTTGAGGAGCACGCCGAGTGCGTAGGCGTCGGTCGCGGTGGAGATCGCGTCGCCGCGCACCTGCTCAGGGCTGGCGTACAATGGTGTCATAAGGCGCTCGACCGTGGCCGTGCGCGCGCCGGACACTCCATCGCCGCTCAGTATCTTGGCAATCCCGAAATCGAGCAGCTTCACACCCCCGGCGGGGGTGACCAGGATGTTCGCGGGCTTCAAGTCCCGGTGGACGATAAGGTTGCGATGCGCGTGCTGCACAGCCGCGCACACGCGGCAGAACAACTCGAGCCGCTCGTCGATCGACAGGCCTCGCGTATCACAGTAGCGATCGATCGGCATCCCCTCGACGTATTCCATAGCGAACCACGGCACACCGTCCGCCGTGACGCCGCCGTCCAACAGTCGGGCGATGTCGGGGTGCTCGAGCGCCGCGAGAATCTGCCGCTCCTCGAGGAAGCGGCGCACGGAACGGTCGTTCTCCGCGCTCCACCCACGCAGCACCTTGAGGGCGACCGTCTTGTGGTATTGCTCGTCGGCGCGCTCGGCGAGATAGACCGTGCCCATGCCGCCATGCCCGAGCTCGCGGACGATGCAATACACGCCGATGCGCGCGCCCGACGCGCTCTCGTCGGCCTCAGGGGGAAGATCATGCAGGAACGGCGCCGCGAATTCCGCGGCGGGCGTGTCGAGCACCGACGCTCTGTCGGCGTGCGCCAGCAGACGGGCCACTTCGGCACCGAGCGCGGGATTGCCGCGGCAGGTGCGCCGCACGAACAGCTCTCGCCCCTCGGCGGGCAGGTCGAGCGCCTGGTCGAGAACGTCGAAGACCTGCCGCCACCACGCGGCGGTACTGGGAGTCGTGGCGATGAGCACCTCGGGCCACCGACTCGTTCATAATGCGGGCTGGGGCCGAGCGGCGCAAATCGCGCTGCGCGCTCAGGGCTGGAGCGCCTGGTACAGCCAGCCTTTGGCCTTGACCCAGTCGCGCCGTACGGTGCGCGAGGTCACGGTCAGCGCCTCCGCCGTCTCCTCTTCCGTCAGGCCTCCGAAGAAGCGGCACTCGACGACGCGACTCAGCCGCTCATCCAGCTCTGCCAGCCGGACCAGAGCTTCATCGAGGGCGATCAGGACATCCGACCGCACGTCGGCAGCGAGGGGGACGTCGTCGAGGTTGATCCGCGCGCGCTCGCCGCCGCGCTTCAGCGCGCGATGGCGGCGGGCGTAGTCCACGAGGATACGACGCATGGCGCGCGCGGCAACGGCGAAGAACTGTCCCCGATCCGCCCACTGAGTGCGCGTCTGGTCGACGAGCTTCAAGTACGCCTCGTGCACCACGGCCGTGGTCCCGAGCGTGTGGTCGGGCCGCTCCCGCTCGAGCTGGTGATGCGCGATGCGGCGCAGCTCCTCATAGACGAGGGGGAACACCCGATCCATGGCGCCTCGGTCTCCCGCGCGCCATGCCAGCAGCAGGTCGGTAATGTCCGGTTCGCTGCCCATCCCGCGGTACTCCAAGGGGTTAGGCGATCGGCCTAACATGGGAGCCCCGCAATCCGCACGCAACAGTCGGCCCGATGTCCGCATCCAGCCCCGGGCTGCGCGTCAGGTACTGGAGGAGAGTGATGCAACACTAACCCGCCTCCGCAGGCACGACGCCGAGACGCGATCGCACCATGGCATATCGGTGCATGTCGGCGAGGAGGGCGAGGAGCGCGAGGGTTTTGCGCAGGGCGCAGGTCGGCTCAGGCTCTGGTCAGGGAGGTCTTTATGACGTTGCCGCGCTTCCACATACACGGTCCGCTGGTGCTCCTCGCGCTGTTCGGCGGCTGTGACGGGAACCATCCGCTCGAGCCGGCCACCGATCAGGGGCCGACGCTGAGCGTCGCCAGCCAGAAAGGCCCCTCCGGCCTCGTCGCCAACCCTTTACCGGGCGCGATCGCCCTCGGTTGGCAGGACAACTCTCCCAACGAGACCGGCTTCGAGGTGCTCCGCTCCACGACAGGGGCGAGCGGCACGTTCACCACCATAACCACGACGACAGCGAAGGTCACGTACTACACCGACAGCGGACTGGACCCGAAGCAGCAATACTGCTACAAGGTCCAGGCGATCGGGCAGCAGAAGCGCGTCATCGGCGTCTCCAACACCGTGTGCGCTACCCCGCTGCCGCTCGAGCCGCTCGCCGCGTCCAAGGTCGTCGCAGTCTTGCTCAACACCTGGACCGTGCAGATCACGTGGACCGACAACTCGATCAACGAGGACGGATTCCGCGTGGAGCGTGCCGGTAGCGATGCCGGGCCCTGGACCACGCTCGTGGCCACGAGCCCGGGCATTACGTCGGTCCAGGACGGCAACAGCACGCCGAGCCAGGAGCGCGTCTGCTACCGCGTCGTCGCGTTCAACAAGTACGGCGATGCCCCTCCGTCGAACACCGCCTGCACCGCGTTTCCGTTCGCGCCGACCAACCTCGTCGCCAAAGCGGTGGACGGTCAGACCATCGACCTCACGTGGACGGACAACTCCGCCTTTGAGGACGGCTACGAGGTGCAGCGCTGCTGCCAGACCGGGTGGATCGTCGTCGCCAGCCTGCCGGCGAACGCGGTGAGCTATCGCGACGCGGGCCTGATCAGCAACGCGCAGTACTCCTACACGGTGCGCGCCAAGAGGGACCAGGGGTACTCGACATACTCCAACTACGCCAGCGCCATCACCGCCACCGCGCCGCCGAGCGCGCCCGTGGCTCAGGCCTATCCGGCCTCGAGCAACATCATCACGGTGTCCTGGTACGACAACTCCGGGATCGCCGAAACGTTCCGCGTCGAGCGCTCCTTTGACGGCGGGACGAGCTGGATGGCGTTCGGGCCGACCGTCCCAGGACAAACCTACCTCTACGACGAGGGACGCACGCCCGAGCAGCCGGTGTGCTATCGCGTGTACGCAGCCAACAGCCGTGGCGAATCGGGCCCTTCGAACACCGCCTGCACGGCGCCCCCGCTAGGGCCGACCAACCTCCTCGCGACGACGGTCGACTATCAGGCGATCAACCTCACGTGGACCGATAACTCCGCAGTCGAGGATGGGTACTGGGTGCTTCGGTACCTCCCCTTCCCCGACGACTACTGGATCATTGTCGCCGAGCTCCCGGCGAGCACGACGAGCCTCCAAGACACGGGGCTGTCGAGCGAGACGTGGTACTCGTACTTCGTCGTGGCGTTCAAGGACGGCGGCACCTCCGATTACTCAAACCAGGTCGACGCCCTCACCGACCCGCTCCCGGTCGGAGCCGTGAGCCAAGCGGCGACGAGCACAGGGCACGTCACCGCGGCGTCGCGCGGGTTGACGCCCGGAGCGCCCACGAGACGGCCGATGAAACCAGCGACCACGCAGCGGTCCTCAACCATGAAGCGGCACTAGGGAGGCGCACCATGAACGCACGACGCACTCAGCTTCACCTATCGAGCGTCTGGGGGTTGGCGGTGGTCCTCGGGCTTGCGCTTCCGGGCTGCCGCGATCAGGGAACTCCCACCGCCCCCGGCGCCAAGGCGCTCACCGCCAGTGTGACCCCCGCCGATCCGGCGGGCCGCCATCTCGTGGTCTTCACGGCCGAGCGCGTGCCGGCGGCCTTCGCGGACCGCATTGCGCAGCTGGGCGGAACCATTGAGGCCGCGCTCGACAGCATCGGCATCGCCACGGCGACCGGGCTGTCAGAGACCGCAGCGACCCAGCTGCGAGCCGCCCCGGACATCCGGGCCGTGGAGCCCGACCCGATGACAAGCCCGCGGGATGACGGCGAGGCCACCGACGGTCTCGCCGACGAGGCCCCGAGCGAGGCCGCGAGCGAGGCCGCCGTGCCAGCCGATGCCACCGCGTCCCCGACCGCGGCGCAATTTTACGCGCGGCAGTGGAACCTGCGAGCGGTGTTCGCCCCCGACGCGTGGGCGGCAGGCCACCTTGGCTCGCGTGACGTCGTGGTCGCGATCCTCGACACCGGCATCGACTATACGAACCCCGACCTCGCCGGGCTCGTGGATCTCGACCACTCAATCTCGTTGGTGCCCGAGGACGTGACGCGGCACTACCCGGGCCGGCTGCCGTTCGCCGACCTGTTCTGGCATGGGACCGCCGTGGCGTCCGCCGTCGCGAGCAACGCGAGTGTTCTGGCCGGGGTGAACCGGTACGTCACGCTCCTCGCAGTGAAGGTCGCCGACTCCACCAACAACCACACCGTCGGCCGCCTGATCAGCGGAATCGTGTACGCTGCCGACCAGGGCGCCGACGTGATCAACCTCAGCAGAGGCAGCGAGCGCGACAAGAGCCAGAGCCCGGGTTTTGTGGCGGCATTCGAGCGCGCGGTCAACTACGCGTTCCGGAAAGGCGCGCTCGTCGTCAGCGTCCCGTTCAACGACGCCGCCGACCTCGATCACAACGCCAACATCGTGCGGATGCCCTGCGAAGCCGCCAACGCGATCTGTGTCTCAGCCACCGGGCCGACCGGCGCGGCCGGCATCAACGGGCCGTGGGTGGACGTGGATGCAATCGCTCCCTACAGTGCCTTCGGCCGCTCCGCCGTCAGCGTCGCCGCGCCCGGCGGCGCGGGTGAGGTCGGTCAGTTTCGGAGATTCTGGGCGTTGTGCACGACAACCCCCTCGGCGACAACCGGCGCCCCGGCATGCCGAGCGCACCAGGCGATCGCTCAGGGGGCTGGGACGAGCTTCGCAGCACCCACCGTCTCCGGGCTCGCGGCGCTCCTCGTGGCTCAGCTCGGTCACGGAAACCCGGCACTGATCCGTGCCCGGATCCTCCAGTCAGCAGACGACCTCGGTGAGCCCGGGACTGATCCGTACTACGGCAAGGGGCGCATCAACATCGCGCGGGCGTTGGGGATCATTCATTGAGCGTGGGCACGGACATGACCTGGACTAGAGCAAGAGCCGTCCTCGGCAGCTTGGTAGCTGCCCTAGTTACTCCCGGCTGCAGAGACTCGGTCGCTCCTCCTGCACCGGTCACCGTCACCGCCGTGAGCCCCGCCAGTGGCCCGCTCGCCGGCGGGACTAACGTCACGATCACGGGCGGCAACTTCGCTAACGTCACCAGCGTGACCATCGGCGGCAGCGAGCTTGGCAGCCGCACAGTGGTGACCGCCACCCAGATCACCGGCACCACGCTAGCCGCGAGTGAACTCGGCGCCAGCGATGTCGTCGTGAGCTCCTCGAGTAACGGCAGCGGCACTTGCAAGGGCTGCTTCAGGTACCTGCTACCTGTCCTCGCACGACCGCTCGCCGCCGGCTTGGAGCACACCTGCGCGCTCACCACCGGCGGCGCGGCGTACTGCTGGGGCCGCAACGATGCAGGCCAGCTCGGCGACGGCTCGGGGACAAACACCTCGACTCCGGTGGCCGTGTCGGGTGGACTCACGTTCAGCGCGATTGCAGCAGGATTTTGGCACACCTGCGGGCTCACGACTGCTGGCGCGGTCTATTGCTGGGGATACAGCGATCAGGGCCAGCTCGGTAACGGCTCAACGACAGGCAGCCTCGCACCGGTCGCTGTGTCCGGTGGGCTCACTTTCAGCGCGGTCGCGATTGAGGAGGACGCCCGTCATACCTGCGGACTCACAGACGCGGGCGCGGCCTACTGCTGGGGTCAGAACTCCTACGGCGAGCTCGGCAACGGCTCGAGAACGAGCAGCTCGACTCCGGTGGCCGTGTTGGGTGGACTCACTTTCCGCGCGATCGCGGCGGGAGGCGTTCACACCTGCACGCTCACGACTGTTGGCGAGGCCTACTGCTGGGGCTCGAACGGCCGCGGTCAACTCGGCATAGAGAGGGGGACCGGTCCGGAAACCTGTCTTTACGGCTCGTTCAGTTACGACTGCAGCACTGTCCCCATCAGAGTGGCGACCGCACGGCACTGGAGCGACCTCGCAGCGGGCTTCGTCCATACGTGCGGCTGGACACCAGGCGGCCAGGGGTATTGTTGGGGTTACAACCTCCTCGGCCAGCTCGGCGACGGGTCGACTACGAGCAGCGCCACGCCGGTCGCCGTGTCGGGTGCCCTCACGTTGAGCGCCATCGCACTAGGCCGCGACCACACTTGCGGGCTCACGATCGGCGGCGCGCCCTACTGTTGGGGTTACAACCTCCTCGGCCAGCTCGGCGACGGGTCGACTACGAGCAGCGCCACGCCGGTCGCCGTGTCCGGAGGCTTGAGCTTCAGCGCCACTGCCACAGGTGGAAATCACTCCTGCGGGATCACCAGCGCAGGCGCGGTCTATTGCTGGGGCGCCAACGACTCGGGCCAGCTCGGCGATGGCACGACCACCAGTAGCGCGATCCCGGTCGCCGTCGCTGGGTGGCCTTAGCCGAAGGCCGGGACAACGTCTTCGGCCGGCTCGGCCGCGGGCTTGCGTCGGCGAGCTCGTGATAGTTCGCGGCCGAGGCATCGGTCAGAGGGAGGAGCGTATGGCACTGCGTCGACTGGTGGCAATCGTCGGCAGCTTGGCCGCACCAGTAACCGCCGGTTGCAAGGACGGTGCTTCTCCTCCTGCGGCGATAAGGGTCACTGCCGTGAGCCCCGCCACTGGCCCGATCGTCGGAGGGACCAGCATCACGATCACGGGCGCCAACTTCATCGATGTGACGAGTGTGACGATCGGTGGCACCGAGCTCGCGGGCCGGACGGTGATAGGCACGACCCAGATCACCGGTACGACGCCCGGCGGGGCCGCTTTCGGCCTCGCGAACGTGGTCGTTACTTCCAGCAGCCAGCGCGCTGGAACGTGCAGCGGCTGCTTCAAGTACGAGCCGCTCGGCATCGTCGGGCAACCGCTCGCCGCCGGCACCTACCACACCTGCGCGTTCAGGATCAACGGGGCAACCTACTGCTGGGGGGAGGGTCGGTCGGGCCAGCTCGGGGGCGGCTCGACCGTGAGCAGCTCGACGCCAGTAGCCGTCTCTGGCAGCCTCATCTTTGGCGTCCTCGCCGCTGGCGGCCTTAGCACCACTGTATTCGCTCATAGCTGCGGGCTGACGAGCGACGGGGCAGCCTACTGCTGGGGCGGAGACGGCAACCTCGGCGCCGGGTCGACAACGGCTAGCTCAACGCCGGTCGCCGTTGCCGGCGGCTTGAGCTTCAGCGTCCTCGTTGCGTACGATGTTCAGACGTGCGGGCTCACCAGCGCCGGAGCGGCCTACTGCTGGGGTGACCCGGAGAACGACCAATCGTTTGCCTCAACGCCGTACTCGGCGTGGGGAACAGGGAACCTCCGCTTCACCGCTCTCGCCGTCGGCGGCGCTCACGGTTGCGGCCTCGCGACCGGCGGGGCGGCCTACTGCTGGGGATACAACGAGAGCGGCCAGCTCGGCGTTGGAACCTCGGAGGGTCCCGGTACGTGTCGCTACGGCGCCTGTAGCGAGGATCCGGTGCCCGTGGTGACCGGCCTTCGCTGGGTCTCCATCACTGCCGGCGGTGCGCACACCTGTGGTCTCACGCCGGGCCGCGAGGCCTATTGCTGGGGATCCAACGCCTACGGCCAGCTAGGCATCGGCACCGCGGGGCCTGAAACGTGCGGCTCCTCCCCTGCGGTCCATTCCTGTAGCACCGCCCCGGTGCCGGTGGCGACCACTCTGCGCTGGGCCTCCATCACTGGCGGCGTTGGACGCACGTGCGGCCTCACGCAGGGCGGCGACGCCTATTGCTGGGGCCTCAACTCCGATGGTCAACTCGGCAACGGCTCCACCGCCAACAGCTTTATTCCTGTCGCTGTCTCCGGGGGGTTGAGCTTCATAGCCGTCGCTGCGGGCGAGCTTCACACCTGCGGGCTCACGACTTCCGGAGCGGTCTACTGCTGGGGCGGGAACGACTCGGGCCAACTCGGCGACGGCTCGACGACAAGTAGCACAATTCCGGTCGCCGTCGCTGGGTGGCCTTAGCGTGCGCTTCACGGCCGAGCGACGAGCGCGCGCGCGTAGCCTGACGACGCGCCCTCCGTGGGACACCGAACCGGAGCATCAGGCGAGGCGGAGCTTGTCGAGAACTGGGGCGGGAGGACTCGAACCTCCAACTTCCCGGTTAACAGCCGGGCGGTCTGCCAGTTGACCTACACCCCAAGGGCACCGCAACCCAACCCCACACCGTTACCAGACTGATGACTCGCCGTCTCCAGTGCCAGACGCCAAGCGGTGAACAGGAGTCAGGCGTCAGAAAAACCTGCGCCCCCGGAACCATTGGGTGCCGGGGGCGCGCGTTCACCGTCACTGCACGCTACGCCGCCCCGGCCCCCAGATTCGGGAGACTGGCGTTACCGTTGCGATTTGCGCCCAGACCGGCGAACGTCCGCATAGGGCTTACACACTAGCACCACCCCTTCTCCCGAGCAAGGGGCGAACGCACATCCACATGCCGCCCGACATCACGCCCGCCGCCCCAACCGACCTGCCCGCCATCCTCGAGCTGCTCGCCGCGAGCAAGCTGCCGCGCGCCAGCATCGAGGCACACGTCGCGAGCACGCTCGTGGCGCGCGATCATTCGGGCATCGTGGGGAGCGCGGCCCTCGAGCTGTACGACGGAGCGGCGCTGCTCCGCTCTGTCGCCGTGGCGACGGAGCGCCGCGGACAGGGCCTCGGGGCGGCGCTCACCCTGGCCGCCCTCGATCTCGCCCGGCGCCGCGGCGTACGCACGGTGTATCTCCTCACTGAGACCGCCGGGCAGTTCTTCCCGAAGTTCGGCTTCACGCAGATCACACGCGCACAGGTGGAGCCGGTCGTGTTGCACTCGCCGGAGTTCACCACGGCCTGCCCGAAGTCTGCGACGGTAATGGTGAAGCAGCTGTGAGCTAGTGCTTCATTCCGCTCTTCTCGGCAAACTCGCGGACCGCTGCTTCCTGCTCAGGCGTGAGCTTCTCGGGGATCTGGACGTGGATCTCCACGTACTGATCGCCGCGCCGGCCGTTTCGCTCGATCCCTTGCCCGGGGATGCGGAACTTCTGGCCGTGCTGGGTACCGGGCGGCACCTTGAGCACCACGCGTTTCCCGTCGAGGGTGCGCACCTTGATCTTCGAGCCCAGGAGGGCCTGCGCCACATTGATCGGCACGACGCCCACCACGTCGAGCCCCTCGCGCCGGAAGAAGCGGTCGGGCTCGACCTGAATCACCACCACGATGTCGCCACGCCCTTTGGCGCCCTGGCCCTTCAGGCGCAATCGCGTCCCATCTTCCGTCCCCGGCGGGATGGTGATCGTGAGGTGCTTCTGCGCCCGCACCTCGCCCGAGCCCTGGCAGGTCGGACAGCGCTGCGCCGGCACTTTGCCCCGGCCGCGACACACGGGGCACGGCCGCTGCACGGCGAAGCCACCCTGCCCGAACGAGATCGTGCCCCGGCCCTTGCACTCTGGACACGTTGAGAAGGTAGTCCCAGGAGCCCCACCCGAGCCGCTGCAGGTCGGGCAGACCTCGGGCAGCGTGAGCGTCACGGGCACCTTCCCACCCAGCGCGGCGACCCGGAACGGGATGGAGATCGTCGTCTCGATCTCCTCCTCGTCGTCGAGCGGCACCCCGGCGCCGCGCCGACCGAAGATCGACGAGAACAGGTCGCCCAGTCCGCCGAACGAGCCCAGATCGGACAGATCGAACTCGGCATCGGGGCCTGGTGTCGTCCCGCCAGCGCGCCCGTACCCCTGACCGGCGCCCGCGAACGCTCCATAGCGCCGCAGCTGATCGTACTTCTTCCGCTTCTCCGCGTCGCTCAGGACGTCGTGCGCCTCGTTGATTTCCTTGAAGCGGTCGGCGGCCTGCGGATTGTTGGGATTACGATCGGGGTGGTACTGCTTGGCGAGGCGGCGAAACGCTTTCTTGATCTCGTCGGTCGTCGCCGTCTCGGACACTCCGAGGATCTGGTAATAGTCTCTCTGCGAAGCCATCTACTTCCCGTCCCCGCTCCCCCGTGCTTCACCTCCCTGCCACTGCAACACGATCACCCGCGCCGGCCGGATGAGCGCGTCGCCCATCCGATACCCGGGCTGCAGCACCGCCCCCACCGTGTGATCCTTGGCCGGATGATCGGCCGGTCGCGTCGTGACCGCCTCGTGCACATGGGGATCGAACGGCACTCCCACCTGATCGACCCGCGTGACCCCAGCCGCCTCGAGCGCCTTCCACATCTTCCGTTCCACCATGTCCACACCGTCGTGGATCGTCTTAGCGTCGGTTTGCGCCGGATCGACGTGCGCGAAGCGCGCCAGATCGTCGAGGGCATCCACCAGGCGTTGTATCAGATCGGCCTGCGCCCGCTGCCACAGATCCGTGCGTTCTTTGACCGAGCGCTTCTTGAAATTGTCGTACTCGGCGGCGAGCCGGAGGTACTTGTCCTTCATGTCCGCGAGCTCTCCCTCGAGACGGACGACCGCCTCCTCCGACAGTTCGATCAGCGCCCCGGATTCGGAGCCCGCCGGCTGCTCCGGGGGGGGGGGCTGCGGTTGCTCTGGCTTGTCGTTCATGGTCCTGCGCTTCATGAGCAATCGGTGTGCCGTCCGAGATGCGCCGTTTTGGCTGGCCTGGTCGGAGTTCGGGCCCGGAAAGAGCGATCTGATAAGAAGATAGCCGCGCGGGTGGGCCCTGTCGAGCGAGCGGGCGCTGTCGTTACAGCCGGCCGGCGACGAAGGCCACGACGTCGCCGAACGCGGTGTCGCGCTGCGGGTCGTGCAACACCTCGTGATACATCTCGGGATACCAGCGGACCAGCACGGGGCCTTTCAGGCTGTCGGCGAAG
>Ga0209375_1001720_pt1 | contig 16371 bp, 22 predicted proteins | sample GraSoiAngelo_131_FD_185888 | JGI IMG/M metagenome (GOLD analysis project Ga0209375, IMG submission 185888) | Grasslands soil microbial communities from the Angelo Coastal Reserve, California, USA - 14_0929_02_30cm (SPAdes) (version 2) | ecosystem: Environmental > Terrestrial > Soil > Grasslands ... | reverse complement strand
CTCACGGAGCAGTACATGTCCTCGCTGAACCTCGGCGGCTTGTTCGCGAAGGCTTTCGGGAAGCGCCGAGAGGGCGAAGAGTGATGGCCGACCGCGGAGACCGCCTGCCCTTGGTCTTCATGGCCCGTATCCCCGGCCTGGCGACCCACCTCGGATGGAGCTTCCTGCGATACCAGGCGCGCCGCAAGCGGGGCGTCCGGGCGTTCCGGCGGGAGCTCCTGCGCGTCGGCATGCCGAAGGACCGCGCGGCCCAATTGGCCAAGGCCTACCACGAAGTCGGGTCCATACGCCAGCTAATCGCGGGCCGCGGGCCATCTCGAAACTAGGCTCCAGAAAGGCTCGCGCGAATCCGGGACGCGTGAGGGCCGGGCCCGGCACTGGAACGTCATTCCGTCCCGGGCCATCGTTCCCGCGGGAAGAGGGGTCGGCGATCGTGTGACTTGCGAGGATCCGCTCCAGACGCGGATTTGTGCTTGCCGCTGTCGAGAGGCCGCGCAGACCTTTATGGTCCAGGCCCGGTTCGATCCGATAGTTCGCTGGGGTGAAGCGCACGTCGACGCAGTCCCGACTGTTCGAGGAATCCCGGCCCACCATCTGGACAATCGGTCACTCCACTCGATCCTTCGATGCGTTCGTCGCCCTCCTTCTGGAGTACCGAATCCAACTCCTCGCGGACGTCCGCCACTACCCGGTCTCGCAACGAGTCCCGTGGACCACGAAGGGGAACTTGGCCCGAGGCCTGCAAGAAAGGGGCGTTGCCTACGAGCACTTCGAGGACTTGGGCGGCTACCGAAAGGCGGCCGTGCCGAGCCTGAATGAAGGATGGCGAAACGCGGGATTCCGCGGTTACGCAGACCGTATGTCCTCCTCCGAATTCCGAGCGGCGCTCGACCACCTGCTTCATCTCGCATGCGACACCCGCACCGCCATCATGTGCGCGGAAGCTCTGCCGTGGAGGTGCCACCGATCGTTGCTGTCCGATGCTCTCCTCATCCGGGGCGTCCGCGTCATCCACATCATCGGTCCCGGGAAATCGCAGGAGCATCGTCTCACGCCGTTCGCGAAGGTCGACGGAGATCGGATCACCTATCCTGCGGCAGGAAAGCGGCTTAAGCCGCGCGACGTTGCATCGAGGAAGGGAGATGACCCGCGAGGTGCCGATTGACGCGGCTTCAGGGTTCGTCATCTTGAGCTGGCGCAGCGGGGAAGATGGGCTCTCCCTCCGAGTCCGCGGACAGAGCGAGGAGGTGCACCTCGTGTGTCGCTGCGGGCGCCGCCACTGGATCGTTCGAGAGAACTTCTCCGATGGACGTGCAATGCTCGTCGTCACCTGTCACAACTGCGGCACGCGAGCGGCCTTTCCGCGGGAATCGATGAGCCTACCGAGGGCGTGATCCTCACCGAAGGGCGAACCCGCCGTCCACGACGATCGCCTGCCCCGTGATGTAGGACGCATCGTCCGAGGCCAGGAACGAAACGACGCGCGCCACTTCCTCCGGCGAACCCCAGCGCTTCAGAGCCGGTTCGTCCGCGAGGGTTCGTCGCTCCTCTGCCGACACGGCCTCCATCGGGTCGGTCGTAATGCTGCCGAGCGCGAGCGCGTTCACCCGCACCCCTTTCGGCCCGTACGCCAGGGCGAGCGCGCGCGTCAGGCCCAAGATCCCCGCCTTCGCGATCTGGTAGCTGATGCCAACGCGGTCGCCGGTGATCGCCGGGGTCGATCCGACGAAGATCACGCTTCCGCGGCCGGCCTTGGCCATCGAGGGGAGGACGGCCTGGGCGACGTACGCGGACCCGAGGAGGTCCACATCGAGCGGCCGACGGAGCTCCGCGGGAGTCAGATCCGTGAATTCCTTGTTCCATTCCTCGACCCGGAACGGATGCCCCGCGAAGCAGGCCGCGATGTCGATGCGCCCGAACATCGCGAGGGCCTTCGCGGCGAGGGTACGGCAGGAACCTGGATCCGTCACCTCGCTCTGGATCGCGGCCGCCTTCCGCCCGAGGCCTTGCACCTTCTCGACGACCGCCTGGGCGGCGTCCTTGCCGCGGCCGTATTGTACCACGAGGTTGGCGCCCTCGCGGGCCAAGTCCAAGGCCACAGCCCGGCCGAGCCCTCCGCTTCCGCCGGTGACAATCGCGACGCGGCCCTCCAGTCGGCCCACGGGCACCGCACCCGCGCCGCGTGTAATAAATCCTCGCGGGCCCGCGGGCTTCCCGCGAAAGACGGATGAAATGGGAGCGCGTGCGAGGGTCCATGGAGAGATCGATGGGGACGCCGGACGGCCGTTGCATCGCCTGCAAGGGAGAGCTGCAATCAATCGGCACCGAGCGGTTCCGGGTTGGAGGGACGACCGGCGGTTGGAAACTCTTGTTCGGGGAATGGGCGGAACTCGGCGAGGACATGCTGTCGTTCGAAGTCCTCGCGTGCACCGCATGCCGCCGCGTCGAGTTGCGCGTGCCGCCCGCCGGCACCTAGAAGCATTAATTACGGAAGGCCCGATGGGCCGCGCGCGGGGGTAGCCAAGCTAGGACAACGGCGCCGGACTTAAGATCCGGTCTCGCAGGAGTCCGTGGGTTCAAAAGCCCCGCGCATCGCGCGGAGCGGGAAGTCCCATCCCCCGCACCGTCCTCATTGCAATTGCGGGAAATGTTTATGTGAGGGCAGAGGCTCGCCCGCCGAAGGAGGATAGGAACGGTGGCATCCCTCTCGAAAGCGTTCGTCGTAGCCCTTTTGATCGGTTCGATCGCGGTCTCCTTGGTCGCTCCCGGGGCCGTGGCTTCGCCGACGAGCCCCCGGACCGCGAAAGCCGTCCCAATCACCCTGTACGGGAGCCAGTCCAATGGCTGGGGCTTCGACCTGAACAGCATAAGCCAACCGGGGCCTCCGATCGCGGTCACCACGGGCGACGTCATCACCTTCACCCTCTTCGCGGCGGACAGCCAGACGCACAATTTGGTCATCGACCTGAACAGCAACCAGCTCCAGGACACCGGCGAACCGCACTCGGACACGTTCTCGAGCCCGACCACGTCGATCACGTTTCAGTATACCGCGAATGTCACGGGGACCTTCCTCTACATCTGCGGCCTCCATGGCGGGGCCTTGATGCGAGGGGCCCTCACGGTGTCCGCGCCGACCGCACCGCCGACGGATAACACGTTGTTGATCGTCGCCGGAGTCGTCGTAGTCGTCGTGATCGTCGGGGCGGGCGCGGCGATGGCCATGCGTCGGAAGAAGCCGAAGCAGCCGCCGAATCCCTAGAACCAGTCGAGCCGGAGGCGTCGGAGGATCGCGTCGAGCTGGCGCAGCTCGCGCGCGCTGAGCGACCACCCGGCGGCCCCCGCGTTCTCCTCGGCCTGGGAGGCCCGCTTCGCTCCAGGGATCGGGACGACATGCGGGTTGCGGCGCAGCCAGGCCAACGCCACCTGGGCGGGCGTCTTGCCGTGGGCCTTTCCGATCGTTCGCAGCGCGCGGACGAGCGGCGACGTGGCCCGGATGTTCGCGGGCTTGAAGAGGTCCTCGTCGGATCGCACGCGGTCCTTCGGCCTCTTGCCGTTGTGATACTTGCCGCTGAGCAGGCCTTTTCCGATTGGACTCCAGGCGAGGATCGTGATACCTTCGCGGCGGCAATACGGGACGACCTCGGCCTCCACGTCCCGTTGCAACATGTTATACCGCACCTGGTTGGATGCAATGTCCGTCCTCGACAGGTGGGTCCGGGCCTCGACGAGGTCGCGGACCGCGAAGTTGCTGACCCCGATCTGTCGGATCTTGCCCGCCCGATGCAGTGCCTCGAGGGCCTTCATCGTCTCGCGGAGCGGCACTTGGCTCCACGGATCCGGCCAGTGGACCTGGTAAAGGTCGATCTCCCGAACTCCCAGGCGTTTCAAGCTCGCCGCGCACGCCCGTTTCACGTCGTCGGCGTGAAGGTGCCATCCTCCGACCTTCGTCGCGATGAACACCGCGTCGCGCCCGACCTCCTTAATCGCGCGGCTCATGACCTTCTCGGAATGGCCTTCGCCGTACGCCTCGGCCGTGTCGACCAGGTTGACGCCCAACTCGACGGCTCGTTCCATCGCCTTCCGGCAATCCGCATCGCGGACGTCGTTCCCCCAAGCCTTGCCGCCCGCTTGCCACATGCCGAGCCCGATCGCGGAGACTTCTGGACCGCCGCGGCCCAGCCGAATGTAGTCCATGCAATCCTCGGCGCCCGGCACGGGGCGGCGGGCAAAAAACCTATCGCGGTACGAGGTCGAACCACTCCGGCGGGTGGTCGGGGAGCCGGAAGCGGATGAATCTCTTGTTGTATTTGTCATGGTACATGTTCGAGTCCTCGATCCCGCGGTGGTACGCGACGTCGAAGGCCCGCCAATCCTTCGCCTCGATCGCGCGGGCGACCGGTCCGAACCGGTCGCGGACGAACGCCGCAATGTCCTCCCGGTATTTCGGTCGGGCCGCCGAAGCCGTGTGGAGGATCTTCTCCGACTCCCGCTCCATGTACCCGGCGAGCTCCCAGTTACCCGCCTTCGCCGCGTAGTAGAGGACCCAATAGCGGCGGCTCAGCTCGTCCATCAGGCGAGCCATCCCGGGCTGCATCGCGGCAAGCTCGTCCACGGTCAGCGTGCCGTGCTTGGTCGTCGCCCGCACCCGCGAACCGGGGATGGCCTCGTCCATGCGCGCCGGAACGGCGTCTCGGTCAAGGAGGTTTTGGGTTCCCCGCCTTCGCCTTCGCGACCGCGTACTCGACCATCGCGTCCGCGGCATTCACTCCGACGGCGTCGAGGAGGCCGTGGAATCCCGGGGATGCGTTGACCTCGAGCACGTACGGCGTCGTCCCGCGGAAGATCATGTCGACGCCGCTGATCTCGAGGCCGACCGCCTTCGATGCGCGGACGGCGATCGATTTCGAATGATCATCGAGCTCGATCGGGACGCCCTTCGCCCCGAGATGGATGTTCGCCCGCCATTCATTGTGGGCGGCGATCCGTTTCATCGACCCGATCACGCGTTCGCCGACGACCAGAGCTCGGATGTCGACGCCGGGATTCGGGATGTACTCTTGGAGGCAAACGACCTCGCCGAAGAACTTCAGCGTGTCGACGATCGAAGCGGTCTCCTCGAGGCTCTTCACCCGCATGACGCCGATCCCCTGCGTCCCGGAGAGGATCTTGAGGACCGCGGGATAGCGGACGAGATGGGCCGCTTCCATGAAGTTCGGTCGGGACGCGAGCAAGATGCTCCGCGGGATCGGGATGCCCGCCTGCCGCAGCGACTGCAAGGCGAGGAACTTGTTCCGGGCGGTGATGAGGCCGTCGCTGGACAGCGTCGTCACGAGGCCTATCAGCTCGAGCTGGCGGAGGAGCATCTTCCCGAAGTCCGTCATCGATCGACCGATGCGTGGGATGATGACGTCCTGGTCGCGGAGGGAGGCGCCGGAAAAGGTCGCGTCGTCCGTGCCGGCGACGACGAGCCGGACCTCGTCCGTCTTGATCAAGGTCGGTTCATGCCCGTGCTCCTTGATCGATTTGAGGAGGGCCTGCGTCGACCAGTAGCTCGGCCTCTTCGAAATCACGCCGATCTTCATCGAAGCTTCCCGACCGCGGGGCCGCGGGAACGCGCGAGAGGGAGAAAAACGTGTCGAGCGAGAATCACGAGGTTAACGATATATCGGCGGAGCCCATTAGGACGACGGAAGGGCATGGGACCTGTTCACTCGGATACTATGCGCGAGCCGAAGGTCGACAAACGGGCGACGATCCCCGTGGTGGAAGAGGTCACCGTAGTCGGGCCGAAGGGCAGCGTCCGGGTGCTCGCCCGGGTCGACACCGGCGCGGCCCGGACGACGCTCGACACGGACCTCGCGGCTCGGGCCGGCCTGGGGCCGGTCCTCGATCGCGTGCGCATCCGGGCCTCGGCCGCCTCCAAGCTGGAGGTGCGGGACGTCGTCCATGCCAAGGTCATCATCCTAGGGCGGGAATTCGACATCTCCGCCGCAGTAACGGACCGCAAGGACATGCGGTATCACATGATCGTCGGCATGGACATCCTCCGCGAGGCGGGTTTCCTCGTCGACCCGTCGAAGGGGAACGGTCGCGAGAACGGGGCCGACGCGTCTCATTGAGAGTTCCGCTTCACCGGAGGACGGTCGACCTGCTAGGTTAATCTAGGACCTGAGCTACTCCGAGGATGACGGCCGCGAACCGCTGGCGTCCGAGCGTTCAGCGGTTTGCGCCGAGAGGGGCTTCGAAACACTGCAGTCTAACGAGAAGGCGGTGGCGGCTGCGATCGTGGCCATTGCGTTCGCGGCGCTCGCAACGCCCGCGGTCGAGGTCGCGACGGCATCCACGACCGCAGCTCCGGCCGCACAGACGATCATGATCACGCTGTACGCGAGCATGGCCAATCCAAGCGGCTGGGGGCTCGGCCCGGTGAACATCACGAATCCCGGGCCCACCTTGACGGTCAACCAGGGCGACACGATCATGTTCCATCTGTTCTCCGCGGACGGGGCCACGCACATGCTCGTCATCGATCTCGATGGGAGCGGGACCCGGAGCTCGGGCGACATCGTGTCGGACCCGTTCAACGCCTCCGGCACATCGTTCTTCTATCCGAACACACCGGGACAGTTCACCTATTTCTGCGGGACGCATGAGCTGTCGATGCAATGGGGCACGGTCGTGGTCCGATCGACCGCGCCGGTGAGCGACAACACCCCGTGGCTCGCGGGAGGCGTGCTCGTCCTTCTTGTCGCCGCCGTCGGTTTCGCCGTGTACCGCTGGAGACACGTCCCGGTGCCGCGAAAGGCCCTTCCGAAAGGTCGCGGCGCTCGAAACGGACGCAACGCGAAAGGCAAAGCTGCCGCGCGAAGCCGCCACCGATCGGGCCACTGAAATTCCCGCGGCCTCCCGACAACCTTTAAGTACGCCGCCTCCATGGCGAGGCCGTGGTCCGATGATTAAGCCGCTTTCTCTCCTCAACCAGCGGATCAATTCGAACGTGATGGTTGAGCTGAAAGGAGGGCGGGGATACCGCGGAATCCTCGAAGGATTCGATCCCCACATGAACCTCGTCCTCCGGGCCGCGGAAGAGACGCAGGACAGCCAGTCCCAGCGCAAGATGGACCTCGCGATCGTCCGCGGGGACAACGTCATTTACATCTCCCCATGACGTAGGTGGCCGTCGTGACCAAGGGGACCGCGTCGCTCGGCAAAATGGGAAGGAAAAGCGTCCACATCCGGTGCCGACGCTGTGGCCAGCGGGCGTACAACAAACAGAAAGCGTACTGCGCCTCCTGCGGATTCGGACGGACCAAACGGCTTCGGAATTTCTCCTGGGCGAAGAGGCATTAGCGATGGCCCGCGACCAGGGGACGTCGGAGTTCTCCGACCTTCGTCCAAAGGAAAAATGCGGCATCATCGGCTGCGCGGGCACCTCGCCGATCACCTCGGACCTGTATTATGGCCTCCGCATCCTGCAGCACCGTGGGCAGGAGTCCGCGGGCCTCGCGGTCTACGAGGACGGCCTGAAGTCGAAACGCGGGATGGGCCTCGTGCACGAGGTCTTCACCAAGGAGGACCTCGTCGATCTCCGCGGCAATTCCGGGATCGGTCACGTCCGCTATTCGACGACCGGATCGAGCGTGCTCGACAACGCGCAGCCGATCGTCGCCAAGACCTCGTACGGAGAGATCGCGCTCGCGCACAACGGCGACATCGCGAACGCGAACGAGATCCGCGAGGAGCTCAGCAAGAAGGGCTGGGCCTTCATGACGACCTCGGACAGCGAGGTCATCGTCCGCCTGCTCGCGAACGAGATCGTGAACACCGGGGATGTCAAACGGGCCTTGCGGGAGTTCACGAACCGCCTCGTCGGCGCGTACAGCCTCGCTTTGATGATCAACGACAGCGTCTACGCGATCCGGGATCCGCTCGCGATCCGGCCCCTGTGCATCGGCGAAGGCAACGACCGCATGATGATCGCCTCCGAGAGCGTCGTCTTCGATACGCTCCCCGGTTACAGGTTCATCCGAGACCTGAAGCCGGGCGAGATCGTCGAGCTCCGGTCCGATGGATTCGAATCGACGCGGCTGCCTCACCCGAACCACACGGCGCATTGCATGTTCGAGTGGGTGTATTTCGCCCGTCCGGACAGCGTCCTCGATGAGCGGCTCGTGTACGACGCCCGCGTGAAGATCGGCGAACAGCTCGCCCACGAGTATCCGGTCCCGGCGGACATCGTCGTCCCCGTGCCCGAATCGGGGCGCGCGCAGGCCCAAGGATACGCCCACGTCTCCGGTTTGCCGGTCGTCGAGGGACTGATCAAGAATCGATACATCGAGCGGACCTTCATCATGCCGGAGCAGGCGGACCGGGAGACCGGGGTCATGCTCAAGTTGAACGCGATTCGGTCCGCGGTCAAGAACAAGCGCGTCGTCCTGGTTGACGATTCAATCGTCCGCGGCACGACGATCCGGAAGATCGTCGGGATCCTGCGGCTCGCGGGAGCCCGCGAGGTCCACGTGCGGATCGGCTGTCTGCCGATTCGGTTCCCGTGCTATCTCGGGATCGACATGAAGACCCGCGACCAGTTCATCGCGAACGAGAAGACCGTCCCGGAGATCGCGGACTTCATCGAGGCGGACAGCCTTGGCTACCTCTCCCTCCGCGGGCTGATTTCCGCCCTCAAGCACTCGCGGGACGACATCTGTTTGGGCTGCCTGACCGGGGAATATCCGGTCCCGATCCCCGGAGAGAAGATGCGCAAGGAAAGGCCGCTCGAGATGTTCTCCGACTCCGCGACCAAACCAAGTGCCAGGAAGAAAGCAAGCTCCTCCCGATAGGCCTGGCGCCTCCGAGACGTGGCCCATGTTCCCGCAAGAGTTCATATTCCACTCGAGGATACATCGGGCTCGCGGGCCGGTAGATCAGCTGGAAGATCGCTATCTTGGCATGGTAGAGGCCGTGGGTTCAAATCCCACCCGGTCCACTTTCCTATGGAGTGGGCACCTCTCTGGACCCGAGGCTGGATTATAAGCAAGGTCAGAGGAATCGTGCTCTCATCCTACTTCACCATTTCTGCCCAGAACCAGGCCCAAAGGCCATGTCGCAAAGCGTGCGATTTATCACTTGGCAAACCGCTCCTGCTCTGCCTATGGACGGCGAACTTGCCTTCGCGATTGCGCTCGCAGCTTACGGCAACGCTTACATCGCATCCGAGCAAGAGTCAACGCCCCCCGAGTTGTTCGGCACGAACTCGACCTTGCGACATGTAAGTTCAGTTGCGTTCCTTGCGGGTGATACACCTCTCGAATCAGCAGCGGATGCGATTCGGAGAACGGAGCACGGCCGCTTCGAGGATCTGCGATCGCCTCACGGCACTTCCGCCTGGTTCCGCAGTATGCGAAGGGCGGCTGCGTCACGCCTCCAGGTGGTGAGACTGCCAACTCAACTGGACCTTCCAGAGGTTTATGCAGCCTCGTTTTCCGGCGGGATATCTTGGGCGATCATGGTCGACTACCCGAGCAGCTTCCGCCTTTGGGTGCCGAGGTGGAAACACGAGGGTGGCGAAAAGCCGTGGAAGGTCTCCGTTACGGGCTTCACCATTGCTCATCTCCCTCCACAGGCCGTAGTGGGGCTGATAGAGGCAGCGGAGTCTCTTCGTGCGCTGCTTGAACGATCTCTCGATTTCTCGACCCGCGCTAAGCTCGATTGGTTTCCTGACGACTTCTCCAAGGCGTTGGCGCTCCTTCGCTCCCAAACTCCTGAGATCCCTTATCACCCCGACCTCTTCCCATCTGGCGGGTACTCCCTCCTAGCTCGACAAGTCGCGGCGTCGGCCACAACGGCATACGTGTTTGGAGGGATGGGATCATTCAACGACCTTGGGTTCACGAGCCACGGGCTCGAGACGGAATACAAATCGTTGCTGCCGACTCTCTATGCGGCGGTCATCGATGCTCTCCTCGCAGCGGCCAACTCGTTTGGCCCAGAGTAGATTGGAGGGGCAGCCCCTTCGGCTGCGTCTAGACCGGCCATAGATCTGGCTGTATGAATCAGGGCAGGGCTTCCTCGACTTCTGAAAGAGACATCGGCTCGTCCTCAGCAAACAGAGCTTTCAGTCCCTGGATGAAGGCGGACCAAGCTCCCTTCCTCCCAGGCGGCGCCAAACCCGCGAGTTGGTCGATGAGGTTAATCGCATTCAATGCGGCATTCCTCTCGTCAGATCGATAATTGGCCTTCACAATGTTCATCGTCGCTCTCTCGAATTGCTCGACTTTCTCGGTCTTGCTGAAGTTGATGTACCGCTGGACCACGGAGAATTTCGTGATGCCCATGTACTCCATGAGCGTCTTTGCGGGGAGCTGAGGCGCGTAGACTGTGCCAAAGACGTGCCGCCCCATCTTGTGTGTCGTCATCTTCCTAGTCTCGTCGGCGGAGAACACTAGCTCCAGCCGGTTCTGGGATACCGCCCACTTGTTGAACCGCGGCAGGCTCAGAGTCCGGATCGTCTTGTTGAAACCCCAAGACGACTCGCTCCACGGAAGACCCCATGTCGTAATGAAGAGCTCCTCCGAGGCGATGCCGTGGTCTTGCCGCCATTGGAGGTAGTCCTTCAGCTTTTGCGCGGTCTCCGCTTGCAGCGGCATTGACCGTTGTTTTGACAACCCGCCTTTTCCCTTTCCCCCAGATCGTGACCCAGCTTTTCGACCCGTCCACCTTTAGCGTCGGGCCGTCCAGAGAGGCCTTCGCGCTGACGACCTCGAGGTACCGCATCCCGAGCCACTGCATCAGGTAGAGCATCGTCCCGTGGACGTAGTACCCGGGCTGGGCCTCGAGCCACCGCTGGAAGGCGTGGGCCTTCGCGGGCTCGACAATCTCAAGCTCCGGGTAAGCGACGTCGAACAGGAGGATGCCGCGCCGAATCTTCTCTAGCTTCTCCTCGGACCACACGTCCTTTCCGTAGTGCATGAACTCGGCGAACTTCCGGATGGCCCCGGCGTAGTCGTTCCAGCGGGCCTTCTCGCGAGGCGTGCGATCGCCTGAGGGAAAGTGGCTTTCGAACCAACCTTCGATTTCTTCGAGAGACAGGAAGCGGAAGTCCTTGTCGGGACTCACGAGCCACTGATTGGGGCGCCGGGGAATCGGGTTCTTCGTGTAGAGAAGGTACCCCAAATCACGCAGGATCGTCCGGGTCTTCTTCAGATGGCGTGATGATGTGCGCGGTGAGAGAGGCTCTGCTGGAATCCGCTCCCCGTCTACCTTCCTCTTGTTGCCATACCTCTGCATCCACAGATGGAAGTCCTCGATTGTGCTCCTCATCGGAGTATGATGTATTTGCTATCGAAAGGCGATATCTAGTACATGTAGCATACTTGGTCGGGTTCAGAATGAGAATCGAGATACGCAAGAGAGGGGATGCTCTAGCTGCCCTTGATGAGAAGGGAAATCCGCTGCGGGTCACAACAGGGGACGTCAAGAACTACGGCCGCGGAAACCAGGTGTACCTGCCAAAGGAATGGACCGGCAAGCGTGTCGTCATTGTCGACCTTACCAGCGCAGTCTAGAACGGGTCGGGACCGATGCAACCTCAACCCGCCCCACCTCCTTCAGGTGTTTCGAACCCATTCACGGCTCTGAAGTTCCAATTCCCGTTCCGCAAGTACCAGCGGCTCATCTTGAGCCAGATGGACCTCGAAAACAAGGACCGAAAGTACCACATCGTCGCGCCTCCCGGATCGGGCAAGACGATCATCGGTCTCGAGCTCATCCGACGTTTCGGAACGCCTGCGGTGGTCTTCGCCCCGACCACTACCATTCAGAAGCAGTGGCAGGATAAGGTCTCGATGTTCACCGCAGATCCCTCTGGTGTCAATGGTTTGACGAGCCTCGATCCAGCACACCTGGCCCCGATCAACATCTTCACGTACCAGCTCATTTCCACTCCCAGTGAGCAGCAGGACATTGCCCGCCAGATGGCCATCCGCCAATGGGTCGAGGACCTCCTTACCGAGGGACAGGTCGCGGACGAAGCAACCGCAACCGCGCGAATCGAGACGATACGCAGGAATAATCCCGATACGTACCAGAAGGAAATCGCTCGGAGATACCGACGAATCAAACAGAAGCTCCTCCAGGAGGAACCAGCGGACATCGAATCCTTCCTCCACCCGAACGCGAGAAGGCTGATCGACGCCCTTCTGGCCGCCGGTGCCCGAACCGTAGTCCTCGATGAATGCCACCACCTCCTCGACTACTGGGCGATCGTCCTCAGGCATCTGGTTCGTCAGATCCCGGGTCCACGCGTTGTCGGCCTGACCGCGACCCTGCCTAGCCCTGAGGACGACGAGGAATACGAAAACTACACGTCCCTCCTGGGTGACGTCGACTTCGAGGTCCCGACTCCGGCCGTAGTCAAGGAGGGAGACCTCGCGCCGTACCGGGACTTGGTCAATTTCGTCGAGCCGAGCAAGACCGAGCTGGACTATCTGCACAACATCCAGCGGGCCTTCGAGGCCGCGATTACGGAAATCACTGGCACGCAGTTATTCCGAGGATGGCTCGCGAAGCTCATCGTCGAACGGCCTGGCCCAGACGGTCATCAGGTCCCTTGGCAAGACTTCCTGAACGCGAATCCCGACCTTTCGATCGCTGGACTCCGGGTCCTCCGCCGTATTGGCTATGTCCTCCCCCCTGGCTTCGCCCTCCCTACCGAGGCTGAGGATGAACTCGGATTGGATGATTGGGTCAGCGTCTTGGAGAGGTACGCCCTCGATCAATTGACCCAGAGCCCGGAGAAGTCGGACCACGAGCGGCTCGTCCAGTTACGTCGTGTCCTGCAACCCTTCGGGCTCACCCTTACCGAGAGGGGACTGCGTCAGGGCCGATCCGCGGGAGACCTAATCCTGGCGCTTTCGGAATCCAAGGCTACGGCCACCGTCACGATTTTGACCGAGGAGGCTCGGACAATGGGGCTCCGCGTGCGTGCCGTAGTTGTCACAGACTTTGAGCGGATGACCACAGCGGTCGAACATCTCCGCGGGGTCCTCGAGCGGGATGCTGGAAGTGCCTGGCGGGTTTTCCGGACTCTCGCTGGGGATGCGATCACGGGAACTCTCGAACCCATCCTCGTCACGGGCAAGACGCTCATGATTCAAGCCGAACGAGCCGACATCGTGCTCCGCTACCTTGCCGATCACATCAAGTCCCAGGGCCTGAAGGCATCATGCTCGGGCCAGGAGACTCCTTTCGCGGGAATCGTGGAAGTCGTGGGCGAGGGTCCTGATTGGACCCCTGGGACATACGTGCGACTTATTACTCAGGCATTCGAGGAGGGGTTGACTCGATGTCTCGTCGGCACGAGGGGGATCTTCGGAGAAGGATGGGACTCTCTAAGCCTCAACACTCTAATCGACCTCACGAGCGTCACCACGAGCACCTCAGTTCAGCAGCTGCGAGGTCGAACGATCCGAAAGGATCCCACGTGGACCCGCAAGGTCGCCCACAACTGGGATGTCGTTTGCGTGGCCAACGACTTCAAGCGAGGCGATTCCGACCTGCGTCGGTTCATCGAGCGGCACAAACAGTACTGGGGCGTGGTGCCTCCGCGAGAGTTCCGCCAGGACCTCGATGATGCGAGACAGGTCCTCGCCGGGCGAATCCTGGGGAAGGAACTCGGCGGGCAGATCGTAAAGGGCGTTTCCCACGTGGACCCAGACCTCGATTTCGATCTCTCAGCTCGGAGGTTCGACAAGGTCAAATACGAACGGTACAACAAACGCATGATTCGGCAGGTCCCGCTCCGCGATCGCAGCTACGACTTCTGGGGGATCGGACAGGAGTACAGCAACTTCTCGACTTCTATGACCAGACTGGAAGTCGAAGATCTCAGGATCCGGACAGTCTTCACGATTACCGAGACTCTCAAGCGGATGCTTCGGCAATTCCGCGCCACGGTCTTGCTAGGGCTCCTGCTCACTGTCTATGTCGCGTCACGCACGGCTGTAGATGTTGCACTCACGGGTACCGGCTACCAGCTGATTGCAATCATCCTGGTGGTCGGATTCGCGCTAACCTTGGCCCTCAGCTTCCGATCGGCACGCCGCCTGGCCCGGGCATTCTTTGTGGATCAACCGCCGGATGCCATCCTGCTCGATATCGGACGCGCTCTGCTGGCGAGCCTCAAGGACACAGGCCAGGTTAGCAAGAACCTTCAACCGGAGTTCGTCCGGACCGTCGAGCTCCCTGACAACAGCTACCAAGTCTTCCTCGATTACGCGTCGACGGATGACGCTGCAACGTTCATACGGGCTTATCGTCAGATCTTCGGACCTGTGCGAGACCAGCGCTACCTTATCCTGAGGGATGACTCCCGCCTACCGCAACTGAGACTCGCACCCTTCTGGTTCGTTCTCCGACGGTGGTATCGACAGCGCCTTGGATTCAAACCGGCCTACCATCCGGTTCCGGATGTCCTCGCGATGAGGAAGGAGTACGCTGAGACGTTTGCCAAGTATTGGAGAGAATACGTTGGTGGGGGGCGGCTGATATACACCCGAACCGAAATCGGGCGGGGGTTCTTGCTAGAAGCCAGAACCCAGTCACGCCCGAAGGTCCCCGGCCTCGCCTTCGAGACGTGGCGATGAGGACCAGTGGGAGAGAAGCAAGGTCCTGTGCCTTCTAACGGGGATCAATGAGTTGACCCTCCAAATGCTTCATACGTGACCGGGCACATCTTGAAACGGGATGAAAACCGAGGTTGAGGACCGACTGCACGAGCTGCGACAACGGGCCGCAGCAATGGGGCGTGCCAGGGAGCCGTCAACCGCATCATCGCCGGGGACGGAGATACTTGCAGGGCTTGCGGGTCAGTTGGCTTCGAACGCGATCAACTCCCTAGGACTCGCCCCCATCATTCCGCGTCGTTCCGCGAGCGCAGCGGCTCGGAGGACAGTTAGACAAGGCAACGCCCAAGCGAAGCGCAACCAAAGGGAGGCTTGGCTGTCGGCTCAGTCGGGCAGCGTTGACCAGCTACTCTCTGAGGTGGAGACGGTGTTCAAGACGCTGTCCACGCGTTCGCGGTCGTTGACATCGCGCGGTAACAGCGACTTGCTGATTCGGAAGCTCGGGAGGATCCGTAATCTGAATTCGCCAAGTGCCAAAGCTAGGGCCTTGGCAACGACTCTGGATGAGGTCGTCGGCCTTGACCCAATTCCCAATGAAGAGGTTCCGGTCTATCTTGCCCAACGCAGCATCTCGAACGCGAAAATGGCAACCGAGATCGTCATGAGCGTGGAAATCGCACTCCGGTCCTGTGTGAAGAGCAGACTCGCCACCACCGGAAGCGCTTGGTGGACTGAACATATCCCAGCGAGAGTCCGGAGCCGCGCGGACAAGAGGCGGGAGCGAGCCGAGGCCGTGTACCCGAGCGTTGCCGCCCGAGAGAGCCCCCTTTCTTACGTGAATTTCTCCGACTACGACGACATCATTCTGGAAGACCGTAATTGGCGTGAGCATTTTTCGTCCGTCTTCCCCAGTCAGGGCTGGATTTCGACGAAGCTTGGAGACCTTGAGGAAATCCGGAACGCCCTGATGCATTCAAACCCGCTGACACAACACGGTCTTGACAAACTCAGGGTTACCGCAAAGGACCTGCTCGAGAGAATCCAGAAATCCTGATTTCGCCGGATCCAATCGTGGCGCTTACCCGAGCAACTAGGCTCGCATCTGGGCGTTCTTAGATTGGGTCTGGCTGATCCTCGGTTGGCATTCTGGGTTCAAATCCCACCCGGTCCACTTTTCCCTCGGCCCATACCTGCCTATTGCATGCTATAGCAACCCATAAGTAGGTGCATGCGCGTGTCTGCTTCATGGCCACAACTACGATCCAGCTCAGCCACGAAATGAAGAAAACCCTCGAAGGGATGAAGCTGCACCCCCGCGAGACCTACGAGAACGTCCTCGAGAGACTCCTCGAGGATCTCCAAGAGCTGAACGAGCAAACCAAGAAGGAAATCGAGCAGGCCGTCCGCGATGTCAAGGCGGGCAAGTACCGGACCCACCAGCAACTGAAGGATGAACTGGGTTTCTGATGGCCTTCGAGATCATCTGGTCCGAGCCGGCCATTCGCCAACTGAGGAAGCTCGATCGAACGGTCGCCCGCCGGATCTTCAACAAGGTCGGAGAACTCGCGGACAATCCCCATCGACTGGTCCAAAGGCTCGTGAGCTCGCCTTATTACCGGCTTCGAGTCGGGGACTATCGCGTAATCCTCGACATTCAGCAGCGTCTCCTGCGAATTCTCGTCCTCAAAGTAGGACACAGGGGATCGATCTACGACAGATAGGCGGGATGGAGTCGGTTTGAGATCGG
>Ga0209375_1001719_pt1 | contig 16372 bp, 16 predicted proteins | sample GraSoiAngelo_131_FD_185888 | JGI IMG/M metagenome (GOLD analysis project Ga0209375, IMG submission 185888) | Grasslands soil microbial communities from the Angelo Coastal Reserve, California, USA - 14_0929_02_30cm (SPAdes) (version 2) | ecosystem: Environmental > Terrestrial > Soil > Grasslands ... | reverse complement strand
GATCGCGCATTGCGTGGGCGGCGAACTGCAGGGTGAGGGGAATGAACCATGATGCCTGGCGCGCCCCGGCGCTGGCGCGGGCCACCGCCGCATACTGCTCGAACAGGGCGAGGAGAAACGCGCCCTTCGAGGGAAATTGCCGGTAGATCGCGCCCTTGGTAAAGCCCGCGGTCCGGGCGATGTCGTCGAGCGTGGCGAACTCGATGCCGCGCTCCGCGAATACGCTCAGTCCCGCCTCAAGGAGGAGCGTCCTAGTCTCGGCCGTCCGTCTCTGCCTGATACCCATCGGAATCTACGATACCGATTGGAATCGGCTCAGGCAACCAAGCGCGCCTGGATGACATCTCGGATACCCGCTGGTATCTCTAATTAGCCACAACCCCAGCCGTGATACGGCGTTCCCACGCCGTGGTCGTTTCTCACTGAACCAGTCACCCGCCTTTTCAAAGATAGGGCCGCGCCCGAGCCCCATTATCGGTCTCCAGGAGGGAACCTGTGAATCAACCATCCGCTGGCACCCCCGAGGGGAGCCTCCAGTTCGACCACGCCGAGCGCGACGGCCGAGCCTCCGCATTCACATGCGCGGTCTGCCGCCAGCCCATCGCCGGGTCCTACTACGAGGTGAACGGCAATGTGACATGCCAGCGGTGCCGCAACCAAGTCATGTCAGGATGGAACCGGGGCTCTTCGGGTAAGCGCTTTGTGAAGGCTTTGGGACTCGGGTTCGCCGCTGCGGCGTTGGGGGCGGCGGTCTACTTCGGGATCGCAGCGCTGACCGGGTACGAGTTCGGCCTCGTGGCGGTGGTCGTCGGCGTGCTGGTAGGCGGCGCCGTGCGCAAGGGTTCGAACGGCCGCGGGGGGTGGCGCTACCAGCTGCTCGCCATGTTCCTCACCTACACCGCCGTCGTGGTGACGGATTCCTCACTGATCGCGCGCGAGCTGAAGAAGGAGTGGGGCGCGCAGGCGGCCTCGTCCGCCGCAGTGGCCGACGGGATAAACGCCTCCAGCGACGCGGCGCCGAGCACGTCGCATCGGCCGGGGCCGCTCGCGGTGGTCCTCGGCCTCATGCTCATCATCGCGCTCGCGTACGCGGCGCCTATCATGATCGGCATCACGAGTCCGCTCCACCTGCTGATCGCCGGTTTCGCGCTGTACGAGGCGTGGAAGCTCAACCGGGGCGTCGCACTCCACGTCACGGGACCGTACCAGGCGGCCGCTCGCCCTGCGGCGGCCTAACTCATCGGCGATGACCGACGCCGAAGCACCCGGGCGGGCGCCGTTCCTGTGTGCGCAGTGCCGCACGCAGATCGCGCCCGCCCTTCTCGCCTGCCCGTCCTGCCAACGCCTGGTTCACGCCGAAGAGCTCAAGCGCTTAGCCGCCACGGCGGAGCGCGCGGCGCACGCCGGCGACCCGAGCGGCGCGTTGGCCGCGTGGCGCCAGGCGCTCGACCTGCTGCCGACGGACGCCACTCAGCATCAGGTCGTATCTACCCGCATCACCGCCCTGAGCCGCTCCCTGGACGGCGGGCCCGCGACCGGGAAGCACGGGTCCCCGTGGGGCAAGGGGGCGGCGGGTGTCGGTGCACTCGGCGCCCTGCTCTTCAAGTTCAAGTTCGCGCTCGTGTTCGTCCTCACGAAGGCCAAACTGCTTCTCTTCGGCCTGACCAAGGCGGGGACGCTGCTCAGCATGCTGCTCTCGGCGGGCGTCTACTGGACGATCTGGGGTTGGAAGTTCGCGTTCGGGGTGGTGCTCTCCATTTACGTGCATGAGATGGGTCACGTGCAGGCGTTGCAGCGCTATGGCATTCAGGCCACGGCGCCCATGTTCATCCCCGGGATCGGCGCCGTGATCCGACTCAAGCAATACCCGGCCGGGCCCCGCGAAGACGCGCGCGTCGGGCTCGCGGGCCCACTTTGGGGACTCGCCGCCGCGCTCGCAGCCTACGTCGTGTATCGCGCCACAGGCATCGGGGTGTGGGGCGCGATCGCTCACTTCGGCGCGTGGGTGAACCTCTTTAACCTGGTCCCGGTTTGGCAGCTCGATGGCGCCCGCGGGTTCCGGTCGCTCACGCGCTACCAGCGCTGGATAGCGGTCGCCGTCATCGCCGTGATGTGGGGTGCGACATCAGAGGGGCTCCTGGTGCTGCTCGGCTGCGCCGCTGCGGCGGCCGCTGCATTGAGTCGCGCTGCAGAAGAACCGGATCACATCGCTCTGGCGCAGTATACGCTGCTCGTGGGGGTGTTGTCGCTGATGACCCGGATCGCAGCGCCGGTCACCGGGCCTTGAACGGGGGGGAGACCCGTTCTAAGTTTGCGATTCGGCCCGAGTCTGGCGGCCGGAGCGACGTGAATTCCTGGAGCTTGAATGCCGTACATCATCGCAGAGCCGTGCATCAATCTGAAGGATCGGTCGTGCGTGGATGTCTGCCCCGTGGACTGCATCTACGAGGGCGAGGATCAGCTGTACATCCATCCGGACGAGTGCATCGATTGCGGCGCCTGCGAGCCGGAGTGCCCGGTTACCGCGATCTTCCCGGAGGAAGACACGCCTCCGCAGTGGAAGTCCTACATCGCCAAGAACCGGGATGTATTCCAGGGCGCGAGCCCGCCCGGTAAGCCGCAGCGCAAGGGATCGTGAACAGCCGCCCCGGGGTCGTCACCCCGGGGTTCTCGCTTCAGGGAGACGGAAGCGCACTCAGGAAGTCGGCCAACAGCCGGCTGGCCGCGAGCGGCTGCTCCAGGGGTGCGATGTGGCCGGCGGCCGGGACGACGTGATACTGGGCGTCGGGGATGAGCTGCGCCATGGCGCGCGCCGCATCGGGGGGAGCGATCTCGTCCTCGCTCCCCACCAGCACGAGCGTCGGTACACGCACTCCCCGGAGGGTCTCGCTCGAGTCCGGACGGTCGCGCAACACCCGCAACGCTCCCACGAGTCCGGGCAGTGACCAACGACGCGCCATCTCGCGCACCTGTCCCGCCACCTCGGGCTGGGTGGCCCGCGTGGCCGGCGCGAGCAGCCGAGGGAGCAACCGCTCGATCACGGCATCCTGGCCTTCCCGCTCCGCGACGTGGGTGAGCTCGTCGCGCCCCCGCTTCGCGTCGGCCGAGTCCGCCTGAGGCTTGGTATCGGCGAGAATCAGCGCTCTCACGCGCTCCGGATGCCGGCGCAACAGCTCGAAGATGACGTAGCCACCCATCGAGATGCCGCACAGCACGGCCTCCCGCACGCCCAGTGCGTCGAGCACGGCCACGAGATCATCGGCGTACCGCGACAGCGAATATCCGTCGGCACCGGGGGGCACCCCCGAGCCGCCCACACCGCGCAGATCGAAGGCGATGCGCCGAGCTCGCGAAAGCGTGGCGAGCTGGTGCCGCCACACGGTCCGATCGAACGGGAAACCATGCACGAACAACACCGGCACCCCCTCGCCGCGCACGTCCACCGCAAGCTCGACGTCCCCCGCCGGCACCTGGAACGGCTGATGGCCCCCCGAGGGACGGGGGCCGAGAAAGCGGGCGATCTCGTCCGGAATCGGGGTGGCGCGCCCCAGTCGATCGATGCACACGAACACCATCTCTGCCTCCGCGATGGCGGCATCGTCGGAGATCCGCCGCACCACGTGGCGCAGGGTCATGCTGGTGGTGCCGCGGCCCGCGACCGTCGTCTCGATGCGCAGCACGTCGCGCGCGAACGCCGGGGCCCGATATTCGATCGTCGCCTTGCGCACCGCGGGCCACACGCCGTTCCGCTCGAACAGGTCCATCCCCGGGCCGCGGGCGAGCGCATCCCAGCGGGCGCGCTCGAGCAGCGTGAGCAGCGCCGCCTGGTTCAGGTGACCGAACGCGTCGCATTCGTATGGGTAAACGGTCAGCTCGACCGTCCCGAACGGCGTCACGGTGGCGGCTCCGGCTGGGGATCGGGAACCGCAAACGTATGCCAGAAAACCACCCGTTGCACGTTGCACGTTCCACGTTGCAGGAGAAATGCGAATGCCTTCGCGCCATAGGTCGGATCGAGCGTGAGACCGTGCTCGGATGCGAGCCGGGCGGCCGCCTCTCCCTCCGGGGTCGGATGACCGTACCCCCTCCCCAATCCATCCACCACTTCGGGGGAGCGGGGAGCGGGGAGCGGGACCCCAAGGCGTGCGAGCAGCCGTCGGGCCGCGCGAGCGAGGCGCATCGTGCGCCAGCCATTCGCGATCAACCGTGGCGCCACGCGGACGCCGATGACGTGCGTCGGCCAGCCGAGCGCGGCGACGGCGAGCGCGAGGCCCGCAGCCGTACCGCCGGTGCCGAGCGGTAGGACGATCGCGTCCGGCGGCGCGGCCACCTGTGAGACGAGCTCCAACCCTGCAAGCAGGTGACCCACCACCGCGCGGGGATGCGCGCCCCCGCCAGGAATCCAGCGACGGGGGCCAAGGGCCCCGGCGCGACGCCACGCATCGAGCACCGCGAGGGGCAACGATCCCCTGGCCCGGGCGCGAACGACGAGCGCCGCGCGGGCCCGGCAGGCGGCGGCGACGGCGCGGCTCATGGCAGTGTCGGGCTGCGGGAACTGCGCCAGCACGGCGCAGCCGGCCGCGACGGGAGCGTGCACGGCGGTCGCGAGGCAATGACTCGAGCCGGTGCCGCCCAGGGTGACGAATACCGTCCCGGGCGGCGCGCCCGCGAACAGGAACTCGAGCGCGCGTACTTTATTCCCACCGTAGCGCGCGGAGGACTGGTCTTCCCGCTTGACGCTGAGCTCAGCCACGCCGACGGCGCGGGCGAGCGTGGCGGCGCGCTCGAGCGGGGTAGGCCAGTCGCCCAGGCTACACGGCATCAACGTCGCGCGTATCTTTTGAATCAGCTGCGCCGGATCCGACACCCGAGCCCCGATCCACGAGGAGTCCGATGGTTGCCACCGACTACATCCGTCACGCCGCGCGCGCCGCCCGCAAGTGCGCGGGCGATCCGCTCGGCGGTGCGCCCCAGCCGCCGGACCCTGAATTTTACAAGACCCTCGCCAAGGCGCTGGAGGAGATCGCCGCCGGCCTGGACGCGCTCAGCAAGCACGAGTGAGCTACATCCGGACACCGGAAGCGCTTGCCGAAGCGATCGCGGTGCTCTCGCGGGAGCCCCTGGTCGCCGCCGACACCGAGGCCGCGAGCTTCCACCGCTACCACGACCGCATTTTCCTGATTCAGCTGTCGAGCCCTTCACGGACCGAGATCATCGACCCCTTGGCGGTGGCGGACCTCTCGCCCGTGGGCCGGCTGCTGGCCGACGCGCAGGTCGAGAAGATCTTCCACGACGCGGATTACGACCTGCGGATTCTCGATCGTGACTACGGATTCCGAGCGCGGCGGCTGTTCGACACGCGCATCGCCGCCCAGCTGTCCGGCGAGCCGGCGATCGGCCTCGCGGCACTGTTGGAAAAGTATGCCGGCGTGAAGCTCGCAAAGGAGCACCAGAAGGCGGACTGGTCGCGTCGCCCGCTCCCTCCGGCCATGCTCGCCTATGCGGCGGCGGATACGGCGCACCTGCCGGCGCTGCGCGAGCAGTTGCGCGCCCGGCTCACGGCGCTCGGTCGGCTGGCGTGGGCGGAGGAGGAGTTCACGCACCTCGAAGAGCTGCGCTGGACAGGGGCGCCCGACGGCGGCGGGCCGGACGCATTTCTGCGCGTGAAAGGAGCGAAAGCGCTGGCGCCGCGACAGCTCGCGGCGCTGCGGGAGCTGTACCGCTGGCGCGAAGCCCTGGGGGCCGAGCAGGACCGAGCCACGTTCCGCATCATCGGGAACGACGTCCTGCTGGCCGTGGCCAAGGCCCTTCCCCGCGTGCCCGCCGACTTGGTCGGGATCGCCGGGCTGCCGCCCAGCCTGGCCACGCGGCACGGCGCCGCACTGCTCGATGGTACGCACCGCGCCCTGGCGCTTCCGGAGAGCGAGCTGCCACACGTGGAACGTGCGCCACGCCAGGCGCGCGACCCGGCGGTCGAGGCGCGAGTCGAGCGCCTCAAGGCGGTCCGCAATAGCGCCGCCGCCGAGCTCGGGCTCGATGCCGGGGTGCTGTGCGGGCGCTCGACCCTCGAAGCCGTGGCCCGGGCCCAGCCCCCTCCCAGCGATCGCGCCGGGCTCGCCCGTATCGGGGAGCTCCGGCGCTGGCAAATCGAAGCGTTCGGGGACGCGCTGCTCGCGGCGCTTGGCTAGAGCCGTTCAACGCGGGGAGGCTGAGGTCGGAGATCCGTGCCGGGGAGGTTGGAACGGCCCTAGAGCCCCATCAAGGCCCGAACCTTGGGATCCATCCGCTCGGGCGTCCAATAGGGTTCCCACACGATCTCGATGTCGACGTCCTTCACGCCCTCGAGGGCGCGGAGCACGCGGTAGGCGTCGTTGGTGATCATCGGACCCGCCGGGCAGCCGGGCGAGGTGAGGGTCATCTTCACACGCACCTCGCCGCCGACGGTCTCGACGTCGTACACGAGGCCGAGGTCGACGATGTTCATGTCGAGCTCCGGATCCTTGACCTGTCGCAGCGCGGTGCGCGCCGCTTCTGGGCTGAGCGCCACGGGTGCTGTCATCAATGACTCCTCTCCACCGATGCTGTTTCCGAACCTAGTGCCGTTCCAGCTCGTTTGCCACCGGAACACGCCAGGATGCCTCACGGCGCCGCCAGCTGGAACGGCGCTAGTCGACCCCAGGGCCGCGCACCAGGCAGCGACGTCGCCGGGCGATCCAGGCGTACAGCCGCCGCGCCACGGGCGCCACACCGGGGACCCGGAATCCCCACGCCAGCCAGCGCTTCCCCGGCAACAGCTCCAGGAGCTCCGGAACCGCGTCCGCGCCGGAGAGCACGCGCCCGTCCGGGGGGGGCAACACCAGGTGCATCGCCGCCGCGAGGGCCGGAAGCGGGATGTGGAACGCGGCCACGCGGGCCCGATCCTGGAACGGGACCAACGCGATGCGACGTTCCCGGTCCCAACGCCGGAGCAGGTCGACCGAGCGCTGGCAGAAGCCGCACTCGCCATCGTAGATCAACGTCGGGCGCGTCCGGTCAGCGCGCATCGGATGCTCGTGCGGCCGCGTCGGCCACGGCGCTGCGCACCTGCTTCAACAGGGTGAAGGGCCGACGCGCGCGCGGCAGGTACGCGCGGTTAGTGAGCAGGACCACGAACAGGTCGCGGTCGGGATCAATCCAGAGCGAGGTCCCCGTCCAGCCGGTATGACCGAAGCTCCGCGGCCCGAACAGCGTTCCCGCGCTCGACACGCTCTCCCCCGTCGGGACCGCCTGCCAGCCGAGCGCCCGAGCTTCGGTCCGCGCCCCGAACGTCGTCGCCTTGGACGTGAACAGGCGCACCGTCTCCTCACGCAGCTGCCGGCGGCCGTCCCGACTCGTCCCGCCTCGCAGCACGAACTGGGCGAACCGCGCGACGTCGGCCGCAGTGGAGAACACCCCTGCATTGCCCGACACGCCTCTGAGCTTGAACGCACTCCCGTCATTGACGGTGCCGGCGACGGGATGGCCGTGCCACACCCCCGTGGGAGCGATCCGGACGCGCAGGCGGGGGGGCGGCCGGAACATCGTCTCGTGAAGGCCCAGGGGCGTGAAGACCTCCCGCGCGACGAAGGCGTCGAGGGGTTCGCCCGTCACGCGCCCCACCAGCTCGCCGAGCAGGATCGCATTCAAATCGCTGTAGATCACCCGGCTGCCGGGCGGGACGCGGGGAGTCTCGCGCAGCACGCGCGCCATGAGCGCCGCACTGTCGGGAATCGCCTTGAGCTCCGGGTCCGGGATGTCGGCGCGAAGCCCCGACGTGTGGGTGAGGAGCTGGCGCACCGTGATCCCTGCCGTTGCCGGTCTTTGGAGCTCCCTGAGGTAGGTCGAGGCCGGTTCATCCAGGCGCACCTGCCCCCGCTCCACGAGCAGCATCAGCGAGGTCGTTGTGGCGATGACTTTGGTGAGCGAGGCCAGGTCGTACATGCTGCTGTCCGGATCGACGGCCGGGCTCGACGCCGACCACGTGAGGTGCCCATAGCCCTTGGCGACTAGAATCGTGTCGCGCCGCCCGACGATCAGGGCCGCGCCGGGGTAGGCTCCCCGACGGATACCGTCCTCGACCAGCGGATCGAAGGTACCTGCGTTGAACACCGGGGAACCGGCGCTCTGCAGGGCCAGGAGCAGCAGCCCTACGACCACACGCCCGGAATCCGTCGGCCGCACGCGAAGCAGCCACCATCCGGGCCGATCCGCTGTTGCTTGATCACGTACCCGTACCGCTCGATCAGCAACTCGCCGCAGTCCGGGCACCACGTATGCTCCCAGCGCCCGACCCGGCCCGGGAGGTTGCCCGCGTAGACGAACTCCAGGCCGGCCGCCGCGCCGATCTCGCACGCTCGCACCAGCGTCTCGGCGGACGTGTTGTCAGGGTCGGTCATCCGATAGTCCTTGTGGAATGCGGTGACGTGCCAGGGGATCTCCGGGCTCACCGACGCGATGTAGTCGGCGGCCCGGCGCAGCTGGGCGTCGTCGTCGTTGAACCCTGGAACCACCAGGGTCACCAGCTCGAGCCAGAATCCCCGCTCGTACACCATCCGGATCGCATCGAGCACGTGCTGGAGCACGCCACCCAGCTCACGGTAGCGGCGATCTTCCATCGCCTTGAAGTCGATCTTGTAACAGTCGGTCCAGGGGCGGATGTAATCGAGCACCTCGGGAGTCGCATTGCCGTTGGAAATGAACGCGGTCTTCAAGCCGTGGCCCCTCGCCACCTTGAACACGTCGAGCGCCCACTCGGCGGTGATGAGCGGCTCGTTGTAGGACGAGCCGACCAGCTTCGCTCCCTGCCGCAGCGCCAGCCGAACCAGGTCGTCCGGCGTGACGTCGGTCGGGACCACACCGGCAGCGTCGTCGCGTAGCGCCTGGCTCGTGAGCCAGTTTTGGCAGTACCCGCAGTGGAAGTCGCATCCCAGCATCCCGAACGTGAGCGTGTCGGAACCAGGGAGCGCGTGAAAGAACGGCTTCTTCTCGGTCGGATCGCACTGCAGCGCCGCGACGTAGCCCGCGGGGACGTACAGCGTCCCGTCCTTGTTGAAACGGACCTTACAAATCCCCCGGCGCCCCGGCTTCACCAGACAGCGGTGGCCGCAGGCGAAGCAGCGCACCGCTTGATCCGGAAGCCGCTCGATCAGCTTCCCCTCGCGGACCCGCGCGTCCAGGGCCTGGGCGAGGGTGGCCAGCCCGCCGTCCGGAGGAGTTTCGTGGGTGAGGAACGAGACGATGCTGCGGTGCGCCATGGAATCCGCCGACTGCCTTTCCTCAATATAGCTCGACGCGGCCGGGCTCAGCCCCCGACCCGAAGCGACCCTGGCGCGAGGTCGTAGAGGAGGGCAGCTGTGCGGATATCGCGGGGCGAGAGGTCACGGACCTTGGGCTGCGCGTACATGATGTCGCCCGGATCTGGCGAGTGGTCGAGGCCGATCAGGTGTCCGATCTCGTGCAGGGCGAGCACGCGGACGTCCTCGGGCCCGAACGGTTGCCCCTTGGCATCGAAGGTGGCGAGGGTGACGACGCCACCGGTCAGCTGTCCTTCGTCGTCCCACTGCACGTCCGTCTGCCCCGAGCGCTCTCCCTCGAACTGGATGCGCCATTGGATCCGCACTTCGGCGGAGCCGGAGTCCGCGTCCAGGTTGAACCGCACGGGCACCCCGGCGTCCTGCCAGCGCTGGAAGGCGCTCCGCACGGCGTCGAGGAAGCTCGGCTGGAAGTTGGCGACGGTGGTTGGGGGGAAATACACGCGTACCGGAATCGAGACGCGGCCGTCCCAGCGGTGCAGCACCGAGTCCGAGCCCGCACTCAGGATGTCGTTCAGATAGGTGCCGCCGGCGCTGGCGCGGATCCGGCGACGGATCTCGGAACGGGCGAGGAGAACGATGTAACTCGGGCCGCCGGCGCCGACCGGCGCCACGACCGTCGGTGAAGGGGCGGGGGCGGGTTGAGGCCTGCGCGCGGTGTCTCGCGACGAATCGCTCGCCGGGCTCGACATCCGCATTACGCTCTCCGCGGGTGCGGTACCGGGCGTCGCACCGGCCGTCGCCCGCGCAGGTGGTCGCACGAAAGCGTTCCACAGCGCGGCCGACGCGAGCAGGACGACCAGCGCGGCGACGAGGATGAGCATGCGGCGTTCGAGCATGCGCGCAATATGCGAACGGACGGTGTCGCGCCGCTAGCTTTGCCTCGCTGGCGTCTCTATGATTGTGGCCTGCTTATGCTTGGCACGTAAGTGTTCGCGTTACCCGCGGCACCCATCATCCGACGGCGTGGGTGGGTCATCGTGGCATGGGCGGCCCTCGCGTTCCTGTTCGGGCCGCGCGCCTGCCACGTCCAGCAGGTGCTCGCGCTCCGGGGCGGTGGTAGCGAGACCACCGAATCGAACCGGGCGACCGAGCTCCTGAAGAAGGCGTTTCCGACCCCCTTCGCCGACTACGTGGCGATCGTCGTGCACGGCCCGGTCCGCTGGACCAACGCCCGCTTCGAGGCCGTGCTCGACACGCTCAAGGCCGCCGTCGAGCGCCGCCCCTACGTGGGGGAAGTGATCTCGGCCCGCACGATCGGCGAGTCGAGCTTCGTCAGTCAGGATCGTCGCACGACGTTCCTCATTGCCGCGCTCACGCCCGAGTCCACGCACGATCTGAGCGCCAGCTTCGTCCCCGACCTGCGCGCCGCGATCGGGGAAGGGCTGGCACGAGTCCCCGGCTCGGACGGGTTCGAGGTGATGGTGACCGGGTTCCCGGCGCTGGACCACGATGTGCGCACCATCAGCGCGGAGGACACCGAGCGAGGCGAGCAGCGCGCCCTCCCGCTCACCCTGGCGGTGCTGATCGTCGCCTTCGGCGCGCTGGTCGCCGCCGCCCTGCCGGTCCTGGTAGGCCTCCTGGCGATCACGATCGCGCTCGGCCTGGTCACGATCGCAGCGCGCTACACGCCCATGTCCGTGTTCGTGCTGAACATCACTACCATGGTGGGGCTCGGCGTGGGCATCGACTACTCGCTCCTCATCGTCACCCGATTCCGCGAGGAGGTCAATCGCGGTCTCTCGGCGGCGGACGCCGCTATCCGCACGGTCGAAACCGCGGGTTCGGCGGTCGTCACGTCGGGACTGACGGTCGTAGTGGGATTCGCGGCGCTCGTCACCACGCCACTCTCGGACACACGCTCGGTGGGCATCGGCGGCCTGTTCGTCGTCGGGGTCGCCGTCCTGCTCGCCACCACGTTCCTTCCGGCGGTCCTCGCGATCCTGGGGCGCAACATCGACCGGCCCAAGTGGCTCGCCCGCCCGCTCGCCCGATTCCACGCACCCACGGGCTGGGAGCGCTGGGCGCGTTGGCTGGGCCATCGGCCGTGGCGCGCGGTCGCGGTAGGAGGGGCAGCCATCGCGCTGCTCACCTTCCCCGTCAGCCAGATTCGCCTCGGTCTTCCCGCCACCAACTGGTTCCCGCCGGAGTCCGAGTCCGGGCGGGGGCTTCAGGCGCTGCGCGAGATGGGCGCCAGCGGAGTGATTCAACCCGTGCGTGTCGTGGTGCAGCTCCCGGAAGGGGAGTCGGCGCTATCCGGCCGCCGCCTTCCGGGGCTCAAAGCGCTCACCGATTCGATCCGGAAGGACCCGCGTGTGCGCGAGGTCCGGGGCGTCGCGAGCATCAGGTCGAGAATGTCGACGCTCCAACTCGTCTTGTATTACAGCGATCCGGCCGCAGTGCGGGCCAAAAACCCGAACTTCTTCAACGCCTATCTCAGCGCCGACGATCGCGTCACGCTGCTCGACGTGATCCCCACGGACACGGTGTCTCTCACGGGCCTGATGGACGTGGTGCGACGGGTCCGGGCCCTGGTGGCCCGCGACGTCAGAGGCCTCGCCGGGGCCGAGATCTTGGTCGCCGGGTTCGCCGCCTCGAACGTGGATACGCAGCAGGCGCTCATGAAACGATTTCCGGAAACCGTCGGCCTGGTCCTCGGCATCACGGCGATCATGCTGTTCGTCGCATTCCGCTCCTTGCTCGTTCCCATCAAAGCGGTCCTCCTGAACCTCCTGTCGGTGGGCGGCGCGTTCGGCCTCACCGTGCTCGTCTTCCAGCACGGATACGGCGGCCGCCTCTTCGGACTAGAGGGGCCGACGCAGGCAATCTGGGCCGTCGTGCCGGTGCTGGTGTTCGCGATCGTGTTCGGGCTGTCGATGGACTACGAGGTTTTCCTGCTGACGCGCGTGAAAGAGGTGTTCGACAAGACCGGTCGGAACGATCACGCCACAATGGAGGGCCTGTCGGCCACGGCATCCACCATCACCAGCGCCGCCTTGATCATGATTCTCGTGTTCGGCACGTTCGCCTTCACGCGCGTGCTCGCCGTCCAGTTCATCGGCTTCGGCCTCGCCGCCGCCGTCCTGCTCGACGCAACCTTGATTCGCATGGTGCTCGTGCCGGCGATCATGCACATTGCGGGCAGATGGAATTGGTGGCCGGGCGTCCGGGCACCGAGGCTGGAAGCGGGGAACAGCGACTAGGGGGGATTCACAGCCGCTGCAGGCGCCACCCCAACACATCCCAATGCCACGCCGCTACCCTGATTCCCGTCCTCGGGTCTTTGAGCGGCTTGTATTGCAGCCACGCCGGCTCGAGTCCGAGGACCGGACCGAGCGCGAGCAACCGCTCCTTGTCCGCGCTCACCAGGTGCACCATCGGCTCCCCGCGCAGAGTGTGGCGATGAAGCCACACGCCGCCGTCGAGGGCGAAGCACATCCCCTCGCGGCGGCGTGTGAATTCACGGTACGGCGGGTCTACTGGCAGGTAATGCGGCCTTCAATCGTAGCAGGAGCCACTGCCGGGACGCTCCCTGAGAAGAGGGCGCACAACCTCCCCGGCGCGTACGAACTCGTCAGGCTCGCGGACCAACCCGTGGTGGTAGCCGTTGAGCTCGCCAGGTTCACACCGCTGGACAGCCGGAAATTGTTCATCAGGGTGAAGTCGGTCGTGTACTTCGCGCTGTCGTAGAAGAACGCCTCCTCCGCCGTCGCGAGATTACGGAGGTCGGACTTCATCGTCCCGACAAACGCCTTCTCCTTCGTGTTGGAGAACTTCGGGATGGCAATGGTCGCCAACAACCCGATGATCACCACCACGATGAGTAGCTCGATCAAGGTGAAGCCGTTTCGAGACATCGCTACCGACCCCTCCGGCGCCAAAGGGCGCCGAGCCCGTAAGTCACTGGCTCGGTGCCACATATAGTGGGCGCCGGGCACCATTCCTGCAAGAGCCATGCTTACCCCTTCGCATCTACCCAATTCATTCCCATTCCGACACTTACGACCAGCGGGACGCGCAAGTCGGCGGCACGTTCCATATTGCGTTTTACCACGTCCGTGGCGGCTTCCTCCTCCCCATGCGGTACCTCAACTACAAGCTCGTCATGAACTTGCAGGATCATGCGAGACGCGAGCCCCTGCTCCTTCAAGGCGCGCGCGATGCGGATCATGGCTATTTTGATCAAGTCCGCCGCCGAGCCCTGCAAGGGGGAGTTGGTGGCAGTACGCTCGCCGAATGCGCGGATGTTGTAGTTGCGGTCCTTGAGCTCCGGGATGTAGCGCCGTCTTCCGAACAGTGTCTCGACATACCCCTTTTCTCGGGCCTCGGCCACCGTGCGATCGAGCCAGGCCCGGACGCCGGCGAAGCGGGTGAAGTACTGCTCGATGAATCGCTTCGCGTCATCCTGAGTAATGCCGAGCTGGCGGGACAGAGCGAACGCCCCCTGCCCGTAGATCGTGGCGAAGTTGATCGTCTTCGCGCGGGCCCGCATTTCCGCAGTGACCTGGTCCTGCGTCACGTCAAAGATGATCGCCGCCGTCTGGCGGTGAATGTCCCCGCCCTGCTCGAACGCTGCAACGAACGCCGGGTCGCCCGATAGATGGGCCAGCAGTCGCAGCTCGATCTGGGAATAGTCGGCCGTGACGAGCATGGCGCCGGGGGGAGCGACGAAGGCACGGCGGATGATCTCGCCGCGCGGGGTGCGCACAGGAATGTTCTGCAGGTTCGGATCCGAGGACGACAGCCGTCCCGTGGCCGCCCCGGTCTGATTGAAGCTCGTGTGGATGCGTCCGGTCAGGGGGTTGATGAACCCCGGCAACGCGTCCACGTAGGTGGACTTGAGCTTCGACAGCTCGCGGTACTCGATCAACAACCGGGGCACCTCGTGTCCCATTGCGGCGAGCTGCTCCAGCACCTCGTAGTCGGTTGAGGGACCGGTCTTCGTCTTCTTGACGATGGGAAGCTGGTGTTTCTCGAACAACACGTGCCGCAGCTGGGGCGTGGAGTTGATGTTGAACTCGGTTCCGGCGGCGTGATAGATGGCGCGCTCGAGCTCCGTCAGCTCCCCCGCGAAGGTCCGTGAGATCTCGCCCAGTCGAGTCAGGTCGATGCACACCCCCCGGGCTTCCATGTCCACGAGCACGGGCATGAGGGGCAGCTCGATCGTTTCGAGCAAGCCGACCAACTGGTGGTCTTCGAGCTCCGGCCGGAACGCGTCGTGTAAGCGCAGCACGATCTCGCTGTCCGCCGCACAATAGCGCGCCGCGTCTGCCAGCGGCACGGCGGCGAACGGACGCTCCGCCTTACCCCGGCCCACCAGCTCCGCGTACGTCCGCATCGCGAGGGACAGGCGCTCGCGCGCCAGCTCGTCGATGGCATGCGAGCGGCGCCCGGGGTCGAGCACGAAGCTCGCGAGCATCGAGTCGTACGATACGCCCGCGAGCTCCACGCCCGCTCGACGCAGCACCAGCCAGTCGTACTTGACGTTGTGCCCCGCCTTCGGGACGCGCGCATCGGCGAGCAGTTCTCGCAGGGGCGCCAGCGCCTCACTCGTGAGCGGCGGGAGGTTCTGCGGCGCCGTCCCGCCGGCGAGCTCGCCGTCGGGTGCCACATGCCCGAAGGGTAGGTACCACGAGCGCCCGGGTGCAGTCGCCAGCGACATGCCGACGAGCTCGGCGCGCATCGGATCGAGCGATGTGGTCTCCGTGTCGAGCGCGAGGAGAGGGGCCCGGCGCGACTCCGTCACCGCGGCTGCGAGCTTGGCGGGGTCGTCGACGATCGACGGCTCCACCTGGACCGCCGTGAGTGTCGCGAGCGACGGGGACGCCTGCTGGGCGGCCGGAGCGGGGTGCTCCGCGGCCGCGCCCTCGAGTGAGGACAGCTTCGGGATCAGCGACCGGAACTCGAGCTCCGTGAACAGCTCGGTGAGGCGCGCGACATCGGGCGGGCGGACCCGAAGCCGCTCGAGGTCGAGGGGCAGTGGTACGTCGCGCCGGATGGTCACGAGCTCTCGCGACAGCCGCGCCAGGTCCGCGTACTGCTGCACGGCCTCCCGCGCGCGCTTGCCGGAAATCCGGTCCGCATTCGCCAGGATTCCATCGAGGTCGCCGAACGTCTTGAGCAGCTCGAGCGCCGTCTTCTCCCCCACACCCTTCACCCCGGGCACATTGTCCGAGGTATCGCCCACCAGCGCCAAGTAGTCCACCACGCGCTCGGGGGGCACGCCCAGACGCTCGCTCGCGTTGGCTTGATCCACCCAGTGCTCTTCGACGGCCGCCGGCCCGCCGCGACCCGGGTTCAGAAGCGCGATGCCCGGGCCGATCAGCTGGTAGAAGTCCTTGTCGCCCGACACGATCACCACCTGCAGTCCGCGCGCCGCGGTGGCGAACGTGCCGATCACGTCGTCCGCTTCGTACCCTTCCACGCCGACCAGCGGCACGCGGAACGCCTCCAGGATCTGCTCGATCCGCTCGACCGACCGGTCGAACTCCTGCTGCAGCTCGTCGGTGAGCTTCTCGCGCGTCGCCTTGTACTGCGGGTAGGTCTGATGTCGGAAGGACTCGCCCACGTCGTGCACCCAGGCGAGATAGTCGGGACGCCGCCGCTCGAGCAGGCGCAGCAGAAAGTTGGTGACCCCCCAGGCCGCCGAAGTATTTTCGCCGCGGCGCGTGGTGAGGGGGCGGGCGATCATCGCGAAGAAGGCACGGTAGATGAGCGCGTAGCCATCAACGAGATAGAGAGTGGCGGCGGGTGTCGAACCGGGGCCGGGCATGTGCCGAAGAAAAATAGCGAGGCCGGAGCGGGTGGGGGAATGAAAAACCCCGCCCGAAGACGCGGGCGGGGGGGACGCCGAATGGCGCGAGGCCGGTTAGCCGCGAACGACGTTCGCGGCGTGCAGTCCTTTCTCGCCAGCCTGCACCTCGAACTCCACGACCTGACCCTCGGCGAGGGTCTTGAACCCGTCCATCTGGATGGCTGAGAAGTGTACGAACACGTCCTCGCCGCCTTCCTGCTCAATGAAGCCGTAGCCCTTGGCGTCATTG
>Ga0209375_1001704_pt1 | contig 16427 bp, 12 predicted proteins | sample GraSoiAngelo_131_FD_185888 | JGI IMG/M metagenome (GOLD analysis project Ga0209375, IMG submission 185888) | Grasslands soil microbial communities from the Angelo Coastal Reserve, California, USA - 14_0929_02_30cm (SPAdes) (version 2) | ecosystem: Environmental > Terrestrial > Soil > Grasslands ... | reverse complement strand
GGAGGAAGGCACCATATGTCCAGCAGAACGAAATTGTCCGGTGCTGGGCTGAGCGAAATGCATCCCTCTACTATAGAAGTAAGCGGGACGACCACCGCCGAACGCTCGGGGAGCAGCATGGAACCCGCCGCCGCCGGGATGACCGCCGCCACCGAATCCACCACCGCCACCATGCCCAGCCGCTAATACGGTTGGACCGAGCGCAAGCAAAGTCGCGCCCATGAGGCTAAATATTCTTTTCGTTTTCATAGCTTAAGATCTCGCGTGCATGACCTCGTGGCCATTGCGCGTCCGCGAGGTTTTGTGATGCCTCCGAAGAGTTGTCATTCACTCCCTCTTTCGAGCGAACTTCCGTCTGGGGAGCGCACGCGTTTGTTGGGCTAAAGAAAGTCGTTGGCGAGGCGCCAACGGTCCAAGCCGGACTGGCGTAGCACGCGAGGGCGCGTGCGCTCCCCAGAGAGGTGGGGGGATTAAGAGCTGCCGATCCAGATTCCCACCAGGAACACTAACACTCCCCCGACAATTACTTGGAAAGCGGCGCGGAGAAACGGCGTGTCCATATATCGGTTTCGAATCCAGCTAATGGCCAGAAGTTCAATTGCCACGATGACAACGGCAATAGCGGTAGCAGTTCGAAAATCTGGAATTAAATATGGCATTGTGTGACCGATTCCTCCGGCTGTGGTCATCAATCCGCAGACGACTCCACGGAGCAGGGGTTTGCCGCGGCCGGTCAGGCTGCCATCATCAGAAGCTGCCTCAGCGAACCCCATCGAAATTCCTGCTCCGACGCTGGCGGCGAGGCCGACCAGGAAGGCGGCGTGGCTGTTGTGGGTCGCAAAGGCGGCCGCAAAAACCGGTGCAAGAGTTGAGACCGAACCGTCCATTAGTCCCGCCAGTCCGGGCTGGACGATTTGCAGAACGAACAATCGGCGATGGGCTTTGTCCTCTTCTGCTTCAACGTCCGGAGTCAGTTGTTTCCGTTGGAGATCGTCGGCCAACGTGACATGCTTTCGCTCCGCTTCCGCCAGGTCTCCGAGTAGTTTGCGCGTTGAGACGTCGCCAACTTTACTCGCAGCACGCTCGTAGAAACGCTGGGTTTCTGTCTCCATTATCTCGGCCTGGCGCCGAACCGTTTTGATTCCCAACGGGTGGATCATCCACACCGGTTTGCGGTGTACGAACCCCTTTACGTCTTCGCGACGGATTAGCGGGATGTGTTCTCCAAAGCGGCGACGATAATCCTCAATCAGTTTGCGGCGATGCTCATCCTCTTCCGCCTCCATTTCCAAAAAGATTTGGGCGGTTGCGGGGTAATCAGCTTTCAATCCCGCGGCGAAGTCGGCGTAAATGCGCGCATCTGTTTCTTCGGACGAGATCGCAAGCGCGAGGATTTCCTGTTCCGACAGGTCCCTGAAATTTTTGGCCACGGCATTTCCTACCGTGATGAGCCAAGGATGGGAATATTATTTCTTCGCCACCTCAGGAGCTGGCGAAGAAGCGGCCGTCTCCGCGACCGCAGCCTTCGGTTTCTCGGCCGGCTTCACCTGGACTTGGATGCCCTCAACTAAATCGTCGTTCGGATTGATGACAACTTTCGTATTCTCGGCCAGGCCATCGAGCACTTCCAATTGTGTGCCGAAATCGCGCCCGACACTAATTTTCTGCCAGTGAATGCGATTGTCGTTCGTGACGGTGACAACTTGCGGACCTTGGGCGCGAAAAACAAATGCATCTGCCGGCACGACGATCGGCGCATTGTCGTCGGGCAACAGAAATTTAACCTGTCCGTACATTCCGGCGTAAAGGTTTCCATCATGATTGGGGACCTGTACTTCTACCTGCATCGTGCGGGAAGTAGGATCCAGCGCGCCGGCGGTGCGCGTTACGGTTCCTTCAAAATCCTGTCCAGGACGTTCCTGCACCAGAATTTTTGCCTTTAGCCCCTCACGCATCGAAGCCGCATTGGTTTGCGGGACGAACACGTAGACGCGAAGCGGATCGCTCTGCACCATGTTGAAAAGCGGCGTGCCGGAATTTCCGGTGCCGGCCGTCACGAGCGTGCCGACATCGATATTCCGAGCCGTGATTTTTCCAGTAAATGGCGCGACCACCTGCTGGAAGCCCTGGATTTTTTCGAGCTGCTGCAAATTCGCGTTGGCTGCCTCGTACGCTTTTTCGTTTTGATCGTACTCCTGTTTAGATACGACTTTTCTATCGAGCAGATCGCGCCACCGATCGGCAGTCACTTTGGCTATCTCCTGCTGTGCGCGCGCCTGTGCCAGTTGTTGATCCACTTCGGGCTCTTCAATCTCCGCTAGCAATTGTCCCGCCTTCACATTATCGCCAATGTCGACCTTCCAGCTTTTCACGTAACCGTTCGATCGCGGGAAAATTGTCGTTTGATTAAAGGCATCGAAAGTTCCGGGCAAAATTAATTCTTTCGGCTGCGCGTCGCGCTGCGCGGTAGCGATATTGACTTGGAGTTCCGTTGTGCGTTGGACGAAATCTTTCTCCTCGCGACGCTGACTCACACGGTGCCACGCGCCAAGTATGACCAGAATGGCAACGAATGTGACCGCTGCGATCGGCCCCCAAACCGCAATGTTTCGGAGCGGTGGATGCAACGGTTTGCGCGGCTTTACCTTTCGATCTTGTGCATCTTCGTCGTGCGCGCCGTTGCCTTGATGTTTGTCAGTTTCAGTTTTGATCATTGGGCGCCTCCTTCCGCCGCATCGCCATGCTCCTGGCGCGCAAACTGTTCATCTTCGTCACAGGTGAATTCTTTTTTCCGGAGCAAACTGTAAACGACCGGAACAAAAAACAACGTCGTGATTGTCGCCACGAGTAAGCCGCCAATCACGGCGCGCCCGAGGGGTGCATTTTGCTCGCCGCCCTCGCCCAGACCTAATGCCATCGGTAGCATTCCAATGATCATGGCCAATGCAGTCATCATCACCGGACGCAACCGCGTGTAACCCGCCGCAAGCGCAGCGTCAAAAGCGTTTTTATTTTCGTGCGCGCAACGCTCGTCGTTGGCAAAAGTCACAACCAGAATGCTGTTGGCCGTGGCCACGCCGATGGCCATGATCGCGCCCATGAGCGAGGGAACATTGAGCGTCGTCCCGCTCAGAAAAAGCATCCAGATGATTCCGCACAACGCGCCGGGCAAGGCCATGATGATGATGAACGGGTCGGTCCACGATTGGAAATTCACGACCATCAGGAAGTAAACGAGGACAATGGCAAAGATGAGACCGCCGCCGAGGCCTGCGAACGAGCTATTCATGCTCTGGACCTGCCCACGAATACTCGTAAACGTGCCGCGCGGCAGTTTCGATTTGAAACTGTCTACCACTTTGTTGACTTCATCGGCCACGCCGCCGAGATCGCGCGCTTGCACGTTGGCAAGCACGTCAAAAACAGGCTGCACATTGTAATGGTTCACGATGACCGGCGATTCGCGCCGCTCGATCGTCGCGAGATTTCCGAGCAGCTCAGGGCGGGGCAAATTCGCAGCAACGACAGGTGTATTCTGCAAGTCTTGCAGCGTGTCCATTTTATATTGCGGCGTTTGCACGGCGACCTGGTAGTTCACGCCGTTCTGAAAATTGAGCCAGTAGTTGGGCGCGGTCTGACCGCTTGAGCTAAGCGAAATTAACATGGTCTGCGCGACATTGCTTTGGCTCAGACCGATCTGTTCGGCCTTCGTGCGATCGACATTTACTCGTAAGTCTGGTCCGTGGACTAGTTGATGCACGTGCACATCGACAGCGCCCGGAATTTGCGCGACGCGCGTTTTGATTTGATTCGCGATGTCGTACCCTTTCGGGTCGCGGCCGGTTATTTGAATATCGATCGGCGCCGGAATGCCGAAATTTAAAATCTGGCTGACGATGTCGGGTGCGGAGAAAAAGAATTCCATGTCTGGAAAATCGTGATGCAATTTTTCGCGCAGGATCCGCACGTATTGCGCAGTCGGTTTGTGTTTAGGATTGAGGGCGACAAGAATCTCACCGTCAGCCGAGCTAATTGTCGAACTGTCGCCAAAGGCGAGATTAATTCCGCTTGTCGGCAGCCCGATATTATCAAGCACATTCTGTATTTCGTTAGGAGGAATGACATCGCGAATGGCGTGGCCGACCTGAAAAAAGCGTTCCTGGGTTGATTCGAGTCGCGTGCCCGCGGGTGCGCGCACATGTAATCGAAATTGTCCGGCATCGACCGCCGGGAAGAAGTCGCGGCCAAGAAAAGGAACTAGAGAAAATGAAACAAGCACCAGCGCGCCCATGCCCGCGAAGACCACGCCGCGATGTTCAAGGCACCAGCGCAGTCCGTTCACATAACGGGCGCGAAGTTTTTCAAACAGATGATTGAACTTCTCGTGAATACTGCCCAGGAAACTGAAAATTCGGCCGAGCATGCTTTGCTTGGGCGCGGTCTGTTCGGCGCGATGCCGATTGTCGGTCTTTTCTTGGCTGCCGTCGGGGTCTTGAACTCCACGGGCCAGGCTAGTGTCGATTTCGTCGAGATGTCCGCCGAGAAGAAATCTCACCATCGTCGGGACGACTGTGCGCGAGAGAAAATAAGAAGCGAGCATGGCGAAGATCACCGCCATGGCGAGTGGTTGAAAAAGAAATCTGGCGGTGCCACTCAGGAAAAAAATCGGCACGAAAACGATGCAGATGCAGAGCGTTGAGACAAACGCCGGCACCGCGATCTGCGACGCGCCGTCGAGGATTGCGCGCACCATCGGCTTCTTCATCGCGAGATTGCGATGGATGTTCTCGATCTCGACCGTGGCATCATCCACCAAAATGCCGACGGCGAGAGCAAGTCCGCCCAGCGTCATCAGGTTCATGGTTTGACCGAGCGCGCTGAGAATGATGATCGAGCACAAGATCGACAATGGAATTGAAGTCGCCACGACCAGAGTCGAACGCCAGCTTCCCAGAAAAAGCAGGATCATGAGCGCAGTCAGACACGCCGCAATCACGCCCTCCTTCAAAACGCCGTTGATGGCGGCGCGGACAAAGATCGATTGATCGAAAAGCTGGGTAATATCCAGTTCGGGCGGCAATGTCGCCTTGATCCGCGGCAGCGCTGCTTTCACCCGGCTGATGATATCGAGCGTTGATGCGCTCGCGCTTTTCAACACCGTGAGCAGCGCCGAGCGGACGCGATTTTGCGCGACGATGTTTGTTTGCACAGCGAACCCGTCGCGAACGTGCGCGACATCGCGGATGTAAACCATCGCGTTGTTTACCTGTTTGATCGGCAGATCGTTCAGCGCCTGCAAAAGTTCCGGGCTCGAGTTCAACCGCACGTTGTATTCGCGGTCGCCGATTTTTTGGGTCCCAGCCGGGAGGATGACGTTTTGGGCATTGAGTGCGTTGCTCACATCCGCTGGCGATAGTCCTTTGCCGAAAAGTTGCTGCGGATCGATATCGACCATGACCTGGCGCGACTTGCCACCATATGGGAGCGGGACTTGTGCGCCTTGTACGGTTGCGAGCTGGGTGCGGATGAAATTTAAACCAAGATCGTAGAGCTGCTGTTCAGAAAGCGTTTTGCTGGTTAGGCCGAGTTGCAGGATTGGCACATTCGAGGCGCTGTATTGCAAGATGAGCGGCGGCGTCGTGCCGGGTGGCAGGATGCGCAGGAGCGTCTGCGTGATCGAGGTGATCTGGGCAACTCCGGCCTCAACTTTGGCGCCTTCGTGGAAGAAAACCTTAATGACCGAGACACCGTTGTAACTTTGGGACTCGATATGCTCGATGTCGTTCACGGTCGTGGTCATGGCGCGCTCGGTCACGGTGACAAAGCGCTTCTCCATTTCCTCGGGCGCGACGCCCGGAAAACTCCAGATCACGCTCACCACCGGGATGTCGATCTTGGGAAAAATGTCCGTAGCCATGCGGGTGATTGTGACGATGCCCATGAGCACGATCAGAATGGCCATCACCGTGAAGGTGTAGGGCCGTCTTAGCGCTAAACGAACGATCCACATGACTGCTGAAAGCTAACTCTCGAGCTACCGCAGCCGCTACTGCGCATGCGTGGGATTTACGGTTGCCACTCGTGGGGCGAGGTTTACTCCCTCTTTCGAGATAGCCCTCGAAGGTGTCTGACAGAGAGCCGCGAAGCCGCCACCGCAACGAAGATTCATCTCGGGGTTAGCCCCCTTCATTGTCATTCCGAGCGCAGTCGAGGAATCTCTAATTTTTTTGGCAGAGGAATAGCAAGAGATGTCTCGACTGTCGCTCGACATGACAAAATGGGCGCCTCAACACCGCAAGAGTGCTCGGGTCGGTTTCCCTGCATAACACTGTTCCCACAAAAACAAGACTGCGAGCGACAGTAGTACAGATGGCCTACAAGCGACCGGCAGCTGTAGGCTGTCTGTGGGAGATGGTAGGCGTCTTAGCTCGGGGAGCGCTTTTCACTTCGACACCCGCTTCTTTTTCGAGCGCCTTGATGAGGGCAGAGGCGTTTTCCGTTCCGAAGCCAAGTGCAACTGCCGATTCGAGATTCTTTTTGGCAACGTGCAGAGCTGGAATGGGCGACTCCAGACTTTCAGCAAATTTTTCAATGAGGCCCGCGTCCTTGAGCATGAGCTTGAGCGCGAAATTAGTAGAAAAATCGCGTTTCAAAATATTCTGACCATTGCTTACGAGCAGTGGTGAGCGGAAGTCGGCGACTTTTACCACTTCCATCACAGTCTTCAGATCAAGACCCGCCTTTTGCGCGAGAATCAGACCTTCCGCGAGCGCTTCCATTTCCAATGCGACGATGAGGTTTCCCACCAGCTTCATGGCCGCGGCATTTCCATTCTTGCCAAAGTAGTGAACGGTTTGCCCCAGGTGCCCCAAGACTGGTTTCACTTCTTCAAAAATGGCCTTGTTGCCCGCGGCCAGAATCCAAAGCTTGGCATCGGCGGATTCTTGTTTGCTGCCAAAAACAGGCGCATCGAGAAAATCGACACCGTGTTTTGCGTAAACTTCCTGTTCTCGCAAACTCGTCGCGGGAAGAACCGTGCTCATGTCGATCGCGATCTGGCCTTCTTTGATCCCGCTTAGAATTCCTTTGGCGCCAAAAACAACGTCCTCGACGGCTTGGTCATTGCTCAAGATATACATGATTAGATCGACATCGCGGACGGCGTCGGCGGGAGTATCGGCGATGCGCGCGCTTTTTCGGGCGAACGGTTCGCATTTCTCAGCGCTCCGATTCCAGACGGTGAGTTCGTACCCGACCTTGAGAAGGTTCGCCGCCATGCCGCTGCCCATGGTGCCCAGACCGAGATAGGAGATTGTCTTTATCATGGTGAAGCTGTCCGTTCTTTTCCATCGTCGCCCATCGCAAATTCGTAGATGGCCGAAAAATCCTTGGGCTCGTGCCCACCACGCATCGCCAGTCGATAGATTTCTTTGGTTACGTTCGTTAGGGGTAAAGCCACACCGCTTTCGTAAGCACTGACTGAAGCAAGATGCATATCCTTTTGCATCCAGCGCAATGGAAATTCAGCTTCGTAATTTCCGCCTTCGATTTTTTCGCGCTTCAACGCGAGAAACGGCGCGACCGTCGGCGTACTAAGCAGCGAATCAAACAGCATCTTCTGCGAAAGCCCCAGTCCCTGGCCGAGCTCCATTGCTTCGGCGAACGCGGCCATTCCCGTGCCTAACAAAAGATTGACCACCATTTTCATGGAGGTGCCCATCCCCTGGCCGCCGACATGAACAATTTTGTTGCCCATGCACAAGAGTAACGGGCGAATTGCGTCCACGTCGGCGGCGTCACCCCCAACCCAAAAAGTAAGTTTCCCATCGACGGCAAGAGGCGCGGAACCCGTTACGGGTGCGTCGATAAAACGGATCTGGCCGGCCGCGGCTGCTGCCGCCATCCTCTTCGAGAACGAAGGGTTAACCGAACTGCAATCAATCCAAATCGTGTTCGGCCTGAGATGACTTAGAAATCCCTTCGTGCTCAGTGCTGCTTGTTCCACTGCGTCGGGATGCGCCAACATGGTGAACAAGACGTCCACCTGGTCCGCCAGTTTGGGCGGCGAATCAGCGAGCGCCGCACCTCTGTCGAGCAACGGCTCCGCTTTATCACGCGTGCGATTGAACACGACCAGGGAGTAGTCGTGCTTCTGCAGGTTCGCCGCCATGCGACTACCCATGATTCCCAAGCCAATGAATCCAATTTTCATTCTAATTGTATCCGGTTGCGGTGACCACGTCCGTTGATTGCGCTTTGCCTAAACGACATTTTGTCATGGATTGGAAATTTGGCCGATGGTGCTGCTATTCATGATCGGTCTCAATTGGGAAAGGATCGTCTCCTTGCTCGCGGTCCCGAAGATCCCAATCCTGACTTCGTCATCGAGGAAATACAGCACTGTCGGAACGCATCGAATGCCGTACCACAGCCCGAGATTCGGGTTCCGATCGAGTTTGACGGTGGCGAGCTTCAGATCCTCGACAAACTCAGTGGCAATTTCGTCCATCGCTCCGTCGAACATGACAGAAGGAAGACTCCATCCAGTGGCAAACTCGACCAGCATGGGTTGGCTGGATTTCAAAACTTCGGTCTCGAAGTTCGCTTCATTGATTTCAATGATCGGTCTCATGTTGGCGGGGTGCTTTTGTTTCTATCGCTTGATCGGCCAGTTAAGCTGCGACCAGGTTGCGTTCGCCGGATTGGAAAAGACCGATCAGCTCCGCCAGGCGCCGCTCGTAGGAATCGCACGTGGGACAGTCACCGTTGGGCTCGACCCACTCGGGGTGCTGGAGCCGCAAGTCTTCATGAATCTGCTGCTGCAGCTCGCGGTAGGAATGAATTTGATGAGACATGATAATTTTCTCGGTGAAGGTTTAAATCAGATCGCATTTCGTTTTAATACTTCAGGGTATCCTTTGCTGTCACCCTGCCGCTATTGCGCGTGCGTGGGATTTTGCATTACTACTCCAGGGGTGATGGATGCTCCCTCGTACGAGGTAACCGGCTACTCAGACGTTTTTCGATTTGCGGAGGCGGTCTTCAATTAGCCGTTTGAAGTTGCGCAGATATTTATCGACTCGATTTGAAACAGCGCCGCCGAAGCTCGAGGTCAGCTTCATGGTCACGCGCGTGCCTTGATCAGAAAGCGATGCGAAGGAAACGACTCCAGCGGCAAGGTGATCGTGCGCATGACCGTTGGAAATAGTTCGCCAAGCCAGCCTCCGCTCTGAAACACGCAGCATGATCTCAAGCGTCGCGTCATATTGCTTTCCGTTGAAAGCCAGGGATGCGACAAAATGGTTCGCGTCCAATTTCCGAACCCGTTTGATCACAGTGATAAATTCTGGGTAATCCTCAAACACCAGCCAGCGCTTGTAGACCATTGCAACTGGCGCCTTGACTACGATTGTTCCCTCCGCGGCGTCGATCGTCCGCGGTTTGGCCCCCTTATTTGGCATCGATTCGTTAGGCGTAGGAGCGCGCGTATTCATATTTCGAAAACGTGCGATTCCAGCCGTCGGTGAAATTGAAGATCGACATGTTGAATACGAGCATGGGGTCGTGCCTGCGTGCGCGTCGTCGAAAGACCTTGCGTAGCGTGTTCTTAAGATTGTTTTCACGTTGTTTGGTTTTCATTGATTTCGTATTTCTCCAAGCTAACGGGCATGTGGTCCGTCACCACGTTACAGTGGCGGGATTTTAGAGTGCCTCTTTCGAGGGAGGAAAGAAAAGTGGCGTGTCGAGCGCTGGATCGTTAAACTTTCAAGGGGTTGATCGCCTAACGTAGACTTTTGGAGTCAAGAGAATGTCGAAGTCAGATCTTGGTTTGCGACGAGTTGCGCCAGCCGTTTGGTGGTACGGTCTCTCTATTTTATCCGTGGCGATCTGCACCGCGGTTACCTTTCCGCTGCAGGATTTCGGCGTGCGAGTCTCCCTCTTTTTTCCGGCTGTGCTGCTAGCGACGTGGTTTGGCGGCACGGGACCAGGACTGTTCGCTGTCTTACTGTCGACATTGTCGATCAACTTCTTCTTCACCGAACCGTTCTTCGCATTTGAATTTAGCGTGCGTGACGTCCCTACCACGGTCGCGTTTCTCTTCTCGGCGCTGGTAATTAGTTCGTGGAGTTCCGCTCGCAAACGTAATGAAAATCGCCTGCGCAAGAGCGAGTCCGAGCTGCGGCAAGCACGGAATGAGCTCGAAGCTAAAGTTGAAGAACGAACCGCGAAACTGTCGCGCGCGAACGAAGAATTGCACAGAGAGATCATTGAACGCGAAAACGCGGAACAGAAGCTTCGGCATAGCGAAGCATTTTTAACCGAGGGACAGAGAATCAGCCACACCGGGAGCTGGAGCTGGAATGTTTCCAGTGGAAAGGTTGCCTGGTCGGAGGAGCATTTCCGGATCTTTGGCTTTGATCCCGACAAGACCGACCCATCTTTCCAGTTATTTCTGGAGAAAGTTCATCCGGAAGATCGATTATTTATTGAGCGAAGTCTCAATGAAGCAGTTCGTCAGAGAACCGGTTTTGACATTGAATTCCGAATCGCGCTTGCGGACGGATCTATTAAGTACGTCCAGGAAGTCGGCCGACCCGGCCTCGGGCCCTCTGGCGAAGTCGATAGTTATACCGGTACCACGGTAGACATCAGCGAGCGCAAGCGGGGAGAGGCCTTGTTCGCTGGTGAAAAGCGTCTTCTCGAGATGATCGCCACCGGTGCTGCGCTCGAGCACATCCTGAATGTTCTGTGTCAGATTATCGAAGAGTACCGTTCCGGCACGCTCGCTTCTGTTTTGTTGCTTCGTCCCGATGGCGTTCATCTGGAGTCCATCGCGGGGCCGAGTCTCCCCAAAGGATGGAGGCAGGAGATGGAAAAGCTGCCTATTGGACCGTGTGCCGGCTCTTGCGGGACGGCGGCCTATCGCGGATCAGCGGTCATAGTTTCTGATATCGCGACTGATCCGCTTTGGGACGTGCCGGAGCATCGTGCTGCCGCATTAAGTCACGGGCTCCGAGCCTCCTGGTCGAATCCAATATTGTCGTCGGAAGGAAAAGTCCTGGGAACTTTTTGCATCTATGAGCGCGAAACACGAAGCCCGAATCCGCACGACCTCGAGGTTATCGAGAAGGCGACCTATCTGGCACGAGTTGCGATTGAACGCGATCGTGCAGAGACGGATTTGCGGACAAGCGAGGAAAAATATCGAGATTTAATCAATGCGTCACCAGATGCAATCTGCGTCATTGATGCAGACGGCAAATGTTTGTTAGTAAACCCGGCAGGAGTCGAACTGGCAGGAGGTCCGGAAAGTGAACTGATCGGCAGTTCAATTGCCGAGACTTATCTCCCAGAAGAACGCCACTTGTTTAAGGATCGGGTCGATAAATTGAAAGCGAAAGGATCTTTCCGGTTCGAACGAAAATTCCTGCGAAAAAACGGCGAGGTAATTCCGGTGGAAGTTTCCTTATCGGCGCTGCGTGGCCGATATTATCAGGCGATCATCAGGGACATCAGCCAGCGCAAGCGGCGCGAAGCGCTCCTGGCCGGAGAGAATCGAGTTCTTGAGATGGTAGCCAAAGGCGATTCCCTCCCTGACATACTCGATAGCTTGTGTCGACTGGTGGAAGAGCAATCCCCCGATGTTCTCGCTTCCATCTTGTTAATGGATCCGAAAGGCAAGCAGTTGCGGCACGGCGGCGCGCCGAATCTTCCGAAAACTTACACGGAAGCGATCGACGGAGCTTTCATCGGACCAGCTGTAGGCTCATGCGGAACGGCGGCTTACCGGGGCGAACAGGTGATTGTGGCCGACATCGCGACCGATCCGCTGTGGGCTGGTTTTCGCGATCTGGCCTTGTCGAATTCTCTCCGTGCCTGTTGGTCGACGCCCATTTTTTCCTCCGAAGGCAAAGTGATCGGGACCTTTGCCATGTACTATCGGGAGCCACGCAGCCCGAGTCCGCATGAGCAGGATACGATCAAACACATTACGCATCTCGCGGGCATCGCCATCCAACGTAAGCTGGCGGAAGCGGCCCGGCGCGAAAGCGAAGCCTATCTGGCGGAAGCGCAACGCCTCAGCCACACCGGAAGTTGGGCATGGGCGCCCGCCACCGGCGAAATCAGGTACTGGTCGGAGGAAACATATCGCGTGCTTGGTTTCGATCTCGATGCAGGACCGCCGCGAATCGAAAGATTCTTTGAACGTCTTTATGTGGAAGACCAAGTCCGGGTCAGGGAATTATTCGAAAGCGCGGCTCGAGAGAAGGCGGACTTCGAAACCGACTACCGAATTGTTCATCCGGCTGGCGCCATCAAAAACATCCACGCGGTCGGTCATCCAGTTTGCGATGAGACCGGTCAACTTGCGGAATTCGTCGGCACCGTAATCGATATAACTGAAAGTAAACGCTCTGAGGAGGCGCTGCGCGCTTCCGAGCAAGTGGCGCGCGGACAAGTAGAGGCGCTAGCACAGAGTTTAGATGTTTTGGCGACCGCGCCGGACCCGGAAAAGTTTATTGGGCAAATGTTAAGTACCATTGGCCGCCTTCTGAAGGCGCAAAGCGTGACGTTGTGGTTATTCGATGAATCGGCTGACTCACTCGTTTTGCGCTCAATGGTGGATGGCGGAAAATTGGTCGGGCCGGACCCGGAGCATCCTTTCGCGAAGGACCCGCTGTTTTGGAAACAGAACGCACTAATTCAGGAACTGCTTTTCACGGCCGGTCCGGTGGTTTGCGACGAGTGGGAGACCGATCCGCGCGTGAACGGCGAGTGGGCCGACTATTTGAAGCGAAGAGGAACAAAACGGTTTTTGGCAGTTCCGATTTTGGTGAGTGGACAGGTGAGGGGTTATATTGGGATCCGCCATATCGATCGCGGATCGTATCGGCCGGAGGAGATTGAATTAACTCAGGCGCTCGCGCATCAAGTCATGCTTGCGCTTCAACTCAATGAGTTTGCCGAGCAAAGCCAGCGGGCGGCGGTCTTCGAAGAGCGAAATCGAATGGCGCGGGATATTCACGACACGCTCGCGCAAGGTTTTACCGGGGTGATTGTGCAATTGGAAGCAGCCGAGGATGCGATCGCGTGCGGTTCCCGCGAGGATGCAGACAAGCACTTGCACCGCGCCGGCGAATTGGCCCGGCGCAGTCTGAGTGAAGCGCGCCGGTCAGTTCACGCGTTGCGCCCGCAGGCATTGCAGGAACAGAATTTTTGGGGCGCACTCAAAGGTACTATTAAGAACACGACCGCCGGGACAGCGCTTCACACAACGTTTGAAGCGAAAGGCAAATTGCCGGAGCTTCCTCAACCCTGGCAGGAAAATCTACTGCATATCGGACAAGAAGCTTTGACCAATACCCTCAAGTACGCTCACGCTCGCAACTTCAAAACGCGACTAACCTACAAGGCAAAAAAACTTCGTCTGGAGCTGCGTGACGACGGCGATGGATTCAAGGCCAAAGATCGACATGACGGGGTAGGCCTTCGCGGAATGCGCGAGCGGGTCGAACAAATGGGCGGCGAATTGGAAATCACCAGCTCACGCGGCAAGGGCACGAAGATCACTGTGCTACTACCATGCAACGGAGAATCGATGTCATGAGATCCAAAAAGAAAACAAAAGCAGTTTCTGAGAAGGCTCCAAGAAGAACACAGTCTCCCGCGAAGAAAGCGTCGAAGACCGGAGATACAAAACGCCCTCACATTAGTGTGCTTATTGCTGATGATCACAGCGTCGTCCGCGAAGGCTTGGTTTCACTCATCACTCGGAAAGCAGACATGACCGTAATCGGCGAGGCGGGCAATGGACGCGAAGCGGTCGACCTTTGGAAGCAGCATCACCCCGATGTGACGCTGCTCGATTTGCGTATGCCTGAGCTCGATGGCGTTGGCGCGCTAAAGGAAATTCGTTGCGGAGATGAGAAAGCGCGGATCATCGTCCTAACAACGTTCGACGGCGATGAAGATATCTACCGCGCCATTCAAGCCGGCGCGAAGGGTTACCTGCTCAAGGACGCACCGCGCGAAGCGCTAATGGATTGCATTCGCCGAGTGCACGCCGGCGAAACTTGCGTGCCAGTGCATCTCGCGGCCAAACTCGCGCAACGCGTCAGCGGAGAAGCCTTGAGCGAACGCGAGATCGATGTGCTCAAACTAATGGCCCAGGGCAAAAGTAATAAGGAGATCGGCTCGGCTCTCTTTATTAGTGAGGGCACAGTGAAATCGCACGTCAAAGCCATCTTCGCTAAGATGAACGTCATTAGCCGAACAGAAGCGGTCGCTAACGCAACACGTCGCGGTCTGATTCAGCTTTAACGCAAAAAAGACCTTCGTTTCCTCGTGTTTGATTCGTCCGAAGATTTTAACGGAAGATAACGAAGAAAGCGAAGGGTTCTTAGGCAAGAAACGGTTCGAGACTGGGTGCTTGGCGCATGTAGCGGGCTGCGTCCAAGGAGGATTCAAAAAGAAACGTCGCTATCTTCGTTTTCTTCTGTTCGATTTGCTCCCGGGAGGATCATCCGGGAGATGCCGTTCTTGAGGACAGGCTCATGGAAGTTGATGAGCAATCCAATCGGGATATCCAACAGCTTCATATAACTGAAAAGCTGCGCCTTGCTGAATGGATGCAAAGCTTCGACAGCTTTTAATTCCAGGAGCAAGCAGCTCTCCACCATGATGTCAAAACGCAATGGTTGATCGAAGACGAGCCCTTTATATTCGATCTGAACCAATTGCTGTGTGATCGAAGGGATTGAGCGCAGCTCTAGCTCACGCAGCATACATCGCTCGTAAATCGTGACTCAGGCATTGCAACAAGTCTCGCTCGAGCACGGTGTCCCGGTGATTCATACGGTGCTGAGTTTGAAAGACGAAGAACAGGCCCGGAAGCGATGTCTCGAAGATGAAATGAATCGCGGCACGGCGGCCGGGCGCACGGCCTTCGAAATGGCGAACCTCCTCGCGGAGCTGCGCAAGTAACATGGGCAAACGTCGCGCCGCGCGCCGGGCCGCGCTCCAATATCATTTCTGGCGCGATCTCCACCATGGCGCCGGGCCGGAAACGATCGAATAGCTCTGCCCGGCGAAAAATAACGTCCGGCTCTTTGCCCGGCCGCTCCGCGAGGCGGCGGCACCTTCCACTACACGCCAGCAGAATCAGAAGTGAGAGTGGCCGTTACTTTCAACGCTTCTGGTAAATATGGACCCGGCCGTGACTGAATATTTTCGAGAACTGCGGTAAGCGATCAAAGAATTGGTCCTCTGGCGAGATTACGAGAAAAAATCTGACGCGGAACTCATCCAGTACCGGGGAGGTGGGCGGCAGGGACACTCTTACTTGATCAAGGAAGGGTGAGTCGATCGTGATCCGGTCCGAAGCGACGGCCGTAAACCAGACATGGGCGTAGCGATTGTACTGATCGACAAAACGTCGCTCTGGGTCGAACCGCGACCACAATGCGAACTGCGGATAAGGATGGGTTCCATTGAGCGCGGGCAATCCCAGAAGGCGCGGATAATCTGCGTAAAACATCGTGCCAAACGTGACCCAGCGGGCTTTCTGGTCGCGGGCGGACAGGGCGCGCATCCTGACGGCGAGTGAATTTCTGTAGAGAAAGACAGAGCCACCGCGCACGAGCGGATTAAACCAACAAGTTGCACCGATCGAAATGACAGCGATCGCGAAGATGCTTCCTTCTTTAAAACGTTCCTGAAGCAGGCCGTACGCGAGGATGGTAAGTGCGGCTGCGGATAAGACGAGTTCCCAAAAGGCAAGGCTCTTGACGTTTTCGGCGACCGACCTCGCCATGATGAGGAGAAAAACTCCCCAACCTCCAATGATGACGAGCAGGACGACATCTGCTGGTTTCTTTGTCTGCGGCGAAGCAGTGGCCGCGCAGAGCAGGACGGCATTGGCCACTCCAAGCGCAACCATGCTGCGGTTCGGTGGCACTTTGCTCATTAACGTGACGGCGCTGAGCCAAGAAGGGAAACCAACCACAGCAAACAGCATCAGAGCACAACAAAAAAGCAGGGTGCTCCCGACCAGCCAATCGACTTGCCGACAACTCCACATCCGATAAGCCGCCCATGCTGCGAGGACCGGAAAGAAAAAGAAAAACGAGCCGTACTCGGTGATGTTCGTGCCAGGCAGGTTTTCGGGTATGAAGAACTGGAGGAAAAAGTTGTTCGCGAAGACACGCCAGCAGGGATAATCGCCACCTGTGACGAAGCGTTGGCCTGGAAACACGGTGTGGTTGATGATTTGCAGCATCGGCCATCCCTGCGCCACGAATGTCCCTACCACCACTGCGGCCAAGCCAAGGCCGCAGGCCAGGCAAATGAGGCGGTGTCTCCATTGGCCCCGCGCGTGCAGCTCGGCACGGTAACGGAGCAGGAAACCTGCGCTGAGAAAGATCAGC
>Ga0209375_1001702_pt1 | contig 16440 bp, 11 predicted proteins | sample GraSoiAngelo_131_FD_185888 | JGI IMG/M metagenome (GOLD analysis project Ga0209375, IMG submission 185888) | Grasslands soil microbial communities from the Angelo Coastal Reserve, California, USA - 14_0929_02_30cm (SPAdes) (version 2) | ecosystem: Environmental > Terrestrial > Soil > Grasslands ... | reverse complement strand
ACCAACGACGTCAAGAACTTCTCGTCGGCGTTCACGCGCTTCGCCCGTCCCAGCTGCTCTACCGAGGAGCGGATCGACGCGAGCGGGTTCTTGATCTCGTGCGCCAGGCTCGACGACAGCGCCGCCACCGCCTCGAGCCGTTCCGCGCGCAGGTGGAGCTCTTCGAGCCGTTTCGAGTCCGAGATATCGGTGAAGATCGCCGTGACCCGGGGCTCGCCCGCCGGCTCGACGTCCAGCGTCGTTGTCGTCACGCCGATCGGGAAGGTGCGATCGGGACGCCGCACCGTGGCCTCGACCCGCATCGCCCGTACGCCCCGCCGCGCGGTTGCGGTGATCGCGGCCCAGAACTCGGGCGCGACCTTCGCGAACTCCGGCATGATCGGCCGGCCACGCCACTGCCGCTCCTTGAATCCGAGAATTTGCTCGGCCGCTGGGTTGCAGTACAACAGATGACCCGCCTGATCCACCGTCACGATCCCCGTCGGGACGCTGCGCAGCACGTCCGCCGCCTCCAGTCGGGCCTGGCGCAACTCCCCCGCCAGTGCCTCTCGCTCGGCCCCCATCACCGATACCCGGCTCGCGAAATAGGCGGTCACCGCCGCCACGGCCGCGAACACCAGCAGCTGCAGCCCAACCTGGGCCGTCATCGGCGTGGTGTGTCCGTAGAACACATCGGCGAAGTAGACGATGCCGACGAGCGCCGTGATCAGGCCGGTGCTCGCGGGCGGCATCAGGACCGCCGTCACCGCGATCAACGGGACGTACAGGGGGGTCAGGTCACTCTGCGGGCCGCCCGTGATGTGCACGACCGTGGTGATCAGCGCGACGTCGAACAGCGCCTGGCCGTACAGGAACGTCCGGCCGGGCAGGCGGCGCGACAAGTGGGTGTACCAGTAAGAGGCGATCGTCACTACGACGGCCGCGACCAGCACGAACGACGTGACGAGCAGGTCGAGGGGCGCCGCGACTGCGAATTTGAGCGCCGCCGCCAGGTAGATCGCACCGGCGACGCAGAGCCGCCCGGCGTACACCGATCGCAGCAGACTCTGCGGCGTCGGAAGGACCGAACCTCGCCGGTCACCCGTCAGCCAGGTCACGAGGCAGCCGCAAGCCGAAAGTCGTAAGCCGTAAGGACGTCCCCTCTGAAGACAGGCGCAAGCCGAAAGGCGTAAGCCCCAAGGCAACCGCAAGTTACACCCCTTGCGGCTTTCGGCCGGCGGCGTGGAACTATTGTTGACGGTGTCGCAAAGTGCAAGAGCAACGAGGGCGGCGGCTCGCCGAACACGCGCACCAACGCCGACTGCACTATCCTACGGAATGCGGCCGACACTCCCTGTTCTTGCATGGCTGACGGTCGGAGGGCTCGCGGTCGCGAGCCCGGCGCCGGGACAGGCTGCACTGACCCCCGCCGACTCCGCGATTCTCAACTCCCAACCGCTCAAACGCCTGGTGCTTGCTCCGTCGTTACTGCGGCGCCTCAATCTGCTCGCGGCCGGCCTCGACCGGGAAGTCGTCCTGTGCCTGCAGGGCACGGTGGCGGGAGACACGGCGCTGGTGCGGGAGTTCGCGATGCCCGACATCGTGCACTCGAGCGTCGACGCCGTAACCCCGGTTCCCTGCCCGCCGGCCACCACGCTCGCCGTGTGGCACAACCATCCATGGGTCGGGCCGGACTCGAGCTTCGGGATGAAAACACCGGAAGACCTCTGCTCGCTCAGCCAGCCGGACCTGCGGACGGTGGTGGCGGATTCGATCCCGTTCGCCGTGGTGAGCGTCGGACGAACGGCCCAGCCGATCATTTGCTGGTGGCGGCGCGTGCAAGCGGTGGTGAATCGCCACGTCAAGTTCCTGCCACGTTTCCCTCGGCAGTGGCTGGAGCTGCCGACTCTCGGGGGAGCCGCGTCGGGCCCCTAGCCGCGATCCGACGTCACTCCGGCGGCTGCACGATGATCTTGCCTCGGGCGCTCAAGCAGGTGAGTCGGGTCCGGCCACCCGCCCGCAACCGCTCCGGGACGCGGTGCGCGCGTAGCGCCGCGATCACGTCCGTGGCCGTATGCTGCGCGAGCACCTCCTGCGTGATCAACAGCGCGGACGCACCCACCGGACCGACCTGGAACGTGTAGACGGGACTCGAGCCTTCCCGCCGCACCTCGATCGATGCGGGCCGCAGCTCCGCGCCGACCCATCCGAGCAGGTCGCGGATGGTCCGCTCGGTCCCCACCGCGCCCGCGAGCGCGTGCCCTTGCTCGCGCGCGCCCTCCAGGGCCGCCCACCGGCTGGCGAACCGCGCGATCGCATCCTGCACGGTGTCGTCGAGCGAGAGCCCGAACGGCATAGGGTCGTAGGCCTCGAAGAACTCGCTCACAATGCCGAGCGTGAGCGGCAAGAGCTCTTCCATGCGCCGGCTCACCGCGCTCCATACCGCCGGGTCTTCGGCCACGAGGCGGGACAGGAGGAACAGGCCGTAGGCCATGTGCCGCTCCTCGTCGGCCTGGGCGTGCTTGAGGCCCTCCCGGAATCCGCGCATCGCGTCGCCGCGCGCCAGGGCGGTCGAGAAGACGTGGTATCCCGCGTCGCCCAGCACGCCCTCGCCGACGAGGCTATACGTCACCAGGGCTTCGGCCTGGGTGGCCGGGGACGGATCGGCCAGGAGCCGCTGCATCGCGTCGGGGAGCCGCTCGGCAAAGAGGCGCCGGAAGCTCGGCGTCTGATAGCGCTGAAGGTCCCCGGACTGGCGGCAGACTTCGTCGAGCACGCGGCGGAAGAACTCGGTGTGTTTCGCTTCATCGGCGAGGAAGGTGGTGAGGAAGAGCTGCTCCTCGAGGCGCGCTTCGCGCACCACGGTCATGATGAGCGGGAGCAGGTCGCGGGTCATGCTTTCTTCCGCGGCCTGGAACAGCACGGTGAGGCGCAGCAGCACGTCGCGCTCGGCAACGGTGAAGCGCGCCCAGTCGTCGATGTCCCGCCGCAGGTCGAGGCTCCGCGGGTCCCAGGCACCGAGCCGCTTCGCTTCGTGGTACAGGCGCATCGGGACGGAGTCGTGCCGCAGCGTACCCGTGCGGGCCGGCCTCGGCTCCCGCGGGTCGGGCGCGGGGGAGGCGTCGGGCGCGTCGGGGGCGATCATCTGCGGCACTACTGCACCGCGTTCACCATATCGAAGATCGGGAGATACATGGCGATGACCATGCCGCCTACGATCACGCCCAGCACCACGATCATGATCGGCTCCATGAGCGAGAGCAGCGCGCTCACCGCCGCATCCACCTCGTCGTCGTAGAAGTCGGCGATCTTCGAGAGCATCTCGTCCATGCCGCCGGTCTGCTCACCCACCGAGATCATCGAGATCACCATCGGCGGGAACACCTTCGACTTGGCCAGCGGCGCGGCGATGGTCTCGCCGCCGGCGATCGAGGCGCGGGACGCCATGACCGCGTTGTGGATCACCATGTTCCCGGCGGTGCGCGCCGTGATTTCGAGGCCGTCCAGAATCGACACGCCGGAGGAGATGAGGGTGCCGAGCGTGCGGGTGAACCGCGACACGGCCGACTTGCGGAGCACGTCGCCCAGCACCGGCAGCTTGAGCAGCAGCGTGTCGATCTGGAGGCGCCCCGGGGCCGTTTTGTAGTAGCGCGTCAACCCGAACACCCCGGCCCCGATGCTCCCGATGATGGCCCACCAGTACTGCGTGAGCGTGTGGCTGGCGCCGATCACGATGCGGGTCGGGAGCGGCAGCTGCAGGTTCACGGACGCGAACATGTTCTGGAAGGTCGGGATCACGAAGATGAGCAGCACCGAGATCGCGATGACCGCCACCGACATGATGACGCCGGGGTAGATCATCGCGCCTTTGACCTTGCGCACGATCGCGTCGTTCTTCTCGAGGAACTCGGCGAGGCGCACCAGGATGGTGTCGAGAATACCGCCGGCCTCGCCCGCCGCCACCATGTTGACGTACAGGTCGCTGAACGCCTTGGGGTGCTTGCGCAGCGCGTCGGCGAGGGTCTGGCCGCTCTCGACGTCATATACCACCTGTCGGGTGACGTCGGCCAGGATCTTGTTCTCGGTCTGCTGCGCCAGGATGTCGAGCGCCTGCACCAGTGGCAGGCCCGCGTTGATCATCGTGGCGAACTGGCGGGTGAACACGACGACGTCGCGAGTCTTGACGCCGCTCCCGAACTTGAGGCTGAGCTTGAACTCCTTGGGCGCCGCGCGCACCTGTACGACGACCATGCGGTTCTTGCGCAGGTGCGCGATCACATCGTCGCGCGACGGCAGGTCGATCTTGTCGTTGACGAGATCGCCTTTGAGCGTGCGGGCGGTGTACTGGAAGACCGGCATGGCTTACTCCCTCGGGGCGCCTAGCGGCGGGCCGCGACCTTGGCCCCACCCTGCTGCTGCGGGGCGGCGGTCGGGGACATGATATCCTTGTCATCCAGCGGCGGCTCGCCGATCATCCGCAGGAACTCGTTCGGCGTCGAGGTCACGCGCAGGCACTCGTCCTTCGTGACCTCGCGGCCCACGTACAGCTGGTAGAGCGCATCGTTCAGAGTCTGCATCCCGTGCTTCTTGCCCGCCTGCATCATCGATGGGATCTGCTCGATCTTCTCGTCCCGGATCAGCGCCCGCACGGCGGGGGTCATGATCAGGATCTCGCACGCCATCACGCGCCCGCGGCCCTTGGCCTTTTGCAGCAACGTCTGGGTGATGACCCCCTCGAGCACGAACGAGAGCTGGGCGCGGACCTGGGCCTGCTGGTGGGACGGGAACACATCGATGATGCGGTTGATGCTCTCCATCGCCGAGTTGGTGTGCAGCGTAGCGAACGCCAGGTGCCCCGTCTCGGCGATCGTCAGCGCAGCGGCGATTGTCTCGAGGTCGCGCATCTCGCCCACCAGCACGACGTCGGGGTCCTGCCGCAACGCGTATTTCAGCGCCGCCGCGAAGCTGTTGGTGTCGGTGCCGATCTCGCGCTGGTTCACGATGCAGCTCTGATGGCGGTGGATGAACTCGATGGGGTCCTCCACCGTGATGATGTGCCCCTTCAGCTCCTTGTTGATCTTGTCGATCAGGGCCGCGAGCGTGGTGCTCTTGCCCGACCCCGTGGGCCCCGTCACCAGCACCAGGCCGCGGGGCTTCTCCGCCAGCTTCGCCACCACGCCCGGCAGCCCCAGCTCCTCGAACGTCCGCACGTTGAACGGGATTTGCCGGATCACCAGCGACACGCAGCCGCGCTGCTTGAAGCAGTTGCCGCGGAACCGTGCCAGGTTCTGGATCCCGAACGAGAAATCGAGCTCGTTCTCGGTCTCGAACCGCTTCTTCTGGTTCTCGGTGAGCACCGAGTAAGCGATCGACAGGGTGTCCTTGGGCGTGAGCACCGCTTCCGCCGACGAGTTCACGATGTCCCCGTCCACCCGCAGCTTGGGACGCTCGCCCGCCACGATGTGCAGGTCCGACGCGTCCCGCTCGATCATCTCTTCGAGCAGGGTGCGGAGATTCACCGACTGCGAGGCGCCTGCGGTCATGCCGCTGTCTCCTTCACGACTTCTTCGAGGGTGGTGATGCCGCGCTTCACCTTCAGCATGCCGTCCATCCGCAGCGTGAGCATGCCGTCCTTCACGGCCTGCTCCCGCAGCTCCTCGGTCGATCCGCCCTTCAGGACCATACGCCGCACCGCGCTGGTCATGGCCATGACCTCGTACAGCCCCTGCCGGCCCTTGTACCCCGAGCCGCTGCAGGTGTCGCAGCCCGCGCCCTTGTAGAGCGTCAGCTTCGCGGCTTCGGCGGGCGCGATGCCGAACGCGTGGATCTCCTCGGGCGTGTAGGTATGCTCCTGTTTGCAGTCGGAGCACACGCGGCGCACCAGCCGCTGCGCCACGATCAGGTTGACCGCGCTCGCCACGTTGAACGGCTCGATCCCCATGTCAATCATGCGCGTCACCGTGGACGGCGCGTCGTTGGTGTGCAGCGTGGAGAGCACCAGGTGGCCCGTGAGGGCCGCCTTGATCGCGATCGAGCCGGTCTCGAGATCGCGGATCTCGCCCACCATGATGATGTTCGGATCCTGCCGCAGGAACGCCTTCAACGCCGCCGCGAAGGTCATCCCCACATCGTTGCGCACCAGGACCTGATTGATTCCCATCAAGTTGTACTCGACCGGATCCTCGGCGGTCATGATGTTCACGTCGATCTGGTTGATGCGCGACAGCGCCGAATACAGGGTCGTGGTCTTGCCCGACCCCGTGGGACCCGTCACCAGCACCATGCCGTAGGGATTCAGGATCGCCCGCAACAACTCCTGTTCGGCCTTGGGCTCGAATCCGAACTTGGTCAGATCGAGCGTCAGGTTGCCCTTGTCGAGAATCCGGAGCACGATCTTCTCGCCGAACAGGACCGGCAGCGTCGAGACGCGGTAGTCGATGACCTTGGCGCCGAACTTGAGCTTGATGCGGCCGTCCTGCGGCACGCGTCGTTCCGCGATGTTGAGCTGCGCCATGATCTTGATGCGCGACGTCAGCGCTGCGCGCATCTTGATGGGCGGCTTCATGACCTCGTGCAGCGCCCCGTCCACGCGGTAGCGGACGCGCATTTCGTGCTCGAACGGCTCGATGTGGATGTCCGACGCCCCGCGCTTCACGGCGTCCGTGAGCAGGCCGTTGATCAGCTTCACCACGGGCGCATCGTCCGCCAGGTCCTGCGCTTTGACGTCCTCGTCCGTCTGCTCTTCGACGACCTCGAGATCGTCCGCGGCCTCGATGTCCTTGAGCAGCGTCTGCAGCTGGGCGTCGGACTGTTGGTAATACTTGTCGATCGCGTTCCGCAGGGTGTACTCGCCCGCGATCACCGGGAACACGTCGCAGCGCGTGATGAACTTGATGTCCTCGATCGCCGTGACGTTGTTCGGGTCCGCGATCGCGACGGTGAGAGTCCGGCCTTCGCGCTTGAGCGGCAGCACGGTGTGCTTGATCGCGACGTCGGGGGGGAGCAGCTTGATGATTTTCGGATCGACTTCGAAGCGGGACAGGTCGACCGCCGGCATGCGGTACTGGCGGGCCAGCATCTTGGAGATCTCGGTCTCCTCGACGAAGCCCAGCTTCACCAGGGTGTAGCCCAGGCGCATCCCCGTGTTCTTTTGCTCGAGGAGGGCCTTTTTGAGCTGATCCTGGGTGATTAGCCCCTCACGGAGGAGGATCTCACCCAGCTTGTCGGAGGTAGCTGCTGCGGTCGCCGTACGCAACTCGTTGAAAATGAACAGCATAACATATGTGGCGACGGAGGGAAGTCAACCCCGAGACGCAGGTTGTGGAGGCTGCGCAGGTTGGTGGAGGTTGTGGACGTCACTGCAAGTTACGGCATCACCCCCGAAAACATGACGTAGGGTCGGAGCGATTCGACCAGCTTCGGGCCCACGCCCGGTACGCTGTCGAACCGGGCCAAGCTGCCGAACGGACCATGCTGCTCGCGCCAGCCGACGATCCGCTGTGCGAAGGCCGGACCGATTCGCGGAAGACGCGTGATCTCCGTCACGTCGGCGCGGTCGAGATCGACCCGCTCACCAGGGAGGAGCGGCCGCGCCAATCGGGCGGCGCTGCGCGCGGTGGCGGCGAGACCTCCGGTGGGCGGCGTGTCCACGGACACGAGCTGCACGTCACCGGGCGCCGCGGCGTTGGCGGGCGCGAGCGCCAGTCGCACGGCCGCTCCCGCGAGGGCTAACAGCGAGAGGAGTAGCGCGGCGCGACGATCATCCACGACGAGAAACTATCGTGGCATCGCGCCACAAGCCGTATCGGAATCACGCGATGAGGGGCATTAGATTGCGAGGGAGACGCCGAGTCGCCGAGACGCTGAGTGGATGTGAGGTGCAAGCCGTTAGGATTCTCCTTCGCGCCCTTTCCTCATATCCACTTCGCGCCTCGGCGAATCAGCGTCTCCCTCAGCGTCTGCTCTCTATCGAACAAGTGCGACAGCGACATCTCCTACTATTTGCAGCGACCCCGCACTCACTTTGTCGATCGTGTCCTCTGTCGTGTGCCAATACGGGTAGTCGAAGTCGACCACGTCGATCGCGTGGATGCCCGCCTGCTGGAGAGCCACGTGGTCGTCGATGAGGGTGGGTTTGACGCCGGGCAGGAAAACCCGGCCGTAGCCCAGGTCTGCGGCGGTGCGCCACACGCGGTCCACGACCTCGGGCGCGAAGGCCTGCGAGTTGCCTTCATAGTAGAACTGCTGGTCCTTGTCCGCGACCATATCGAACAGCACGGCGAACAACGGCTGGTAGCCCGGCGGCTGATGGCGGGCAAAGTAGCGGGTGCCGATCAACACGTCGTTCGAGTCCGTGGCGAAATTGCCGTAGTCCTCGCCGTCCACGAACAACAGGTCGACGCCGACGGTGGGCGGCTTCGTCTTGAGCACGTCGGCGACGCCGAGCAACAGCGCCACGCCCGACGCGCCGTCGTTCGCCCCGGGGACCGGGAGGCGCTGCTGGCCCAGGTTGGCGCTCTGGTCGGCGTGCGGGCGGGTGTCCCAGTGGGCGAGCAACAGCACGCGCTCGGTGGCGGCAGGCCGGAATCGGGCGAGGAAGTTCCGCAGGTGCAGGCTCGTGCCCTGGCGCGTCACGTGGGTGAAGCTCTGGACGGCGATGGTGTCGGCGGTGGCGCGGAGGTGCTCGAGGATCCAGTCGCCGGTGCGCTCGTGCGCCGGCGTTCCGGGCACCCGCGGGCCGAACTGCATTTGCCGCTCCAGGTATGTGAAGGCACGCGCGCCCGCGAACTCGCGTGGGCGGCTCGCTCCGCCGCGCGCGGTGCAAGCGACGCCGAGCGCGAGGCACGCGGCCGCGCGCCAGAGGCGGCTCTTTCGGATGGTCACAGGGTAGTGATGTCTTGTAGAGACTTGGACTTCCGAATATAATGGCGCCACTGATCGTGCGCACCATCAGCCGGTATCTCCTCCGCCAACACGTCGCGCCGCTCGGCTTCGCCCTGGCGGCGCTCACGTCGCTGATGCTCATCCAGCAGGTCGCCAAGCAGCTCTCCGGCCTGCTCGGGAAGGGGCTGCCGGCGGGCGTGATTGCGGAGGTGTTCGTGCTCTCGCTCCCGTTCATCGTGGCCGTGACGCTGCCGATGGCGGTGCTGGTCGCGGTGCTGCACGTGTTCACGCGACTCGCGGGCGACAACGAGATCACGGCGCTGCAGGCCGGGGGCGTCAGCGTTTCGCGGCTGGTCGCGCCGGTGCTCGCGGGCGCGACCGGCGTCGCGCTGCTGTCGTTCTTGTGGAACGACCAGCTGCTCCCCCGCACCAACCACGCGCTCCGCACCCTGCAGGTGGACATCGCGCGCAAGAAGCCGTCGCTCACCCTCAAAGAGCAGGTGATCAACGAAGTGGTGCCGGGGCAGACCTTCCTGCGCGCCTCGCGCATCGACGGCAACACGAACAAGCTCAAGGACGTGACGCTCTACGACCTGAGCGACGCCGAGCGCCGCCGCATCATCACGGCGGACAGCGGGCGGATGGCGTACTCCGCCGGCGGGCGGGACCTGTTCCTGACGCTCGCGGACGGGGACATCGAGGAAGTCAATCGCTCGGACCCGACCCAGTTCAACCGCACCTTCTACCGCACCAACCGCATGCGGGTCTCGGGCGTGGGAAACATCTTCACCCAGACGGAGCACGACACCTACAAGAGCGACCGTGAGATGTCCACGTGCGAGATGCAGCAGGCCGCCGCGGCGGCTCGGCGCGACGCCACCCGCGCGGCGGGAGACGCGCGGTTGGTGATCGAGAACGACCTGCGGCGGCTGGCGGGGCTCGCGCCGGTCGCGGCAACGCCGCTGCGGGACGCGCCCGACACCACGCCTCCCGGCGTCTATTGTCGGGCGCTGCGGCGGATCGCCGCCTGGCTGCTCCCGCCCGAGGTCGAAGCCCAGACACCCCAGGGCACGCTGCCGCGCCCCACCACCAGCCCCACCCCTGCAGGCCGCCCCGTGCCCCAGCTGTGGGTCACGCCAGGTGCGGGTGTCGGCGAGGCGCAGCGACTGCGCGACGCCCGCACGCGCGAGGCGACCTACGAGGTCGAGATCCAGAAGAAATACGCCATCGCGGCCGCGTGCCTCGTCTTCGCGCTGGTGGGCGTACCCGTGGCGCTGCGGTTCCAGCGCGGCGGGGTGGGGCTGGTCATCGGCGTGAGCGTGGCAGTGTTCACCGTCTATTACGTCGGGCTGATCGTCGGCGAGGAGCTCGGCAACCGTCTGCTCGTGACTCCCTTCCTCGCGATGTGGACTCCGAACCTGATCTTTGGGACCGCCGGCCTGATCGGTCTGTGGCGCATCCGCAAGCCCGGCAACGCGCCCCACGGCGGAGACTGGAGCGACGTCCTCGACATGGCCGCGGGTGTAATGCGGTGGCCGGGCTCCCTGCTCCGACTCCGCTGGCGCAGCGTCCCGTGAGCACCCTCGACCGCTACGTGCTGCGCGAGTGGACCAAGGTGTGCCTCCTCGCCGCGTTGGGATTCCCGTTCCTGGTGATAGTGATCGACCTGGCCGACAAGTTCGACACCTACTTCGGACGCGGCATCTCGAAGGCGCAGGTCGCGTACTCGTATCTGTTCTACCTCCCGGAGACGATCTCGCTGGTGCTCCCGGTCGCGGTCCTGTTCGCCGTGGTGTTCACGGTGGGCGCGCTGGGTCGCCACTCGGAGCTGACCGCGGCCAAAGCTTCGGGGATCTCGTTCCACCGGCTGGTGCGGCCGCTCCTCATCGCGTCGCTCGCGACAGTGCTCGTCGACCTGGGGCTCACCGAACTCGCCCCGGGGGCCTCGGCCCGCCGTGCCGAGCTGTTGGGCGAGAAAACCGCTCGCCCGACCATCTCGCGCTTCTCGCCGTTCGTCTACCGCGCCGACAGCGGGTGGGTGTACTCGATCCGCTCGCTCGAGCTGCGGACGAGCGGCGCGGAGATGCGGGATCCGATCATGGAGCGCGAGGGCACGGGGGAGGACTACCCGACCATCCTGGTCGCGGCGCAACGCGGGACGTACGACACGGCGCGGACGGCGCGCGGCTGGACGCTCGGCAAGGGCGCGGTGCGCTACCTGCTCGGCCCCGGGCGCGAGACGACCTTCAAGTTCGACTCGCTCAGGATCACGTCGCTGCGCGAGACGCCCACCGCCCTCCTGGCCGAGCCCAAGGCGCCGGACGAGATGCGCTACACGGAGCTGGGGCGCTACGTCGACGCGCTGTCCCGCTCCGGGTCGGACACCAAAAAGCTGCGGGTGGAGCGGGCGCTCAAGCTCGCGGTACCGTTCGCCTGTATCGTGATCGCGCTGTTCGGGGCGCCGCTTGCGATCTCCACACCGCGCAGCGGCATGGCATGGGGGGTAGCGGTGTGCCTCGCGACGACGTTCGTGGACCTGCTGATGTTCCAGCTGTCGAAGGCGGTGGGCGCCGGGGGCGCGCTTCCGCCGGCGTTCGCGGCGTGGGTGCCGAACCTCTTGTTCGGGGCGGCGGGGGTGTGGCTGTGGCGGAAGGCGCAGACCTAAACGCTAGATGACCGACGCCACGTTACCAGAGGGCCCCTCGGCGCCCTCGTGCAACGTGGCGTCGTACCGTCGTGTGCCGGTTCGTCTAGAACGTGTAGCGCGTCCCCAACTGGAATACCCAGCGCGACCCGATGCTGTTGATCGTTACCGCATTCTTCGTCGGAATCGCGAGCGCGTAGATGCCGCGCCCATTCGCGGCGTCATACCCAGTCTGCTGAATCAGGTTCTGTTCCTCGAACCCCGTGCCCGTCTGTCGAATCAGCCCCCACCCGGAATTGATGAAGTTCAGCACGTTGAGCATGTCCGCCGTGATCTCCAGCGTATGACCGGAGACCGTCGGGATCGCCCAGCTCAGCCGGGCATTGAGGAAGTTCTGCCAGGGATTGCGGCAGGAGTTCCTCGGCGCCAGCCGCCCGCGGTTGTCCCGCAAGCAGGGCTCGTTGTTGATATAGGAGTCGAGCAGGCCGAATACGGAATCCTGCTGCGCGGCGGTGCCGAATCCCGCAACGTTGCCGCCGTTCCCGTCCATCGACACGTCCGCTCGGTTCCGCGCCACGTACGCCAAGTCGTTCCCGAACACGCCGTCGGCGTTCGCGTCACCGCTGACGACGTAGGTGAAGGGTGTCCCGGACAAGCCGTTGTAGATCAACGAGAACCGGGCGCCGAACGGCGCGTTGACCGTGCCGCTGATCGAGACTTTGTGCGGCCGGTCGAACGAGGACGTGCGCAGGTTGCGGTTCGCGATCGTGCCGTCCAGCGCGCCGAAGTTGTAATTGGAGTTCGTGATGTCTGAGGTCATCGACATCACGTCCAGCGCGTGCGAGTATGTGTACGCCGCGTTGAACTCGAGCCCGTTGGTAAACCGCTTCTGGAGCTGGAAGGCCAGCGAGGTCGACTGATCCTTACTGACGTTGCGGTTCTCGATGATGTCGTTCGCGAGACCCGTGCGGCGCGATAAGATGGCTGCCCCGGTCGTGGGGTTGATCGCGCCGTACAGGGGGCGGCCAGCCTCACCCGACGACGCGCCTAGGATCCCGCGGAGGTTGATGTCCTCGAGGTAGTACTGATTGATCGCCTTCGTGTAGATGAAATCCACGGTCGCGAACAGGTTCCACGGCAGGGAGCGATCCACGCCGAGGGCGACCTTTAGCGCCTGCGGGAACTTAAAGTTCTGGTCGTAGAAGACGATAGAGCTCGCCCCGGCGTTCGGCCCGATCTGGTTCGTGCCTCCGCACGTCGTCGGTTGATTGTTCGGGTCCACTGTGAACGCGGGCACGGTATCGAAGAGTGACTGGTTGTTCGCCGACGACGCCGCGCCGTTGCAGAACACGGTCTGCTGCTCAAGCCCTGTGTTGCCGTAGGCGTTCGACACCCAAACGTACGGTGGCCGGCCGCTGAATATCCCGACGCCGCCGCGCAGGATCGTTTCCTGCCGACCGCCGACGTCATAGTTCAACCCCAGCCGCGGCGACCAGAGAATGTTGCCGCTCGGGGTCGAGCTTGTCCGCATGCTGTCACCGCCGAGCGACGCGAATGAAATCGTGTCAAGCGCCGGATTCTCGGCCGGCGCGGGCAAGCTCGGCACGTCCATCCGCAAGCCCGCGGTGACCGTAAGGTTCCGGAGCGGAGAAAAGCGATCTTCGCCGTAGAATCCGACCTGAGTCACGTTGAAGTCCGCCACCGGACCATCTGGGCGCAGGGCGCCGGGAAGCGCGCGCGCATACAGGTTTGGCGTACCGGCCGCGAGCGCCGCCGGGTTCGCGAAGTTCCAGACTCCACTCGAGAGCGGGAAGAACACGTTCCGGAAATGGATGAACTCGTTGTGCGTGCCCACTGTGAGGAGATGCTTGCCCACCGGGAACGTCACGTTGTCCGACACCTCGACCACCCGCTGGTCGAGCGAGTTGGCGTGCGAGAACCGCTCGGCGCCGGCCGCGATGTAGGTGCCCGCGGAGTTGCCCCCGACGAGAATTAACGGATGGTTGCTCACCGGCGGACGGTTGTCCGCGATGGTGGTGCGACCGACAATGAGCTCGTTCGAGAAGCGGTCCCCGAGCGTCGCGGTCCACTTCCCGCGCAACGTGCGGGTCTCGTCCTTCATATAGTAGCCGCTCCCTGACAGCTCGTAGCCATCCCGGGCGTTGGACAACGAGGGGGGCTGCACGAACCCCGACCGATACGTGTGAATCAGCTTGTCCTGGTTCACGTTTATGATGGTCCCGGACACCTCCACGTGGCTGTTGGTGCCCAGCTCCAGATCGACCTTTCCGAACAAGTTGGTCTCGGGATTGTTGATCTGTGGGGCACGCCACGTCCCCGGATCAAAGCCGTACTGAGTGGTCAGGATTTGCTGCACCGAGTCGAACCGCTGCTGCGTGATCCCGACACCGGTGGTGTCGCCCGTGGGGCCGAGCTGGATGCTCGTGGCGAACGGACGGTTGTCATGACGGAAGTCACCGGTCATGAAGAAGTGCAGCCGGTCGCGGATGATCGGGCCGCCCAGCGAGAAACCGTATTGCTGCTGCTGGTAGTCGGCCACGGGTACAGACACGCCGTTGGTATCGCTGCCCACGAAATTCTCATTCTGCAGGTATCCGAATACCGACCCGTGGAACTGGTTGGTGCCGGATTTGGTGACGGCGTTGATCAAGCCGCCGACGAAACCGCCTTGCCGCACGTCGAACGGAGCGACCAGGACCTGATACTCCTTTACGGCTTCGATCGAGAGCGGCCTGGCGTTGACGCCGCCGCCGGGAATCTGATTGCTCGCGCTCAACGCGAAGAGATCGTTGTTGACGGTGCCGTCGATCTGGATGTTGTTGAAGCGGTCGTTTTGTCCCGTGAACGAGGTACCGCCCCCGGGCGTCTTCACGATCTGGGGCGCGGTGTTGACGAAGTCGTTGAACGCGCGGTTCAACGTTGGCAGCCGCCGGAGCGCCGAATCGGAGATGAACGTCTGCGCGCCGGTGCGGGCGGTCGAGAGCAATGGATTGGACGAGGTCTCGACGATGACCCCGGCCAGCTCCACCGCAGCGCGCTTGATGCTCAAATCCCGCGTGAAACGCTGACCCAGCTGAAGATTGAACGGCGTCGAAGTCTTGGGCTCGAACCCGAGGGCGCGGACGGCCAGCGTGTAGGGACCGCCCACGTCGACGGTCTCGAACGAGTACCGTCCGTCCTCTCGGGACCGTGCGGCGTAGCGTTGGCCGGTGGACCCATTGACCAGCGTGAGCTGCGCCGCGGGAACGGACGCCCCCGCTTCGTCGGTGATGCGCCCCGCCACCGCCGCCGAGGTAACCCCCTGCGCCAGGGCTCCGCGGGTGGAGATCAGGAACGAGAATGAAGCGAGCACACAACAGGACCGCACGAAGTGTTTCATCAGACGGCGCTCCGGAATGCTGGGGGAAGGGTTAGGGCGGGTCAAACATGGCGGCCGCCGGAGAGGTCGTCAATCCGCGCGAGCGTCACATTTGCGTCACTCCCGACGTGCGCCGGCGAGTCCACCAGGAGTAGACCGGCACGCCCAACAGGATAATGAGGAACGCAAACCCAGTCTCCAGCGGGTGCGCCCACAGCGCGTTCCCGAGAATGAGGAAGCTCGCCAGCACGAACAGCAGCGGCACCACCGGATACCCGAGCACGCGAACCGGCCGCGGCAGGTCGGGACGCCGGCGGCGCAGCACGAACACCGCCGCGGCCGCGAGCGCGTAAAACGGGAAGATCGCCACCACGAACTGGTCGGCGAGCTGCTCGAACGTGCGTAACAGCACGAAGCCGATCCCCAAGAAAGCGGTGAGCACGATCGCCGCCGACGGCGTCTGGTGACGCGGATGGACCGTCGCGATCGTCCGGAAGAACAGCCCGTCATTCGCCATCGCGAAGAAGATGCGGGGTGCCGTGAGGATCGACCCGACGAGCGTACTGAACGTCGCGAGCATCACCACCACCGTCACCGCGCCCACGCCCATCCGGCCCAGCACCGCCTGCGCGGCGTCTGCGGCAACAAGCGGCGACCCGGCCATTTGGCCCAGCGGCAGCAGATAGAGATACGCCGCGTTGACGAGCAGGTAGATCGCGATGATAGCGGCGGTCCCCATCACCAGCGCCCGCGGGAGGTTCCGCTCGGGATCGCGCACCTCGCCGCCCACGAACGAGAGATCGCCCCAGCCGTCGTACGCCCACAGCACCGAGACCAGCGCGAGGCCGAACAGGCCGGGAGTGACCGGACCCGCCGCGGTGGTGAAGTGCGTCCAGTCGCCCTGGCCCACGAGAAACGCCAGGAGCACGAGCACCAGCAGCGCGCCGTACTTTGCGCCGGTGGTGAGATTCAAGACCAGCGCGCTCCAGCGCACGCCGTAGTAATTCAACGCCGCGGTGACGGCGATGGCCGCTGCGGCGACGTAGTGCACCAGTCCGGCATTCTCGCGTAGCGCCGGGTCGCGGCCGATCGAGCGCAGCAGGTACTCGGCAAACGGCGTGGCAATCGCGCCCAGCGCGGACGCCCGGATCAACACCAGCTCGGTCCACCCGAAGAGGAACGCCGGCAGCCGGCCGAACCCCTCGCGGATGTACACGTATACGCCGCCCGAGCGCGGGAACAGCGCCGCGAGCTCCGCGTAGGTGAGCGCGCCGCACAACGCGAGCAGACCGCCCAGCACCCACACGCTGAACATCGGCAGCGGCGCGGGCACGCGCTCGGCGATGACCGCCGGGGTGCGGAAGATCCCGCCGCCGATGGTGGAGCCGACCAGCACGGCGACCGCGCTCCAGAAGCCGAGCCGGCGCGGCAGGCGGTCGCCCCAGCGGTCCGTCGTGGGAGCCAGGGGGGACGGGGACATGAGAGGCCGAATATACTGCACGTCGGCGCCTGCGAGGCGCACGACGGACTAGCGCGCTAAGGAAGGCGACGTGTT
>Ga0209375_1001696_pt1 | contig 16470 bp, 8 predicted proteins | sample GraSoiAngelo_131_FD_185888 | JGI IMG/M metagenome (GOLD analysis project Ga0209375, IMG submission 185888) | Grasslands soil microbial communities from the Angelo Coastal Reserve, California, USA - 14_0929_02_30cm (SPAdes) (version 2) | ecosystem: Environmental > Terrestrial > Soil > Grasslands ... | reverse complement strand
GGCGCCCGCGGGCGAGCAGCGCCCGAATGTCCCCCCGCGCCTGCGCGCGCTTGAGTCGGCCGAACGTGAACCCGCTGTCGGGAATCTCGGCATCCTCGGCGTCGTCCGCGGTCACGATCAGGAACAGCCCGGTGTTCGGCCCGCCCTTGTGCAGCTGACCGGTGGAGTGGAGGTAGCGCGGGCCGAAGCCGAGCGTGGTGGCACACCCGAGCGCGCGTCCCCAGGCTGCACGCACCGCCTGGAGCTTGGCGATCACGTCGGGGGTGGGCGCGAGGTACGCGAGAATGGCGAGATAGTCCCCGGGGCGCGCGGCGCGCCGCAGCGCATCCGGGGTGATCGTGGGTAGGGGCGCAGCATGCTGCGCCCCTACGCCGCCGCCCTGTGCCCCCGCCAGCTCGGCCCGCGCCAGGGCCTTCGCCGCCTCCACATCCGGCTGGTCGAAGGCGTTGACTCCCAAACGGGCGCACAGCTCCTCCGTGGCGTACTCCCACGCCATGAACTCCGTGCCCAGCGAGAGGGGATCGGCGGAGAACTCGCTCACGATCTGACTGTCGGGGCTTGGCGTCGGGAGTGGGTCATCAACGACGGGGACGACGCCGCGTCCGCCTTTGCCGGTGCTCTCCGCCACCAGCTGCTCGATCCAGTCGGCCAGTCGCGTCACCGGCGTGGGCGGCCGCAGCACCAGCTTGTCCCGCCCCGCGAGCACAGCCTCGGCGATCCGCCTCCCGCGTACCCGCGCGGCGTCCGTGTCGACGGCGAGCGCCCGCTCGAGCAGAACGCGACCGTTCACGCCGAGCAGCGCGGCGGGCAGCATGCCGACCACTGTGAGGGGGGCGTAGCGGCCGCCCACGTCCGGCGGATGGGGGAACACCGCGCGGAAGCCGCGCTCGCGCGCCAGGGCCTCGAGCGGGCTCCCGGGATCGGTGATCGCCACGAAGCGCGTCGCGTCGGCGCGAGCGGCGAGGTAGTGATAGAACGCGAGAGTCTCGACGGTGCTCCCGGACTTGCTGCACACGACGAACAGTGTGCGGTCGAAATCCGGCGCGCGCGCCACGGCGAGCACGGCGCTCGGATCGGTGCTGTCGAGCACGGACAACGAAGTATTCGCGAAGCTGGACGCGAGCACCGCCGGTGCGAGACTCGACCCGCCCATCCCGCACACGACGGTGTGGGTCAGGCCATCGCGCCGCGCCGCGTCGGCGAAGCGCACCAGCTCGTCCCACTGGGCAAGCGAGACGCGCGGCGTTGTCCTCCAGGCCAGATGGTCCATACGGCCGCGAAACCTAACGCCCTCGCGATCGGTCGCGCGCACCGTTAGGTTAGCGACTAGCTCGCTCGTGCCTTCCCTTACCCGGCAGACTCGCGCGCTGGTGGCGATCGCCGCCGGATCTTTTCTCGCGATCGTGCTGGCTTACCTGCTCGCCCCCGCGGATCGCAGGGCGCTCGTGGCCGACGTGTCCTGGACGTGGGCGATGGTTTACGCCATCGCATGTTGCGCCGTCGCCGCACGCCACCACCCCTCACCCGACCAGCGGCGCGCCTGGGTATGGATCGGCGCCGGCTGCGTCCTGTTCCTGGCCGGCCAGCTCGTCTGGAGCTACTACGAGCTGATCCGCCGCGTGTCGCCGCCCTACCCCTCGCTCGCGGACGTAGGCTTTCTGGGCGTCTACGTCTGCTTCCTCGTGGCCGTGACCAAGCTGGTCGGGGCCGCGCCGCGCCGCCGATTCGACCACGAGCTGCTCATCGACACCGTGCTCGTCACGCTCACGGCGGGTGCGCTCGCCTACGAGTTCCTCCTCAAACCGCTATTTGACCTGGCCGGCAACGTGCCCTCGCTGCTCACGAGCCTCGGGTGGTCCGTCGGCGGCATCGGCGTGCTGTGGCTGATCCTGGTGGAGTTGCTGCGCCACACCCGCGTCCCCCTGGCCGCGGCGGGCGTGGTGACCGCGCTGGGGGTCCTCTGCGTCACGAACGTCCTGTACGCCGTGGCCGCATTACGGGGAACGTTCCGCTCGGGCGGCGTGCTCGATCTCGGCTGGGACGCTGGCTTGCTGCTGCTCGCCGCCGCGGCCGCCGTGGCGCCGGCGGCCCCGCCCACCGCGGAGGCCGGCGCCCGCGCCATATCGGGCAACGCGGCACGCATCGCGGCGCTCGTGATCGGGCTGGCCGGCATCGGCACGGTCGCGATCAGAAACGCCTTATCCGCCGAGCCTGACGCGGGCAGCGCCGTCCTCATCGCGCTGGCCGTCGGGATCATCGGGCTGCGATTAGTCCACTCCACGCGCGCCGACCGGCGCTACGCCACGCTGCTCGAGAACGAGGTCGCCAGCCAGACCCGGTCGTTGATGGACTCGCTCGCCGCCACCGCCGGCGCGGAGCGCAATCTGCGTCTGCTCATGAACGCCGTGCCGGATTCGATCGTGGTGGTCGACCGCGAGGGGCGTATTCTCGAATCGAACGGGCCCACCCGCGTCATGGGTGCCATGTCCGGACCCCCAGAAAACCGCAACATCTTCGAGTTTCTGGCCGCCGACGCGGCGGTCGTGGTGCGTGAGAAGCTGGCGGCGGCGTTCCGGGGCGAGATTCAACGCTTCGAGGTTCCGTTCTCGCGCGATGACGCAACCCACGGCGTCGCCGCCGCCCTGTACGCCCCGATCCGCGAAGGCAGCGGGATCACCAGAGTGCTGATCCTGGGGCGCGACATCACCGAGCAGAGACGCAGCGAGTCCCAGTTCCAGCAGGCGGAGAAGCTCGCCGCGATGGGGCAGCTCGTGAGCGGCGTGGCCCACGAGATCAACAATCCGGCCGCGATCATCTCCGGCTTCGCGCAGACGCTGTTGCTGGACGAATTGAAGGCTGAGCACCGCGAGGTGCTGCAGATGATGTACGACGAAGCGACGCGCATCGGACGCATCACCTCGAATCTGCTCGCGTTCGCCCGCGCCGGCAGCAAGCAGCGCGCCCTCGTGGATATGAACGACATCGCGCGGCGCACGTTCGCCCTGCGGTCGTATCACCTCTCGACGCTGAACATCGCCGTCTCGCTCGACCTCGACCCGAGCGAGCCGAAGATCTGGGCGGACGCCTCCGAGCTCCAGCAGATGATTCTCAATCTGCTGATCAACGCCGAGCAGGCACTCGTGACGGTCGATGGACCACGCACCATCGTCGTTCGTACGCGCGCCGACGAAGGCGAGGCCCGACTCGAGATCGCCGACTCCGGCCCGGGGATCCCGCCCGAGATCCGCAGCAAGATCTTCGACCCGTTCTTCACGACCAAGCCCGAGGGCGTCGGGACGGGCCTCGGGCTCTCCATCTGCTACGGGATCGCCCGCGAGCACGGCGGCCGCATCTGGGTGGAGTCGGAGCCCGGGCAGGGAGCGCGCTTCGCCGTCACGCTGCCGCGCGACCCGCGCGAGGAATCCCGGCCCGAACCGACGGTCCCGCCGCGCGCCGCTGCCCCCGGCGGCGACCTCACGGTCCTCGTGGTGGACGACGAGATCGCGCTCCGCAACGCGCTGCTGCGCTTCCTCGCCCGGCGTGGGATCCGCGGCGAGGGAGTCTCGGACGGCGCCGAAGCGTTGCGTGTCCTGCAACAGCGCAACTTCGACGTCATCATCTCCGACGTGCGCATGCCCGGGATGAGCGGACGCGAGTTCCTCGAGCGACTCGGGCGGGAGCGACCGGATCTCGTCCCGCGCGTCGTGCTCAGCACGGGGGATACGTTCGCGCCGGACACCGCAGCGCTGCTGAAGGAGTCGGGGGTGCCGACGGTGACCAAGCCATTCGACTTCGCGATGCTCGAGCGGCTGCTCCGGGAGGTCGCTACCCGCGCGGCGGCGGGGCGGCCCAAAGCTGCGGGGTGACGACCTCTCCCGTTCGCCGTGCCCGCTCCGTCTGCTCGACTTGCGCGGAGACGAGTCGGTAAACGCTGGACAGGGCTCCGGCCAGTAGCAGCATGAGGGCGAGCAGTATCACCAGTAGCCAGCCGAGCTTGCGCCGCGAGTCCGCCCTGGCCCACGCGAGCGCCCGTGCGATCAGACTCATGACGATCCGCTGGCCCGGGGCGCCGGGTCGACGGGCGACCGGCATTTCAGGCGCCGTGCCGAGGCCGGCGATGATCAGCACGGGTCCGCCCGGTCCCAGGGTTATCCGGTCGCCGAGCCGGAGGGGGACGGCCGTCGTGACCCGCTCGTCGTTCAGGAAGGTGCCGTGCTTGGATCCGGCGTCGCGCACAGCCAGCCCGCCCGCCGGGCTGACGGTGAGCTCCGCGTGGATGCGCGACACGACCGTCTCGGGTGCGTCCACCGGCTGGACGTCACACTCGTGACCACGCCCGATCCGGATGCACACGCCCCGCGCCTCGTAGTGCCGCCCCGTCCTTGGGTCGAGCAGGGTGATGCCGTACGCCCGTGCCCCGGGCCGATCGGTCACGGCTGCCACCTCAGGTAGGGCGCGGCGCGACTCCCTTGGCACGTCGATCGGGCACGAGCCGGCGCGGGACGGGAGCGCGCCGTACGGCCCGGCGGCGCTCGGCGCCACCGCGCCGCTGGGTGCCGGCGCGGCGATCAATCGGCACCGATATGTCCACGGTCCGCCGATCGGTCGCCTCCCGCCGATCGACGCCGGAGCGACGGTCGTCGAGCTGGCGTCGGTCGCCTCGGGTCCGGCGGTCGGGGAGCGGTTCGTAACCCATGGCGCCTCTCGCTGGCGGCGGGTGGGGGGCAAACTTATCGGCCCGCGAGAAGCCCGGCTAGGGTGATGCTAGCTTTGAGCACGACATGGACCCCCTCGCCCATACCCTCGTCGGCGCCGCGCTGGGCCGCGCCGTCGCAGGTCGCGACCTACCGGCCGCCGGATGGATCGGCGCGATCGCCGCCAATGCGCCGGACTGGTCCGAGCTCGTACTGAAACCGGACTTGTGGCCCCCGCGCGCGGGGGGAGAATACCTGGTCTTGCATCGCGGGATCACGCACTCCTTCGTGGGTGCCGCGGTCGAGGCCGCGGTCCTGACCGGTCTGGTTGGCGTCCTGCTGCGGCTGTGGGCCCGGCGGGCGTTGGTGCCCGCACCGCTTTGGCGCTGGGTCGCCACGTGCGTCACCGCGACCGTCGCGAGTCACCTGTACCTCGACTGGCAGGGATCCTACGGTTTGCGACCGTTCCTGCCCTGGAGCGCGCAGTGGTACTACGGCGACTGGGTCGCGATCGTCGATCCCTTCTTCTGGGTGGTGCCGCTCGTGGCGCTCGCCTGGGGCGCCCGGCGCCACTGGGCACCGGCGCTCGCGTACCTTGTCACGCTCCTTGGCGTCACGACGCTGGTGTTGTGGCGCGGCCACGACCTCGTCGTCTGGTGGGTGCGGCTGGCGCTGGTGGGGTGCGCGGCGGCAGGCGTGGTGGGCTGGACCCGGCACTGGTTCGGAGTGGCGGGCCAGCGCCGGGCGGCGGCCTATGGGCTGGTGGTGCTCGCCGCGTACGTAGCCGCGAACGCCGGGGGGAGCCTCGTGGCCAAGGCGCAGATTCGCGCCGCTGCGGCACAGCGGTTCGGCCCCGACGCCCGCTGGGCGGCGCTCACCATGGTGGGGCGACCCCTCCGCTGGGAGGGGCTCTCCGCTTCGCCGGACAGCGTCGCGGGACGAGGGTGGGCCGTCGCGCGGCACCTCGACCACCCCGCGGTGCGCGCGGCGCTCATCACCTCCCAGGGCCGGGCGATCGCGCAATTCGCGCGGTTTCTTGCGGCGGCAGTGGATTCGAGCAACGGCGGTGTCCGCGTGTCGCTGTGGGATGTGCGCTACCACGCACCCGGGTCGGGCGCCGACGGCTGGGCGACGGTGCAGGTCCCGCTCCGCTGACGCGGTTAGATTGGGCGGCGCGATGAGCCACCCGACCCCTCCTCCCGACCTGCGAGACGACGTCGTCCGGGCCCTGACGCCGGCGTTCCGTCTGGACCAGCGGGTGGCCGCCACCCCCGAGCGCGCCGTGTACCACGCGTGGGACCGGGTGCTGAAACGCTCCGTCGCCTTGCACGTGCACCTGGCACCCGACTCCCCGGGGCGCGCCTGGTTCCTGCGTGAGACGGAGACGCTGGCGGCCCTCGACCATCCGGCGATTCGCCACGTGTACGCCGCCGGCGTGGTGGGCACGTTCGCGTACCGCACAGCCAACTGGGTCGAGGGAGAAAGCCTGGCCGAGGCGCTGCGCCGGGGGCCGCGCCCGATTCGCACGGCGCACGCGCTGGTGCGCGACCTGCTCGGCGCCGCCGAGCACGCCCACGCGCGCGGCGTGATTCTGCGTCGCATCGTCCCGCTGACGCTCATGCTCGAGCTCACGGGCCGGGCAGTGATCACGGACCTCCGCTACTGCAACTGGTGTCTCCCGAATGTGCCACCGGAGGAGCAGGGTGCGGGCGGTGCCTTCGTCGCGCCGGAAGTGCGAACCGGAAGTCCGGGCGAGCCCAGGAGCGACGTGTACGGCGTGGCTGCCCTCGTCTACTACGTCCTGACGGGTCAGGAGCCGGATCTCGATCCGGCGCGCATCACGCCACCGCGCCAGCTGCGGCCCGCGGTGCCGGCGGCGTTGGAGCGGGTGCTGTTGCGCGCGCTTCAGGCCGCGCCGGGCGCCCGCTACTACACGGCGACCGAGATGCTCGAGGATTTCGTGAGCGACGCCGGCGTGTTTCAGGAACCGGCGGCGGCACCGCAGGTGGCGGAGGCGGGGTTCGAGCGGCGGCTGCGGCGCGCCCTCGGCGACGACTACGAGCTGCTCGAGGAGATCGGAACGGGCGGTTTCGGTCGGGTGTATCGCGCGCGCGACTTGGGGCTCGAGCGGGACGTCGCGATGAAGGTGCTCCACCCGTCGCTGACGACCGACCCGTCGGTCATGGAGCGGTTCCGGCGCGAGGCACAGCTCGCGGGCGGACTCCGCCACCCGAGCATCGTCAGCATCTACGACATCAGCAGCCGGGCGGGGCTGCAGTGGTACACGATGGAGCTGGTGCCGGGGACGAACCTGGCGCAGCTCGTCCACAAGCAGGGACCGCTCTCGGTCGATCAGACGGTCCGGCTGGTCGACCAGGGGCTCTCGGCGCTCGAGCACGCGCACGCGCTCGGCCTGGTGCATCGGGACTTGAAGCCCGAGAACATGTTGATCGAGCCGGACGGTCGGTTGCGTATCACGGACTTCGGCCTGGCGCTCGCCCTGCGCGGGGACGCCCGGTTCGGCGGCGCCACCTCACGCAGCGGCACGCCGCAGTTCGCCGCACCCGAGCAGCTCCTGGGGGAGCGGGTGGACCAGCGCGCCGACATCTATTCGCTTGCTGCCACGGCCTACTTCGCTCTGCTGGGCCGCCCGCCCTTCGAGGGACCCACCCCCGAGGCGATTGTCGCGCGCCAAACCACAGAGGATCCGCCGTCGCTGCATGACGCGCGCAAAGACGTGCCGCGGGAGCTGGAGGATGTGCTGCGCAAAGCGCTGGCGAGTGAGGCGGCCGCACGCTATCCGACCGCCACCGCCTTCCGCGACGCGCTGCGGCGCTCGCGGGGCCTCTTGTTCCGGCTGCGGGCGCTGCTCTGGGGAAAGTGACGTAGCGATTTGACAAGCTCAAGCTGGCGTTACAACATTGGTTGGCGTATGCGCATCCCGAAGGATTCGGTGGTGCTCGTGCTGGCCGTTGCCTGCGGCGGCTCAGGCCCGACGGGCTCGGGCGGAGGCAACAACCCGCCCTCGGGGGGGCCGGTCGTTAGCGTCAGCATGTCCGACTACCGCTTCACACCCGACACGGTGCGGATCGCGGCGGGCACGACCGTGCGCTGGAGCAACGATGGCGCCGTGGATCACACGTCTACGAGCAACTCTGCCGGCGGCTGGAACAGCGGAACCCTCGCGCCGCCTCACGCCCCTGCGACCTGCCCCTATCCGCCATGTGGCGACACGCCCGGAGCGAGCTTTCAGTTCACCTTCACCGCGCCCGGGACGTACGGGTATCACTGCGCCTTCCACGGCGTCCCGGGTCCCACGTATCAGGGCATGATCGGCGCGATCGTCGTCTCCCCGTGACCTAACGCCAGCGGAAGATTTGCAGCGCCACCACGAAGCTCACGACTCCCGATGCCGTCACGAACGGCTGTATTTCGCGCTCGATGCCGGACCCCTACGGCCGGACAACCCCGGGGCTACCTTCCAATTGGAGTTCAGCACCCTGGCACCTCGCCGTATCAAACGCGCGGAGCCGGCCCGGACCTTCCTGATCGCTACCCGGTGCTACTACGAACCCTGGATCGGCAGCGATGGGCTCCGGAGAGGCGTCGCGCAGTCGTAGCAATTCATCGCTTGCGCTTTTCACGTACAACTGCGGCGCCAACGCCCGCCGAGAAGACCCCATTCGCGCGGCTCAGCACCCAGGTCTCGTTCGTGAGAGCACCAGCGGCATCCCCAGCGAACACAGTCATACGGTTCGAACCCGGATCATAGACCGCCGTGTGGGCGCCGCGGTTCGCCGGCAGAGGACCGATCGGCATGAGCTGGGTCCAGCCCGGCGCCGCGCCGATGTTATTGGCGCTCCTAAGCAGCCAGACGTCGTCAAATCCCACTGACCCATTGTCGCCACCATAGACGACGAGGGTGTTCGAGCTTGGATCGTAGACTCCCGTGTGGCGCCAGCGAGCCGAAGGGCGCGCGCCCGGAGGGCTGAGCTGTACCCATGTGGGTGCTGTCGCCTCCGTGCCGTTGGCGTTGGTCAGCACCCAGGCGTCATCAAAAAAGGTTGTGGCAAAGCGATCCGCACCGCCGAAGACCATCATCCGATTGGAGGTCGGATCGTAGACGGCGCTGTGCAGCTGGCGAGCTGAAGGGCCAGGAGCAGCGACAAGCTGTGTCCATGTGGACGCCGTCGGTTCTCCGCCGTTGGCGTTCGTCAACACCCAGACGTCGTTGAAGACGGCGTCGCCCGCCTGGCCACCAAATACAATCATCCGGTTGGAGCCTGGGTCGTACACAGCGGTGTGATAGGCCCGGGTTGGCAAGCGTGGCCCTGCGAGGCTGAGCGTGCTCCAGCCAGGCGCTGGCCCAATACCATTTGCGCTCGTCAACACCCAGACATCATCGCCGGACCAACCGAAGACGATCATTCGGTTGGAAACTCGGTCGTACACCGCTGAATGCCCGACGCGGGCACCTGGAGTGGGAGTAAGCGTGAGCGGAATCCAGCTCGGCGCTGCCCCGATACCGTTGGCGTTCTGCAAGAGCCAGACGTCGTCAAAATCCGCGGAAGTAAAGCCGCCCCCGCCGAAGGTGATCATGCGGTTGGATCCAGGATCGTAGACGGCCGAGTGGTGCCAGCGAGGCGCCGGCGCCGTGCCCGTCGGGGCGAGCGGGATCCACTGACCCAGGAGCTCCAGAGTGTACGCTCCGGTCGCGCCGCCGGAATACGAAGTGGCTTCAATGGTGTATGTTCCGGTCGCCGGAAGAATCACATCATTGAGACAAGAGTTGAGACCATCGCCCGGACAGTCGTCGTTGGCTGCCACCAACGTACTGCCGTCGGTTCCCACCAAGAGTAGATAGGTATCGAACCCCGAGCGCATCCTGATCGTCACCACTTGGTTGACGCTTCCTGTAAGCGTGTAGAAGTCCGCCCTGCTCCCAGACCGATGCGGCGCGAAGCAGTCGCTAGAAGTGAGTGTACCGCTGAGGGTGGAGCCGAGGGAGATTGTTTGCGGTGAAGCACAGATCGTAAAGCTGACTACGATGTTCTGCGGGCTGTTGCTCGCCACGTTCGATATCACGGGTACGGTGGCCGTGTAGGTGCCCTGGATGAGGCCCCCGGTCGTAGCGCTGAGCGTCAGGGTGGCCGGCGCATCTGGCTGGTCCAGGCTGGCAGCGAGCCAGCCGGTAGGCTGCCCGGCGTCATAGCTGATCGTACCCCTCACGAGCCCGCTCAGGGTCCCGCCGCCGCCGTTGGTGACGCTCAGGGTCTGCGGCGCCGGGCTCGCTTCCCCTTGAACCGCGGTAAACGTCGTACTCATCGCGCTAAGGCGGATGACCGGGCCCGAAGTGGCCCATCTGACCACCGCACCGCCGTTCGTGATTGTCTTGCCCGAGCCGTCAGCAGGCAAGGAATTGGCTAAGTTGACGGTCAGAGTGCTCGCATCGTTCAGTATGTCGTTCGCGCTGATATACCACCCCGTGGTAGGCGTCACCATGAACGCGATGTTGTTGAAGGTGAACGCCGTCCCTGCGCCCGGATGATTGATGGTCAGCTGTGTCGCCGCGGGATCGAACTGTTGGAACGTGACGTTATCGAACCTTGTAACCGTGCCGCTTTGGATGACGAATGGAGCGTTGTCCAGGACCAAGCTGGACACGTTCACGCCAGACACTGTCAGTCTATTGCCCCGTCCGGAGACGGTAGGTGCCACACCGGTCGTGGATAGAAGCTGGCCAGAGGCCGAGACCGCAGTCTCCAAGATTAGGCTTCCGCCCGGAGTTCCAAGCTCGAGGTTCTGGAAGTGGGAGTTGAGCGGGTCGTCGAAATGCACCACCTGCGGTGTGGTGCCGTTGAATACCACCGTGTTCGTCCCCGAAGCCGCAAACCCCTGGCTGCCGCTGAACGACTGCCGGAAGTTCCCCTTCACTCGCAATACGCCGGCCGTCAATTGTGTATTCGGCTGGCCGTTGGAGAATAGCACATGCCCCCCGACCTCCAACACGTCAGCACCGTTTGCCATCACCAACACGCCGTCGAACGTGCTGAAACTGTCACTCACGGTCAGCATATGACCGGCCAACGCGAGTTGCGCCGGCGTCGCCCCAACCGGGGTCCTGATCGTCAAGTTGCCAGTCAGCTGGAGGTTGTCCAAGAGCGTTGCGCGCCCGGTGAAAGTCACGTTCGTCGTTAGTGTGGGAGGCAGGTTGGGCGCGCCCGTGAAGATGGTGTTGGTCACCTGCCAGTCGCCGCCGGCCCCTAGCAGGTCTCCCCCAATGGCGACCGTAACTCCCGGCTGACTCGTCACCGTGTTGTCACCGCTGATTCGGACAGTCCCGTTCACCGTAGCATTGGTGATAAACCGAACCTCACGCGAGTTGGCGAACTCGACATCTTGGAAGTGGCAGTTCACCGGGTCGTCGAACTGCACCGTCAGCGGGGTGGTGCCGCTGAACTCGACCTTATGCGTCCCCGAGGCCGCAAACCCCTGGCTGCTGCTGGACGTCTGGCGGAAGTTGCCCTGCACCCGTATTACGCCCGCCGTCAGCTGCGTGTTCGGAGTCGAAGTGTTGGCAAACAGCACATGCCCTTGGGCCTCCAGGACGTCGCTGGGGTTCGTCATCACCAACACCCCGTCGAAAGTGCTGAGACTGTCGCTCACAGTCAGTGTGTGACCGGCAAGCGTCAGCCTTCCGCCACTCTCGATCGTCAGCTTGCCGATCTGCGCCGCAGTGCTCAGGACTGGCTGGTACTGAGCCGCGCCGATCCGCACCGCGTCAGTGGATGTCGGCACGCCCGTGGAGGACCAGTTCGCGGGGTTGGACCAGTCGCTCGGACCACCCGACGCTCCACCTACCCACTGCTTCGTGCCGGGGGGCGGTGTGCCCGACGCCGTGAAGGTCATCGGGCTGCCCGCCAGCGGAGTGCCCGAGGGCCCGCTCGCACTCGCCGTCAGTGTGTTGTTGTTCGCCCCCGCCGTCGGCCCAAGCGTCCAGCTTGTCAGCGCCGCGATCCCGCTCGCATTGGTGTTCACCACAGCCGGCGACGCCGGCACCGTGGCCCCGCCCCCGGCCGTCACCGTGAAGGTCACGGCCACGTTCGGCACTGGGTTGCTCCCTGCATCCCGCACGACGACCGCCGGCGGTATCGCTACCGTCGTCCCAACCATGCCCGACTGACTCAACGCCGAGTTGTTCGCTGTCATCTGGGTGGGTGGGCCCCAGTACGCAGCCGCAAGAGACACTCCCGAATACGCCGCCCTCCCCTGTAGCAGGACGTACCAGTTGCCAGCCGGGGGGTTGGGTATGCTGCACTGTTCGGAGTTGTCGACTTTGACAGACTCGCAGTCCCTGCGCGATTGAGTCGGGAGGCTATCGCGCCGCACGTAGAGGTTCGCGTCGCCGGTTCCGCCGCTGAGGTTTATGGTGAGCTGACTCTGTGCCGACGGCAGCGGGATCGCGAAGTAGCGCTGGCTTCCGGCCGTCCCCGCGAGGCCGCTCATCGCGACGCCGTTTTGCAGCGGCGGCGGTGCGCCGACCACCCAAATCGACTTGGGGTCGCTCGCCCGGCCCGCGGGTTCCCAGGTATTCACTGCTCGCACCCGGACGTTATAGGTCCCGGTGTCGGTCACCGAGATGCTTGCGAAAGTGTCAGTCACCGCCGTCGACGAAGGGCTCGGGAAGCCCGGGTTCTTGTCCCGTTCAACCCTGTAGCTCTGCGCATTCGCCACCCGAGACCAGCGCGCCGTGAATACCATCCCCGCCGTCGGCGGACCAAGGTCGTCCAGAAGGGCGCGGAATGAACTGAACGTGACCGTGGCGCCCGTGTTCTCGCCCACTCTCACCTGGACGCCGGACGTCTGCCCGAAGTAGTCGACCTCGCCTGCCACGAGCCCTTCCACGAGCACCGTATACGGGCCGGGCGCGAGGCCGTCTACCGTCCCGCTGAAGCCCGAGGGCGTGGCCGTGAGGTCGAGGCTCTTGTTCGTCGGACCGCTGACCCGCACGCGGGCAGCGTCGAGGTGCCCCGCGGCGGCCTGCAGCACGGACGGTTCGGGTGTGCTCGTGGCCGCCGACACCGGCTCGTCCCTCACGACCCCCAAGCTGATAGAGCCCGTGGTAGGAGCGACAGGATTCTTGTCGCAGCCGATCACGATGGCAGCGGCCCACGCGCTGACGACGAGGATCGCGCGCTTCACGCTCGCCTACGGGTCGGTGACGGTGATGGTGATCCCACCGGTACCCGGCTGCCCCCCGCCCCCACCCCCGCCCTTGCCCCCAAGCAGCGCCGCCGCCGCGCCAGCGCCGACTGCCCCCAGCACGACCACAGCCCACGGGAAGTGTCCTTTCTTCTTCGCCGCGACAAGTGGCGGTGGCGCTGTCGGCGCCGGCACGGGGCGCTGAGGAACGGCGGCCACCGGGACCTCAGGCTGCGGCGTGAACACGAGCACCGTCGTGATCCCGGGTAGCACCTCGCGAGTGATTCGTATAGTCCGGTATCCCGGCGCGCGGGCTTCGATCTCATGGCTCCCCGCGGGAAGCGAGAGCCTCGGGCTCAACGTTCCACGACCCACAACTGTCGCCGTCAGCGCTGCCGGCGCACCGTCCAGGCGCACCTCGATCCGTCCAGGGCCGGAACCGGGATCCGTGGAAGGCCACACCCACTCGGTTCCGGTGCGCGAGTCGTCCGGCCCGGGCGCAGTCGCCGCTCGCGCCGCTCGAAACTCCGCGATCACCTGCGACAGCAGGTTGAGTGTGTCCAGCCTAAGGTCGGGCGCGAGGCGGACCGCCCACCGGACCCAAGCGTGCGCGCTCGCCTCGTCTCCCTGCTCGTAGAGGATCTGCGCCAAGTACTGGACGCCCGTCGCCCACAGCGAATCGCGCGGCCCGGCCTTGGGGTCCACTCCGCGCCGCAACAGGGGCAGCGCTCGCTGCGGATCGAAGTCGTTATAGGCCCCGATACCCTCCCGGATCAGGGCGGGCCCCTGCTGGGCGGCAGCGCAAACTGGACCTGTCGTCACCACGCACACCACGGCGAAGCAAACGATCAACTGCAGCCGCCTTCTCATGGGCCCGCCTCCAGTCGTATGCGTACGGTGACCGTGTCCCCCGGACGCGGTGTGAGGGTCGTGTCCTTCCGGGCGAAGCCCGCTCGCACGGGCACGATGCTGACGAGATGAGACACACCCCCGCCCACGCGGCGCACGAGGGTGCGCTGCTCACCGAAGTCGACCTTGTCGATGACGATGCGGGCCGGCGGCTGTACTTGGATCCGCAACACAGCCTCGGGCGGCGTGACCGCGGGCCGCGCCGTAGAGTCCGCGAGGGCGACGGGAGGCGCCGGCGCCACCGGCGCGGCCACCACCCAGCGTGCCACTTGATCACCCGCATCGGCCCACAGCGTATCGACCCAGGGCTCGAATCCAGCCTTTGTAACCATGATCACGTGACGGCCGGGGGGGCGAAGCAACGCGACCGAGTCACGCACCTGTCGGCCATCAATCGTGACGGTCGCGCCTCCCGAGACACCTCGCAGGAAGAGGCGAGCATCACGTGCCGTCACCCGCGCCGGCGCTGGAGGTTTGGAAGCGTGCGTCGTCTCAACCGCCGCCGCAGCGCCGGAGGGTGCCGGGATCGCTGCAACTGGAGGTGGGACCACCACCTGCTGGGCGCTGTCGTGGGGAGGCGGGAGCGTCACAGCAACTGATTCGCGTTGAAGATTGGTCCCCACCGGCTGCTGTTCGTCACCCGACCTCATCGCCGCCGGCCGCCACAGCAGCGCGCCGACGAGACCTATCGCCGCGAGGCCGCCCAGGCTAACCAGAATGCCCTTGCGTCGGCTGCGGCGCGGCGCCGGGGCGGGCGCGTGGGAAGTGCGGGGCGGCGCCGCCCGCCTAGGAGTCGCCGGCTGCTCAGTAGCCACTGCACCATGCGTCGCGGCGGCGAAAGCACCGGCGAACTCGGTAACCGATGGAAACCGATCCTCCGGCTTCTTCCCCAGGGCGCGCTCGACGACGCTCGCCAGCCCCGTCGGGAGCCCTGGCTGCAGTACATCAAGCGGGGGAGGCGGGTCGAAACAATGCTGCTTGATGATGTCCACCGCGCCCACCCCCGTGAACGGAAGCCGGCCGCTGAGCATCTGATAGGCCATGACGCCAAGCGAGTATTGATCCGACGCGCCGGTGACGGTTTTGCCGCCGGAGCATTGCTCGGGCGAGATGTAATACGGCGTCCCGATCATCGAGTCGGACCCCGTCAAGGACTGGAGGCCGATCGCCTTGGCGATCCCGAAGTCTGTGACCGTGACCCAGCTGCGGCGGTCGATCATCACGTTGGCGGGCTTGATGTCGCGGTGGATGATGCCGTGCTGATGGGCGAACCCGAGCGCATCGGCAACCTGGGTCAGGATTGCCGCCGCGGAGTCCGGCACGAGCGAGTGCTCGCGCTCGAGGCGATCGGCCAGCGACTCGCCCACGACGTACTTCATGGCGAACCAGAACAGCGTTCCGCTCTTCGAGATCCCGTAAATCGGGACGATGTGCGGATGGTCGAGCGTGGCCGCGGTACGAGCTTCGCGCTTGAAGCGCTCGATCAACCCCGGTCCATACGTCAACTCCGGGGGCAGGACCTTGATCGCGACCTTGCGGTCGAGCTGGAGGTCGCGCGCGAGGAAGACTACGGCCATCCCGCCGCGCCCGAGCAACTTCTCGATGACGAAGTCACCTTGCAGCTCTTCCGCGAGCTTTGCCTCGAGCTCGGGATCGCGTCGCACCGAATGAGTGCCCTGCCCTGTATCGCCCGATACGTCGGCCCCGCAGGCGAAACAGAACCGACTGCTGTCGGGGATCGGAGTGGCGCAGCGGTAGCAGTTCATGCGCCGTGTCTAGCTCGAGTGGCAACGAAAGTCACAGCGGCGCACATACGTGGATCTATGCCGCGTCGGGAGGAGACTCGTCCCGTGGGGCAGAACCATGAACCCAGAGAGGCGGGAGCAGCGGGGCGCGTCGCCGCCATAATCGTCCGTTGTGACAATGAAAAAACCGGCCGAGCGAGGTCTCCTCACTCACTCAGCCGGTTTCGCGATTCGCTCCCCTCGAGGCATTGGCGAACCGCACGACATCGCGCCTCGGGGTTCACAGCATCTGAGTACGTTCCAATATGCCCCGCGCCAGGCCGCTCGCAAGGCGATGTTCGCGGGCCCGCCCTCAGCGACACGTCGGTGGATGCATCTTTCAGCTAATCAATCACTTGCGACGGGCACTAGCTACCGCCAGCGGAAGATCTGCAGCGCCACCACGAAGCTCACGACTCCCCATGCCGTCACGATGCCCAACGGGGCGCCCAGATCGCTCAGCCGGCTCCCATCGATCATGACGGCACGAAGGGCGTCGTTCAGCGCGGTGAGCGGGAGCGCCTTCACAAACGGCTGCATCGCGTCGGGGAAGCGGGCGTATGAGAAGAAGGTGCCCGACAGGATCCACATCGGGAGCATTACGAGGTTCATCAGTCCGGAGACCGCCTCGATGGTGCGGGCGCGGCTCGCCACCAGCATGCCGAGCCCGGCGAACGCGAGGGCGCCGAGCACCGTGATGAACGCCACCGCACTGAACGAACCCCGGACGCCCACGTGGAACATCCACCAGCCAAAGCCCACGAGCGCCGCGACCTCGAGGAACAGGAACACGAGCCGGGACAAGATGAACGAGAGGAGGTAGTGACTGCGGCGCATCGGCGTCGCCATGAAGCGCTTGAGCAGCTTCTTGGTGCGGGCCT
>Ga0209375_1001687_pt1 | contig 16520 bp, 20 predicted proteins | sample GraSoiAngelo_131_FD_185888 | JGI IMG/M metagenome (GOLD analysis project Ga0209375, IMG submission 185888) | Grasslands soil microbial communities from the Angelo Coastal Reserve, California, USA - 14_0929_02_30cm (SPAdes) (version 2) | ecosystem: Environmental > Terrestrial > Soil > Grasslands ... | reverse complement strand
GATGTTGGACGCGCAGGTCGTCGTGAATCTGTTGCCGGAGCTCAGCGATTGAGTTCGATATTCTCATAACCACTCCCTTGTTCTAGTTCGAGAAATGCACTCAACTTTTCAATGTGCGATGCCTTGGTTGCGTTTATCGCAGAGTCGTCGCCATGGCGTTAGCCAACAAAAAAACGGGCCAGATGGCGATAACCACAATTATTGCGAAGGCGACAAGCTCGGATAGGTAATTGGGCTGTGCCCTGTAGGCGTACCGATCACTGAGGAAACGAGAAGCGCGAACTCGCATCGACTTTGTAGTTTTCATGTCTAGTATCGACAACCATTTCGATGGAAGCGCTACGCCGCAAAAGTAACGCAGCTGTCACTAAAGCGGCTCATTCCCGTCGTTCGCACGCGCGGGCAATTTCGCTTTGGTCGCTGGCCTTGAAAGCGGAGCACTCGTAATCCGATGACTATCGAGCGAGTTCCACTTTCTTTCGTCTTAACCCTTCATCGACCTTCACGCTTTTTTTGCGACCGTTGATGACGAACGTATTGTTTTCTCCCAGAGTTGACCACGGCCCGCGCGGCACTTCGCTAAAGTCCACAAACCGCCAGTCGGTGACATCCGTTTGTTTCAGGCCGAGATAGTCTCGCACAGCAGGGGAGACATCGAGGCCTGCGCCCTTGTTCAGATTGGGTTTTGGACGTTCATTGCCAAACACGTATTGCCAATGGTCCGTTTGGAATGGCCCTGCGTCTTCCCATTGCGCATAAGCAATTCGATTGCCTTTGCGGATCGCGACCCATCGATCTTTACAGGTGGAAACAGCTGGACCCTGGTAGGCCTCCTCGAACCACGGAACAACGCGAGGCGCTTCCGAGTGGTGGCCTGTACGAGCTTTGTCGTTGTAGGGGAGTGCGCAGTAAAATGGGTTCTGCCGCGGTGTAAATTTTACCGGGATATAATTACTCCGATGGGCAGGATTTGGGTCATCAAAACCGCCGTAGTTTTGTGTCCATCGTTTGTCCCAGGCACTTGTGCGATTCGGGACAAGATTATGTCCACCGGGTCGTTCGCCGATCCAAAAGACTGTTGTTACAATACTTGTTTTCCACGGATACCGCCGCGCGGGCCGGGAGGAGGACGATTTTCTGATCAGGGGCTTGTCTTTTTCAGTGACCGCTTCGATTTGAGCAGCAAAGGCCGGATCATACGCGATGAAGAGCGCGAAACAAAAAAAGCCAAGTGAGCAGCGTTTCTCCATTACTTTCAAATCGGTACCCGTTCAAAGATTCCCCAGAGCTGCGGAGAATTACTTCGCGTTTGACGGGTAGGTTATCACTTTAGAACGTGGATTAAAAAACAATATTCTTAGAATGCAATCGCTGAGACACAGCCCCAACTCCAACCCGCTTTGCTGAGATTATCAGCACAAAGAGAACGAGAGAATTTCAACTATGCCCTTTTTGCTTTCGCATTTTTCTCCCGGCGACAAGATCGAGAACTGCTCGGCGCAATTTCGCGCGGTCTGCTGGATGTCCATGTCGAGTTTAAGGTTCATCGCAGCTGCGAAACTTCGTACACCGCCGATTTCTTGATCAAAAAATTACCGCCTCCCAGACCAGACAGGTATGAGAGGCGGTTGTTCCCCCCAGAACATTTTTGGAAAACAAGATCGGCGGCAATGATGGGTCCGCTGCAAAAGATCGCACCATCAGGCACACGGTGGATTTATGTATAGGTAAAAATCCGATGCTCCCAACTCGTCCAGGTGGAAGCTGGCAACGTGATCGAAACGGACGAACACGCGGGCGATTTCAAAGACTGGTGAAGTTTTTCTTCGCATGACGTCGCACTTCCCGCTAAAACGAGTTTCCCATGAGTCCGCTTTCACTGGGGGATCGCAACTGGCGCAAGCGGATTTCATAGGGATATCCAATGACACGACAACTCATCATTGCCTTGACCGTAGCGTTTGTGAGTGTGCCCGGAGCCCGGGCGCAATCGGGACATGTAGCGAAGGTGCTGATCGCACTCGAGAATGTATGGGTGGAGGCGTTGGTGCAGCCTGACACGGCAAAGCTCGAGGCGATCTTCCTCGATACGTACGTCGACACCGATGAAGGAGGGCATCAGTCCGACAAACAAGCCACGCTGGCGGTGTTGAAGTCAGGCGATCTAAAGTTCAAATCCATCAAGTTGTCGAATATGAAAGTGTATACCTATGGCGATGCGGCGATCGTGACCGGCCTAGCAGCGCAAGACGGCACCTTCAAGGGAGACCCAGTTCAGCCCAATATCGTGTTCACCGACACCTTTGTCTTGCAAAAGGGGATGTGGAAGGCGGCAGCGTCACATCGGACGACCGCGCCAAAATGAGATCGCTGGCCGGTCGGTCCCGGCTTTGGTCGGCAGCAGACCCCCGCTGTACGATCCATGCACACTTATGAAGTCCGACCGCGCAAAGATCATCGCGGCGTTGACCTGATTTCCGATGCGCTACCATTCGGTCGGCTTTGGTATGGCGAGCACCGGACGCAGTCAGCAACGCAGTTGACTACGCGAGGTTTCGCAGCCGTTCACATGATGCTGTGATTCGCGTTTACGATAAAGCTGGCAACGTGATCGAGACGCACGAGCACGCGGGAGAATTCAAAGAGTGGTGAGCCAAACGCCGCTTCTGCCTTACTGACCGTTGAGGACCACTTGCCTCGCAGATTTGCTCATTTCGACCTGCGCGCTGACTTTCTGTAGGCCCGCCGCAAGCGCTTCAATTTGCTTTTGCTTGTGCGGGCAGTTTTACCTCCTGTGGTTTTTCGGGCGCTGAGAAGCGTCGAACCGAGCAGCTCGCGTACCGTGCGGCCGGCGGACCGAGAGAGGGCTGTCTCCAGCCAGCCCAGGCTCTCCAATAGCTCGCGCACTTTGTTGAACCGCCGGAACGCCTTGATCGCTGTCGGCCCCAGATGGTCTGGGATACGATACTCCAGCATGTCGTAGACAGTTGGGAGGACGAGCCAATCTCCAAATGCGCGATCTAGGAGCCCGGCGAAATTCTCGTCCTGGTGCAGGGCCTCCGCGACATCGGGCGCCCATCGATGCAAGAGGGAGCCTAGTGCTCCAGATACCTGGCCATTGTTGTCGTCTGGCAAGTACTGGTGACGAAAGCGGCTGGTCTTGTCGATCACCTCCTCGACAAGAGCATTCGCGTGACCTGCCGGGCTCTCGACTCCACGCTCGGCGGCGGACCAGGCGTCCGCCATCCGTACGAAGACTGCACGGCGGATGAGCGCATTTAGCTCGCCGGTGCACGCGGTCTCCAGCTGGAGTTCCGCCATCACGGCTCCCAGCTCGCAGGCGTAGGTTAGCCCGCCCGACTGGCCGTCTCCCGCGAAGACGACTCCACGGGAGGCGCCTCGTGAAGCGTCGACCACTAGGGAGCCGGAGTCGCCGGGCCATGCGCCGATCAGACGCTCGGGAGCGCGGATGCTGAAGCCACTGTCGGAGCCGCCGACCTGAATCCGATCTCCATTGGGCGCCTTGACTACGATAGTGAGGTCCACAGCCTCTACGGTGCCGCTGCGGAGTTGAGTGCGGTACCCCCGATGCTCGACCTCTAGCCCCTCGAACGGCGGCAGGACGACATACGGATGGCGGCCGAGTTCGACGACGCTGAAGTCGAGGTCCACGGTTGACAACGGCGCAATGATTCCAGCGTCCACCCGCGCGCCGAATTTGTAGCCGAACTCTCCGAGCGGCGCGAGGAACATCGGAACGATCCTCTTTACGTTGCCCACGATCGGGCCGCCGGCCGGCTGCCAGACATTTGTGTTGGACGGGAGCAACATGGGCGAGCCCGGGGTGGTGACTACATGGTTATTCGTTAGCAGTACTGGTTGATGATCCAGCCGATCGTAAAGAATGGCGCCGAGGGTTCCGGTGCCCGACGCTGTCTGGATCTGACTTCCACCCTGCAGCGGGCGGTACTGCTTTGTGTCCACAGCGAGCAACCGCGGTTCGGCGATCTCCACGACGTCCGAGGAAACGGCTTCGCCTTCGATTTCGAGCTGGTGTGGGATGCGCTGGTGCGGCTCGAGCAAGTCGAGTGGCACCTTTCGGGAGACGTAAGCGACGACGGCGTACTCGTCGCCCCTGCGTCCCTTCCGCACTTTACGTGCGACACCGACGCCGACGACGTTCGGATAGGAAAGGAGCGCATTCGTATGCTGGCGTGCCGCGGCACGCACAGCTCTGGAGATTTCAGCCATTCAAATCCCTCCTAGTGTCCTGACCGCTTTCGCTTGGACAATAAGTGGCACAGAGCAGGAGTCCAGCGTCCGTCGTCGACCAAACCGAGCAATATTTTCGAGAATCTGGTCACCGGTCTTCGCCCAAACGAATGTTTTTGACGCGCGCTTGTCGGAGGTTTCACCGAGGCAAACGGCGATTCGATCGGATTCGTAGTTGCCTGCACCGGAAACAACATCTGCCACTCGCTTACCATATTCTTGGCATACAGCCTATCTTCTTCACCAAGCACGACAATCTCAAAATCTTTCGGCCATTTCCGATGTGCCGGAAGGGGCGAAGAACCTAACGGGGGAAAGCCCTCCGCCTGATTCAGATCCGTTTGACGACAGTCCGAGTTTTGAAAAAATCTCGCTTACCCGTCAAGATAAAACGCCGCAAGCTGAATCGCCGATTACAGTTCCAGAAAAGCGGTCAGCTTTTGCTCTGCACGCACAACGAAACGCTTTCCGTTGTCACGATGTGCGTCTGCAATCCAGATCGTTCGCCCGTGGGAATCCACGGTTGACCGAAATCGCGCAGGTTCACGGCTTCTTTTCCTCGCAGAGTTTTTGGAAACGCGGATCATTCCGGAGCGGATCGAACATCGGATCGAGCCGGAGTAGCGCGGGAGTGAGCGGCACGTTTTCAGCCAGCGCCCCATAACACGGGATGGAGAGTAGTTTCTGTAAAGCGGCGATGGCGCGATCGGGTTCACCCGTTTGCGCTGCCACCCGGGCGAGGATCTCGAGCGGTCCGGAACCGAAAATGGCGTCTTTCTCGATCGGCACCGTGGACATGGCCCGCTCCGCCAGAGCCAATGCGGCGGCTTTGTCACCAAGACCCATGTTGGTCAGTGCGAGATCACCAATCAAAATAAAATTTCCCGGCTGTTCTTTGAGGAAAGATTCCAGTTCGTTGCGCGCCTCTCGCCAACTTTCCTTCGCGGCGGCATTGTCACCGGCCGCTTCTTGTGCCCAACCTAACCAAAAACGCAGTTCGCCATTGTAAAAGCCCAGCGTTGGATCAGGCTTGGCAAGTATCTCCTCTAGCCGAGGGATGATTTGGGCAGGGCGGCGCTCAAGGATGGCCTGGTAAACTTGCGTTTCCAAGGCCTGGGGGTCGTCGGCCTCCGGGTGGAGCGGAGCGAGGAGCGCGCCAGCACGCGGCAGGTCTCCCTCGGCTTGTGCGATACCGGCCTTGCACGCGAGCGCGTCCAAGTCGTCCGGCGTGATATTGAGAATCTGATCAAACTTTCGCAGCGCTTCGGGGAAACGACGAAGAAAGGTATATGAAAGCGCGTGCTGGCCAAGGAGGTTGACGTTGCGCGGATCGAGTCGCTCGGCTTCGTTGAAGTAACTCTCGCTCTGGTCCCACTGGCCTCGCCGCCGGGCGACATAGGCCAGTTGTTCGGGAATCCGGCTGCTGTTCGGCAAGAGTGGTCGTGCTTGTTCAAAGTAACGCACCGCGGCGTCGTAATCTTTCAGGCAGGCGTAGTGGTAATGTCCCTTGGCCAATATGGCCTCGCCTAGATTGGGCTGGAGAGTGAGCGCGGTCTCGGCTGCCCGCCGCGCCTCTTCACGCAAGGCGATCGTGGGTTGAAGATTCGTCGAGATGTAGCCGACCGCATCAACGTATGACAGCAGCGCCCAAGCAAGGGCGAACTTCGGGTCCAAGCGCACCGCGTCTCTTAGATATTTCTGCGCGCCAAGGAGGGTGGCGGGTGTGGTGGCCGTTTTCAGCGAATAAGCCAGCCCGCGCAGGTAGGCATCATAAGCCTCAACATTGTCCGTCGGTTTGGCGGCGATGACTTGCTCTTCCCGACCGGTAATTTTTGCCCGCAACTGCTCGGCAATGGCTTTGGCCACCTCACTCTCGACCGAAAAAATGTCGGTCAGTTTGCGATCAAACGTATCGCCCCAAAGATGGGAATCATTGGCTGCTTTGATCAACTGCACGTTCACGCGCACTGCATCACCGCTTTTTTGCACGCTACCTTCCAGAACGTGAGCAACCCCGAGTTGCTTGGCGATCTCAGTGAGATTGCCAGGTTTGCTCTGATACCGCTGCGTGGAAGTGCGGGAAATGACTTTCAAATCCGCGATCTTGGCCAGGCGTGTGAGAATTTCCTCTTGAATCCCATCGGCGAAATAAGCATTTGCTTTGTCCTCACTCAGATTTTGAAACGGCAGCACGGCGATGCTTTTTTCCGGAACAATTGATGTTGGAAACCAGAACGAAAGCGGCTGCGATGCCGACGAGTAAAAGCAGTGCAGCTGCCACTCCGGCCCAGCGCACTCGGGTGCGCTGTTTCCTGAGAGCTTGAAACTTTTGTGGGAGCTGACGGTTCCCCACGTCGTCGGACCATAGATTGACGATGGCTACCTGCATCCCGTGCTTTACTTCACATGTGCCCAGATCGTGCAGCAGAGGTCGCCACTTCTCGTATTCTTCCAGATCTTCGGCGACGTGTTTGGAGAGAAGAATGTGCCCGGCGTCGCCGCAATCCATCACTCGCTGCGCCATGTTAAGGCCAGCGCCCGCGAGATTGGCCCGTTCGTTTACATCGACCAGCCCGCCAACTGGCCCGCTGTGGATTCCCATCCGAAGTTGTAGACGCGGATGTTCCTTGAGAGTGCGGCTGATCTCCACCGCGGATTGCACAGGCGCTTCCGGACTCGTGTAAAATGCCAGCGCCATCCCGTCGCCGGTTGGGATCCTAGTCAAACAGCTCGCAGCTTCGGCTTGTTGAAATTGCACGGACGCGCGAACAATCCGCTTCAGTTCCTCAATCGTCGCGTGCTGGTCGCTAATCGAAAGCTTCGAGTAGCCAACGATGTCGATGAACAGGACATGGGCGATTTCGAGCTCGATCTCTTTCTTGATCTCGGCGGGCATGTTCATTTCGGCGCAGTCGCGACGAGTTTTTGGAAGCGCGGATCATTCCGAAGCGGATCGAACATCGGATCGAGTCGGAGCAGCGCCGGAGTGAGCGGCATGTATTTGTCCAGCGCGCCGTCGCCCGGTATCGAGAGTAGTTTCTGTAGAGCGGCAATGGCGCGGTCGGGCTCTCCCGTCTGCGCCGCAACCCGAGCGAGGATCTCAATCGAATCGGCACCGCTCGCCGCGTCTTTCTCAATTGGCAGTGCGGCGATCCCCCGTTCCGACAGAGCCAACGCCGCCTCTTTGTCGCCAAGGCCCATATTGGTCAACGCGAGATCTCCAAGGAGGGTAGAATTGTCCGGCTGCTCCTTGAGGAAAGATTCCAGTTCGCTGCGCGCTTGGCGCCAGCTTTCCTGGGCGGCGGCATGATCGCCAGCGACATCTTGAGCCCAACCTAACCAAAACCGTAGTGCGCCATTGTGATAACCCAACGCTGGATCAGGCTTTGCTAGTATTTCCTTTAGCCGAGAAATGATTTGTGCAGGGCGACGCTCCAGGATCGCCTGGTAAACTTGTGTCTCCAACGCACTTGTGTGGTCGGCATTAGGACGCAGCGGAGCGAGTAGCGCAGCAGCACGCGGCAGATCACCCTCGGCTTGTAAGATAGCCGCCTTATACGCGAGCGTATCCACGTCGTCCGGTATGATGTTGAGAACCTGATCAAACTTTCGCAACGCTTCGGGGAAACGACGAAGTACGGAATACGAAAACGCCTGGTTAGTAAGCAGCCGAACGTTGCGCGGGTCAAGCCGCTCGGCTTGGTTAAAATAGGACTCGCTCCAGCCCCATTTACCTTGCCTCCGCGCGACATAAGCTAGCACTTCAGGAATCCGACTGCTATTCGGCAGGAACTGACGTGCCTGCTCAAAGTAACGCAGCGCGGCGTCGTAATCCTTTAGACAAGCATAATGGTAATAGCCCTTGGCCAAGATGGCTTCGCCGAGATTGGACTGAAGAGTAAAGGCAGTCTCGGCCGCCTGTCGCGCCTCTTCGCGGAGGGGGAAAGTTGGTTGAAGACTCCCCACGAGGTAGCCGTGCGCATCTACGTTTGACAGCAGCGCCCAAGCAAGCGCGAACTTCGGATCCAACCGCACCGCTTCTCTGAGATATTTCTGTGCGGCAAGAGCGTTCGCGGGGTTGTTGCCAGTTTTGAGCGTATAAGCCAGACCACGGAGGTAGGCGTCGTAAGCCTCTGGATTCTCCGTCGGTTTGGCGGCAATCTCTCGCTCTTCATGACCGGTGAGTTTTGCTCGCAATTGGTCGGCGACAGCTTTGGCCACCTCACTTTCGACCGAGAAGATGTCGGTCAGTTTTCGATCAAAGGTATCTGCCCAAAGATGGGAATCATTGGCTGCTTTGATCAACTGCACATTCACGCGCACGGCGTCGCCGCTCTTCTGCACGCTTCCTTCCAGGATGTGAGCCACGCCAAGTTGCCTGGCAATCTCCGGCAGATTTTCCGGCGCGCTTTTGCAATGCTGCGTGGACGTGCGCGAAATCACTTTCAAATCCGCGATCTTTGACAGGCGCGTCAGAATTTCCTCTTGGATGCCGTCGGCGAAGTAAGCGTTCTCGGCATCGCGGCTCAGATTTCCAAATGGGAGAACAGCGATGCTTTTCTCCGGAGCAGGCGGCGTCGATCGCTCACGATAACGGGAAAACATTACGATACCCGCAACGACCACCGCTAGCGCCAGCAACGCCGCCGCCGCCGCCCAGCGCAGACACACCCGCCGTTTCTGCGCGCTCTTAAATCTCTGTGGCAGCTTCGCATTGCCGAATTGATCGTCATAGAGGTTCACGACCGATACGCGCACGCCATGCTTCACTTCGCACGAGCCGAGATCGTGCAAGAGCGGTCGCCACCTCTGGTATTCTTCCAGATCTTCAGCGACGTGTTTGGAGAGAAGAATGTGCCCGGCGTCGCCGCAATCCATCACTCGCTGCGCCGTGTTAAGGCCAGCGCCGGCGAGATTGGCCCGTTCGTTTACATCGACCAGCCCGCCAACTGGCCCGCTGTGGATTCCCATCCGAAGTTGTAGACGCGGATCTTCCTTGAGAGCGCGGCTGATCTCCACCGCGCATTGCGCAGGCGTTTCCGGACTCGTGTAAAATGCCAGCGCCATCCCGTCGCCAGTTGGGATCCTGGTCAAACGGCTCGCGGCTTCGGCTCGTTGAAATTGCTCGGACGCGCGAACAATCCGCTTCAGTTCCTCAATCGCCCCGTGCTGGTCGCTAATCGAAAGCTTCGAATAGCCAACGATGTCGATGAACAGGACATGGGCGATTTCGAGCTGGATCTCGTTCTTGATCTGAATGGGCATCTGGTCGGGGGGTGCGCGCTAAGCTTACATGAATTTCACAATTGCGCCTCATTCAGACTGTTGAGATTGTCAGCGATGATTTCCCATTACTTCACGCGCCGGATTCTGATTTTTTTGCTCTCCACGCAGCAATTACAAAAGTGATATGCGCGGTCGCAATGACGCGCGCGATATTCACGATTGCGATTGCGTTTCTTTGCATCGCAGCGGCAACCACGCCTTCCGTGACTTCTCGTCATTGAGAACTCATTTCCGGGCCGCTTATTGCATGCGCCTTTTATGCGCAGCTATGGGGATGTCAACAAATTTGAGAGGAAAACGAAGAGGGGTCCTCGTTTCCACGGGCGCGGAATTTTCTTCCGTCAGAGCAGAAGCCCGGGAAGATTTCTCGTACCAAGAATCGCACGGCAAAATGCTTGTCAGAAAGAGAACGAGAGAGTTTCAACCATGCGCTTTTTGCTTTCGCATTTTTCTCCCGGCGACAAGATCGAGAACCGCCCGGCGCAATTTCTCGCGGTCTGCTGCATTGCCCATGTCGAGTTTAAGGTTCATCGCCTCCGCGACGGTTTTAGCGTAAGCAACGCCTTGCTGCTCAGCCAATCGCTCCCAGCGTTCATCGGCCATAACCTCGATAAGATTGGAGACAGAACGCTTCTCTAAAGAGGCCATTTGTTCCAGCTTGTTTCGTTGCTCTTACTGGCAACGTGATTGAGACGCACGAGCACGCGGGCGAGTTCAAAAAGTGGTAGCTTTTGCTAAGCGGCTTGTGCGGTTCCTGGGGGACCGAGCCCGAAAGACGACTTGCCGCCTTGTAGCGTTTTAATGCAAACTGCCTCTATGCGGCAGGGAATAGATTGCAAAATGCCGTCTAATTCTCGTTAGGCTCACAAATATTCGCTTTTATGATCAAAGGACTTCGAACATGCATTTATCCCGCGCCGGATCTGGCGAAAGCGAAGGCGTGGTACGAGTTAGTCTTCGAACGGAAACCATATTTTGACGAGCCTTTTTATGTTGGATTTGATGTGGGAGGATTCGAGCTGGGTCTGGTACCGGATGCTGAACCTGGCAACGCTGGGGCGAAGGCTCTGTGGGGCGTCGACGATATCCAACAGGAGATCCAGCGGTTGCGGACGGCTGGGATCACTATCGTTGGAGAAATTCAGGATGTTGGTGGTGGCATAAAGGTCGTCGATATCAATGATCCGTTCGGAAATTTGGTCGGTCTGATCGAGAATCCGCAATTTAGAGCGGAAAAGGTTCAATGAAGCATAACCAATCGCTGGGGCTAACCACTGGTGGTTGCAAATCGCTGATTCCAATTCCATAAGCGCCGTCAGCTTTTCATCCGCACGCACAATGTAACGCTTTCCGTCGCCGCGATGGGGGTCTGCAATTCCCCTTCGTGGCGTAACCGAAGGTTGGCCTGTCTATCCTGCAATAGCCCTTTCGTCCATCGCGAAAAGCTTCCGTGGAGATTCCATCAATAGGGCCACCGCGGTAACGATCGCTGTTCCCGTATCCGGCCATTGTCGTAGCCATATCCGCAAGGGTGACCACTGTAATAATCATATTCGTAAACGGTCGGAGTGTAATACCCATAGGGGTAAGAACCGTGGCTATAATAGCCGGACGGATAGTACTCGCACGCGGTTAACGTCACCGAAGCGACGCAAATTAAGGAAAGTATAAGGTTTGCGTTCATAGAATGTAGTCCTTCTGTTTTTCTTGTCCTAAGACTAATTTTCGCAGGGTTTCGCGGCTCTGCCCATGGGACCTTCGTCCAATACGCATCATCCCGCAGAAAACTCCCTGAAACGGCTCCCTGCATCGAAAATGACCGTAGCTACGTTCAGATGAACGTTCTGCGGTATTATTGTCTAAACGCCGGCCAAAGTCAGTGCAGAGGTCATTTCCGTGGCGAGAACCATTCCTTTTGTCGCTGGCCACAGGCGCGGAAGTCGTGCATGCCTGTAGATCGGCACGTTCCACCAGACCCGGAAGAAGGTCTTTTGGGACATCCATCACCCAGAGAAAGCGATCGCCATTGACTTACACGACGAGCGCTACACCACGTTGATTATCGAGGTGGCAGACCCAGAAGCCACGATACGCGAAGATTCAGGGAGCTATCGCACCCGTGAACGCCTAACCGACCTTCATGGCTACGCTGCATGGGGAATTCACCCGGTGATGAAAATAGCAGTCAACGACCGAGGAAAGCGCCTTTTTGCTTTCGCATTTTTCTCCCGGCCACAAGATCCAGAATTGCTCGGCGCAATTTCTCGCGGTCTGCTGGATTGTCCGCGTCCAGTCTTAGGTTCATCGCCTCCGCCACGGTTCTTAACGTAAGCAACGCCCTGCTGCTCGACCACCCGCTCCCAGCGTTCATCGGCCATAACCTCGATAAGATTGGAGACGGAACGCTTCTCTAAAGAGGCCATTTGTTCCAGTTTGTTCCGTTGCTCCTCACGCACCGTCAGGTCGAGCTTCGGGTTGTTCTTGTTCTTTTTGGATTTTGCCATTCGCAGTTTCTTACACCTCGTTCTTCATAGCCGATCACGCAGGTTGAAAGCGATAATCCATATACACTACAAAAACGTCGTCGTAAAATTTGTTGCTTGACATACGCCATATCAGAGTATACAAGGCGTATTACAATAAGCGGCCCAGAAATGAGTTCTCAATGAACGAGAAGTCACGGAAGGCGAAACAGCTGTTCCCCCCAGGACTACGTTAAACCGCACGACTTCAACAATGAAAAAGACAACAACAATAAAAACAACAACAATCGCGATGCTAGCCCCGTGCCTCCTAGCATGCGCGCGCTTCTAGCGGGCTGCGCTACAGCGGATTTCACTCCTTATAGCGGCGCTCAACAAAATTGGCCAGTCGCCACAGGCGGGTTTATGGATACGAAGTATGCGGTACCGGTGTTCTATGGTACGCCAAATCGGCCGTACGAAGTAATCGGTTATTTAAAGGCAGAAACGGACGCGTACCGCAACACACGAGATCAGGTGGTCGGCTTCATGGCGCGCCGGGCGCGGGAGCTCGGCGGGAATGGCCTGATTCTTGTCGGCACAAGTAGCCATTATATGGGTTCTGCATCTAGCGCCTCGGTATATGGAAATGTGTACGGTTCGGGATTTAGCGCGACTGGTTTTGGGACATCGATTCCGCTGTTTGGCGGCAACGGCGATGCGGTTGTAATCCGCCTTGGCTAAGTAACTAACTCATCGGTGAGAATGGCAGCGGCCAAGGCAAAAGACAAATGGGAGTAAACATGACTCACAGATTTTTGAAACGCCTCAACGAAAGTAGACAAACCATGAAAACACTAATAACAGCAGTGCTGATCGCGTGACGCTTGGGATGGTACAAGCCGAACCGCGTCAGTCAAAAGAGCGCAACCGCAACTACATTCTGCGTCGTCAGGAGGCTGGGCTAGTGCAAGGCACGCCAACATCGCGGCTGATAATCGGCAAGCGCGAAATCGATGTCTATCGCAACGGACTGATGTTCGAAGGCGATCACGTGGTCGGCGTGAGCAGGCGGAAATGAAAACACCCGACGGTCAATTGCAGCCGTGTCGAGAGGGATGCGGCGCTATGGTAAAACCGGCCAACATGCAGCGGCACGTCAGGGCAAAGCGTCCGAAATCCGCGGCTGAGGTTATCGCCGAGCGAGCCGGACGAGTCAAACGCCGTCACGGTCGCAGATTCCAAGGGCAAACAGAGAAAGCGATATTCGCACGCTGCCGCGATTGCGGCAAGCCAGCCATTGTCGGGGAAGATCGTTGCTATACCTGTAGCTGCGACTAAACCGACGTGACGCATCAAAACGAGTTAGGGTGTTGATCGCGCAATATGCTTACGGCTGACGAACAAAGAGTCCTGGACGCACTTCTGCCGTGCCGACGCGTTGGTTGTGATGGGGCCATTCCGTTAGTGTCTCTCAGGTTTGCGCGGGCGCTTATAGAGTATCGTCTCCGCACAGACAGCGCCTTCATGCTCCCCGGCACCTGTCCTGAATGCGCTGCGGAATGCGCATTCACATATTCGGACGTGATCAACCGCATCCCCTCGCATCTTCGACCTGCTGCCCTTCCCGCCGACCGATTCTGGGCACTTATGCTTATCGCTGGCCCGGAAATCGCGTCGGGCGAGTCCGGGTTCGTCGGAGATCGTGCCCTCATTGAACGTGTCCAAGACTTCGGCGATGCTTGGACAGGCTACCTTCGTTCCGTCAGCGCCTTCACGCCTACTTTGCCTGCCGGGACTATCGTGTGCGGCAAACGCTTCGGCACATTTCCGGTATGCACTGGCTTTCAAGGTGCTACGGCTATCGAGCGATTACCGCTAGTGTGTCCCACAAAGGCTGACAGTGCTACGTTTTATGCGACTCCAGATGCTCCAGACGACCTCAAGCTAGCGCAGCCCATGTGCTCTAATCCAAGCTGTCCTCACTTCTTCGGGATGAATTATTCGCAGTTTTGCGCCCTCTTGGACTCGCAGCGGGACATCGAATGGTTTTGGGGCGGTATTCCTCACGTTGTTTTGGACTGCCAGCGGTGCGGCACCAGCACTGTCATAGACAAGGAGACTTATGCGACGCTTTTCCATTTATGACGCAACGCCTGATCAATGCGATGCAGCGAACATGGCTCCGGCGTTAGCCTTGATGAATGAGTTCAAGCCGTGGATTCAGTGTGCGAGCAAGTTCAACGAGCCGTAAGATGAACCATTGGAAGAAACAGCTTGTTGAAATCGAGGAGCAACTCCAAGCCGAGACGAAGCCTCTTGGAGACATTAGCCTCGCGGTCGTGCGCGCAGCTACAAACTGCCGTGACGCAACAAAGCCTTTCATCAAAGCACCAACCGAGGACAAGCGAATCGAGTGCGAGATTCTTATTTTTTACGAGTTCATTTACTTTTTCCTGCACATGACCATGCGGCAGGCATTCGCCGTACTTACAGAATCGCAGATACAAGCCCTTCAAGCGTGTCTAGGCCCTCTCATCTCCTCCACTGCGATAGATTCATATTTTGCACATTGGCCGCAAGACTTAAAGGGGAAGATAACGGGTGAGTTTTATGAGAAACTCAACCGAGCAGAGGTTGAGTATTCAACCGTCACCCAATCTGACACTGCGAGGCAGGGCGAGGGGCTGTTTGCCGCCAAGTTGCGAGCGTTATTCATGACTCTTGGTTCAAACATTGCGAGTTTGGCTGTGAACGACGAGAAAGATCTAACGGTGATCGTCCCCGTGACACAAGCCGCGATAACGCAATGGAAGGATATGCGGCTTAATTCTCTCATGGCGAACATCGCGAACCGTGGGAGCGATTGGTTGCAGCGCTTGGCGGAAACGTTGGCGAAGGATTCATGAGCTTCACCCGAGACCAAGCATTGGAAGTGTTTCACCGGCGCTATCCACCGGACACCGTCCATTGGTTTACGATCATCGATACACTGCCTGATAGATTCCGTAGTTATCAGGATCCAACAAACTGCTGGTTCATTTTGTTTTTGGAAAATCCGCTTCCAATGCGTCTGGGACCGAGTCGCATAGTTGTCGTTTCAAAACGCACAGGTGAGGTCTTTTGTGACGGTGTCGCAAATGATGAGGGATGATGGGTCATTTTTTGGATGCGGAGGCGACGCTATGAGTTCCGACCGTCCTAACCAGGATATTATCGACGCGTGGAAGGAAATCTGTCGTGAATCCGGCGCAGTGTAGCCGGTAGGACCAGAGTACTATCAATGGTTCGCCAGCATGTCAGACGAACAGATGAGTGCGTTACTGCGGCTAATACTCCTTGATCGTGCAGAAGAGATAAACTCCTGGGCGTTCGCATACCCCAGAATGAAAAGTGACCAGGACATTTACGACTATTTGGAGTCACACCTAGAACTGTTTGCATTGGGATTTCTGCAAATCGGGGCTGACGGTCGGGTCGGTTGTTACGAGCCCGTTGGTCCCGCGCCGACTCCGGCAGAAGAACGCGAGATCGATCATCGCATTCGTTCCGCTAGCCCACTCGTTCGACCAGCTGTCTTTGCTCTTCTCAACATAAAGGCAAACGCACGAGCACGCTGGCAAGTGTAGAGAGTGCTACTGCGACAAAAGCGGGCGTTATGTGGTCTTTAGCGGGTTTACCAATGCCAACATCTGAAGCAACGGAGTTACATCTGCCGTGTAAGCGCCATAAACGCATGGGCACTCTTCAAGCTGTGGAGGTTAGGGTGGCTCGCGCATTGGCCGAGTACGAATTAACTGGTGATCCAACATATCAGGCCAGTGCCTGTTGCTCCGTCTGCGGTGAACCGAGTTACTATACGTATAACGAGATTCTCAATTTCATGCCCGTGGCATGGCGACCCCAGCCACTTCCAGAGTCACACGGTTGGACGCTCTTGTTGATTGAGGTTCCTGCAGCGGAGCATCTCACCGAGCGCTACCTTTTTGGGGAACGTCTCCTAGTCCAGTTTGAATTCAACGATAACGAGTATTGGTATGGCACTCTTAGGTCTCCTAGTGGCATGGCACCGTCCATGCCTTTAGGCTCTCGCATCGGAGGCAACTATTTGTCCGGCACGCCCATCGTCACGACGTGGTTTCCGGAAGGACACAGCAAAACGATCCCCGTCGAGTGGCCGGCGCCAGGCACGCAAGATATTGGTTCGTTCTTTATCCCGAAAGATGCGCCCGACACGTTACTCACAGCAAACCTGATTTGCAGTAATCCGTCGTGCGGACGTTTCTTTAGCTACAACTACTCCCAGTTGAATCAAGTTTTGGATGAACAGGCCACCATCGGGTTGGTTTCACACGTCAAGCGAATTCTTACTATTACCTGCCCGAAGTGCCAGACTGCCCGTGTTGTGGACGAGGCATGCATTAACAGCCTTTACAAACTTTGACCTAACACAGAGATCGCACGCATTGTATGGTGTCAGGCACATTGGTTAATTGGAAA
>Ga0209375_1001686_pt1 | contig 16524 bp, 12 predicted proteins | sample GraSoiAngelo_131_FD_185888 | JGI IMG/M metagenome (GOLD analysis project Ga0209375, IMG submission 185888) | Grasslands soil microbial communities from the Angelo Coastal Reserve, California, USA - 14_0929_02_30cm (SPAdes) (version 2) | ecosystem: Environmental > Terrestrial > Soil > Grasslands ... | reverse complement strand
CCCACGCGAACATGCCGTCGTCGAATCTGCCGGCGGGCTGGTGAGCATCGTCGGAGGGAAGTTGACTAGCTACCGGAAGATGGCCGAAGATACGGTCGACATGCTGGCGCAACGGGACGGGGGGCACCGGCCGTGCCGGACTCGCACGCTGCCTCTGGCCAGCGCGGAGGATCTCGGCGCTGCGCAGCAGGCGCTGGCGCGTAGCGGTCTCTCGAATGGGGTGCAGCAGCACCTGCTGGCCGCGTATGGCCCCGCCGCGACCGAGGTCGCAGCGATCGCCGGCGGCGATCCTGCTGGGCGCGCGCCGCTGGCTGAGGACCTACCGGTGCTGGCGGCGGAGGTCGTCTATGCTTGCCGGCACGAGATGGCCCTGACCCTCGCTGATATGATGTTCTTGCGGACACGCCTGAGTATTCTCTGCGAGGATGGCGGCGCGGGCGCGGTATCGCGGGTGGCGGACCTGATGGCGGGTGCGCTCGGGTGGGATCGCGCGGAAGTCTTGCGGCAACGGGATGCATGGGCTGCCATGGTCGACAGAGAGCGTACCGCGCTCCGCATTTCAGTCAGAGGAGGATAGCTGAATGGCGAAGGAACGGATCGGTTTCATTGGGTTAGGCATCATGGGCAAACCGATGGCCCGCAACCTGCTGAAGGCGGGCTATCCCCTGGTGGTCCACAGCCGCAGCCGTCCGCCGGTGGATGAGATGGTCGCGGCCGGCGCCGCCGACGGGAAATCGCCGCGGGGCGTCGCCCAGCAGAGCGACATCATCATCACCATGCTGCCGGACTCCCCCGATGTCCAGCAGGTCGTGCTCGGCCGCGACGGGGTGCTCGAAGGCATCCGCGCCGGGGCAGTGCTGGTCGACATGAGTACGATCTCACCGCTGGTGACCCAGGAGATCGCCAAAGCGGTGACGGCTAAAGGGGCCCAGATGCTCGATGCGCCGGTGAGCGGGGGCGAGAAGGGGGCTACCGAGGCCACGCTCTCGATCATGGTCGGCGGTCCCGATCCTGTGTTCACACGCGTGCGCCCCGTGTTCGAGACGTTGGGCAAGAACATCGTGCATATCGGCGGACCCGGGGCCGGTCAGGTGACCAAGGCATGCAACCAGATCGTGGTGGCCCTCACCATTCAGGCCGTCAGCGAGGCGCTGGCGCTCGCCGCGAAAGCGGGTGTGGACCCGGCGAAGGTGCGCCAGGCCCTGCTGGGCGGCTTTGCCCAGAGCCGCATTCTTGACGTCCACGGCCAGCGCATGCTGGAGCGAAACTTCAAACCGGGTTTCCGTGTGCGGCTCCACCAGAAGGACCTCAACATTGCCCTCTCAACAGGCAAATCGCTCGGCGTTCCCCTGCCGGCGACGGCGGTGGTACAGGAGGCGTTGACGGCGCTACGTGGTCTCGAGCGGAGCGATTGGGACCATTCGGCGCTGGTGACGCTGATTGAGGAACTGGCGAAGGTCGAGGTGAAACCTGGAAAGTGAGAGAGGCGCAAGATCCAGCGGCGTTTCACCGTCTTCTGCCGCGCCGCCGGTTCTTACCGCCTGAAGCCCCCTCTCCGGGATTACTCCCGAAGTGAAGTTCCCCCGGCTCTCAGATTCCACGCGCGACGGCTTTTGAATCGGCTACTTTGCCGCTAGGCTCGCGCCTCTCTCATCACGTAAGTTACCATCGTGGGTGCAGAGGGTCAATCGGGAACTTTCGTTCATACTATGTGGATTGTGTGCCTACTGGGGATAACTGCGTCTGCTTGGTCTCCTTAGTCTACTTGGTCTTCTTGGTCCGATTGCCTGGGCGCAGATCCTCTAGGCAGACTAAGTAGACCAAGAAGACTAAGTAGACCAAGTAGACGTAGCTACACTTGGGAGGAGTCCTTCCGACGTAGAAGAAGGTGCCCTCGACATGCGAGTTGTAACCGCGGCGGAGATCGCAGAGCTGGACCGTCAGGCCACCGAAAACCATGGGATTCCGGTCGCCCAACTCATGGACACGGCTGGCCGGCGGGTTGCCCAGGCGGCCGAGCTCCTGCTGCGTGAACGCGGCGGGCGGCGGGTTGTGGTGCTGGCCGGCAAAGGGAACAACGGCGGCGACGGGCTGGTGGCCGCCCGGCACCTGCGGGGATCGGGCGCCGAGGTCACGGTGCTACTCGCGGCGCAAAAGCAGGAGTTTGCCGGCGAGGCAGCCCGGGCACTGGCCGCGGCCGCGGAAGCCGGCGTGTCGATGCATATCGGGGACGCCGAGCAGCACCAGAGCATGATCGCGAAGGCAGATCTCGTCATCGATGCGCTGTTTGGGACGGGATTTCGGGGTGTTGCGCGAGGTGAGGGTGCCGCGTTCATTGAAGCGGCCAACCGTTCCAGCCATTTCATTCTGGCGGTGGATATCCCCTCGGGGCTGCACGCCGATACCGGCACATGGGACGGCCCCTGCATCCGCGCCTCCGCGACGGTCACGATGGGACTGCCGAAACTGGGTCTGGTGCTCTTCCCAGGCGCCGAAATGACCGGCGCGCTGTACGTCGCCGATATCGGGTACCCGCAAGCCCTTCTTGACGCGGTCCCAATCGCGACCTGGCTGGTGACGGCGGCAAAGGTCCAGGCGTTGCTCCAGCCCCGCCGGCCCGACACCCACAAAGGCACTTACGGACATGTGCTGATTGTGGGTGGATCCGTGGGATTTACGGGCGCGGCCGTCCTGTCCACCATGGGCGCTGCCCGGGGTGGCGCGGGATTGGTGACCGTGGCGGTTCCGCAGGCCGTCTATCCCATTGTCGCCTCCAAGGTTGCTGAAGGAATGGCCACACCACTGGCCGATGACGGGAGCGCGCTGGGACCATCGGCGATGGCCCGCATCGATGAGCTGCTGGCTTCCTGTGAGGTCGTCGCCGCCGGTCCGGGACTCTCGACCGCGCCGGGCGTGGCCCGCGTGATCGAAGAGTTGTTGGGGCGCGACAAGCCACTGGTGCTTGATGCCGATGGGCTCAACGTGCTGGCCGGACGCGCAGACCGTCTGGCCAAGGCGCGATCCCCGGTGGTCATCACACCACATCCAGGAGAACTCGGCCGGCTGCTCAAGCAGCCGACACCCAAGATCGTGGAGGACCGGTTGGGCGCCGCCCGGACGGCCGCGGCGCGATTCCGCTGCGTCGTTGTGCTGAAGAGTGCCCGCACGGTCGTGGCGAAGCCCGACGGTGAGGCCGCCATCGTCCGCACGGGGAACCCAGGCATGGCCTCAGGCGGCATGGGCGATGTCCTGACCGGGGCGCTAGCCGCGTTGATCGGTCAAGGCCTGGCTCCGTTTGACGCTGCGGTCGCCGCCGCGTACCTGCACGGTTTGGCCGGAGATCTTGGCGCGCAGGAAATCGGCCAGGTGGGGTTGCTGGCGTCCGACGTGGCCGACCGACTGCCGCACGCGATCCGCCGCGTGCAGGCGGGATTGCAGGTGGACCCTATACACGAACTACGGGACTAGGGACTTGGGACTAGGGACTGGTGCGGAGCAATCACCTCGGGCAAGATCCTCGCACTTCTAGTCCCCAGTCCCCATTCCCCAGTCCCGCTGGTTAAGTAGTTGGGCGCCCTCCGCCGCCTCCGTCATGAACAACCGGCCCGCGCGTCCGGTCCGTTTCTGGAACCCCTCCGCGGTCGCGGCGAGGAATGCGTCTGCAGCGGCACGCTGCACCAACGCTACCACAGCACCACCGAACCCGGCGCCGGTCATCCGCGCCGCGATGCACCCGGGGGAGGCCAGCGCCGCGTCGACCATAGCGTCCAGCTCGCGGGAGCTGACCTCGTAATCGTCGCGCAGGCTGCGGTGCGACGCAGCGAGCACCTCCGCCAGCCCTGCGGGCTGCCCGCTTTCCAGGAGTGTCGCCGTCTCCACCACGCGCGCGTTCTCAGTCACAACATGCCTCACGCGCCGGTAGAGCGGCTCCGGCAGTCGCTCCACACGCGGAAGGTCGTCTGCCGTCACATCGCGCAGCGACGCGATCTTCATCCCTGTCTTCTGCAGCGCGAGAACGGCATCGGTGCACTCCCGCCTTCGCTGCGCATAGGCCGATCCTGCCAGGCTCCGTGCCGTCCCTGTATCGCAGACTGCGATGGCCAGCGATGCGCCCAATGGGATGTGATGGGTCTCCAGCGAGCGGCAATCGAGGAACAGGGCGTGGCCGCGCCGGCATAGTGCGGATGCAAACTGGTCCATAATTCCAGAGGGGACCCCGACAAACTCCGCCTCCGCGGCATGGCATACCAGCGCGCGGTCTCTGGCAGGCAGCGCGTGGTCGCCTGCGGCTTCGAGCACCAGCGCCGAAGCCACCTCCAGGGCCGCGGATGAGCTGAGCCCTGCGCCGATCGGCAGATCGCCGGCGATGGCGGCGTCGAGGCCGTGTACGGAAATGCCGCGGGCCAGAAGTTTCACCGCCACGCCCTGCGGGTACCTGGCCCAGGCCGGCAGCACCGGGCGGCCCGGATCATCGCAGGGGAACTCCACCCGACCCTCGAAGGCGGCTGCCGCCAATCTGACGCGAGGGGAGCCGTTCCGACGAGCGGCGATGAATACGTGACGGTCGATCGCCGCCGGCAGCACGAGACCGTCGTTGTAATCGGTGTGCTCGCCGATGAGGTTCACGCGGCCGGGTGCGCCGGCGACGAAGTCCGGCTGGGTCCCGAACTCCCGCCTGAGTAGGTCAACCGCCGCGGTCCACGGTGCAGGATCGGACATCAGGGCCATGTTCGGCGCCCGCGGGAATTCGTCCCGTCAATGCAGAAAGTTGGCGTGCCCGGATTGCATACATGGAGGTCAGTCCGTGATGGTGAGAATGAGCGGGAATCGTCTGTGGTCATGGAGCGCCCTCGTCATGGCCCTGGTTGTCGCGGTGATGTCCTCGCCCGGCACCCGGGTGCAGGCCCGCGGCCTGGTCAGGCTCGAGATCTTCAGTTCGTGGACATGGGGGAGTGAGGCCGAGGGCCTGAAGGCGCTGGTCCAGGCCTACGAACAGCGGCATGCCGGTGTGGAGGTCGTCAACGTAGCGACCGCCGGTAGCGCCACGACGAATGACATGGCGATCTTGACGGCCCGGATGCTCGGCGGCAATCCGCCGGACAGTTTCCAGGCACACGGCGGCGAGGAGCTCGCGAGCACGTGGGTCACGAGCGGCTACGTGGAGCCGCTCACGCCCCTGTACGAGCGCGAGGGGTGGGCCGCGGTCCTTCCTAAAAGCCTTCTGAACATCGTCACGTACAAGGGCGATCAATACTCCGTGCCGGTCAGCGTGCACCGCGGGAACGTCCTCTGGTACAACAAGAAGATTCTCGACGAGAATAAGCTGGCGCCGCCGACCAGCTGGGATGAATTCTTCAAAGTGGCGAGCGCGTTGCGGGCCAAGGGCATCACCTCGCTGGCGTTGGGTGACAAGAATAAATGGGAAGCCGCGCACCTGTTCGAGGACGTACTGCTCGGCGCGCTCGGCCCCATCGGGTACCGCGGACTATGGAATGGCAAGACGTCATGGACCGGCGACAGCGCCAGACGCGCGCTCCAGACGTATGCGAGGGTTCTCGACTACGCAAACCCCGACCACGCGACCGGCACATGGGACTCCGCTGCGCAGATGCTGATCGATGGCAAGGCGGCGATGACGGTGATGGGGGATTGGGCATCCGGCTATTTCAACAGCCATGGGTGGGCGCCCGGAGTGGACTACGGGTACGTGCCGGCGTTCGGCTCTGCCGGTGCGTTCATCGTGATCAGCGCCGCGTTCAGCCTGCCAAAGCGGGCCCCCCACCGCGAGCAGGCCCTGAACTGGCTGCGGGTGGCCGGCTCAAAGGAGGGGCAAGAGGCTCTGAATCCTCTGAAAGGGTCGTTTTGTGCACGGATCGACTGCGACCCAACCAAGTTTGATGGGTACTGGCAGTCTGCGGGGAAGGACTACGTGAAGAACGTGCTGGTTCCCAGCGAAGTACACGGGTCGGCGGCGCCGCCGGCATTCACCGTGGCCTTCAACGACATCGTCTCCCAGTTCGTCTCCAACAGAGATGTCGTGGCAGCGCAGAGCGAGCTGCAAAACGCGTGCAGCGACAACAAGATGTGTCCGTAGGGGGCGATCGCAGGCGATGGCCAGAATCCCGGGACGGGCGGCGGCGCGACTCTACAGCTTCGGCCTATGGACGGTGATGAACCGGGGGGCGGATCCGTTTGGCGCGCCGACACGCGCAGCGCTTGATCCGTTAGACGCGATTAGCGGGCTGGCCGCCCACGGCGCGGGCGCCTTCGAACTCCACGCCGAGGATCTCATTCCCGCAGACAGTCCGGCGGTCGAGCGGGACCGCCTGATCGCGGAGGCGCGGCGGCGCATGACAGATACCGGGATCGTCTGCGATGCCTGCGGATCGTCCATGTTCTGGGAACCGGTCTTCAAGGACGGCGGTATGGTCTCCAATGAGGCCCGCGTCCGGCGCCTGGCCGTCGCGCGCTATCAGGCGGCGATCGATGTGGGGCATCTGCTGGGCGCGCCGCTGTTCAATATCTGGGGCGGTCGGGACGGCGCAGAGGTCGACGCGAGCCGGTCCCCAATTGATGCGCTCAAGCGGCTTCGCGATGGGTTCAACGAGCTCGACGCGTACATCGCCCGCCAGAGCTATACGATGCGGCTGTCGATCGAGCCCAAACCCAATGAGCCGCGCGGAGACCTCTATATCTCGACGGCCGGCCACGCCCTGGCGTTCATCGCCACGCTGGATCACCCCGAGCATGTCGGCGTGGTCCTGGAACTCGCCCACGCCGCGATGGCCGGTCTTAACCCTGCTCACGAGGTCGCCCACACCCTGTACGCCGGCAAGCTGGATGGCATCCACCTGAACGCCCAGCGAGCCCTACGCTTTGACCAGGACCTGCGGTTTGGTGGTGCCAATCTCAAAGACGCATTCTTCGTGGTGAAGTTGCTGGAAGACGAACGGTGGCCCGGACCGCGGACGTTCGACGCGCACCCGTACCGGACCACCGATGAGAAGGGCATCTGGGGATTTGTCGAGGGGTGCATCCGGGCGTACGAGGTCCTGGCCGACAAGGTACAACAGTTCAACCAGGATGCGGAAGTGCGGCAGCTCCTCGCAGAGATCAAGCGGTGGGATGCGCCGTCGGAGTCCGACGAACGCCGTGGGACCAGTCCCGGCCCGATCTTCGCCTATGAACGGCTGGACCATTTGGTGTTCGAGATTCTGATGGGGACGCGCTAAGCGCTAACTACGTCTACTTGGTCTACTTTGTCTACTTAGTCCACTTAGTCTACCCGCGCGATTCGTTCTTGCCCGGTGAATTCGCATGAGATGAGTGGTGAGACCAAGAAGACCAAGCAGACCAAGTAGACTAAGTAGACGCAGTCAGGCTTTGAGTGATCCCGCGAGCAGCCCCCGCATGAAGTAGCGGCCCAGCACAATGTACAGCAGCATGGTCGGCAGCGCCGCCAGGAGGGCGCCGGCCATCTGCACGTTCCACTCCACGATGTAACTGCCCGCAAGGTTGTTGAGGGCCACCGTGATCGGTTGCACCGCGGGCCGTGGGGTGACGATGACCCCGAACAGGAAGTCGTTCCAGATCGATGTGAACTGCCAGATCATCACCACCGCGAACGCCGGCATCGAGATGGGGAAGATGATGGACCGGTAGATGCCCAGCAGGCCCGCGCCGTCAATCTTTCCCGCCTCGATCAGTTCGCCGGGGACGGTGGCGTAGTAGTTCCGGAAGATCAGCGTGGTGATCGGAATCCCATACACAACGTGGACAAAGATCAAGCCCGGGATCGAGCCGTACAGCCCAACGCGGCTCAGCACCTGGACGAGTGGGATCAAGATGCTCTGGTAGGGGATGAACATCCCGAAGAGGATCAGCGTAAAGAGGCTGTCCGAGCCGCGGAATCTCCACTTCGATAAGACGTACCCGTTCATCGATCCCAGCGTAGCCGACAGCAGCGTCGCGGGCACCGCCAGCCGGACGCTGTTCCAGAAGTTGTGGTTCAACCCCCGGAACCCCTGCGCCTCGCTCCCCAGCCAGGCTTTCACGAAACTATCCAGCGAGAATCGACTGGGCAGGTCCCACATCCGGTAGAGATTCACCTCGGCGAAACTCTTCATCCCGGTAATCACCAGAACGTAAATCGGGAGGAGATAAAAGAGGGCCGCCGCCACGAGGATGGCATAGGCCACCGGGCGCAGCCAGGGAACCTGGCGGCGAGTCATGGGCACCGCGGCGCGCACCGCTATCGCTGCGTCTCCGTGCGCAGGCTGAAGACCAGGTAGGGCACGATCAGCACGGCCACCATGATCAGGAGGATCACGGCGATGCCAGCCCCCTGCGCGAAGTAGTTGCCGCGGAACGTGGTATCGAACATAAAGAAGGCCGGCACGTCGGAGGAAAAGCCCGGACCGGGCCCGGTCATCGCCACAACCAGATCGAAGATCTTCAGCGAGGTGTGCCCCAGGATGATCATCGCGCCAAGCGTGATGGGGTGCAGCAGCGGTACGATGATGTGCCGGTAGACCTTGAATTCGCTGGCCCCATCCACAACCGCGGCTTCACGCAGTTCCTCCGGGATGCCGCGCAGCCCCGCCAGGTACATCGCCATGACGTAGCCTGAGAGCTGCCAGGTGGCCGCGACGACGACGGCCTTGATGCCAATGGCGGGATCCGTGTACCAGCCGGACTTCAGGAAGCCCAGCCCCACCCGCTCTAGCAACAGGTTCACGCCTGTACTGCCCAACTCCACGCTTCCGGGGTTGAGCAGCCAGCGCCAGACCACCCCGGTGACGATGAACGACAGCGCCAGCGGGAACAGGAAGATGCTGCGGAAGATCCCTTCGCCGCGGACTCCACGGTCAAGCAGCACGGCCAGCCCAAACCCTAACGTCAGGCAGAACAGCAAAAACAAGACCGTGAACGTCACGGTGTTGTGCAGATCAATCTGAAACCGCACGGTGGAGAACAGCCTGGCGTAATTTGCGAGGCCGACGAAGGTGAAGTCGGGTCTCAGGCTATTCCACTTCGTGAGCGAGGCAAACCCGGTAAAGGCGATGAACCCGTACACGAACACCGCAATGGCCAGCACCGATGGCGCGATCAGCAGCACGGAGGCCAGCCGGTCGGCACTGGGATGCCACCGCCGCGGGGTGATGCGGGGAGTGGCGACCGATTGCATCTGGGCTGGAACGGTCTCGTGCGCCACGGAGATGTCCGTCCAAGCGCGCAGCGAGGCAGCCCGTGATCGGACTGCCTCGCCGCTCGCTGTTACACAGACTCTACTTGCAGACGCCGGCGTCCTTGCACGCAGCCTGCAGGGTGGCCTGCGTCTTGGGGACGTCGCCGCTGGTCACGAACAGCGCCAGGGCGTCCTTGTACTGGGTCGCCCAGCTCTCAAACGATGCGGCGCCATGAATCACGCTGGGCACGAGCGCGTTGCTGCGCCAGTCCTTGGCCGCAGACTGCAGGTAGGCGTTGAACAGCGACTGGTTGCAGTCGGTGCGGGCGCAGATGGAGCCCTTCTTGGGATTGAAGGCTTCCTGCCCCGCCCGCGATCCAGCCACCTTGAGCCAGTTCACGGCGTTCTCGCGGTCGGGAGCCTTCTTGGGCAAGGAGAACGAGTCAGACAGCGCGTCGAAGACGCCGGTATTACCCGGCGGGGGCGCCCAGCCGTAGTCGGCATAGTTCTTGGACTGGAACCAGCCGTTCTCCCAGTCGCCCATGATTTCCATGGCGCCCTTGGCGTCGATCAGATACTGCCCGGCGCCATCCCAGGTCAGCGCGGCGTGATCACTGTTGGTATACGTGAGCATCCTCTTAAAGGTGTTCAGCGCAGAAGTGACCCGGGTGTCCGTCCACTGCGTCTTGCCGGTCCACAGGCCGCGATAGCCGTCTGGGCCCAGCGTGCCGATCAAGACGGCCTCAAATGCATGACCCGCTTCCCACCCCTCTTTGTCGCCGAGCACGAAGGGGACGATGCCCTTCGCTTTGAGCGCATCGGCGACTTTAAAGAACTCATCGAATGTCTTTGGCGGGGTGAGATAACTGGCGGTGAAGACCTTCTTGCTATACCACATCACGTTCGCGCGGTGGATGTTTACGGGCACCGACCAGTAATGGCTCTGATACCGCAGCAGGGTCAGCAGGCCGGAGGGAAAGACTTTCTCCCATCCCTCGGACTTGAAGATGGCGTCCAGAGGGTCGAGGAACCCGGCGGGGTCGTATTTCTGCACTTCCAGCCCCGCATGGACTTGGAACGAATCCGGCGGGTCGCCGCCCGTCAGGCGGGTGGCCAGCACGGCCTTGGCGTTGGTCCCCGCCCCGCCGGCCACCGTCGCGTTCACAATCTCCACGCCGGGGTAGAGTTTCTTGTACACGCTGAACATGCCTGACAGCCCTTCGGCCTCGCCTCCGGCGGTCCACCAGCTGAAGATCTCCAGCTTGCCGCCCATGGCCGCGCCGGCCGAGCTGAACGGCGCCAGCGCCAGGATAACCAGCAGGCTCAACACCGTGAGCCCTCGAGCGTGTCGAATCATTGTTTCCCTCCCTTAGGATGACTTCACAAGCCAGCCCTGCCCGGGCCATGACAAGATTGCGATGAATGTGCGAGGCTGCTGTGTCGATATTTACTCCGCCGGAACCTCCGCACCTTCCAGCAGCGCGATTAGAGCCGAGGATCTTCTGGTTGGCCCTCCATGTGGACTTCCTGGAGCTGAAAGCTCCCACCAGACTAACCGGAGAGAACTCAGGTATCTGAATTCTCGCCGAGCAATCCCTTCATGATGTTCTCGAGGAAGGCGAATTCTCCCGAGACGTTGGCGATCAGTCGCTCGATCCGCTTAGAGCCGCCTCTCCTCTCAGAGCCGCGACGATCTTTTTGGCCGCCCGGCAGCGATTGCAGGCGCAATCGGAGCAGGAGGTCGTTCAGCTCGTCTACGGCTCCGGGTGTATCGGGCAAGGCCGAGATGGCCGCAGCGTCGGCCAGCACCTCACGCAGACGCAGATATTCGGTTTCGAAGAACTCGAGCCGGGCAGCTCCCACCACCGCATCTTCCCCCCCGGCGACCTTCTGAGCGATAAGATCATCGAGGTAGGAGAGCCGAAACTCCTGGTTCAGCCGGGGGAGGTTTGGCTCAACGTCTCCTGTCCGCATCAAGTGGATGCCGGTCAGCAGCACCCGGAAGACGTGCAGCAGGACCTTGATCTGCGGACCCTTCGATTCGAGGGCGCGCCACTGCGACTCGGCGAACCCCAGGTAATGGTCCGCGTGGCCACGGGTAATACACCGGCGGGCGATCGCTTTCAGCTCTGCATGTTCCGGACTGCTCCTCACAACCAGCGGAGAATATAACTGTTCCAACACGTACCCATTTCGCTTCAGGATCAGTGAGAAGAACTTGCCGACGTCGTGCGAGACTAACTCGACTCGACCGTACGCGGTCGTGGCGGCCAGCTCAATGGTCTCTCGAGGCGGCGCCAATCCCAATACGGTATTCGCGGGGAGGACGTGCGCCGCGCGCAGGTCGTAGTCCGAGTCCTTCGAGGGGAAGCCGTACAGGTGTGGGCCGCTGACTGCGGCAAAGACCAGTGGATATGGCACTCGGCGCTGGACATCATAAAGGTCTATCTCTGTGCCCACGGTTTCGGGGCGGGTCGGCAGGTCGGCGCGCGGAATACGGCTCAACCGGTCCAGGCCGCGCCGCATCGCATCCGCAGCCCGACGTGTGCGCGCCGCCGCCAGACCCGACTCAAGCTGCTGCCAGGTCTGAGGGGCTGCCAGCCACGTCATTACCTGGCGCATCTGGTCTGGCCGGTCGCCCCAGTGCGGGTTGCCCAACCTTCCGTAGAGCATGATGTCGTGATACTCGTCATCCAGGTAGTCCGCCAGTCGCCGCAGTGATGGCTCGGAACGGAGACCACGCCACTCCGCAAGAAAAGGCGTGAGGTCGTCCACCGCTTGCGCCAGTGCGGTCAACCACGTGCCAGCATCCCACACCCGCCCGCGCGGGCGGTCCGGTGACGAACTCAACAGCGCCGTCCAAAGGGCCGCAAAGAACGACTCAATCGCCTCCACTTCAGGCCGCGGCCAGGTCCGCCACTGGCCGAAGGCGAGCTTGTGGAGGAGTGTCTCGGGCGCCGTGTGTCCGACCTCTCCAGCTTCCGCCGCCAGCTCAAGCAGACGCGGAAGGAAATGTTTGAAATCGTGCACCTCCCCCCATGTTGTGATCGCCTTGAAAGCATATCGTTCCAGATCTCCTGCGGTGAGTTTGCGCAAAGGTTTGCTCGCGATCCGCAGGAGGTCGTCCCCGGTCACGCACCCACAATCGCAGACGGTCATCGCCTGCACCAGTGGGTAATGTGCGAACACCTTGTACAGGTGTTCGATCGCTGGTCGAAGAGAGACGGCCTTAGAGCGCGTCACGTGTCATCTCCGGTCCGACTAAGCACGGCCATTTGGATAGCACGCCCATCAAGGGAAACGTCGCGACCAACTGAAATTGAGATTGAGTCTACTTTGACTCATCATACCTCGCTGCGCCATTATCCCCTAATCCCCAACCCGTTCGGGGGTCTTGGATCCTGCGTCCAACAAGGCGGTGGCGGGAGGTCCGTCTAATGTGGAACGCATGAGGACCAACCGGGGGCGCGGAAGCCCCCGCGCTCGCTCGGGTGGGAGCGCGACATCCTCGGCGCGCGCGAGACGCGCCCGGGGCGGAGCGCGAAAACGCGAGGTTGTGACGCCACTGGGGCCATTGTCGGAGACGACGGCGCTGCGGGCGTGGGCGGAGGTGGACCTGGGCGCCATCGCCGGAAACATCCAGACCATCCGCCACCTCCTGTCGCGGTCCTGCCGGCTGATGAGTGTGGTCAAAGCGGATGCGTATGGACACGGGGTCGTACCTGTCTGCCGGGCCGCCCTGGCAGCCGGTGCCGCCTGGCTGGGCGTCGCCACACTGGGCGAGGGTGTCGCACTCCGGTTGGGTGGGATCGACGCGCCCATTCTGGTCCTGGGCGGCCTGACCTCGGGTGAGGTGGCCGACGCTGCGGCCCATCGGCTGAGCATCAGCATCACGTCCGCGGAAATGGCGGAGATCGCGCTCCAGCACGTGGGTGCCGTCCCTCCGGTCCACCTCAAGGTGGACACCGGCATGACGCGGCTGGGCGTGTTTCCCCAGGACGTGCCGATGCTGCTGGACCGCCTGCTGGCCAAAGGGATCAGGGTCGAAGGGTGTTACACGCAGCTGGCGTGTGCCGATGAGCCCGACCATGAGATGACCCGCGACCAACTGGCGCGGTTTCAGCTCGTCGCGGGAATGGTCCGGGCGCGTGTGCCGCACGCGCTGATCCATGCCGCCAACAGCGCCGGGGCCCTGACCGCGCCCCACACGCACTTCGACATGGTCAGGGTCGGGCTGGCGATGTACGGGCTGTATCCGGCGCCAGGGATGGCATCACGGGGAGCGCTGCACCCGGCGATGCGTCTGCACAGCCGCGTCGTACGCACGGCCCGGGTGGGGCCCGGCACCGCGGTCAGTTACGGCGCGACGTTCCGCACCACGGCCTCGACGACGATCGCCACGATCGCCTGCGGGTACGCGGACGGGTATCCGCGGCTGGCCGGCGAGCGTGGCGAGGTGCTGATCCGCGGTCACCGCTATCGCATCGCGGGGCGGGTATGCATGGACCACCTGATGGCAGACGTGGGTGACGACCCCGTGGCGGTGGGCGATGTCGCGCAGCTGTTCGGCGATGTCATCAGCGCCGACGAAGTGGCGGCCTGGGCGCACACCATCTCTTACGAAATCCTGTGCGGTGTGGGCTTGCGCGTGCCGCGCATTTACGTCAGAAACGGTACTGCGTCTACTTAGTCTACTTGGTCTTCTTGGTCTACGTGGTCTCAAAACGGTTCGCAGTCTTGGCAGGCAGACTAAGAAGACTAAGTAGACTAAGGAGACTAAGTAGACGTCATTTGGGGTGTGGGATGCGGGTTGCGTTTCAAGGCGAGCGAGGCGCGTACAGCGAAGAGGCGGTGATCCAACTCTTCGGGGAGGTAGACGTGCTTCCTCATCCATCCCTGCGCAACGTCTTTGAGACCGTCACGGCCGGGCGCGCCGACCGCGCGGTGGTTCCCGCAGAGAACTCGCAGGCCGGTTCGATCAACGAGACGTACGATTTGTTGCTCGCCCACTCCCTGTTCATCACGGGTGAGCTCGACTTGCGGATCCGCCATTGCCTGCTGGCGCTGCCCGGCCAGGCCCTGGACGCCATCCACCGGGCGTTTTCGCACCCGCAGGCGCTGGCCCAATGCGACGCGTTCCTCCGCCAGCACGGCTTGGAGCCTGTCCCGGCCTACGATACCGCCGGCAGCGCGAAGATGGTGGCCGACCAGCGACTGCGCGGGGCGGCGGCCATCGCCGGTCGGGGCGCGGCGCGCATCTACGGCCTGAGCGTGCTCGCTGAGGGCATCGAGACGAACCCGGCCAACTATACGAAGTTTCTCAGTCTGGCCCCCGATCCCGCCCCCCCGATCGCCGGGGCGAAAACGTCGGTCGTGTTCACCACGCAGAATGTGCCCGGAGCCCTCTACCAGGCGCTGGGCGCATTTGCGACCCGCTCGATCAATCTCACGAAACTGGAATCACGGCCGCGCCGTCAGGTGCCGTGGGAGTATGTGTTCTACGCCGACTTCGAGGGCCACCAGAATGATCCGCCGATCCAGGCAGCGCTCCACGACCTCTCGCGGATCACGACCTTCCTGCGCATCCTCGGCTCGTATCCAAAGTCTCCGACCCCACTGCCATGACCTGTGGGTCCGGCACGGCCTCGGTCCGCCTGTGTGGAGACCGCGGGCTGGTTGTTGAGCTTGCCGATGAACTCTCGACAGAGATCAATGGCTGCGTCCGCGCACTAGGTGCCCGGCTGCGCGACGCGCCCGGCGTGCTCGAGGTCGTGCCCACGCTGCGGTCGCTCCTGCTGGTCATCGATCCGTTGACCGCCGACCGTGATCGACTGGCCGGCATGGCCCTGCAGCTCCTCTCGGACCTTCGTCCCGATCACGATAGTGCGGGCCGCTTGATCGAGCTTCCCGTCGTCTATGGGGGAGACGCCGGTCCGGATCTCGACGATGTTGCCCAGCGGAGCGGGTTGACCAGGCGCGAAGCGATCGAGCTCCATAGCCGCCAGGACTACCGGGTGTTCATGCTGGGATTTGCGCCTGGCTTTCCCTATCTGGGAGTCATGGCCGATCTACTGCGCAGCCCGCGCCTGTCCACGCCACGCACCCGGGTCCCCGCGGGTTCGGTGGGAGTCGCCGACGCGCTCACTGGGGTCTATCCGTTGCCGACTCCCGGTGGGTGGAGACTCATTGGCCGCACGCCGCAGATCCTCTATGATCCACGCAACCCCGATCCCATCCTGTTTCGGCCCGGGGATCGTGTCCGGTTCCTCCCGGTTGTGTCGGCTTCGTTTCCTGATGTTCCGCTCGGCTCTCCGGCTCCGCTGCACCCTCCGAAGCGCCCGGTGTTTGAAGTGCGCGATCCAGGCCTCTTCACCACCGTGCAGGATTTGGGCCGAACAGGACACCGGAACCTGGGATTGCCGCCGGCCGGCGCAATGGATCCTTCCTCGCTTCAGTTCGCTAATCTCCTGGTGGGCAACCGCCCCCAGGCTGCCGCGTTAGAGTGCACAGCCCCGGGTCCCGCTCTGCGCGCTCTAGATGAGGTGACGGTCGCCGTGACCGGTGCCGACCTCTCGGCGTCTCTTGAGGGGCGCGAGGTGCCGTTGTGGGCTCCCATTGAGATGCACGCCGGCCAGACGCTGAGCTTTGGTGCGCCGCGCCGGGGGATGTGGGTCTACGTTGGGGTGGCGGGCGGGATCGATATCGCGGCCGTGCTCGGAAGCGCCGCGACCTACGTGCCAGGCGCATTGGGCGGGCTGGGCGGCAGAAGGCTGCGGGCAGGAGACGTAGTGGGGCGGGGAGAAGGACCGAGGCGCTCCGCCGTGCCGCACTCGATGGCGCTGCCCATTCCCGCCGGCGACGTCGCCGTTCGCGTCCTTCCGGGGCCGCAGGATGGCTGGTTTGACGAGGCATCGCGCCAGCGATTCTGGCAGGCAGCGTTTTCGATCAGCGTGCACAGCGATCGGGCGGGTGTCCGCTTGACCGGGCCGGCAGTACCGTCCCGGCGGGTAGAGATGCTGTCCGACGGGCTGCTGCCCGGCGCGATCCAGGTGCCGGAGGGCGGGCAGCCGATCGTGATCATGGGCGATGGCCCCACGACGGGCGGATATCCGAAACCCGGTGTCGTGGTCTCAGCTGATCTGCGGCTCGTCGCACAGGCCAGGCCCGGCACCCGAGTGCGATTCGTCCCGACGACCATTCGGGAAGCGGTCGACGCGCTGCGCGCGTGGGAGGAGACGCTGCGCAGTTTAGGGGGGTAAGAGTGCAACTCGGCAATCTTCCTCGCATCAAGCTCGCGAATCTCCCCACGCCGTTGGAGGAAGCGCCGCGCCTCAGCG
>Ga0209375_1001682_pt1 | contig 16546 bp, 13 predicted proteins | sample GraSoiAngelo_131_FD_185888 | JGI IMG/M metagenome (GOLD analysis project Ga0209375, IMG submission 185888) | Grasslands soil microbial communities from the Angelo Coastal Reserve, California, USA - 14_0929_02_30cm (SPAdes) (version 2) | ecosystem: Environmental > Terrestrial > Soil > Grasslands ... | reverse complement strand
CGGGCGCCTGCTCGAAGAGGTCTTCACCGGGCCGGAAGCGCGCGAGGTCATCGCGCTGGTGCAGCGCACGCGGCGGCCGAAGACGGGCAGCGTGGCCATCCAGCTGCACATGCGGCGCGGCGGCGCCGCGCTGACGGTGCTTGCGTCCGCCACCGCGCTGCGCGGCCCAGACGGGACGTACGACGGCGCCGTCGTCGTCTTCGACGATCTCACCGAGCTGCTGAAGGCCCAGCGCATGGCCGCGTGGCGGGAGGTCGCGCAGCGCATCGCGCACGAGATCAAGAATCCCCTGACGCCCATCCAGCTCTCGGCGCAGCGGCTGCGCCGCCGGCTCTCGCGCGTGGGCGGCGACGACGCGCAGCTGGTGACCGAGTGCACGGAGACGATCATCCAGGAGGTCGACGGCCTCAAGCGCCTCGTCGACGAGTTCTCGCGCTTCGCGCGGATGCCGGCTTTCGTGCCGAAGCCCACCGACGTGCGGCCGCTGATCGACGGCGTGGCGACGCTCTATCGGGAGTCGCACCCGCACTGCACGATCGTCACGCGGCACGCGGACGACGTGCCGCTGCTGGACGTCGATCCCGATCACATCAAGCGCGCGGTCCTCAACCTCGTCGACAACGCCGTCGAGGCCATAGCCTCGGGCGGCACGGTGACGCTGGAGACCGAGTACGTGCCGGACACGCCACGCGTCCGGCTCGTCGTGGCCGATACTGGACCGGGGATTCCGAGTGAGGATCGCGACAAGCTGTTCCTGCCGTACTTCTCGACGAAGGCGAACGGCATGGGGCTCGGCCTGCCGATCGTCAGCGAGATCGTCACCGAGCACGGCGGCACGATCCGCGTCGAGGACAACCAGCCCTCGGGCACGCGCTTCGTCATCGAGGTGCCGGTGACGCGGGCGCCCGCGCCGGTGGAGGCCTGAGCATGGCGGGCGAGCACATTCTGGTCGTCGACGACGAGCCGGCCATTCAGGGCACGCTGCGCGCGGTGCTGGAGGACGAGGGCTATCGCGTGACCACGGCCGGCGCCGGCGAAGCGGCCGTGCGCGCGGTCACCGACGAGGCGCCCGACGTCGTCTTCCTCGATATCTGGATGCCCGGCATGGATGGTCTCGAGACCCTGGCCGAGCTCAAGCGCGTGCGTCCGGAGTCGCCGGTCATCATGATCTCCGGACACGGCACGATCGAGACCGCCGTGAAGGCCACGCGGCTGGGCGCCTACGACTTCATCGAAAAGCCGCTGTCGCTCGAGAAGACGCTGGTGAGCGTCACCCGCGCGCTCGAGCACGGGCGGCTCGAGCGCGAGAACGCCAATCTCAGGGCGCGGCTGGAGGTGCGCACCGAGCTCATCGGCGACAGCGCGCCCATGCGCGAGCTGCGCGAGGCCATCGCCACCGCGGCGCCCAGCACCGGCCGCGTGCTCATCCACGGCGAGAACGGCAGCGGCAAGGAGCTGGTGGCGCGCGCCATTCACGCGCTCTCGGGGCGCCGCGACGCGCCGTTCGTCGAGGTGAACTGCGCGGCCATTCCCGAGGAGCTCATCGAGTCGGAGCTGTTCGGCCACGAGCGCGGTGCCTTCACGGGCGCGGTGGCGCGCCGGCGCGGCAAGTTCGAGACGGCCGACGGCGGCACGCTCTTCCTCGACGAGATCGGCGACATGAGCCTCAAGACCCAGGCGAAAGTGTTGCGAGCGCTCGAGGAGCAGGTGATCGAGCGCGTCGGCGGCCGCGAGCCGGTCAAGGTCGACGTGCGGGTCATCGCCGCCTCCAATCGCGACCTGGAGGCGTTGAAGGCGCAGGGCGGGTTCCGCGAGGATCTCTTCTATCGGCTCAACGTCATCCCCATCGAGGTGCCGCCGCTGCGCGAGCGTCGCGACGACATCCCGCTGCTCGTCGACCACTTCATCGCGGTGTTCTCGGCGGAGAACGGCAAACGCCTCAAGACGATATCCGGCGAGGCACTCGCCTACTTCCTCGGCTACGACTGGCCGGGGAACGTGCGCGAGCTCCGCAACATGGTGGAGCGCCTCGTGATCATGACCACCGGCGACGTCATCGGCCCCGACGACCTGCCCGCGCCGCTCCGACCCAAGGACGCGGTCAGCGGCGCCGAGCCGCAGCGGTCGCTCAAGGATGCGCGCGACGGCTTCGAGCGCGTCTACATCCTGGCCGAGCTGCGGGCCAACGACTGGAACATGACGCGCACCGCCGATCGCCTCGGCATCGAGCGCTCGCACCTCTATCGCAAGATCAAGGCGTACGGCATCACGCCGCCGAAGTAGCGCCGTCCCGCCCGATGCCGGCTTTCAACTTCGTCCGCAAGTCCTACTATCGCGACTCGGTCACGCTCATGCGGCTCTCGCGCGACATGGAGGCGGTCGCGGGCGTGAGCGCGGCGGCGGCGATGATGGGCACGCCGCACAACCGCGCGCTGCTCGAGCAGGCGGGACTGCTCGCGCGCGACGGCGCCGCGGCCGAGCCGGCGGATCTCATCATCGCCGTCGTCGCCGACTCGGCCGCCGCCGCCGACGCCGCGCGCAGCGCTGCCGAACACGCGCTCGTCGCGAGCAAGCCGCCGGCGCCCACGGCGACGAGCGCCGCGCCGCGGACGCTCGGCTCGGCGCTGAAGCTCTTGCCGGACGCGAACGTCGCGCTGATCTCGGTGCCCGGCGCGTACGCGGGCGCCGAGGCGCTGAAGGCGCTGCGCGCAGGGCTGCACGTCATGCTCTTCAGCGACAACGTGCCAATCGAGACCGAGATCGAGTGCAAGCGCGTGGCGCTGGAGCGCGGCCTGCTCATGATGGGCCCCGACTGCGGTACAGCCATCCTCGACGGCGTGCCGCTCGGCTTCGCCAACGCGATGCCGCGCGGGCGCATCGGGCTGGCCGCCGCCTCGGGCACCGGTCTGCAAGAAGTCACCTGTACGCTCGCGCGCGCGGGCGAGGGCGTGTCGCAGGCCATCGGTGTCGGCGGGCGCGATCTCTCCGATGAGATCGGCGGTGTGATGATGCTGCGCGCGCTCGAGCTTCTGGCCGCGGACGCCGATACCCGCGTCGTCTGCGTCGTCGGCAAGCCGGCCGGCGCGCGCGTCGCCCCGCGGCTCGCGGAGGCCCTCGCGAAAGTCTCCAAGCCCTGCGTCGTGTGGCTGCCGGCCGCGCCCGGGCCGAGCACGATCCGCGGTCACAACGTCCACGTCGCGGCGACGCTCGAGGACGCCGGCCGAGCCGCGGTTGCGCTGGCGCGCGGAACGACGCCGACGGCGACGGAGTACGCGGAGTCAGCGGCCGACATCGAGCGCGTCGTCGGCGACGCCGCGCGCCGTCTGGCGCCCGGTCAGCGCTACGTGCGCGGCCTGTACGCCGGCGGCACGCTCGCGTACGAAGCGGCCGGCCTGCTCGCGCAGAGTCTCGGCGAGGTCGCGCTCACAGGCGATGGTGCCGGTCATCGCGTGGTCGACCTCGGAGCCGATGTGTTCACGCTCGGCCGGCCGCACCCGATGATCGACGGCGGCGTGCGCCGCGAGTGGATCGACAAGGAAGGCCGCGACGCCGGCACCGCGGTGCTGCTGCTCGACGTGGTGCTCGGCTACGGCGCGCATCCCGATCCCGCCGGCGAGGTTCTGCCGGCGGTCCGCGCGGTGCGCGAGCGACGCCCGATGGCCGTCGTGGGCAGCGTGTGCGGCACGGATGCCGACCCGCAGTCGCGCGCCGCGCAGGTCGAGCGCCTGCGTGGTGCCGGCGTGGTCGTGATGGAGTCCAACGCTCAGGCGGCGCGGCTCGCGGCCGCGATCGCCCGCCGCGCGCGCTGATGCCGCTGCTCGGCGGGCCGCCGCGAGTCGTGAACATCGGCGTCGATCTGTTCGCGACCACACTCGCCGCGCGCGACGTGCCGGCCGTGCACGTGGACTGGCGTCCGCCCGCCGGCGGCGATCCGCGTCTGGCCGCCGTGCTCGCGCGGCTCGACCGTCGCCGCGAGGCCATCGATCGCGCCAACGCGACCGCGCTCGAGCGCCTCACGAACGGCGCGCCCTTCCTGGTGGACTGCCGTCCGGCGCGCGAGGCGCTCGACCTGCCCGATCGTACCGTGCTGCACTCCGGCCCTCCGATCGCGTGGGAGCGCATCAGCGAGCCGGTGCGTGGCGCGATCCTGGGCGCGATCCGCTACGAGGGCTGGGCCGCCAACGACGACGCTGCGCGCGAGCTGGTCGAACGCGGCGACGTGAGACTCGATCCCTGCCACCATCACGCGGCGGCCGGTCCGATGGCGGGCGTCCTCACGCCGTCGATGCCGGTGTTCGTCGTCGAGAATCGCGCGTACGGCACGCGCGGCCACGCAACGATCAACGAAGGGCTCGGCAAGGTGCTCCGCTACGGCGCGAACGACGACAGCGTGCTCGCGCGGCTGAACTGGATCGCGACGGAGGCCGGCCCGCTTCTCGGCGCGGGGCTACGGGCGCTTGGCGGCATCGACCTGCGCGCGCTGATGGCGCAGGCGCTGCGGATGGGCGACGAGATGCACCAGCGCAACCTGGCGGCCACCGCGCTGTTCACTCGCGCGCTGATGCCGGGCATCGCGCAGGTCGGCGGGCGTCATCACGCGGTCGCGCGCCTGGCCGAGTTCCTCGCCGGCAACGATCAGTTCTTCCTGAACATCGCGATGGCGGCCGGCAAGTCGATGGTCGAGCCCGTCGGCGGCGTCGCCGGCTCGACGCTCGTCACCGTGATGGCCCGCAACGGAACTGACTTCGGCATCCGCGTCTCGGGTACGGGCCCGCGCTGGTTCACCGCGCCCGTGAACATGCCGCAGGGTCTCTACTTCCCGGGGTTCACCGCCGCCGACGCGAACCCGGACATGGGCGACAGCGCCATCGTCGAGACGATCGGTCTCGGCGCGCTCGCGATGGTGGCTGCGCCCGCCGTCGCGCGCTTCCTCGGCGCGGGTGGCACCGCGGAGGCGGCGGCGATGACCCTGGAGATGCGCGAGATCTGCGTCGGCGAGCATCCGCACTTTCGTATTCCGTCGCTCGACGAGCGCGGCGGCCCCGTCGGCGTGGACGCGCGACTGGTGGCCGAGACGTCGATCACGCCGATCATCAACACGGGCATCGCGAGCCGACGCGCGGGCGTCGGTCAGATCGGCGCCGGCGTGGTGCGAGCGCCGCTCGGCTGCTTCACCGCCGCGCTGGAAGCACTGGCTGACTGACTGAACATGGGGGCCCCGATATGGCCCCCAAACCCCCAATGTTCGGAGCGCCCCGGGAAACCCGTGGCGCTCCTCTATACAGGACCGCCTCACGCCTCGCCGATCAGGCCACGCACGCGCGTGAGGAGCGCGACGTCGGTGAACGGCTTCGCGAGCACTTCGGTATTGGTCTCGGCGAGCGCGGCGATGTCGTCGGTCGGAAACCCGCTCGAGAGGATCACCGGCAGGCGGCGCCACAGCGCACTCGCGCGCAGGCGCTTCAGGAACTCGCGGCCGTCCATTCCCGGCAGCGACATGTCGAGGAGAATCAGGTCGGGACGGATATCGGCGAGACGGGTCAGCGCCTCGACGGCCGTCGCGAGCGCTGTCGCCGCGTAACCGGCGGCGCTCAGCACGAGCACGTGCACGTCGCGCAGGTACGCCTCGTCGTCGACCACGAGAATCTGCTTGGCCACGACGCGCTCGAAGAGTGCAAGGGCGATGCCCGGCCGCCGCCGTCGCACCATCGATCGGATTTCACGCGCGCCGAGCGCGCCGGCCGTGTCGCGCTGACGTGGCGGTGTCAGAACGTCGTATAAATGAGTGTCATGGGGCGGCTGATCGGCCTCGCTGTTCTCGCCGGCCTCACGATCCTCGTCCTCGCCAACGGCCTCACGCTGCCCTCGGGCATCATTCTCAACTTCCTGCACCTGATCAACCTCGTCTTCCATGAAGCCGGTCATGTGATCTTCGGATTTTTCGGTCGCTTCGTCGCGGTCCTCGGCGGTTCGGTGAATCAGGTGCTGGTTCCTGCCGTGTGCACCGGCGTGTTCCTCGCGCGGCGTCAGTACGGCTCGGCGGCGGTCACGCTGTTCTGGACGGGCGAGAGTCTCGCGGACGTCGCGGTTTACGTCGCCGACGGCCGCGCGATGGCGTTACCGCTGCTGGCCGACGGCGCGATCCACGACTGGAACTTCATCCTCGGCAATCTCGGGCTGCTGCAGGCCGCGGAGTCGCTCGGCCGGCTCACGTTCGGCCTCGGTGCGCTGACGATGCTCGCCGCGCTCGCCATGCTGGGCTGGGACGCGTGGACGCACATGCTATCCTCCGAGACGCGGAATCGCGCATGACGTCCGTCGATCCGACCACTATCCTCGGCGCCGTCCTCGATGCGCTCGTCGAACCCGTGCTGGTGACCGACGCCGACGGCCGGCTGATGTTCGCGAACGCGACGGCCGCGCGCACACTCGGCGCGGCGCGCGACGTCGGCCGTCCCGTCGGCGAGCTGCTCGACCGCCATCCGGCGCGTACGCCCGACGGCGGACAGCTGGCGTCCGCGCTGCACCCGATTCGCCGCGCGCTCGCGCAGCAGCAGGCGGTCATCGGCGCCGAGCTGACGCTGGAGCTCGAGGGACGTTCGGCGATCTTCCTGGTCAACACGGTGCCGCTGCGCGACGCCGACGCCCGATTCACCGGCACCGTATCGGTGTTCCACGACGTCACCGGCGCGCGTCAGCTCGAGCGCGAAGCCGCCGAGCACGCGGCGCAGCTCACCACGGTCGTCGACCTCGTCAACGAAGGCATTTTCATCGTCGACGGCGAGGGCGCGCTGCTCTTCACGAACGGCCTGGGACGCGACCTCCTCGGCGACATGCCGCGCGATGAGGCACCGGCCGCCCGCGTGAAGCGCTTCGACCTGCGCGAGGTCGACGGCACGCCGCTCGCCCCGGCGCGGCTGCCATCGGTGCGCGCGCTTCGCGGCGAGACGGTGCCGGCGACGAACCTCCTGGTCGGCCGCGCCGATGGCAGCACGCGGCGAGTGGAGGTGCGCGCCCATCCCCTGCGGCGCGATGGCGGCATCTACGCGGCCGTCATCACCTGGCGCGACATCACGGAAGAGACGCGCGCGCTCGGCGAGCTGCAGGCGGCACGCGCCGCCGCGGAAGAGGCCAACCAGCTCAAGGACGATTTCATCGCCGCGCTCTCACACGAGCTGCGCACGCCGCTGCAGCCGATTCTCGGCTGGACCGAGGTGCTCCGCCGGCGCGGCAAGCTGGACGACGTCACCACGCGCGCGATGGAGGTGGTGCACCGCAACATCCGCCAACAAGTCAGACTGGTCGACGATCTGCTCGACCTCTCGCGCATCCTGCACGGCAAGTTCATGCTGCGCTTCGAGACCTTCGATCTGCGCGACCAGGTGCGCGGCGCTGTGGAGGCGTTCGAGGAGTCGGCGGCGCTCAAGCGCGTGCGCCTCGCCTCCACCCTGCCCGACGCGGCGGTGAGCATGTGGGGCGACCCCGCGCGCGTGCACCAGATCGTCTCGAACCTGATCGCCAACGCGCTCAAGTTCACGGCCGCCGGCGGTCGCATCGGCGTGCGGCTCGAGGCGCGCGAGCGCCGCGCGGTGATCGAAGTCGACGACAGCGGCGAGGGCATCGCGGCGACCGACCTGTCGATCATCTTCGAGCCATTCCGCCAGGGCCAGCAGTCCACGCGGCGCGGCGGGCTCGGCATCGGGCTCGATCTCGTGCGCCGCCTGGCCGAGATGCACGGCGGCAGCGTCACGGTCGCCTCCGCCGGCCTGGGCCACGGCGCGCGCTTTCGCGTCGAGCTCCCGCTGTCGCGCCCCGAAGCGGTCGCGAGCGCGCCGGCGGCGAGCGGCCGGCCGCGCCTCGAGCGACTGTCGATCCTCGTCATCGAGGACAACGCCGACACGCGCGACGTGCTCAAGCTCATGCTCGAGGTGGAAGGCGCCAGCGTGGAGACCGCGGAGAACGGCGAGCAGGGGCTGCGGGCGGCCGAGCGCCTGCGGCCGGACATCGTGCTGTGCGACATCGGCTTGCCCGACATCGACGGCTTCGAGGTCGCCCGCCGCATCCGCGCGCGGACCGATCTGGCCGTCTCGCGGCTCATCGCGCTGACCGGCTACGGCCAGGCCGAGGACATGCGCCAGGCGATCAAGGCCGGCTTCGACGCGCATCTCACCAAGCCGGTGAACCTCGACCAGCTGATGGCGCTGCTCGTCTCCACCGCGCGTTGACAGGAGCGGCGGCGGCCGTGTAGAGTGACGTTCGACTCGATCTTGCGCTTTCCTTTAAGCGGGCCCTGCGAGGCTCGTAAGGAGAGAATGATGACCTCCCGCTCGTCCCGCCTGCGCGAAAAGGCCGAAGTGCTCGATGCCTCCGCCCTCGACCGCGCGCTCACCCGGATCGCCCACGAGATCCTCGAACGCAACGGCGGCGCCAAGGACGTGACCTTCGTCGGGCTCCGCACGCGGGGGGTCACCCTCGCCCAGCGACTGGCCGTCAAGATCGCGGCGATCGACGGGACGACGCTGCCCGTCGGCGCGCTCGACATCACGCTCTACCGGGATGACCTCAACCTGCGTGGCGCGCCGGTCGTGCGGGCCACCGACATCCCGTTCTCGATCAAGGACAAGACCGTCGTGCTCGTCGACGACGTGCTCTTCACCGGCCGCACGATCCGCGCCGCGCTGGACGCGCTGATCGACCTGGGCCGTCCCAAGATGATCCAGCTCGCCATCCTGGTGGACCGGGGCCACCGCGAGCTGCCGATCCGCCCCGACTACATCGGCAAGAACCTGCCGACGTCCCGCCGCGAGGCGGTCGCGGTGCGCCTCACCGAGCACGACGGCGAGGACCGCGTCGTGATCGGCGAGCCCGAGGAGGCGTGAGCATGGGCTGGACGCGCAAGGATTTGCTGACGATCCGCGAGCTGGAGCCGGCCGAGATCCTCACGTTGATCGACACGGCCGCCTCGCTGGAAGAGATCGCCGGCCGCGAGATCAAGAAGGTGCCGGCGCTGCGCGGCAAGACCGTCGTCAACCTCTTCTACGAGAACTCCACGCGCACGCGCACGTCGTTCGAGATCGCCGGCAAGTGGCTGTCGGCCGACGTCATCAACTTCGCGGCGTCGGGCTCCAGCGCGGCCAAGGGCGAGTCGTTCGTGGACACCGCGCGCAACATCGCGGCCATGAGTCCGAACGTGGTGGTCGTGCGCCACTCGTCGTCGGGCGCGCCGGCGCTGCTGGCGCGCGAGCTCTCCTGCGCGATCGTCAATGCGGGCGATGGCGCGCACGAGCACCCCACGCAGGCGCTGCTCGATCTGCTGACCATCCGCAACAAGAAGGGCCACTTCGAGGGGCTCAGCGTCGCCATCGTGGGCGACATCGCCCACAGCCGCGTCGCGCGCTCGAACATCCACGGCATGAAGAAGCTCGGCATGACGGTGACGGTCGCGGGGCCGCCGACGCTGATTCCGCCCTACGCGCAAGAGCTGGGCTGCAAGGTCAGCTACCGGCTGGAGGACGCGATCCGCGACGTCGATGTGATCATGATGCTGCGCCTGCAACAGGAGCGGATGCACGCGGGGCTCATTCCCTCGCTGCGCGAGTACTCGCGCTACTGGGGCCTCACGCTGGACCGGCTCGCCGCGCACGCGCGGCCGGACGTGCTGATCATGCATCCCGGGCCGGTCAACCGGGGCGTGGAGCTCTCGCCTGAAGTCGCCGACGGGCCGTACTCGGTCATCCTCGATCAGGTCGCCAAGGGCGTCGCGGTGCGCATGGCGGTGCTGCTGCTTCTCGCGGGCGGCCGCAGCGGGGAGGCGCAACAATGAGCCCGCAGGGCGAAGCTCGGACGGCGCTCCTCATCCGCGGCGGACGGGTGATCGATCCCGCCGGCTCCGTCGATGCCGTGCAGGACGTGCTGATCGAGCACGGCAAGATCGCGCGGATCGGCGGCCGGCTCACCACGTCGCAGGGCGCGACGGTGATCGACGCCGCCGGCAAGTGGGTGTGTCCCGGCTTCATCGACATGCACGTGCACCTGCGCGAGCCTGGCCATGAGTACAAGGAAACCGTCGCGACCGGCACGCGGGCGGCGGCCGCGGGCGGCTTCACCGCCGTGTGCTGCATGGCCAACACGCAGCCCGTCAACGACAACCGCGCGGTCACCGATTACATCCGGGCCAAGGCGGACAGCGAAGGCGTCGTGCGCGTCTATCCGATCGGCGCGGTCACCCGCGGACTCGAGGGCAAAGAGCTGGCCGAGCTCGCCGAGCTCGCGGAGGCGGGCTGCGTCGCGTTCTCGGACGACGGCAAGTGCGTGATGAACGCCGAGCTCTATCGCCGCGCGATGGAGTACACTCTGCCCTTCGGCGCGCCCGTGATCAGCCACGCGGAGGACCACACGCTTGCGCGGGCCGGCTGCATGAACGAGGGCGTCGTCTCGACCGAGCTCGGGCTGCCGGGAATTCCCGCCGCGGCCGAGGACGTCATGGTGGCCCGCGACATCGTGCTCGCGGAGCTGACGGGCGCGCACGTACACATCGCGCATCTCTCGACGGCGGGCGCGGTGCGGCTCGTGCGCGACGCCAAGGCGCGCGGCGTGCGCGTCACGGCGGAGGTCACGCCGCACCATCTGCTCCTCACCGAGGAGGCAGTTCGCGCGTGGGACGCGAACACGAAGATGGCGCCGCCGCTGCGGACCAAGCGCGACACCGAGGCGTTGATCGAAGCGCTCGCCGACGGCACCATCGACTGCGTGGCAACCGATCACGCGCCTCACGCGTTGAGCGAGAAGGAAGGCGAGTTCGACCGCGCCGCCAACGGCGTCGTGGGCCTGGAGACGGCGGTGGCGCTGCTGATCGACCGGCTGGTGCGCCCGGGTCTTCTGCCGGTGGCGACGCTGGTATCGCGGCTCTCGCGCGACCCGGCTCGACTGCTGCGGCTGCCCGGCGGCGGCCTGGGCGTCGGGGCGCCGGCGGACCTGACGTTGATCGATCCCGAGGCGGTGGTCAGGATCGACCCAGCGATGTTCAAGTCCAAGAGTCGCAACACGCCGTTCGCGGGGTGGACCGCCACCGGACGGCCATGGAAGACAATCGTCGCCGGAAAGGTCGTGTGGGAGTCATGACCGACGCCCTCCTCGTGCTCCGTGACGGGCGGGTCTTCCGCGGCAGCGCGCTCGGCGCCGTCGGCGAGACGTCCGGCGAGGTCATCTTCAACACGGCCATGTCCGGCTACCAGGAGATCCTCACCGATCCGTCGTATCGCGGACAGATCGTGACCATGACCTATCCGATGATCGGCAACTACGGGATCAACGAGGAAGACGTCGAGTCTCATCGGCCATGGGTGAACGGGCTGATCGTCAAGGAGGCCTCCGTTTGCCCCTCGTCATGGCGCGGTCGTGTCAGCCTCGACGACTATCTGAAAACGCACGGGCTCGTCGGCCTGCAGGGCATCGACACCCGCGCGCTCACCCGCCACCTGCGGGATCACGGGGCGCAAGACGGCATCATTTCATCCATCGATCTCGACGTGAGCCGGCTGCGTGAGAAGGCACTCGCGTTGCCGGGACTGGTCGGCCGCGACCTCGTGGCCGAGGTGACCGCCAAGGAGCCGTTCTCGTGGACCACCGGTGAGTGGGATCTCGCCAGGGGCTATCGCCCGCCGCCGCCCGCACGCTTTCACGTGGTCGCGTTCGACGCCGGCATCAAGTTCAACATCCTGCGCCAGCTGCGGACGGCGGGCTGCGACGTCACTGTCGTCCCCGCCGACACCCCGGCCGACGCGGTGCTCGAGCGCAAGCCCGACGGCGTGTTCCTGTCCAACGGCCCGGGCGATCCCGAGGGCGTGCCGTACCTGATCGAGAGCGTGCGCACGCTGTTGCCGCGCGTGCCGGTCTTCGGCATCTGCCTCGGGCACCAGATCATCGGACTCGCGGCCGGCGGCCGAACGTACAAGCTGCCGTTCGGCCACCATGGCGCCAACCATCCCGTGAAAGACCTGGCGACCGGGCGCGTCGAGATCACCTCGCAGAACCACGGCTTCGCCGTCGATCCGGCGTCGCTCGCCGGGCGCGGATGGGAGCCGACCCACGTCAACCTCAACGACGGGACGTGCGAAGGGCTGCGTCACACCGAGTGGCCCGCGTTCTGCGTGCAGTACCACCCGGAGGCGTCGCCGGGCCCGCACGACGCGAACTATCTCTTCCATCGCTTCACGGACCTGATGGCTTCACGCACCTGATGCCACGGAGGCGGAGGCTTACATGCCGAAATATCTGATCTCGTACCGGAAGGTCGAGAGCGCGGGACAGAAGCCCGAGTGGGCGTCGTTCACGGCGCAGAGCGAGGCCTCGCTGGAGGCGCACGCCATCAAGGAGCGCGTCGAGCGCCGCATGAGCGTGCTGGGCGAGCAGCTGTGGGGCGACGGTCAGACGATCTGGGTCGGGGCCGGCCGCATCGACGACGTGCTCTACAAGCGCGAGGAAGCGGCGCCGGACACCTCGATCGTCTACGGGCTCGTGGAAGAGTAGCGGATGCCAAAGCGGACCGATCTGCGGAAGATCATGATCATCGGCTCGGGGCCGATCGTCATCGGCCAGGCCTGCGAGTTCGATTACTCGGGCACGCAGGGATGCCGAGCGCTGCGCGAGGAAGGCTACGAAGTCGTCCTCGTCAATAGCAATCCGGCGACGATCATGACCGATCCCGAGATGGCCGCGCGAACGTACGTCGAGCCCCTCACCGCGGAGTTCGTGGCGCGCATCATCGCGCGCGAGCGACCGCAGGCGCTGCTGCCCACGCTCGGCGGCCAGACGGCGCTCAACCTCGCGGTCGCGCTGGCCGAGGATGGCACGCTCGACCGCTTCGGCGTCGAGCTGATCGGCGCCAAGATCCCCGCCATCCGCAAGGCGGAGGACCGCGAGCTCTTCAAGCGCGCCATCGAGTCCATCGGCCTCACGCTGCCGCGCTCCGGCTACGCGCGCACGCCGGACGAGGCCAAGAACATCGTGCGCACCACCGGCTATCCGGCGATCATCCGCCCCTCGTTCACGCTCGGCGGCACCGGCGGCTCGATCGCCTACAACCCCGACGAGCTGGACGAAGCCGTGCGCTGGGGCCTGCAGATGTCGCCGCTCGGGACCGTGCTGATCGAGGAGTCGGTGATCGGCTGGAAGGAATTCGAGCTCGAGGTCATGCGTGACCTCGCCGACAACGTCGTCATCATCTGCTCGATCGAGAACGTCGATCCCATGGGCGTGCACACCGGCGACTCGGTCACGGTCGCCCCCGCGCAGACGCTGACGGACAAGGAATACCAGCTGATGCGCGACGCCGCGGTCAAGATCATCCGCGAGATCGGCGTCGAGACCGGCGGCTCGAACATCCAGTTCGCGGTGAACCCCGACGACGGCCGCCTGGTCGTCATCGAGATGAACCCGCGCGTGTCGCGATCCTCCGCGCTGGCCTCCAAGGCCACCGGCTTTCCGATCGCCAAGATCGCCGCCAAGCTCGCGGTGGGCTACCGCCTCGACGAGGTGCGCAACGACATCACGCGCGAGACGCCGGCGTCGTTCGAGCCGGCCATCGACTACTGCGTCGTGAAATTCCCGCGCTGGGCCTTCGAGAAGTTCCCCGAGGCCGACCGCACGCTGACGACCCAGATGAAGTCGGTCGGTGAGGTCATGGCCATCGGGCGCACGTTCAAGGAGGCGCTGCAGAAGTCGGTGCGCTCGCTGGAGCAGGATCGCTGGGCGCTGACGCTCGACCGCGCCGTCTCCGAGGAAGAGCTGCGTGGCCTGCTGAGCGTGCCCAATCCCGACCGCATGTTCGCCATCGGCGACGCGTTCCGGCACGGGATGACCACGACGCAGATCGCCGCGCTGACGCGGATCGATCCGTGGTTCCTCGAGAACATGCGCGAGGTCGTCGAGTTCGAGCACGACGTCCGCCGCGCCGCCCTCACCGATCCGGCCGTGCTCCGGCGCGCCAAGCAGCTCGGCTTCGCGGATCGGTGGCTCGCGCGGCTCACGGGCCGGCGCGAGGACGAGATTCGCGCGCTGCGGCTGTCACACGGCATCCGCGCCACGTTCAAGACCGTCGACACGTGCGCCGCCGAGTTCGTCGCGCACACGCCGTACCTCTATTCGACCTACGAAGAGGAAGACGAGGCGCCGCCCACCGACCGCCGCAAGGTCATCATCCTCGGCTCGGGACCGAACCGCATCGGCCAGGGCATCGAGTTCGACTACTGCTGCGTCCACGCCGCCTTCGCGCTGCGCGAGCGGAGCGTGGAAGCGATCATGATCAACTGCAACCCGGAAACCGTCTCCACCGACTACGACACGTCCGACCGGCTGTACTTCGAACCGCTCACGCTCGAGGACGTGCTGAACGTGGTCGAGAAGGAACGGCCGTACGGCGTCATCGTGCAGTTCGGCGGCCAGACGCCGCTCAAGCTGGCGGTGCCGCTGCAGCGCGCGGGCGTCCCGATCCTCGGCACCTCGCCCGACGCCATCGATCGCGCCGAGGACCGCCAGCGCTTCAGCGATCTGCTGAACGAGCTGAAGCTGAACCAGGCTGCCGGTGCCACCGTGCGGTCGCTGCCCGAGGCCCGCGAGGTCGCGCAACGGCTCAGCTATCCCGTGCTCGTGCGCCCGTCGTACGTGCTTGGCGGCCGCGCCATGCGCATCGTGTACGACGACCAGGACCTCGTGCAGTTCGTCGGCGAAGCGCTCGAGGTCGCGCCCGACCATCCGATCCTCATCGACAAGTTCCTGGACGACTCGATCGAGATCGACGTCGACGCCGTGAGCGACGGCGAGCGCGTGGTCGTCGGCGGCGTCATGGAGCACATCGAGAAGGCCGGCGTGCACTCGGGCGATGCTGCGTGCGCGCTGCCGCCGTACAGTCTCGACGAGGGCCAGGTGAAGGCGCTGCGCGCGCAGACCAAGGCGCTGGCGCGCGCGCTCGACGTGGTCGGCCTCATCAACGTGCAGTTCGCCATTCGCAACGACACGATCTTCGTGCTGGAGGTCAACCCGCGCGCCTCGCGGACCGTGCCGTTCGTCTCCAAGGCGATCGGCGTACCGCTCGCCAAGGTCGCGACGTGGGCGATGCTCGGTGAGTCGGTCGCGCCTCTGGCGTCGATCGAGGAGCGCGAGCTGCGCCACATCGCGGTGAAGGAGTCGGTGTTCCCGTTCATCAAGTTCCCCGGCGTGGACATCGTGCTCGGCCCGGAGATGAAATCAACCGGTGAGGTCATGGGGCTCGATCGCGACTTCCGCAAGGCGTATCTGAAGTCCCAGATCGCCGCCGGCTCGCCGCTGCCGACGAGCGGCAAGGTGTTCGTCTCGGTCAAGACGCGCGACAAGCGCGCGGTCACGACGCTGGCCCGCCGGCTGGTCGAGATGGGCTTTACGCTGGTCGCCACCGCCGGCACCGCGCGCGTGCTCGAACGTCAGGGCATGACGGTCGAGCTCGTCCACAAGGTGCTGGAACACCACCGGCCGAACGTCGTCGACCTCATGAAGCAGGGCGACATCGCGCTGGTTTTGAACACGCCCGAGGACGGCCGCGCGCGCAAGGACTCGGCGGCCATCCGGCGCGCCGCGGTGAGCCTGAACATTCCGTACTACCTGACGGTCGACGGCGCGCAGGCGGCCATCGCCGCCATCGAAGCGCAGCTCAAGGGCGAGCACCAGGTAAGGAGCCTGCAGGAATACCATGCCGATGCGTGAGCGGCTCTGGGTTGCCGTCGACGTCGAGACGCTGAAGGACGCCGAGGGGCTCCTCGAGCGGCTAGCCGGCCTGCCCGAACGGATCGGCGCCAAGATCGGCTCGCAGCTCTTCACGGCGGCCGGACCCGCCGCCGTCGAGACGGTGCTCAAGCGCGGGTTCTCCGTTTTCCTGGATCTGAAATTTCACGACATCCCGAACACCGTCGCCGGCGCCGTTCGCGAGGCGACGCGCGCCGGCGTGACGATGCTCAACGTGCACGCCGCCGGCGGCACGGCGATGATGCGCGCCGCCGCGGAGGCGGCAACGAAGGCAGCCACGGACTTCGGCGTCGCGCGGCCGATCTGCATCGGCGTGACCGTGCTGACGAGTCTCGACCGCAAAGGCCTCGCCGAGATCGGTGTCACCGGCAACGTGGAGGCGCACGTGCTGCGCCTCGCGGACCTCGCGCGCGAGGCGGGATTGGACGGCTGCGTGGCCTCGCCACAGGAGATCGGGCTGCTGCGCCGCGCGCTGGGGCCGAAGTGGCTGATCGTGACGCCGGGCATCCGGATGGAAGCGGCGGCGGTTGGAGGTGCGGGTGGTCTCGGGGAGGATCAGGTGCGCATCGCGACGCCGTCCGCTGCGATTCGTGCGGGCGCCGACGCGATCGTCGTCGGCCGACCGATCACCGCCGCGCCCGATCCGCACGCGGCGGCGGCCGCGATCCTCAGAGAGATCGCGCGTTAGACGGCGTCCGCTCAGATGGACAAGCCTCGTATCTTCCTGGGCTCGTCAGGAAAGCAGCAGAGGCTGCTCCAGGCATTGACGCGC
>Ga0209375_1001680_pt1 | contig 16565 bp, 27 predicted proteins | sample GraSoiAngelo_131_FD_185888 | JGI IMG/M metagenome (GOLD analysis project Ga0209375, IMG submission 185888) | Grasslands soil microbial communities from the Angelo Coastal Reserve, California, USA - 14_0929_02_30cm (SPAdes) (version 2) | ecosystem: Environmental > Terrestrial > Soil > Grasslands ... | reverse complement strand
CTGTACCCGACCGTGCGGATCCAACCTCGCGCCGGTAAACCGATCGACCTCGGTGTGATCGTCGAGGGTACGATCCCGCTGTTTGACGCGGTCGAGGCTGCATGGAGACGCGCGGGAACTGAGCCGCAGTGATCACGATGAACGCGCACGACGAATTTCACCCGCTAACAAACCGCTGCAGCGGCCCGGCTGCGCCGGCCGCTGAGCGCTGGCGTTAGGGTTCTATGGGCCTACTAGCAACGGTTCTCGTTTGTTTTCTGATGACGTCCTCGACGGCCTCCGCGGAAATGGAGAGGATCGCCATTCCCACCGATCAAGGAATGTCTCTGCATTGGTGGCCGAAACTGTTCCCAGTCCCAGGTTGGCATCACGAGCGAGAGCAGAGTCTTCAGTTGGGCGTCAATGCTTTGGCTCCTGACGGCGCGACATTTGAAGATGCACAGACCGTCATGTATGCCAAGGCTGCCTACAGACCTCGTGAGCCTGACACAAAATCGCTTGACGTATTCATCGAGAAAGACAAGAAGGAGTTTCTGGCGAAGAGCCCGGCCGTAGTGATTAAGGAGGCGGGTTTCTTGACCACAGCAGACGGGAAACGGCTGAGGTCATTCACGTTCTTCCCGACGGGCACTGGGAACTGGGAGCGCGTGGCGTACGGCGAGGAGGGCGAATCTTATCTGGTCTTTGCCATGAGCTCACGCTCTCTGAATGGATACAAGGCCGCCCTGAAGGCCTACGAGCAGCTGGTTGGACGCTACAAAGAGAAACCCTAACCACGGCGTGCAGCGGGCGCCCGAAGCGGGCGCCGCTGACGCCGACCGTTCGCCAGCTGAGAGAGTTTCACTGCGACAAGAGTAGACGCTGCGCCGGAGGTGCTGAAGAGCTCTTTCTATCCGTTGTCCGCCGCCGTGCACCGCGAGGAGGCTTGCATGGACGACGTCCTTCTGGAGTTGCTGGAGAAGCTGGCAAAGTTTGGAGAGGATAACGACACTCGGGAGACCGAACGCCCCAAGCGCATGCTCAACATCACGCGCGATACGGGGCGCCTGCTCTGGATCATCGTCCGCGCCACTGATGCCACCCGGATCCTGGAGGTCGGTACCTCCAACGCCTTCTCCACCATCTGGCTGGCCGACGCCGCACGCTCGACAGGCGGCCGCGTCACCACGCTTGAACTCAATCCCGAGAAGATCGCCCTGGCTCGGGCCAATCTAGCGGCCACCGGGCTCGACGTCGTTGTCGAGATCATCGAGGGCCGGGCCGCTGAAACCCTCGCCGCACTGCCGGGTCCGTTCGATCTCGTATTTCTCGACGCGGACCGGCCGAGCTATCCGACCTACTTAGAGCTGGTGGTGCCGAAACTACGCCCCGGCGGGATACTCATCGCGGACAACGTCACCTCGCACGCGCACGAATTGCAGGACTACCTCCACCGTGTGAAGTCTCACCCTCAGCTCTTCGCCGTAACGGTTCCAGTCGGCAACGGCGAGGAGATTGCGCTGAAGCTGGATGATCGCCTGTAAACATCCGCCCACAACGCGCTGGCGAACCACGCACTCCAGCGGACCGGGGGCTCGCGTTGCTCGCCCTCCGGCCGCTGACCGCGGGCGTTCGGCGGGCAATGCCCTTCATCGACGAGCGTTGACGGTCGGCAGACTGCTTCGACTGGCACTTGGAGTGGCTTTTGCCTGTGCGCTTGCGCAGGGGCTGGCTGATGCGAAATCCGATCGCGAAGTACCTGTTCCTGCGTCCGGGGACGCCGCGCGCACACGCATCGCCGAGATCAGAGCGTACATGCAGCGCGTGAAAAACACTTTCATGGCCACTGGGCGCGTCCACCTCTACGCGCGCGTCTCCGGCCAAACGACCCTAATCCGCGTCCCGGACTCGAGGCGCTGGCCCGAGGCGACGGAGGCCAGCTACAACGTCGTGCATGATCTCCGCGATCGGGTCGTCGCATTTGTCGAGGTGCCCACGAGCGAGAGCGGCGATTGGTACAACGAGTACCTACACTACTTCGACGCCGACGGGCGCACGCTGGTCTTCGAGCGCTCCTCGAGCTTTTTCAACGGCTGCCCCGTAAAGGCGCGCGAGCGCACGATCTCGTACTTCGATCCGACTGGTCGACTGCTCAGCCGCGAGTACACACTCACAGACTTCGGGGGAAGTCCGGTTGACGCAAGTCGCTGCGATTTCATGTACCGCTACCCCTATCAAATCTTCCGTTCTTGGCCCGAGCTGGCGCGGTCAATCGGGTTGAAGCCATGAGTGTGAGCCGCCGCCGAACAAGTCTGCTCCAGTGGTCGCTTCGAGCGGCTAAGCAGATACGTGCGTTAGACGGCTCAGGCGATTGACGATGACAACGCCACGGGATCCGGACAGCCGACGGCCGATACCCTCTCCTGGAGAGCACCTTGCGTGGGGTCGGTCGCGAATCCTTGAACTGACCACGGCGGCGAAGCTCGGGTCGATGGTGTTCGTCACGGTTCTCGGTGCGGTGTGCGGACTCATCGGCGGCGGTCTGGGCCGACGCATCTGACGCGATGGACTCGCACGAGGGTCGAGCGGTTGTTTCCGAGCAGCTCCGCCGATATCGCGCTATGAGCTACAAGGAGCTTCAGCGCCTCCTCAAGGAACAGGACTGCTTCGAGACTCGGGGGCCTTCCGGCGTCTCTTACCAGGTCGAAATCGAGGCGGTGTGGGACGACAGGCCAGGCGGGAATCTGCGAGTGTTCGGGCACGTTGACGACGGTGGCCTCCGAGCCTTCGATCCGCTCACAGAGGATTTCATCATGGCTCCTGACGGGTCCATCGTTGGAGAATGAAAGGCACGCGCATGCCTCACCACCGGTTTGAGCCGGACGCTCGCAGGGCTCGCGCCAGTCAACCGGCTCGTTGGACGGACGAGCGGACATGTTTGCGACGCAGACTGAGGCCAAGCGGTTTTTCGTCGAAAGGATACTAGCCCAAGCTCGCGCCGAGCAGATTCGACTGTCTCTGGCCGAGCAGGCAATGTTGAGTTGGTCGGAGTCGGATCCAGCGTTTACACCTGATCCGCGATTGGTTGAAGAGCTAGGAGCGGAGATCTCCGATAAGGACTACGAGACCAAGGTCGCTGGCCTACTGGAGCGCTCCTATCAGCGCGATCTCAGATCCGACAGCGCTGCCAAGGACACATACCGGGAGGCCTACTCGGTACTGACCCAGGGCGACCACTATCTGGTGGTGATGATTCGTCGCGCGCTCGGAAGTCGCTTGCGTCCATGGTGGGCCCCCTGGCGGTGACGAACGCCGGAGCGCCCAGCGCCGGCCGCTCAGCCGTCACGGGTAAACTGGACTCAGATGGCTTCAAAGCTGACACCCAAGCAGCGCGCACTGGCTGACTACATGTCAGACCTGTCCGAAGAGGCGTACTGCGCCGGATGGATGTCGGGCCTCGAGTACGCGCTGTGGGAGGCCGTACTCGGCCGGAAGGGCGCATTTGGCCGTGTACTGTTTGGACCGGAAAAAGTCGGGCGCCTGAAGGATCTTGCGCAGGGGTGCGGCGGCTGGATCATCTTCGATGAGACTTCGGGGGAAACTTGGCTGCCCATGTCTGAATGGGAGCAGCGCTTTGCCGAATGGAAGAGTCGAGGTCGGCCCGGGAAAGAGTGACGAGTGAATGCCCGATAGAGCTCGGTGGTGGCGCTTGGCGAGCATGACCGAGCAGGCCTGATGCCTGAGGGGCCCGAGTTACCCGCTTCAATCGCGCGCCGACATTTTCACTGGTGCCTCGCGAGCGTGATCTTGCCTGTGATCTCGTTGCCGGTGGAGTGGGCGCTGGCGCTGGCCGACCGCTCGGCGAGCGGGGCGATGCCGGAAGAGCGCCGCTGGTCGCATTGGCTCATCGGCCTCGCCCTCGTTGACACGATGGTCGCCGCCCTCGTCATCGCCCTGGTTGCCTCCGGCGTGTGGGGGTGGCACACCCTGACGGAGCGGCGCAGCCAGCCCCGCCCGGGCGAGGCGGTGCGAATCGGTGTGACGATCGTGACGAATCCTGAAAGACCGGACGAACCGCAGATCGGCAGGGTGGAGACCAATTCCCCAGCCGAGCGCGCGGGCCTGCAGGCTGGAGACGGTCTCCTCGCGGTCGATGGAACCCCGATCCGCAAGGTCGAAGACCTGCCCAGTATGATCCGGTCGGGGACTCCGGGTGCCACGCGGACGGTTCGCATCAGACGCGCCGGAGAAGAGACGGAGATCGTGGTCACGCCCGAGCTAAGGCGCGCGATCCGTGAGCCAGCAGGCGCACTGCTCGATGCCGCGCCCACACCATCCTGCCTTGCCGATGCGGTCGGCTATGTCCAGACCCTGTCTCGTTGGAGAGGGGCGTGGGTCGCCGCCTTCTTGGTGACCTTGCTCTGGCTCGTGGGGCTTCGCGCCCAGCCCCGCGCGCCACGATTGTGGTCATGGGCAGTGGCGGCGCTGGGCGGCGTCGTGCTTGCTGGCCCGCTCGCATGGTGGGGCGTTTGTATAGGCGTGGGCGGTCGCTCGGTCGGCGGAACGCTGGCGGCGGAGCTCGCTCAGCCAACCGTGTTGCTCCTTGTCGGTCTCATGGCAATGCGGCAGATGACGGACGCCGGCCTACTGGGCGCTCGGATTGAGCCGGTGCTTGGTGCTCGACGGGCTGTCATGCTGGGCTTCTTCTACCTGGTCGCGGTGAATGTCCGAGTGAATATCTTCACCGCGGCTTTGGAGGCGTTCGGGCATGTCCATCTATCAGCCGTCGCGGCCGACGGAAGCGTCGCATACGGCTTTGCTGCCCTCGGGTGGCCGGGACGAGCTCTGCTTACCCTGACCGTCGTTGGCGCCGTCCCCGTCGCGGAGGAGGTGCTCTTCCGCGGGGTGATCCTGCCGCGGCTGGCGCCCTGGATGGGCGCGGCGTGGGCCATCGTGGCGAGCTGTTCTGCATGAGGGCTTCGGGAATGAGCCCTTCGGGCTACGCGCGGCGGATGCCTTCGAGATCGCGCTCATCCAGGGCTGGGCCAGGTTGCGCACCGGGGGTCTTACAGCGCCGATTACCATGCACATCGTCAACAACGCTTGTGCGCTGTTGTCGCGCTGGTGAGGGCAGCAGGTGTTTACGTAGATCGACAGCGAGCGTTAAGTCCAATGGTTCTTTGTGACAACTGCGGTTTCGAGATCGGAATTCGCAGGTTCATTCGCAGGCTTGTTCTTGGAGGCCTGTTTGCTTTGCCATGTCCGTCCTGTAGGGTTGTGTTGAGAGCTGGGAACACGACGGAGACGCTGTTCTTGCTCATCACCCTCGGCGGCGGAATAATTGGTGGCGTTCTGGCGATTTACGCCCACGAGCGTCTCGGCTGGACAAATGCTGACGTGCTCAAGTTTGCGATCGCTGCGGCCGTTGGTGGCGGCTCAATTTGCGGGTTTGTGATTTGGCAGCTTGGTGATTACACAAGTCGACCTCGCGGCGAAGACGAGGACTTTGTCGAGGCAGACCGCGCGACCCGATTGAGAGTCCTTGGCCTCGTGATTGCGCCGATACTCCTTCTCCTGCTCGCGCGTGTGGCATTCAAGAACGCAGCCGATCAATTGCTGATAATGCTGCCCGCTTGGGCGCCGCTTGGTTCGGGGCATCTATTTGCCTCCTGTGGGTGGGCATCAGAGTGAAACGCTCGGGTCGATGGCCGCCTCCGGGAATGCGAATGGCGGCCCGGACCAGGATCCGCCGCGGCAAGTACGCTATGTGGAGTCGGATCGTACTCGTAAGCGCGGCGGGGTTTGCCACGGTGGCGGCCCTTGCCGGGCTTTTTGCCTGGCACGTGACTTCTCAATTCGTCGCCGAGGAGGCTTGGCTCACTCGCAATCATGCGCTGGTGAAAGTACTCACCGCCAACTATCAGCCGGTTTCGAGGGTCGATGCTATTCCGACGGGCGTGCGTGCTGCCCTGTTCGGCCTAATGAAGGACGACCCGAGGCTTGCGAACCCAGACGAGCGATTTAATTCAACCGATGTCGTCGACCGTCGCTTTCCCATGAGGCGCTTGATCGTGGCGGGCGGCCTACCTACCTCTTGGCTCGTTTGTTACGAGCACGGAGGCCGGGGTTACGTCCGGCATCTCGTAATCTTTGGCGTGCGGGACGACAGGGTCGAGTTACAGTTTTCAGGTTCGGTCGGTGCCAAGGTCACGAGCCTAAGGGAGCTTAGGAAAGCGATTCGGGAGGGTCACGTCAGTGACAACACTCGTGACGCGAGTGGGCATTACTGACTCGCGAGTTCCATCTAACCGGTGCATGGAGCCCCCGGCGCGATCCAGGGTATTTCTCCCAAGTCTTTGTGCGCCGGCGCGGCTCATGCGCACGTTAGCCAGACACCGGGAGAGCATCGGGCCACGGCAAGTGCATGGAGCTGATCAACGTCTCGTTCGCCCGCGCTGGAGGAGACCGATGTGACCGCTAACCTGAGCCGTCGCCGATTCATCGAAGGCGCCGCCGTATCCAGCCTTGCTACGTTTGGGCCGTTGTCATCGCGGGTCGCGGCAAAGGACCCGGTGATCAATGATGTTTCACAACTCAATCCGGTGCGAGTCGCGGAAGAACGGCGACCACGGTCAACCGATGAGGTGAGGGCGGGGCTGCGCGGGTGGTCGGGATCTGTTTCGGTGGGTGGCGGACGATTCAGCATGGGGGGGCAGATCGCGGCGCCCCAATCGATGCACCTTGACATGCGCGGTATGAATCAAGTCTCGGCTTTCGACGCGTCGGGCCGGATGATACGAGTCCAGGCTGGTATCACCTGGCGAGACATTCAGGACGTTGTCGACCGCCATGACCTGTCGGTAAAGACCATGCAGAGTTACAGTAACTTCACCGTTGGCGGATCGGTATCGGTGAATTGTCACGGGCGCTATGTGGGCCACGGCCCGTTGATCAACTCCGTCCGCGCTGTACAGCTGGTGACCGCCGACTCGGAAGTGCTGGAATTGTCGCGATCGCAACACCCCGAGCTGTTCCATGCGGTGTTTGGGGGGTACGGCGGCCTTGGGGTGGTGACTGAAGTCGAACTGGAGCTGGAACCTAATAGTCGGATCGAGCGTGTCGTGCGGGATGTTCAGCTGGAACGGTATCCCGCGTTTTTCCGCGAGCAGGTCCTATCCGATGCGCAGGTGGTGCTACATAACGCTGACCTGAGTCCGCCGACCTTCGATACCCCTCGCTCGATCACCTGGAGGCAAACCGACAAGCCGCTGACCCAGCATCACAGGCTGATCCCGCGCGGCGTGGATTACAACCTCGAAAAGAATGCGATTTGGGCGCTTACCGAGCTGCCGGGCGGGAACCGATTGCGGGAGAAGATTGCTGACCGGTTGTTGCTGAAGAAGCGGGCAGTCGTGTGGCGGAACTTTGAGGCAAGTCTGGATGCAGCCTCACTCGAACCCCGAACTCGTAAGATCTCGACGTATCTGCTCCAGGAGTATTTCGTCCCAGTCGAGAGATTCGTGCGTTTCGCTCGGGACATGGCAGGTATTTTAAAGACGCACAACGTCAACGCGCTCAATATCTCCATCCGCCACTCACCCGCAGATACCAAGACCCTCCTGACGTGGGCGCCGACCGAGATGTTCTCGTTCGTCCTGTACTACAAACAGCAGAATAGTGAGCGCGCCAGCGCGGCCGTCAGAGTCTGGACGCGCGAGCTTATCGACGCCGTCCTCGGCAATGGCGGGCGCTACTATTTGCCTTACCGTCTCGATGCCACGCGCGCCCAGTTCGGCCGAGCCTATCCTGAGGCTCGCGCATTCGCGGCACTGAAAGCGCGCGTCGATCCGGGCAACCGATTCAGGAATCTACTGTGGGGCAAATACTTATCGCTCCGCGATGGAGAATGAGGGCGCGATAACATCGCGCTTGAGCTGATTGGAGCCCGCGCTCCACGCCCCGACCGCGGAGCGCACACACTGTCCGGACGAGGGAGGTCGCCAGTGAGAGAGCCAACTCGCGTGTACCAGTTCAAGCTCCTCCTCTTGGCGGTGGCTCCACCCATCTGGAGAAGGATCCAGGTACCCGAGACCTACAGCTTCTGGGACCTTCATGTCGCGCTCCAGGACGCGATGGGTTGGCTTGACTACCACCTGCACCTCTTCCGGGTAACCAAGCCTGTCACGGGGAGGTCGTGCAGATTGGTATCCCGGATGACGACGCATTCGAGGGCGACGAGCCCATAGTGCCCGGCTGGGAAGTCCCCATCGCCCACTACTTTCCCCGGCCGGGTGCCGTCGCGCGATACGACTATAAGGATGTCCTGACCGTGATCCAGACCCCCACCCACGAGGAGTACGAGAGTACTCTTTCAGTGGCTCGGTGGTCGGTTTGATCCAGAAAAGTTCGACCCGAGACGCGTGAAGTTTGACGACCGCCGTTATGAACTGGCGTTCGAAGAGCCATTCAGGCGGAGTCACCCGGGGCGTCGCACAACAAGGCCGGATGGCACTCGCCCGCAGCGGTCGCGCCCGCCGCGCGCGCGCCGCTGAGGCGCGCGTTCGCCGCATGAGCGCCTCGTCCGCGGCAGTCGCCGTGGAGTTCGGTTATGCTGAGATCGGTGCCTGAGAACGGCCAAGGAGGCGGCAGATGTCGGGCAGCGCTAAACAGAAGGTCCTCGAGGCGATCGGGAAGTTGCCAGCCGATGCCACGCTGGAGGATGCCATCGAACGCCTGGTGCTCCTGGCAAAGACCGAGCGGGGGTTGGCGGAACTGGACGCTGGGCAGGGCATCGACCACGCTGAGGCGAAGCGCCGACTTCTCCGGTGACCCAGGTCATCTGGGCGCCTCAAGCGGTCCAAGACGTCGAGGCGATACGCGCGCATGTGGCCCGTGACTCTTCTCACTACGCCGATCTCGTCGTCGAACGCATCGTCGCCGCTGTGGAGCGACTCCAGAACCACCCTCGCTCTGGACGCGTCGTGCCTGAGCTTAGCGACGAAGCTATCCGCGAGGTCATCCACGGCAACTACCGTATCGTGTATCGGCTCAGGCATGACGTCGTCGAGATTGCCACCGTCTTTCATGGTGCGCACCTGTTCCGACTCGACTGAGAGCGATGACGTTCGAGCGTCGAACTTCCCGATGAACCCGACGGCGGCTTCGCGATGCTTCGGTGCCACGGGTTATCGCGAGCGTTGGGCGGATAGCGAGCGGGCATGACCGACGATAGCCTTGTCACGGGGATTGCGTGGTATCGACGGGACCAATGGGGACGTCTCCGCGAGTTGGCGGCGGACCCCGACAAGCTGGAGGAATCGTACGAGGACTGGCTCGTCGGCGCTCAGAAGACGCTCGTTCAGATGGCGGTCACCGGCGTACGCGCCCAGCGTGTCGATGTTGACGTTAATGCGCTGGTCCGCTGGTGTAGGCTCGAAGGACGCCCGATGAACAGTGCCGCAAGGGCCGCGTATGCGGCGTCGCAGCTAACGCGGGCTCACCAAGGGGCAAATACTGAGCAGACTCAGACCTAACGGCTGATTGGAACCGGCGACGGCTGGCCGTTGTGGCGTGGCTCGATCACCGAGCCGCTCCGGCTCAATCACCTGTCAGGCAGCTGGAGCGGTCGTGCCTGACATCGACATTGGGAGACCCCGTACCGCTGCCTCGGGATTCATCCAGACCACGACCCGCGCTCCCAGAGTGGACGTCGCCCTGCGGGCGCGGTACATCCTGCGCGGCGCACTCGTGCGGAGATTCACGTGCAGGCCGAGGCCAAGGACCGCGGCAAGCAGTGCGTCCGCGTGCCGCTCCCGGGTGGCGCGGAACTGCGGAAGCTGCTCTCCGACAAGGTGGAGCTCGACCGTCTCATCGACGCCTGGAAGGCCTGACGAGAACAAATCTTGACGACGCAGAGTGCCAGAGGCATCGTTCCGTTTGCCCAGTACCGAACCTGCAGGGGCGGCGGAGAAAGGAGTCGCTGATGGGGTCCTTGTATAAACAGAAGTCGAGGGATGGCACACCAGGGCGCGTGTGGTGAGCTAAGTACTACGTGAACGGCCGCGCCGTGCGCGAGAGCACGGGAACGGAGAAGCGCACGGAGGCTGAGCGATTCATGAAGGCACGAGAGGGGTGCGCCGCGACCGGCCAGCCGATCCTGCCTCGTGCCGACCGAATCCGGTACGAGGAGGTCGCACAGGATCTTCGCGCCTACTACCAGACGACGGGCCGGCATAATTTCGGGCATAACAGACCCGTCCTCACTTGACGCCCGCGCCGTAACCCGCGAGAATTCCAGTACGCGCCTGTAGCTCAGCTGGATAGAGCATCGGACTTCTAATCCGAGGGTCGCAGGTTCGACTCCTGCCAGGCGCACCAGAAAATCAATATGTTGCAGGGACGGGTTCTTTCAGTGTCACCGAAAATGGCATCAGATTGTCACCGAAACTCGGGAAGCCGCGGAACTTCTCATCGGCTAAAGGCGAGCAAGACGCAACGCCCTCTTCCGAAGGGATTTTTGAGACGGCACCGTCTGGAGAGTCCGGATGTTCATGTCGTGACCCGCCTGGCTGCCTCTGGATGTATACGCGACCGGATATGCTGCAGGGTCCCGCAGCCTATCTCGGTTCAACGGGCACGGGTGCATCGAGCGCAACGTGCCGGGCGGAAAGCCTATCGGGGCGGCGAAGGGCTCATCCGAATCCGGGATATGCTGCAGGATCCTGCAGCGGTTCTAGCATTACGCTGGTCAGCCTATCCGGTGGCCGAATTCTAGTTCGGCAGCGAAGCGTAAGAATGAAGGCGCGTGACGTTGGGGTTCGCCTACTGTGGAGCATTGTCTTTGTGTTCGTCATCGGCGCGTCATGGGTCGGTTTTGATCTGGTCTCGCGGCTTCTGGCGGGTCGTGGCTTGCCGCGGTGGTCTTTGCTCATGTATATCGCCGCCGCATTCGCTCTCGGATGTGCCTACATAGTTGGGGAAGTGTTGTGGCGCCCCATCGCCCGGGTTTTGGTCGATCCCGACAAGGTTACCGACCCCTTGTGGAGACGTTCACTTCGCCTGCTTGCGCTTCTTACGATTCTCGCCGTCGTCATTGCCGGCGGTGTGCTGGCAGAACAGCACGGCTGGATTCCTGAATGGCTGCGATGATTACCACGATCCTGCCGAACCACGCAGTCGAGCAGACCGCTGGCTCGCATTCGCTCGCCGCGGCTGCTCACCGCGGGCGTTAGGTGGCAACAGAGGGAGTGGACGCCGTGGAGACCAATCGGCTTCTCTTACGTCCCTGGCGTGAGGAAGACGGCGTGGAGCTTCAGCGCCTCTTTAACGACCCGGCCGTCACGGGTGGGAGAAACCTGCCTCCGGACCGAATCGCCAGGCTCGCCGAGGGGAGCTTGCGACAATGGCGCGTGAACGGGTTCGGCCCGTGGGCGGCTATCGACAAGACCACCGGCTCCTGGATCGGCAGGATCGGTCTCGATGAGCTTGATGACTGGCCGGGTGTCGACAAGATCGAGGTAGGGTTCGAGGTGCACAAAGCATGGTGGGGCCGCGGCCTCGCCACCGAAGGTGCCCTGGCGGCGCTTGAGTTCGGCTTTGAGCAGCATGGCCTCCAATGCATCATCAGTGTCACTGCCGACGCACATGCCGCCGCTCGTCGGGTAATGGAGAAAGCGGGGCTCACGTACCGAGGCACACGCTATTGGATGAATCCCGAAGTTCCGGTTGTTTGGTACGCCATCGACCGTGCCGCGTGGAAAGCGGGCAAGTCGGAAGCGAACACGCTGTGACGACGTTCCTCCGCCTAACCTCAGCTTGGAGCCGTCGGTGCTGCCGCACCGCGGCTCAAGCTGGCCGTTAGGTGACTCGCGGAGTGCTTCAGAACGATGACCGGATTGCGCGACCTGCGCGAGGGCGATTCTTTCCGATAACCGTCGCGGAAGCGGTGACACTTGTTCGGCAACTAGGCTTCGCCGCGCCCACGTACCGCAAGCGCCTGGACATGACCTTCCGGAATACCGAGCCGACAAGCGCCTACGGCATCGACGTCGCAGCCTTCTACCCGGCCGACGAAATGATCGTCTACTCGTTTCCCGACGATTTCGACCACCAGCGCGCAAAGGCGCTCGTCGAGGCAGCGCTTCGCGAGTTCGCCGTGCTGGCAAAGAGCGCTGCCACCACCGATCGGCGCCAGAAAGCAATCTCTTTCCGCGCCTACTACGGACCGCCGGCCCGGCTTACAATTGCGAAGCGAACGCGACGAGCAACATCGGCCAAGTATCGTGGTGATGCGAAGTTCTCACATGCCTTCAAGCCAAAGGGCGTGAAGACGGATGAACGGGTCGTTCACTCACTCGACGTCACCTAACCTCGGCATGCAGCCGACGGCCTTCGGCCGCGGCTGATACCGACCGTTAGAAGGCTACGAGGACGGATGAGTACGATCCATTTCTCGTTGACTACGTGGTACAACACCTTGCTCATTGTCGTCTCGGCTCTTGTTGCGGGGTCGCTTGTCTCTTTGGCGCACCCACGCCCACTTCTGTCATCTGCGATCGGTGTCGGGGCAGGTCTATTGGCCGGGATTCTTCAGCGCAAGAGCGTCCAGTTGTCACCCGCTCTCTTCGCCGCGGCTAGATCGGCACTGGAGATACGGCGTGCTTTCAAGTCGAACCGGGCTGGGGCACTCTCGATAGCGACGGTCTGGGCGACCCTATCAGTGCTCATCGTCATCGCACTCGCTCACGGCTTCAACGTCTTAGTGGATTACTTCGCTGGTTACGCCAGTTTCGTGTTCGTACGTGATGTTGTGGCCTTTGGTGCGATCGGCGCGGTGCGCCGCATTGCAACTCACTCTCAGTAAGCCTTCTAACACCAGGATGAACCTGACGGCGCTTCGCGCCGCACGTTATCCCGAGCGTTAGGCATCCGATGACGGTCATGGAGTGGCCACTGATACAGGAGGCGATTCGAACCTGCCGGCTCTGCGAGGGCCAGGCCGTTCGGCATCTTCATGTACCGTGCAGTGAGAAACGAAGGCCGCCCTGGGAGCCGTTGCGTCCCGTCCGATTGTACCTCGTGTCGGTCGCTCCTCCATGGGGCGGTGCCTACTTCTGGGACGAGACCGAGCGGGACGCGGTTCGCGAGGGAGTGTTCAGAGCGCTGAGGAGGCCTCTGGGGGTGTCTGTTGGCAGTTGCCGCGACTTCCGTGACCTCCGCCTCTTCTTGACGCCAGCCGTGAAGTGCCCATCGTCCATGAACGACAACGACCATCAACCCTCATGGGCAGCCGTTAGGAACTGCGTTCCGTTTCTGAAGTCTGAACTGGTGTCCGCCGAAGCTGAACGCATCTTGGCGCTCGGCAGGGTGCCGTTCAGGGCGTTGTGTGAAGCGTTCAGAATCGATGCGCCAACCGAAGTGGCTGAGTTCCGTCGGGAGGTCGTGTGGGTGCGACTCGGCAGCAGGACAGTACCGCTGAGCGGCACCTACTTCGCTGGCAACAACCGACATCGCGGCTTCTCGGCTATCGTCGACGACATTGACCGGCTGCTCGCCTTGAGTCCGAGAGACGACGATGCCTAACCCCAGGCTGGAGCGGGCCGGCTTCGCCGGCCGCTCAGCCTGACCGTTAGACAACTGCGATGAACAAGACCCTCGCCGAACAGACAAGCCTTCTGCTGTTGCAGGTGAGCGCGAAGCTCGATGCGCAGCTTAGGATGCTCAAGACGCAGTGCGCGGATGAGGAGTTTCAAGTCTACCTTCGCGGATTTGGCGACGTCTTGGGCTACATGTTTACCGAGATCATGACCCCGATCTACGCAGAGCCCTCTCTGCCAATATGAGTGAGACAGTGACCCCCTGGAAGTTTAGTGTCGAGGGCGAGTCAGGATCGGAGGCCGATGAGCGCGGTAGAGCAGGCCCTCGATGGGTCAGAGATCGAAGTAGCGGCGAAGGCGACGCGGCGGCGGTTCACCCTCGACTACAAGCGGAAGATTGTCCGGGAGGCCGACCGGTGTAAGACCCCCGGAGCCGTGGGCGCGCTGCTGCGTCGAGAAGGGCTGTACTCCTCGCACCTGACAACCTGGCGGGCGGCACGGGAGCGTGGGGAGCTGCTCGCAACCGCTGTGAAACAGCGCGGCCCTGCCCCGCGGTTTCGCGATCCGCGCGACAAGCGGATCGCCGAGTTGGAGCGAGAGAACGCGTTCTGGCGGAAACGTGCGGAGCGCGCCGAAGCCCTGGTCGAGGTTCAAAAAAACATCGCGGCGTTGCTGGGGACGCTACTGGATACCGCGCGCTCCTGATGGCGACCGTGACCGAGATGGGGCCCCGGCTCGGCATCGCTCCGACGTGCACGGCGCTCGGGGTGCCCCGGGCGACCTATTACCGACGGCGGCGGTCCCAGAGCACCCCGCCGCGCCGGCGACCGTCTCCCCGCGCGCTCAGCGACGCCGAGCGCATGGCCGTTCTCTCCGCGCTGCACGAGCCGCGATTCGTGGATCTCGCGCCGGCCGAGGTCTACGCGACCCTGCTCGACGAGGGCCGGTACCTCTGCTCCGAGCGCACGATGTATCGCGTGCTCGCGGAACACCAGGAGGTGGGCGAGCGCCGGAACCAGCTGCGGCATCCGCACTACGCGGCCCCCGAACTGCTGGCCCGGCAGCCGAACGAGCTCTGGAGTTGGGACATCACGAAGTTGCTCGGCCCCGCGAAGTGGACCTACTTCTACCTGTACGTGATGCTCGACGTGTTCAGCCGGTACGTGGTCGGCTGGATGGTCGCCCATCGCGAGAACGCCGGCCTGGCCGAACAGTTCATCCGTGAGACGTGCGCGCGCCAGGGCATCGCGCACGGCCAATTGACGATCCACGCGGACCGAGGTTCGGCAATGACCTCCGAGCCCGTCGCCCTGTTGCTGGCCGACCTCGGCGTCACCAAGACCCACGCCCGGCCGCACGTCTCCAATGACAACCCATTCTCGGAGGCCCAGTTCAAGACGCTCAAGTACCGCCCGGCGTTTCCGGGACGTTTCGGCTCGATCCAAGACGCCCGGGCTCACTGTCACGTCTTCTTCCCCTGGTACAACACCGAGCACCATCACGCGGGCCTCGGCCTGCTGACGCCCGCCGACGTACACCACGGCCGAGCTGAGCAGCGCGTCGCGGCTCGCGCGACGGTGCTGGCCACGGCGTACGCCGCTCATCCGGAACGCTTCCCCGCCGGCCAGCCTCACCCGCCGGCGCGTCCCGTGGAAGTGTGGATCAACCCACCCAAGACCGAAACTGCCCTCCTGGTCGCCTCTCATTCGTGTCACACTCGGGCCGCTCGTCCACGAGGAGGGCTCGTATGAACGGGAACACCGATCGGCTGGACCGCCGCGAGTTCCTTCGGGGCACCGGCTTCGCAGGAGCCGCTGGGCTGGTGGGACTGCGTCCCGATCACGCGCTCGCCGAGCCGCCGCCGGAGACGACGACGATCCGGCTCTATCGCCCACCGACGACGAACGCGGGCCTCTGCGTGGCTCCGCAGTTGGTCGCCGAGGATCTGCTGAGGGCAGAAGGCTTCACCGACGTGCAGTACGGCGTGAGGGGCCGTGTGGGCGCGAACCGCGCGCTCGCCGCAGGTGACATCGACATCACGCTGGGGTTCGTCGGCAACTGGATCCGGCAGATCGACGCGGGCGATCCGATCGTCTTGCTCGGCGGCGGCCACATCGGCTGCTACGAGCTGTTCGCCTCCGATCGAATCCACACGGTCCGCGACCTCAAAGGGAAGACGGTCGGCGTGACCGAAATCGGCTCCGGGCGCCACGTGTTCCTCCTGAGCCTGCTCTCCTACGTGGGGATGGACCCGCGCAAGGACGTCACGCTCGTCACGCAGCCGACCGCGGAATGCGTGAAGCTGTTCGCCGCGGGCCAGCTCGACGCCTATCAAGCCTTCGCCGAGGAAGTTCAGGAGATCCGGGCCAGGAAGATCGGACACGTGATCATGAACAGCACTACGGATCGACCGTGGTCGCAGTACTTCTGCTGCGTGCTGGCCGGGAACCGCGACTTCGTGCGCGAGCACCCCATCGCGACCAAGCGCGCGATGCGCGCCATCCTGAAGGCATCGAGCGTCTGTACGCTCGAGCCCGACCGGGTGGCGCGCCAGCTGATCGATCGCAAGTTCGCGGCGGCACCGTTCGAGCAGTTCCGCGACATGCTCCAGAGCCTGCCGTACCTGAAGTGGCGCGAGTACGATCCCGACGACACGGTCCGCTTCTATGCCCTTCGTCTCCGCGAGGTGGGGATGCTCAAGGCGAGCCCCCAGAAGATCCTCGCCCAGGGCACCGACTGGCGGTTCCTCAACGAGCTGAAGAAGGAATTGAAGGGCTAGTGGACAGGGCTAAAGTCCTCGTCAAGATCAGAAAGGGGCGCTGACGCTACAGTAAACTCTCGAACCCAGTGTCTCATTCTTGTTGACAGGTTCCGCAGCGCCCCGCCGAGAGTGCCTCGCCGAGCAAGCTCATCACGCCCCGGCTTCTGACCCTTAGGGCCGCAGCCAACTATCTCGGCGTTTCGCCTTGGACAATCCGGGATCTCGAGGCC
>Ga0209375_1001679_pt1 | contig 16573 bp, 18 predicted proteins | sample GraSoiAngelo_131_FD_185888 | JGI IMG/M metagenome (GOLD analysis project Ga0209375, IMG submission 185888) | Grasslands soil microbial communities from the Angelo Coastal Reserve, California, USA - 14_0929_02_30cm (SPAdes) (version 2) | ecosystem: Environmental > Terrestrial > Soil > Grasslands ... | reverse complement strand
CCCCTGTTCCCCTCTCCCTTCGGGAGAAGGGGGGAAGGGGAGGGGGGGGACGAATGATCAGATTCGGGTGAGGTCAGCGCGTGCTCGCCGTCTTGGTCGGATCGTCCTTGGCGTTGACGTAGGTCAGCACGAACGGCCCCATCGCATGCACTTGCACGACGGTCTTGCCGCGCGCGATCGCATAGTGGTGCATGTTGGCGCCGACGGTTCCGAAGCCGCCCGGCTGCAGCGCGGTGGCCTTGGCAGCCGAGAGCTCGTCACCCATCCCGAGCAGGAAGGTGCCGGAAATCACGGTGAGGTACTCATCCGTCGGGTGGAAATGCGGCGCGACGCGGTAGCCGTCCGGTAGCTCGAGCCGCACCGTGAACAGGCCTGGTTGGCTCGGGTCTCCCGCGAGCACGGCCATCTTGGCGCCCGTGGGGAACACCGGAGGAGCAGGACCCCACGCGAGCGCGGGCGCCTGGGCGCGCAGCGCGAGAGGCAAGCAAAGAACGGCGAGCGCAACGACGGCAATACGGGAACGCATTGAGACCTCCCAGAGCGTGTGATGGATATGAGTGGACGTGAAGAGTAGAGAGCCTGGACGAACGCCGCGTCGCCCGGGCGGGCCAGGGCGTGAGGGCGACGAAACGTGGCCCGTTCGGGCCACCCGGATCGGGTGGGTCTAGAGCAAACCTTGCTGGGCAGCGTACGCCGCGGCGGCGGCGCGCGACGTTAATCGGAGCTTGGTCAGCAGGTTGGCCACGTGGCGCTTGACGGTATGGTCGCTCAGGCTCAGGCGGGTGGCGATTTCCGGGTTACTCAGCCCTTGGGCGATGAACCGCAGGATCTCGAGCTGGCGCCGGGTGAGCTCCCCTTTGCCGCGCGCCCTCGGCGCGGCACTGAGACGAGCGAGCCAGGCCTTGGCGCGGTTCGCGTCCCGCTCCGCCCCCAGGCCCTGGAATGTCTGGAACGCCCGCCGCGCTTCCCGCTCCGCCGCGGCGCGCTGCCCGCTCCCGCCCCCGCCCCCGAGCGCCACCAGGGCGTCGACGAGATCGAGGCGCGCGCGTGCCGCCTCGAACGGTGCGCCGCTCTCCTCGTAGAGCGTGGCCGCCTGCTCGAACCGAGCCGCGGCCGCCGCCGGGTGGCCCTGATGGCGGAGCAGGACTCCCGCCGTCGACTCCGCGGACGCGGCGAGCGGGGGGGTGCCCAGAGCGTCCGCGATCCGCCGCAGCTCGTCACGGGCGCGCTCGGCGGCGGGCCAATCGGCACGCTCGGCCCGCGCCCGGGCTACAAGCTCCAGGGCGCCGGCCCGTGTCGTGGGCTCGCCGTCGCCCACCTGCGCCAGGAAGCGCTCCGCGGCGACCGCCGCCTCGTCCGGGGCCCCGCGATCGAGCGCCAACGCCGCCTGCCCGAGGCGGGCGACGGGCTGCGACTCCGCCTGCTCGAACAGCTTCGCCGCCTCTTCCACACGACCCTGCCGCCGGCGCAGCTCGCCGAGCCGGGCGAGCGCCTGCACCGCGAGCGGCGGGCGGGAAAGCTCGAAGTCCCGGCTGGCCGCGCCGAGCTCGGCCTCCGCGTCGGCCCAGCTGCCGCGCCAGATCAACACGCCGGCGTATTGCGTGCGGCAGATCGCCGACAGGGGTCGCAGCTGCCAGCGCTTGCTGAACTCCTGGACGCGGGCGCACCATTGGGCCGCGCGCTCGTAGTCGCGCACTCGCTCGCACGCGAAGATCTGCCAACAGCACACGACCCCGACCGTGTGGAGCTCCTTCACCTCGCCGGCGGTGGCGGCGGCGCTCGCCTCGTCCAGACACCGCATACCGCCGGCCACGTCGCCCGCGCTCACGCGCGCCAGTCCCTCGAGGGCGAGACCCGTGAACTCGAGGCCGCGGTCGCTCGTGGCGCGGCCCAGCGCGGCGGCGCGCACCCCGAGTTCGCGGGCGGCCGCTGGGTCGTGGCCGCGAAATAGCGCGAACTCGCCGTCGCGCAACAGCAGCCAGCCGTACTCGGCGGTTTGCTCGTGGCCCGCGAGCATGCGGCGGGCGCGTTCGAGCCACCCGGAGGCGACGGCGGTATCACCGCGAAAGGCGAGGGAATCCCATGCGAGCCAGAGCGCCACGCGGGCGGCCCCCAGGGGATCGTCCTGGTCGCGGTAGAGACGGAAGGCGCGCTCGCGCGCGTCGAAGGTGAGCGCGGCGTCGTCGAGCCACCACGCCACGAGACCGAGCTGCTCGAGAGCCTGAGGCGTTTCGCCAGCGGCTTGAAAGTGGGTGCGCGCCTCTGCCCAGGCGCCGCGGTCGAACGCTTGGATGCCGGCGGCGAACGGATCGATGGTGGTCATCGGCCCGGATAACTTAGCACGGCGCAGGCGCTCGGTATCAGGCCCGCAACGGTGTGATCCCAGTCACCCGTAAACGACCGGCGATCACCGACGTTTCAGGCAACCAAGGAGCGTCCCCATGTTCACGACCCAATGGGCCCGGCTGCGGACCGAGTCGAGCGCCCCGCTGCGACGCGGCGCATGGTATCGAGTGCTGCGCCTGACGAATTCCGACGCAGTGCTCGACGTGAATCAGCGTCCCATCAACGTGCCCCGGCCGGCGCTTCAGATTGCCTCCCATCCGCCTGCCACTTGGGGGATAGTTCCCCGTCCGGTGAATGCGCGAAGCCTGCCCTCGACCTGGGGTGCGCGGTACGCGGTCTGCCCGAAGTGTCACGCGCGCGCATCGCTCCCGAAGGGACCAGTGGCGATGCGCTGCACGCGCTGCGGTGGGGCGTTCGACGTCGGTTGGGGGGAATCGGCATACGATTGATGCGGGGGGGGGCGCGCCACTTCCCGCGGTGACGCGCCCGACCATGGGTCGCTACTGCGGCCGCGGCGGCGGGATGAGATACGAGACGTGCGTGTGCACCATCTTCCATTCTCCACCTTGCTTCTCCAGCACCAGCGTGATCGCGACCGGAGTGGCCGCGGCCTCGATCCCCTGCGCGATCTCCCGTGAGGTCCCCGCCGGAATCACGGGTTCTCGGTACCAGTAGAAGCTCGCCACCGCCACCGCCCCGTTGCCGTAGAACTTCACCAGCCGGTCGCGCGCCTGGGTGAACCACTGCAGCCCGGGCACGAGTTTCTTCTGCACGTCGTACTGCGCCTGCTGGGCCCGCATGTTCATCGCTTGGTCGGTCTGCCGCCCGGCGGGCGCCGTACCGACCCACACGCGGTCGGGCGCCATGAGCTTCGCCTGCGCTACCATGTCGCCGGCGTCTTCGGTCTGGCCGTACTGATCAATGACTTTGTTGACAGCATCGACGTCGGCCCGGTTTTGCGCGGTGAGGGCGGACACCGAACCGGCGAGACCGCACACCAGCAGGCAGCAGGCGGATTGCGTTAACCGTTTCATCGTCCGGTCTCCTAAGCAGTCGTTGCCTTCTTGCGAGCCGCGTTGCGCACTGCCGCAAGGCGCAGCGTGGGCAGCTCGTTGAAATTCGCCACGCGGGCGTACATCTCCCGCGCCTTCGCGTGGTTGCGTTTTCCTTCGTAGGCGCGGGCCACCGCGTACAGCACGTACGGGTCGTGCTGGTCGGCCTGGTCTAAATGCGTGAGGGCTCCCGTGTAGTCGTGTGCCGCGAGCGCGATCAACCCCATGAGCTCGTGTCCCTGACGCGCTTTGTCGGGATGCGATCCCTGCGCCGCGCTGTCGGCATACGCCTTGGCTTCGCGCCGGGCGTCGGCGAGCTTGCCGCGCTTGAGTGCCACGCGCGCGAGCTGCGCCCGGTGCTCGATGCGCGCATCGGCCTTGACCGCGGCCGGCAGGTTCGAGGCCTCCGTCATCCGGAGTGCGTCCTGATACTGCTTCGCCGCTTGATCGGGGCGGCGCGCCTCGAGCTCGACATTGCCGATCAGAATGGCGTCGTTTACCATGGCCGGCACGTCCTGGCCCCGCTTGGCCACCGCGTAGCTCGCGCGGAGCTGTTGGATCGCCCGGTCGGCGTAGCCACCGTCCAGGTCCACGATCGCCATGTTGATCAGCGCCCCGCGCCGCTCTCCGTCGTCTCTCGCGCCTTTCACCAACTTTTGCACCTCGGTCACCGCCGCGGCGTTCTTCCCTTGATACATCAGGTTCGCGGCGATACCCACACGTGACGAGTTGAAGTGCGGATCCAGAGCGAGCGCCTGCTTGTAGTTCTCTATCGACTCCCGATACCGGCCCATCTTGAGCAGCAGCTCGGCATACGAATCGTACGGATTGGGCTCGTTCGGGATCAGGGCGATGTAACTCTTGAAGGCTCGCTCCGCGTCGTCATAGCGGCCGGCGAGCTTGTACGCATAGCCCAGCCCGTTATAGGCCGGAGAGAAGGTGGAGTCGAGTCCGATCGCGCGTGTGAAGCCGGTTATCGCCTGGTCGTACGCCTGCTGCCCGCTGTGTGCGAACCCGAGCAGGAAATGTGGCCGGGGGTCTTTGGGGTAGGCCGCCGCGGCCTGCTCGAGGTAGCGAACCTGCTGCGCCGGCTCCGCGTCCACACCGGCCTGCAGCGCCTGGATAAGAAAGCGCTCGCCGTCCGACGCCTTGCTCTCGAGCGCCACCGCGCGGTTCAGATGCTGGAAGAACGCCTGCGGCGTGGCTGCGTCGATCGCGAGGTAATAGTGAGCCAACGCGAAGTTCGAGTCCTTCGCGGCCGCGAGCTCGAAATGCTTCCGCGCGTCGGTGAACCGTAGCCTGTCGAAGAGATCGAGGCCGGTCACATAGTGCTGTCGCGCCTCCGCCGACGGTGTGGTGATCGGGATGGTCGCCGCTGCCGGGGGCGCTCCGGACGCCGCGGCGGACTTCTTGCCGCCCGGTTGGGGTCCGCACGCTACCACCCCGAGCAGCAACAACGGCAGGGGCCGCACTGTCGCGTGGTACGTCATAACCGCCTCCTGGAATTGAAAAACCGGCTGCGTGAGTGTCCGTATCCCCCACTCAGCCGGTCTCGCGATTCGCTCCCCTCGAGGCATGGGCGATCCGCACAGGGCGCGCCTCGGGGTTCATAGCATCTGAGTCGAGGGCTAATATGCTCCGCGCGAGGTCGACCGCAAGCGATGACGGGAGCCCACCGCGCGCTTCAAGGCGCGCTCTCCGCCAGCAGGGCCCGCGTCGCGGGATGCCGCGGCTGCTCGAGTACTTCGGCCGGCGGGCCCGCTTCCACCACGCATCCCTCGGCGAGGATCGCGACGCGATCGACATGCGCGCGTGCGAACTCCACGTCATGCGTCGCCATCAGCAGCCCGCGCGCCTGTCCACCGTTCCCCGTCGCGAGGCGGCGCAAGGTACGGCCGAGGGAGCCGCGGCGCGCCGGATCGAGCGCCGCCGTCGGCTCGTCCATGAGCAGCAGCGCGGGGTCGGGCGCGAGCGCCCGCGCGATCGCGACGCGTTGCGCCTCCCCTCCCGACAGCTGGCTCGGCAGCGCGTCGGCGCGGGAGCCTACCGCGAGCGCGTCGAGCAGTCGGAGAGCGGTCTCGTGCGCTTCCTCGTGCCTCCGGTTCAGCACGTGGGTGAGCGCCAACGCGACGTTCTCGAGCGCGGTGAGGTGCGCGAACAGCGCGTGGCCCTGGAACACGAGACCCACGCGTTGCCGCAGCGGTTTGAGACGCGACTCGGGTGCCACAGGGCCGGGTTCGAGGGCAAACCCGTCCACCACGATGCGGCCGGCGTCGAATCGTTGGAGCGCCGCCACCGCTCGCAGCGCCGACGTCTTGCCGGCGCCCGAGAGCCCCATCAGCGCGACGACCTCCCCGGGCCGCACTTCCAAAGAGAGCGCCCGCAGCACCGCCCGGCCCTCGTAGCCGAGGCGCAGCTCGTGGATCTCGAGCAACGTGGTCACGCGGTGCCCCTTCCCAGGCGCCGCTCGAGACGCCGTCCCAGCCGCGCCAACGGCAGCGACATCGCGAGGTACACGACCGCGCACAGCGCACCCGGAACGATCCAGTTTCCGACGTTTGTCGCGTAGATGGCCGTCTGCTTCGTGAGCTCGACCACCGTGAGTACGGACACGAGCGAGGAGTCCTTGAGAAGGGCGACGAAGTCGTTGGTCATCGGCGCGAGTGCCAACCGCAACGCCTGCGGCCCGCGCACCAGGCGCAGAATCTGCATCTCGGAGAAACCGAGCGTGCGCGCCGCCTCGAGCTGCGATCGCGCCACCGCCTCCAACGCGCCTCGATAGATCTCGGCCTCATATGCTGCATAGTTCAGGCCGAGCCCCAGCACGGCGGCGAGAAACGCGGGCAGCCGGACGACTCCCGCCAATCCATAGTAAATCACAAAGAGCTGGAGCAGCAGCGGCGTCCCCCGGATCACCTCCACGTAGGCCGTCGTCGCCGCGCGGAGCGGGGCCGCGCCGTACACTCGACCGGAGGCGACGACCAGTCCCAGTCCTACGGCGACCGCCATGGAAAGCACGGAGAGGAGCGCTGTGATGGCGGCCGCGCGACCCAGCGACGGGAGATAGGCCAGAACGGAACCGCGCTGTAGGGGCGCAGCATGCTGCGCCCCTGCCACGCCCTCCACGGCGATATCCGGCCCCGCGACCCGTTTGAACAGCTCCCCCTGATCGTCATCCCAAACCTGCCACCGCCGGAAGATGCGCTCGAGGGTTCCATCGCGCATCGCGGCGCGGAGCGCCACGTCGATGGAATCGCGCAGCGCCGTGTCGGCCCGCGCGAGCACGCCGACGTAGTGGCCCACGGCCACGGCGCGCGGCTCGATCACGAACGCAGAACCACCGAGCCTGCGGAGCGAGCGCAGCGCGATGATGTGGTCCAGGAGCACGGCGTCGACGCGCCCCGCGACGAGGTCTGCGTAGGGGTGCACGTCGTCGTCGTAGGAGACGGGGACCAGACCGAGCGAGTCGCGCGCGGCCACGAGGAGGTCGTAGGCCAGCGTGGCGCCGAGCGTCGCGACGCGCCGGCCGCGCAGCGCGGCGAGGTCGGTCCAGCGGTCCCGATCTTCCGGTCGCACCGCCAGGACCTCGCGAAACCGGAAGTAGGGGATGGTGACCGCGTGCTTCGCGCGGCGGGTGGGAGTGTCCTCCACCCCCGAGAGACCGATCGCGAAGTCACCGCGCTCGACGGACTGATCGATCGACGACCACTGGACCTGAACGAAGCGAGCCTGCCGGCGGAGCCCGCGGCCGATCAAATCCGCCACCTCGACGTCGAAGCCGCGGACCTGCGAGGGGTCGGCGGGGTCGGCCTCCACGAACGGGGCGCCTCCTTCGGCATCGCCGCCCCACCGAAAGTCGGGAGGGCGGGGCACTACGGGCTGCTGCGCCGCGCCGGGCAACGCGACGGCGAGGAGCGCCGCCCAGCGCAGCCCAAGCGTGGTTACATCTCCTTGTACTGCCAGGCCCCCGCGGCGGCCGCCAGCGGCACGCACACCAGCGACACCAGGGTGGTGACCACGTACAGCCGCTGGGGGAAGAGGCCCATCGGCGCCTCCGCCATGGCGTGGAGGAAGGCGATCACGAGCCACGTCGCGACACCGGCGTACACCGCCGTCCGCGCCCCCGCGCCGTAGCGCGGCCGGATCGCGGCGTACAGCCACACCATGAAGATCCCGAGCAGGAAGTCGGAGATCACGAACCACTTGATGAGCGCGGCGTCCATCCGGCCTTTGCCGAGCGCCTGCATGGCGGCGTTCCATTCGGTGCCGAGCCAGACGCCGTTCACCAGGAAGTCGAGCACGTTGAGCACCAGACCCGCCAGCAGCCCACCGAGCACGACGCGACCCCAATTGATCTTGCCCATGGTCACCTCGAGGTGAGGGGGGAGTGAGTCCACACGCCCGGCCCAGAGTACGGCGGCACGGACCGGGGGGCAAGGCCGGCGTCGGGGGCTGGACGGCGGCATGGCGATCATACAACCTTTCGTCCAGACCATGGGGGCACGCGTGCGGCACCATCAGGCCGAACGGCGGCTCCTGCCGCCCCGCCGTGGCGGCGCGGATCGTCGGATCGGCGAGCGTCGCCTCGAGCTCGTGTCGTCGGACGAGGAGCGGCGCGATCACCGCGATCGGCGGCAGGCCGTTCGGCGCGAGCAGGTCCGTCGCCAGGTGCCGGCGGCGCGCCGCGACAAGGTCGTCGTGCTCGTCGTGAGCGACAGGGAAGACGAAGCACGCAAAGTGCGCGAGCTGCTCGAGGGTGCCGCCCCTGGCCAGTTCGGGGTGAGCGCCGCCGCGCCGCCGGGCGCGCTGGCGCGCCTGGCGAAGGCTCGCGTCGACGTCGTGCTGCTCGCCATGTCGCTCTCCGCCCGCCGCGGCTTCACCACGTTCTCCGAGCTGCGCACAGCGGTGCCGGGCGTTCCGTTCCTGTTTGTGTCGGGCGCCGAGGACGAGCGGCACGGGCTCGAGGCCGTGCGCGCCGGGGCGCAGGATTTCCTGGTCAAGAGCGACCTGGACGGCGAGTTCCTGGTGCGCGCCTTGCGACTCGCCATCGAGCGGAACCGGCTGCACTCCCTGCTGCTCGACATGGTCCTGGTGGACGACCTGACGGGTCTGTACAACCGCCGGGGATTCCTGACGCTGGCGACGCGGGATCTGCGCCTGGCGCGGCGCGGCGGCGAGACGCTGCTCGTGGCCTTTGCGGACCTGGACGATCTGAAGCGCGTGAACGACACCGCCGGTCACGCGGTCGGCGACCGCGCGCTGCGGGACGCAGCGGCGGTCTTGCGGCAGACGTTCCGCGGTTCGGACCTGGTGGCGCGGATCGGCGGCGACGAGTACGCAGTCCTGGTTCGTCACGCGGGAGTGGAGAGCGCCGAGGTGCTCGCCGAGCGCCTGAAGCGTCAAGTGCGCGACTTCAACCGCCGCGCCGCCCGGCCGTATCAGCTCTCGATCAACCTGGGCTTCGCGTCGCACAAGGCGAACGCCCTCGGCTCCGTCGCAGGGCTGCTCGATCGCGCCGACCGCGCGTTGTACAAAGACAAGCGCCGCAAGCACGCCCAGACCTGACCCCCATACGAGGTATCCATGCGTCCGACCACGCTGTCGTCGCTCGTCGTCGCCCTCCTAGTGGCCCTGAGTTGCGCGCAGCCGGCGGTGGATCCCGCGGCGGAGGAGCGTACCATTCGGGAACTCGACCGGCGGTGGGTGCACACAGCCATTGACCGCGACACGGTCAAGATCGCGGCATTCTACGCGGAGGACGGCGAGTTCCTCGCGCCGAACGCACCCCGCGTCAGGGGTCGGGCAGCGATTCGCGCGGCCTGGGCCCAGCTGCTGCGATTGCCCAACGTGGCGATCATCTTCGCCCCCGCCAAGGTGTGGGTCTCGAGCGCCGGCGACCTGGCGTACGAGACCGGCCCCTATCGTCTGACGTACGACGGACCGAAGGGGAAGCGCGTGGAGCAGCCGGGGAAGTTCGTCGTGACGTGGCGCAAGGTGGGCGGCAACTGGAAGGTACAGTACGACATCTTCAACAGCGACAAACCCCCGGCGATGTAGCGGCAGCACTATGTCTGAGACGTCCCTCGCCTTCCCGAGTCCCGTCGGGGAGCTCCTGCTGACCGCATCGGATCGCGCGCTCAGGGCCGTTCATTTTCCGAACTCACCGATGGCTCCCGTCTCGGTGACATGGTCCTCACCGGCTGTCTCCCTCCCCCTCTCCGCGGGGCGGAGCGGGGGAACGGCGGAGGAGATCCTGGAGCGGACCAGCGCGCAGCTCGCCGAGTATTTCGCGGGCACGCGTACGACGTTCGACTTGCCGCTCGACCCTCCCCCTCCGGGCACGGCCTTCGAGCGGCGCGTGTGGGATGCACTCCGGGCGATTCCGTACGGAACGACGGTGAGCTACGGGGAGCTGGCCCGGCGCTTGGGAGACGTCCGCGCAACGCGCGCGGTCGGCGCCGCCAACGGCAAGAATCCGATCCCGATCATCGTCCCCTGTCACCGCGTCGTGGGGTCGCGCGGGGAGCTCACGGGCTTCGGTGGCGGGCTCGAGCGTAAGCGCTGGCTGCTCGAGCACGAGGGCGCGCTCATGAGACTCGGTCGATGACGCGCAAGATCCTCTCGGTGCTTTACTGGCTTGCCGCGGTCACGATCGGCCTCGGCGCCTTCGGGCACGGTCTGGGTGGTGGCCACGCACTGCGCGTGGCCCTCGCCGCCGTCACGCTCGATCCCAACATGGTCGGCGTTCTCTGGATCGTGTGGTACTTCGTTTCGGGCGTGATGCTGCTGTTCGGCGGGCTCGCGATCTGGGCGTGGTTCGCGGCGCGCCGCGGCTCGCGCGATGCCCTCGTTGTGGCGTCCGCGATCGGAGTGTTCTATGGGATCTTCGGGATCGCAGCGCTGCTGTACGGCCGCGATCCGTTCTGGCTGCTCTTCCTGGTGCAGGGAGTCATGCTCTGGGGCTCGGCCGTCGGGCTCGGGAGGTCGCCGACGGCGGGTTGATGGGTTACGGACCCGATGATCGTCCTCTGGTGATGCTGGTGAGCCTTCTCGTGGCCCGCGGCGCGGGTGCGCTCGGCGTGAGCTCACACCACGCCATCGCACTTGCCCGGCGCGCAGTCCTCCTCACGCTGGGCGCGCTCTGCGTCGTCGCCGCTCTCAACGCCCAAGGTCTCGAGCTTCGCTTCCTGGACGTCGGGCAGGGGGACGCGGTGCTCGTGCGCGAAAGCGGGAAGACCGCCCTAATCGACGCCGGGCCGTCGGGCGACGTCGTCGGCCGGCTGCGCGCGCTCGGCATCGACACGATCGATCTCGCGGTGGCGAGCCACAATCACTCGGACCACATCGGAGGGATGGCGCCGGTCCTGTCGCAGCTCGTGGTGCGCTACTACATGGACAACGGCATCGCCCACACGACGACGACGTATCGCCTGACCCTGCAGGCCGTCCAAACGAGCGGGGCGCAGTACCTGCAAGCGACCCCTCGAACGATCACGCTGGGCTCCGCCCGGCTGCGCGTTCTGCCGCCACCGTCAGGGCAGGTCGACCAGAACAACGGATCGGTCGGGATCGTGCTCGAGTACGGACAGTTCCGCGCCGTGCTCACCGGCGATTCGGAGCAGGACGAGCTGGGATACTGGCTGCAGCACGACTCGATCCCCAGCGTGACCGTGGTCAAGGTCGCACACCACGGCAGTGCGAACGGCACGACAGCCGCCTGGGTGGCCGCCACGCGACCGCACGTCGCCGTGATTTCCGTCGGCGTGGGGAACGGTTACGGCCATCCGGCCGCCCACGTCGTCGCGCAGTGGCGGGAAGCGGGCGCGCGGGTCTATCGCACCGATCAGGACGGAACGGTGATCGTTCAGGCGAACCGGAATGGGAGCTATGTCGTCCTGAACGAGCGCGCCGGGGCGGTGGGAGCGACGACCCCGGCGCCGGCGGCTGTGCCGCGCGACTCAACGGCCGCGACTCCGCGCAGCTGCTGCCGAGTCTGCTCGAGCGGCAAGGCGTGTGGCAACTCGTGCATCAGCCGGGCGTCCCAATGCCATCAGCCTCCAGGCTGTGCCTGCGATGCGCGGCCCTGAACATGACTGAGCGAGAGGCCTTCTACACCGTCGATCGGATCGAGCGCGGGATCGCTGTCCTGGTGGGGGATGAGGGCGTCGGTCTCGACGTGCGCAAGGGGATCCTGCCGGTGCCGGTGCGCGAGGGCGTGGTGCTCCGCGTTCGCATCGACGCGCAGGGCTCGCCCGACTGGTCGAGCGCCACCATCGACGAAGCCGAGCGGGAGCGGCGTATCAACGAGGCGCGGGCGCGGCTCGAGCGGCTGCGTGAGACGGATCCGGGGGGCGACGTGGTGTTGTAGCTTTCCACTATGCCCTCCGTGCGGGAGTCGCTCTCCGCCGCGCTCGCCGGTCGTTATGACATCGACCGCGAGCTGGGGCGGGGGGGAATGGCCACCGTGTACGTCGCCGAGGATCGGCGGCACTCGCGCCAGGTGGCCATCAAGGTGCTGCGCGGCGATCTCACCGCCGCGATCGGGGCCGAGCGCTTCGTGCGAGAGATCACGATCGCCGCGCGGCTCACCCATCCGCATGTGCTGCCCCTGCTCGACTCGGGAGAAGCGGCGGGTTCCCTGTACTACGTCATGCCCTATGTGCGCGGCGAAACGCTGCGCCAGCGGCTCGAGCGGGAGGGGCCCCTTTCGGTCAAGGACGTGTTGCGGCTGGCGCGCGAAGTGGGCGCGGGACTCGACTACGCGCACCGCGAGGGGTTCCTGCACCGGGACGTGAAGCCCGAGAACGTGCTCCTGGCCGACGGCCACGCCGTGATCGCCGACTTCGGAGTCGCGCGCGCTATCTGCCTAGAGGGACCGGCGGGCGAGCACGTCACCGAGGTGGGTCTGGCCGTCGGGACTCCGGAGTACATGAGCCCGGAGCAGGCGGCGGGCGATCGCGAGCTCGACGCGCGCTGCGACGTGTACGGGCTCGCCTGCGTGATCTACGAGACCCTGGCGGGCCAGCCACCCTTTTCGGGGGACAGCGCCCGCGCCATCATCGCGCGTCACTTGACCGAAGAGGCACGGCCGATCCGCGCTCACCGTCCCGACGCGCCGGCTGCGGTCGAGCGCGCGCTGGCCCGCGCGCTCGCCAAGGCACCGGCCGACCGGTTCGCGAGCGTCGCGGAGTTCGTGGCCGCGCTCGAAGACACGGGACCCGCCGTGGCGCCGGCGGGACTCATCGGCAAGACGCGGTCGATCGCCGTGCTGCCGTTCGTGAACGCCAGCATGTATCCGGACAACGAATACCTGAGCGATGGCATCACGGACGAGCTGATCAACGCGCTCACCAAGGTCGAAGGCCTGCGCGTCGCCTCGCGTACGTCGGTCTTCGCCCTCAAAGGCAAGCCTCAGGATGTTCGCGCCATCGGCGCCCTGCTCGGCGTGTCCGTCGTGCTCGAGGGCACAGTCCGGAAGGCGGACGACCGCTTGCGCATCACCGCGCAGCTCTCGGCGGCGGACGACGGGCGCAACATCTGGTCGGAGCGGTACGATCGCAAGCTCGACGACGTGTTCGCGTTGGAGGACGAGATCGCGCGCACGATCGTGGCCACGCTGCGCACCACCTTCCTGGCCGACATCGCGGATCCCACGCCGCAGCGCTACACGCACAACCTCGAGGCGTACTCGCTCTACCTGAAGGGCCGATACTGCTGGAACAAGCGCACGCAGGAGGGCGTGCTCGAGGCGATCTCGTACTTCAAACAGGCAATCGACCACGACCCCAAATACGCGCTCGCGTACTCGGGGCTCTCGGACGCCTACGCGCTTCAGGTGGATTACAGCAGCGTCCCCGTCACCGAAGGGTATCGGCTCGCGCGCGAGTACGCCCTCAAGGCGCTCGCGCTGGACGACACCGTACCCGAGGCGCACACGTCGCTGGCCTGGGTGCTGCACGTGTACGATTGGGACTGGCCGGGGGCGATGCGCGAATACCGCCGCGCGCTCGAGCTGAACCCCGGTTTTGCCACGGCGCATCACTGGTATTCGTTCGTGCTGCTGGTGACCGGACAGCCGGAGCAGGCGCTGACCGAAGGGCTGACGGCGCTCGAGCTCGATCCGTCGTCGATCTCGGTGCGCCGGGGCGTGGGTTGGCTGTGCTACTACACCCGTCGCTACGACCAGGCGTTGTACCATCTCCGGCGCGCCATCGCGATGAACCCCACGTCGGAAGACACCTACCGTGTGATGGGTCTGGTGTTCCTGCAGCAGGGCGCCTATGCGGAAGCGGAACGCGCGTTCCGCGAGGCGATCACGCTTTCCCCGGACCTGTCGTACGCGACCGCGGGGGTGGCCCACGTGCTGGCGTTGAGCGGGCGCCGCAGCGACGCGGAAGCGATCGTCGCGGAGCTCGAAGCGCGCACGCGAGAGCACTACGTGACGCCGGTGGCGCTGTGCATCGCGCACCTGGGCTTGCGGAACATCGACCAGGTGTTTTACTGGCTCGAGCGCGCGTACCAGGACCGGCGCGGCTGGCTGACCTACACCAAGGTCGACCCGATCTTCGACTCCGTGCGGGACGACCCGCGGTACGCGACGTTCATGAACAAGATGAAGCTGTGACGGAGTTCTCGCTCGACGCCGGTATCGAAGTGCTCACGCGCACGCCGACGACGCTCCGGGCCATGCTCCGTGGCCTGCCGTCTCAATGGATTGGCGCGAACGAGGGGTCCGACACGTGGAGCCCCCAGGACGTGGTCGGACACCTCATCCATGGTGAAGAAACGGACTGGATCCCGCGCGCGAAGATCATTCTGACGAAGGGCGAGTCGCAGGCGTTCGAGCCGTTCGACCGGTTCGCGCAGGGCCGGCGGTTCGCCGGGTGGTCACTCGAGCGGCTGCTCGACCGGTTCGCCGAGCTGCGTGCGCAGGGGATCGAGACCCTACGGGGGTGGCACCTCACGCGAGAGCAGCTGGCGCTGCGGGGCCTCCACCCCGAGCTGGGCCGGGTGACGCTGTCGCAGCTGTTGGCGTCGTGGGTCGTGCACGACCTGGGGCATATCGGCCAGATCGCGCGGGTGATGGCGAAGCAGTACACGATCGCGGTGGGGCCGTGGAAGGCCTATCTGCCGGTGCTCACGCGCTACTAAGAAAGGATGCCTGGATGCCCGCCCCCGGGACGAAGGATCCTCACCGCGCGCTGCGTGACCATCTGGTCGCCAACCTCTCGGGCGGCCACGCGCACATTGTTTTCGAGGACGCCATCGCCGGCTGGCCAGCGGAGCTCCGCGGGACGAAGCCCGCCGGGCAGCCGTTCACCGCGTGGCGCCTGCTCGAGCACATCCGCATCTCGCAGTGGGACATTGTGGAGTTCGCGAAGAGCGCCGAGCACGTGTCGCCCAAATGGCCCGAGGGTTATTGGCCGCGCGAGGACGCGCCGCCCGATGCCGCAGCCTGGGACAAGAGCGTCGCCCAGGTGGGGCGCGACCTCAAGGCGATGGAGCGGCTCCTGTCCGACTCGAAGACCGACCTGTTCGCGCGAATCCCGCACGGGACGGGCCAGACGATACTGCGCGAGGCACTCGTGCTGGCCGACCACAACTCCTATCACCTGGGACAGCTGGTGGTCCTGAAGCGGCTGTTGGGACTGCACCGCGACAAGGCCCGATAGCAGGCGTCGCGGTCGGTCAGCTCAGTGTTTCTGCCACGTCGACCACATGTCTTCGGTGACGAGCTCGACCAGCCGGTTCACCATCCGGCCGTAGGCGGCCTTAGGATCGTGCGCCTGGAAATCCACCTGCCCGCCATTCAGAGCGACCTGACCGACCTTCTCGGTGGCCCAGGCACTCGAGCGCCACACGGTGCCGCCCGACTGGGTGGAGAGTAGCCGCACCGTGAGATCCACCCGTACCGTTGCTTCGAGATGCGGATTGAGGAGTCCCGAGATCCCGCCGCTGCCCTGAGGATTGGTGACCTTCATGTGCCCGGCGAACACGGCACCGACGTTTCGCTCTCTGCCGATCGCTTGCACGCTGGCCATGCCCACGTCCTTCTCACCGACGCGTTTCATCACCGAGTCGGCCGCGCCGAGCTCGAGCACTTCGATCCCCGGCTGCGCCGCCAGTACCGCTTCGGCGAACTGCTCCGTGGCGTACTCGTGGAGCGAGCCCTTGGCGTTCTCGACGGTGAACGTCACCAGCCCGAGCTTGCCGTACGGGCGCAGATCGACGCGCGGTGGGACGAGGACGCGGGTGGCGCCGCCGCAGCCGGCGGCGAGCAGCGCGAGGACGAGAGTCAGCATTCTGCCGCAACGCACGCTCATCGTGACCTCGGGTGTGGGTTCGCGAGACAATAGGATGCGTGGATGGCGGGAACGACGACGTGAGGTCCGTCACACACGGCTACGTTTTACCGGCCCGGCCCGTGAGACAGACCTCTCCACGCCGCTCTCAGCCACGACGGCCAGCGTTAAGATTCCACGGTGCTCCTCCACGACCTCGTCGAAACCTCGCGGCGCGTGGCCGGCACGAGCGGCCGGCTCGCGAAGATCGATCTGGTCGCCGGCCTCCTCAACCGCGCCAGCCCCGACGAAATCGAGACCGTGATCGGGTTTCTCTCAGGGGCTCCGCGGCAGGGTCGCATCGGCGTCGGCTACGCGACCCTGCAGGCTGCGGCGTCGTCCAGCGTGGCTGACCCCGGGGCGGCTACCCTCTCCCTCTCCGATGTGGACGCCACCTTGGACCGCCTCGCGGCCACTACGGGCAAGGGCTCTGGGGAGGCGAAGGAGCGGCTGCTGCGCGAATTGTTCGATCGCGCCACTCCCGAGGAGCGGGATTTTCTGGTCCGCCTGACCATCGGCGAGCTGCGTCAGGGCGCGCTCGAGGGGCTCGTGACCGAGGCCGTGGCGCAGGCGGCGGGACTCGAGGCCGAAGTCGTGCGTCGGGCCACGATGCTCGCGTCCGACCTGGGCCGGGTGGCGCGCGCGGCGATCACGCAGGGCGCGGCGGGCCTCGCGGGCTTCAAGGTCGAGCTGTTTCATCCGATCCAGCCGATGCTCGCTCAAGCCGCGGACGACGTGGGCGACGCACTCGCGCGGCTCGGTGAGGCGGCGTTCGAGCACAAGCTCGACGGCGCGCGCATTCAAGTCCACAAGCAGGGCGACGAGGTGCGGGTC
>Ga0209375_1001675_pt1 | contig 16583 bp, 7 predicted proteins | sample GraSoiAngelo_131_FD_185888 | JGI IMG/M metagenome (GOLD analysis project Ga0209375, IMG submission 185888) | Grasslands soil microbial communities from the Angelo Coastal Reserve, California, USA - 14_0929_02_30cm (SPAdes) (version 2) | ecosystem: Environmental > Terrestrial > Soil > Grasslands ... | reverse complement strand
TGGTGCCGGCCGGGCCCGCTTGGTACGCCAGCTCCTGGCCGAGAGCCTGGTGCTGTCGATCCTCGGAGCGGCCGCCGGGCTTCTCGTACCGGCGTTCGGGTTGCGGCTGCTCATGCACGCCGCGCCGCTGCAATCCGTCGAGGCCGTGGAGGTGCACATCGATGCGAGCGTGCTCGCGTTCACGACCGGGCTTGCCCTGCTCACGGGAGTTGCGTTCGGCTTGGCTCCAGCCCTGGCGGCCGCTCGCAGTAACCTCACGGAAGGACTGAAGAGCGGAACCGTGCACGCCGGGCACCTTCCATATCGCACCCCGCTTCGCCGGGGTCTGGTCGTCGCCGAGCTGGCGGCGGCTCTGGTACTCCTGACGGGCGCGGGGCTGCTGACGCGCAGCCTGTTCCAGCTTTGGGCGGTAGATCTCGGCTTCCACCCCGACCGTCTTATCGCCGCGCACGTGGGCCTACTTCCGGAGAGCTGGTTTGTGCGGGGCCACCTCAAAAGAGAATTCTACGATCGCCTCCTCGAACCGATCGCGGCCCTGCCGGGGGTAGCGTCCGCCGCGCTCGCCGATGCGCTCCCACTCGGCGCCGTCGCGGGCACGAGCACCGTCCGAGTGGACGATGCTCCACCGGCGATGGACAGCGGCAGGGAAGTGAACGTGAATGCGGTTTCAGCCGGCTACTTCAAAACTGTCGGAGCCAGCGTGACTGCCGGGCGCGACTTCGTCTCCTTGGATCACGCTGACGGGGCACCCGTTGCGATCGTGAACGGGGCGTTCGCCCGTGAATTTCTGCGCGGCGCCGACCCGGTCGGACACCGCGTGGCGATCGCGGGGGCGACTCGGACGATCGTTGGACAGATAAAGGACATCCGACAGCTCGCCCGCGACGTGCCCGCCGCTCCCGAAGTCTTCATCCCCGCGCTGCAAGCCGGTTATACGCCGGCGGCGATCGCGGTTCGGACCAAGGTCGATCCTGCGGGGCTGGTCGAAACGATCCGGCGGAAGCTCCAGGAGCTGGATCCCGAGCAGCGTGCACCGCGCGTCTTCACGCTCGAGAGTGAGCTGGCCAAGTCGGCGGCGCCCCAGCGCGACAGCGCGATCCTGCTCGGCGCGTTCGCGGCTGTGGCGCTGGTGCTGGCCGCCGTAGGCCTGGCCGGTGTCATCGCCTACCTGGTCGCGCACCGCACCCACGAGATCGGCGTGCGCGTGGCCCTCGGCGCGGGGCGAAGCGACGTGCTCCGGCTGGTGGTGGGCGAGGGAGTGCGGCTCGTCGTCATCGGCGTCGTGATCGGGCTGGTCGGCGCGGTGGCGGTTACGCGGGTGCTGGCAAGCTTTCTGTTCGGTGTGACGCCCACCGACCCCGTGACCTTCCTGATCGTTCCGTTAGTGCTCGTCGTCATCGCGCTGGGAGCGGCGGCGGTGCCGGCGCGCCGGGCGGCGGAGGTCGATCCGATGGTGGCGTTGCGATATGAGTAGGTCCTCACCCCCTGTCCCCCTCTCCGTTCCGGAGAGGGGGCACGTCCTGAGTTCCCCCTCTCCCGAAGGGAGAGGGGGTCAGGGGGTGAGGACTAGCGAGCCCGGAGTCACGAATTCCTAACATGCTCGCCGACCTCCGCTACGCGCTCCGCCAGCTCGCCCGCAGCCCCGGCTTCACCGTCGTGGCGGTGCTGACCCTCGCGCTCGGCGCCGGAACGAACAGCCTGCTCTTCAGCGTAATCCACGCAGTCCTGCTCCGGCCTCTCAACTATCCCGACCCCGACCGGATCGTATCCATCGCCCTCGTGCCGCGAGGCAAGACCCTCGTCCGCATGGACGCCCAGGCCACGGATTGGGCCTACTTCGAATGGCGCGACGAGAGCCGCTCATTTGCCGAGCTGGCGGCCTACAGGACTACCGGAGCGTTCCTCGCGGAAGGCATCGCACGAGAGGTCGTCTCGGGTGCGGAGGTGACGCCGAGATTTTTCCCGCTGCTGGGCTTCCAGCCAGTGCTCGGGCGGACGTTCACGGCAGAGGAGCAAGAACCGACCGGCCCGCTGGTCATGCTGCTGAGCTACGGACTGTGGCAGAAGCGCTTTGGCGGCGACCCCGGGATCGTCGGGCGCTCGCTGGTCACGGAAGGCACGCCGGTGACGATCGTCGGCGTCCTCCCCGCGAGCTTCGATTTTCCGAGCGGCGCGAAGTTCTGGAGGCCGCTCCGGCTTCCGATGAGCCACGGCAAGACCTGGTTAATCTCGTCGGGCGTTCATGTCGTCGGCCGGTTGGCCGCGGGAGTCTCGATCACGCAGGCCCGGACCGAACTGACCGGGTTGTTGCCCCGGGTTAGGATGCAGCCTCCGCAATTGCGCGACGCGGCCGTGGATGTCGTGTCGCTGCACGAGCGGCTGTACGGGAGCACGCGACCGCTGCTGCTCATCCTGCTTGGCGCGGTAGGCTTCGTACTGCTGATCGCCTGCGCTAACGTCGCGAGCCTGTTGGTGGCGCGCGCCGCTGCTCGCCAGCGCGAGTTCGCGATTCGCGCCGCGTTGGGTGCCGGCCGGCTGCGGTTGGTGCGGCAGCTCCTGGCCGAGAGCGTCGTGCTGGCCGCCCTCGGAGCGGCAGCTGGGCTCCTCGTGCCGGTGTTGGGGCTCCGCTTGTTCATGCACGCGGCGCCATTCGGAGTACTCCAGGCCGTGGAGGTTCACCTGGACGCAGCCGTGCTCGCGTTCACGACCGGGGTCGCACTGCTGACGGGAATTGCGTTCGGTGTCGCCCCTGCCGTGGCCGCTTCGCAGCCGCAGCTGGTCGAAGGGCTGAAGAGCGGTGGCGGACAGACGGGTGCTCCCGTGCACCGCGCCCGGATCCGCGAGAGCCTTGTGGTCGCCGAGCCGGCGGCGGCGCTCATTCTGATGATGGGCGCGGGCCTCTTGGCGCGCAGTCTCCTCCAGCTGCTGGCCATCGATCCCGGCTTCCGACCTGACCACATCGTGGGAGTGAGCATGGGCCGGCTCGCCAACAGCGCGTTTCTCCAAGGCCACGGCAGGAGCGGGTTCTATGAAGTGTTGCTCAAACGCCTGGGGGCGTTGCCAGGTGTCGGGTCGGTTGCGATCGCGGATGGATTGCCACTCAGAGGCTTTGGGAGCAGCGGCGCCGTCCGAGTCGACGATGACCCGTGGGTGACCGACGGGGGCAGGGACGCGGCGCTGAGCGCGGTCTCCGCGGACTATTTCAAGACGCTTGGGGTCGCCGTGATCGCAGGACGCGACTTCACGGCGGCGGACCGTCTCGACGCTCCACGCGCCGCGATCGTGAACGTGTCCTTCGCCCGTGAGTTTCTGCGCGGCGCCGACCCTGTCGGACACCAGATTCAGCTGGGCGGGGCGACTGAAGCGCGGTGGACCATCGTAGGGGAAGTGAAGGACATCCAGCAGATCGGCTGGGATGTGCCCGCTGGTCCGCAGGTTTTCGTCCCCGCACCTCAGGCCGGCTACACGCCTGCATCGATAGCGATCCGGACCAAGGTGGATCCCACGGGCCTGGTCGAGACGATCCGCCGAACGATCCAGCAGGTCGACCCGGAGCAGCCCGCCGCGCGGGTCTTCACCCTCGAGAGCGAGCTGGCCCGATCCGCCGCGCCACGCCGCGACAACGCGATCCTGCTCGGCGCGTTCGCCGGCGTGGCGCTGGTGCTGGCGGCCGTGGGCTTGGCCGGTGTCATCGCCTACCTGGTCGCGCACCGCACCCACGAGATCGGTGTGCGCGTGGCCCTCGGCGCGGGGCGCGGTGATGTGCTCCGGCTGGTGGTGGGTGAGGGAGCGCGGCTCGTGGTCCTCGGCACGGTCATAGGCGTGATCGCCGCGGGCGCTCTCACCCGGGTGCTCAGGAGTCTGCTGTTCGGCGTGACCGCCACCGACGCGGTGACGTTCCTGGTCGTCCCGTTGCTCCTCGCCGCCGTCGCTCTGGGAGCGGCGGTGGTGCCCGCGCGCCGGGCGACGAAGGTCGATCCGATGGTGGCTCTGCGATATGAATGACCTCCGCCACGCGCTCCGTACGCTCGCCCGCAGCCCGCGCCTCGCACTCGCCGTCGTCCTCTCCCTTGCCCTGGGGATCGGCACCGACGTCACGATGCTCGGCCTCGTCGACTCGCTCTTGTTCCGGCCGCCCGTGCACGTCCGCGACGTCGACCGCCTGGTCGACATCCGCCTGCGGACCTATCCCGACTACGTCGATCTGCGCGACCAGACGCGCTCGTTCAGCGGCGTCGCCGGGTGGTGGGCTCCCCCGCGCCCGTACGCGATCACCGACGGTGACCGCGTCCTGCCCGTGCAACAAATGCTCGCGTCAGCATCGCTCTTTCCGGTGCTCGGGGTGCAACCGGCGCTCGGTCGCTTCTACACCGCTGCCGAGGATCGCCCGGGCGGGCCGCACCTCGCGGTGCTCGGTTACGGACTGTGGCGCCGTCAATTCGCCGGTGCGCGAGACGTCCTGGGACGGACGCTGCACGTGGCCGGTGACCTATACACGATCATCGGCGTCGCACCGGAGGGGTTCACCGGCGTGGCGCTCACGGACGTCGATCTCTTCCTGCCGATCACCACGACGAAATTCGACGCCGGACCCGCTGCGCTCACGAGCCGAGACTATTCGTGGGTGCGCGTCGTGGCGAGACTCGCACCCGGGGTGACGATTCCCCAGGCACAAGCGGAGGCGGAGGTCGTCTACCGACGCGGCAATCCATCTGCCGCGGCCAGCCCGGTTCCGAGCTGGCAGATCGCGATGCTCGGCGGCCAACCCGCCGACGTGCACCCCGTCATGGAGCTGCGTCGCGAGCTGGCGACGGGGAGCATCCCCATCACGCTGTGGCTCGCGGGTGTAGCGACCGCGGTGCTCCTCATCGCCTGCGCCAACGGGGGAGGGCTGCTGCTTGCGCGAGGCGTCCGCAACCGCCGCGAGATCGCGGTACGCGCGGCCCTGGGCGCTTCGCGAGTCCAGCTGTTCGGTGAGCTATTCCTCGAGACTGGGATACTCGCGCTCGCCGGCGGTGTGCTGGGGTTCCTCGCCTCGCGCTGGGCCGACGGCCTGATTCGCCGTTTCATCCTCACCGACTTGGCCGCGGTGGCGTCGCCGCTCGACGCGCGGCTGGTCGGTTTGGCCATTGGGGTGGCGACGGTGACCGCGCTGGTCTCCGGCGTGTGGCCCGCCCTCAGAGCGGTACGGGGTGATCTCACCCGAGAGATCGCGAGCGCTGCGCGTTCCGTTTCCATCCCTCACGCCCGGGCGCGGCGCCTGCTGCTCGTGGCGCAGCTCGCACTCGCCATGGTGCTGGTGGTGGGTGCCGCGTTGTTCACGACGAGCTTGCGTAACGCGCGCGCCCTGGACATCGGCATGTCGCTCGACTCCGTGCTCGTCTCCGATCTGGACTTGGCCGGCGCGGGATACACACCCGAGCGCGCGCACGCCCTGATCGATCCGATCACCGACCGGCTGATGGCCGTGCCTGGCGTGCGTGCCGTCGGGCTTAGCGATGCCGGCATGCGGCCGGGCTTCATCACCTACGGATACTCGGTGCCAGGCCGCGATTCACTGCCACACGTCGCGAACTTCAGCGCGGTGACACCGGGATTCTTTGAAACGTTGGGCACGCCCATCGTCCTGGGGCGCGGTTTTGCGCCCGCGGATCGCAACGCGCGCGTCATCATCGTCAGCGCCGCCTTCGCCCGCCGATACTGGCCGGGCGACGCTCCAATCGGGAAGTGTGTGAAGCTCGGCGATCGCAAGTCGCCCTGTCTTCAGGTGATCGGCGTATCCCACGATCGCCACACGGCACCGGGCGACACCACGACGCTGTTCGAAGCGTTCGTGCCGCTCGGGTCGCCCGGCGAGCCGGCGGGGTTAGCGAAGCTGTATCCGCTGACGTCGGTGGCGCTGCGCGTCGATGGCAATCCCACAAAGGTGGCGTGGGATGCGCAACGCGTGCTTCAGGAGATCTTGCCGGATGCCCCCTCGATCCGGGTGCGCCCCGCCGTTTCCCTGTTCGACCGGGCACTCCGCGCCTGGCGCCTCGGCGCGAGTCTGTTCACCGTCTTTGGTGCGATCGCCGTCACGCTCGCGCTGTTTGGCGTGTACAGCGTGCTCGCGTATCTCATCGCGCAGCGCGGCCGGGAGCTGGCGATCCGGATCGCCGTCGGCGCGACCGCAACCGACGTGTCGCGCCTCGTGTTCGGCGAGACCGTGCGGGTCACCATCGTCGGCGTCGCGTGCGGCGCGCTGGCAGCGGTGTTGCTCGCCCGGGGCGTGCGTGCGTTTCTGTTTGGGGTAGGCCCCCTCGACCCTGCCGCGTACGCCGGCGCAGCCATCGGGCTCACGGTCGCGTCGCTGGCGGCGACTGTCGTGCCGGTGCGCCGTGCAGTGGCGACCGACCCCACCGTCGCCCTGCGGGCCGAATGATGGACACTCTGCTCGCTGACCTCCGGTATGCGATCCGGACCCTCCGCAAGAGTCCCGGCTTCGCGGCCGCGGCGATCCTGACCTTGGCACTCGCCATCGGCTCCAACACCGCCGTGTTCAGCGTGGTGAACGGCGTGCTGCTTCGCCCGTTGCCCTTCGCCGAGCAGGATCGGCTGTTCATGCTGGCCGAGCAGAGCCGCCAGGGAGCATTCCGGCCGCCGTCGTACCCAACCTTCCTCGATTGGCGGGCTCAGAGCTCGGCATTCGCCGGGCTCGCTTACGTGCGCGGCGGCGGCCAGCGGCTCGCCGGCCCCGAGGGCGTCCAGAGCCTCGTGGTGTCCGCCGTCTCCACCGGCTTCTTCGCGACCCTCGGCGAGCGCCCGCTGGTTGGACGGCTGTTCACGCCCGATGAAGAGCGCTCGGGAGCCCACGTGGCGGTCCTCTCGTACGCGCAGTGGCAGAGGCGCTTCGGCGGCGACCCGCACATTCTCGGGAAGACCCTGTCTCTCACCGCGGGTGTGTTCAGCGTGGTCGGTGTCCTGCCCCGCGACGTAGCCTATCCACCCTGGGCCAGCGAGCAGCTGTATATCCCGATCGCGACGGTGGCCGCGACCGATCGTGCGCTCACCCAACGTGGTTTCCACGCCGACTGCCGTATCATTGGGCGTCTCAAGCCGGGAGTCACGGCGGAGCAGGCGAAGACGGATCTCGACGGCGTGGCTCGCCGCGAGGCCGCCACGTACCCCGAGTTCAACGCCGACTGGATCTCGGTCGCGCTGTTTCCGCTGCGCGACGAGATCCTCGGCGAGACGACACCGCGGCAGTTGCTCGTGCTCCTGGCCGCGGTCGCCCTCGTCCTCATGATCGGCTGTGTCAACGTGGCGAACCTGACGCTCGCGCGCGCCGGCGCACGCAGCCGCGAACTCGCCATCCGATTGGCGTTGGGAGCTGGACGGGGGCGGGTGGTACGACAGCTCCTCACCGAAAGCCTGGTGCTCGCGTCCGTGGGAGCTGCGCTGGGCGTGCTCACTGCGTACGGGGCAGTCGCACTGCTCAAGCGCGCCGCGCCCGCTGTGCTGCCCCGGCTTGAGACGGTGCAGCTCGACGGTTGGGTGCTCGCGTTCGCACTCGGCCTCACAGTCGTCACGGCGGTGGCCGTTGGGCTCTTACCGGCCCTGCGAGCGGCACGCCCCGACCTTACCGACTCACTAAAGGAAGGCACCGCGGGTGCTGGCACCGGACACGGCCGACAGCGCCTGCGCGCTGGGCTCGTCACGAGTGAGATCGCCCTCGCGGTGGTCCTCGTCGTCGGCGCCGGGCTGTTGATCAGGAGCCTGTGGCAACTGCGGGCGGTGAATCCGGGATTCGACCCCCAGGGACTCGTCGCCTTCTGGATCTCGCCACCGCCGCTCCGTGCCCAGGACCCGGCAAGGCTCGCGGCCCTGTACACGCAGGTCGAGGATGCGGCGCGGGCGCTCCCGGGCGTCACGAGTGCGGCCCTCACGAATTTCACGCCCCTCTCGGGCGGTGGCCTGCCGTCTCCCGTCGAGATCCCGGGACGCGCTCCGGACCCCGTGCGGGATCCGCGCGTGTGGTTCATGACCGTTTCCCCGGGCTATTTCCGTACGATGCGCATCCCGCTCCGTGCGGGGCGCGAATTCACCGAGCCTGACTTGAGCGGCGGCCCGGCCGTGATAGTGAATGAAGCCTTCGCACGCGCGTTCTGGCCTGGCCTGGATCCAATCGGTCGCCAGGTGACGCTGCACAAGGCGGTCCAGGGACGCCCCGACTTCGGTGAGCCGTTCCCCGGCACGGTGGTCGGTGTGGTGGGGGACGTCCATCATTTCGGCCTCGACAGGCCGGCCGAGGCGCAGGTCTATGTTCCCTTCACGCGGACCGTGTGGGGGCACATGACTCTCGTCGTCCGGACGGCCGTCGCTCCAGCGGGGTTCCTCGCGACGCTGAGCCGGGCGGTCCGTCAGGTCGATCCCGACATTCCGATGACATTGAGTGACGGCAGATCGGCCGCAGACACGATCGACATCACCGCTGATCTCGAGTCCCGGCAGCTGGACACCTGGGTGCTGGGCAGCTTTGCCGCTGCCGCGTTGCTCCTCGCCGCCATCGGGATCTACGGGCTCCTCGCGTACGCGGTGGGTCAGCGGCGGCGCGAGCTTGGGATCCGGCTGGCGCTCGGGGCCAGCCGCGGAGACGTCGTATCGCAGGTGGTGGGTGATGGGATTCGGCTCGCGGCGGCGGGGATCGGGCTCGGCGTCGTGGTCGCGCTGGCCGTCACGCGGTTGCTCACGGCGCTCCTGTACGGCGTTGGCGCGACCGATCCCGCGACGTTCGTGGGCGTCGTGGCCCTGCTCGCGGTCGTTTCGCTGGTCGCGAGTTATCTCCCTGCGCGCCGAGCGGCGCAGGTCGATCCAATGGTGGCTCTGAGGTACGAATGATCCAGCTCAAGAACCTCGACAAGTCCGTCTCCCAGGGGAACGGCCGCCTCTTCATCCTGCGGCAGATCACGCTCGACATCGCCCAAGGCGAGTTCGTCTCCATCATGGGCCCATCCGGGGCGGGGAAGTCCACGCTGCTCGCCGTCCTCGGCATGCTCGACGGCGACTGGACCGGCGAGTACCGCTTCCTCGACCACGCCGTGCACGAGATGAAGCCGAAGCAGCGGATCGCGCTCAACAAGCAGCACATCGGCTTCGTGTTTCAGCAGTACCACTTGCTGGACGATCTCACCGTCGCCGAGAACTTGGATGTCCCGCTGTCCTATCGCGACATCAAGAAGAGCGAGCGCCAGGCGCTCGTGGCCGACACGCTCGACCGCTTCGGGATCGTCGCGAAGAAAGACCTCTTCCCGCGGCAGCTCTCGGGCGGGCAGCAGCAGCTCGTCGCCGTGGCACGCGCGGTGATCCACAAGCCTTCGCTCATCCTCGCCGACGAGCCGACCGGGAATCTCCACTCGAGTCAGGGGAAGGAGATCATGGAGCTGTTCACGGAGCTGAACCGCGGCGGGACGACGATCGTGCAGGTGACGCACTCGGAGACGAATGCGGGATACGGCAAACGGGTGATTCAATTGAGGGATGGATGGGTGGTGAAGTGATGGACACCCTGCTCCAAGACTTCCGCTACGCGCTGCGCACGCTCGCGAAAAGCCCCGGCTTCACCGCCGTCGTCGTGCTGACGCTGGCGCTCGGCATCGGCGCCAACACGGCGATCTTCTCGGTCGTGAACGGCGTGCTGCTGACGTCGCTGCCGTACAAGGACCCGTCCCGTCTCGTGGTCGTGTGGGAGAGCAAAGGCACGGCGAGCCACAACGTCGTGAACCCGGCCAACTACATGGACTGGCACGATCGCGCGACCAGCTTCAGCGGTCTTGCGCTGCTGTCGTGGACGGGCATCACGTTCACCGGTGACCAGGTCGAGGAGGTGCAAGGCCGCTCGGTGACGCCGGACTTCTTCGGGGTCGTCGGCGCCACGCCGCTGCTCGGCCGCACGTTCAATGCGGAGGAATCGCGGCCCAACAGCCCGCGGGTCATCGTCCTCAGTGAAGCGCTGTGGCGGCGTCGCTTCGGGGCCGACCGAGCCATTGTCGAGCGCGCGGTGCCGGTCGCCGGCGGGACGGCTCGCGTCGTCGGCGTGATGCCGGCGTCATTCCGCCCGATGCCGCTGGGTCACGAGCAGTACTGGGAGCCGATGCGGCTCGACTGGTCGAACCGCGCGTTCACGGGCCGCTACGCGATGGCGCTCGGCCGGCTCAAAGACGGCGTCACGGTGGAGCGGGCGCAGACCGAAATGTCCCGCATCGCGCGCCAACTCGAGTCGGACAATCCCGACTTTGACACCGGGTGGGGCGCGACGGTGGTGCCGCTGATGGAGCAGGTGGTCGGTGGCTCACGGCGCACGATCCTCATCGTCCTCGGCGCGGTATCGCTCGTGCTGCTCATCGCCTGCGCCAACGTCGCCAACCTGATGCTCGCGCGGGCGGCCTCGCGCGAGCGGGAGTTAGCGGTGCGGGCCGCGCTCGGCGCGCCGCGCTGGCGGCTCGTCCGCCAGGCGCTGGTCGAGAGCGTGATGCTGGCGCTTGCCGGCGGGGCCGCCGGCGTCCTGCTGGCCAGCTGGGGTGTGCACCTGCTCGTCAGAGCCGCGCCTCCCGAGGTGCCGCGCATTGCCGACATCCGCCTCGACCTCACGGTGCTCGCCGTGACGGCCCTGGTGTCCATGGCCGCCGGCGTGCTGTTTGGCCTCCCCGCGGCTTTGAGCCGCTCGGATGCCGCGATTCAGGACCTGCACGCCGCCACGACCCGAACGACTGCAGGCGTTCCTGCCGTACGGCTGCGCGGCGCGCTCGTCATCGCGCAGATGTCGCTGGCCATCGTGCTGCTGGTCGGCGCCGGGCTGCTGGTGCGCTCCCTGCGCCGACTGATCGCCGTCGATCCCGGCTTCGATCCCGTCAACCTATCGGCGGTGACCATCACGCTGCCGCCCCCGGCCTACCCCGACAGCCTGCGTCGCGTCGCCTTCTACGAGCGGCTGCTCGAGCGCGTTCGCACCATGCCGGGCGTGCAGTCAGCGGGGATCATAAGCTGGCTGCCGATGACTCCGAGCAACGCGTCGACGACGCTGACCGTGGTCGGTCGCCCCGAGCCCGCCCCCGGCCAGGCGTCGGCGGCCGCGATCCGCCTCGTGGACCCGGGCTACTTCGCCGCGATGCGCATCCCGCTCAAGCGGGGCCGCTCGCTCGCGCCGAGCGACCGGATCGGCAGCGCGCCGGTGGCGGTCATCAGCGAAGCCATGGCGCGCAAGCTGTGGCCGGGCGAAGACCCGATCGGCCAGCACGTCAAGGTCGAGTGGTGGCACCCCACCGCTTCGGTCGAGATCGTCGGCGTCGTGGCCGATTCCCGCCACGACGGGCTCGATGCCGAGTTCGCGCCGACGCTGTTCTACCCGTTCGCGCAGGAGTCGCGGCAGATCCGCATGAGCCTCGTGCTGCGCAGCACGCTCCCGCCTGCGACACTGACGCGCATGGTCCGTGCGGCCGTCTCCGAGATGGACAAGGACGTCCCGGTCGCCGACGCGGTGACGATGTACCACCACATTGCGGAGATGATGGCGGACCGCCGCTACCCGGCGTTCGTGTTGGGCCTGTTCGCGGCGCTGGCGCTTGCGCTCGCCGCGGTGGGGATCTACGGCGTGCTGTCGTACACCGTCGGCCAGCGCACGCGCGAGATCGGCGTACGCGTAGCGCTGGGTGCCCGGCCCGCCGACGTGCTCCGCACGGTGCTCGGCGGCGGCCTGCGACTCACGCTCAGCGGCGTCGCGCTGGGGGGTGTCGCCGCGGGGCTCGCCGCAGGCGCTCTGGGCAAGCTCCTGTACGGCGTGCACCCGCTGGACCCGGTGACATTCGTCATCGTGCCCCTCGTACTGGTCGCCGTCGCGCTGCTCGCGATGGCCGCTCCGGCGCGCCGGGCCGCGCGCGTGGACCCGATGGTCGCCCTGAGGAGTGAATGATCGACACCCTGCTTCAAGACCTCCGCTACGCGCTGCGCACACTCGCGAAGAGCCCGGGCTTCACGCTCGGCGTTGTGCTGACCCTGGCGCTCGGCATCGGAGCGAACGTCGCGATGTTCTCGGTGGTGGACCGGATGTTGTTTCGGGCCCCGCCCTTGCTGCGGGATCCCTCCGCGACCCACCGCGTCTACCTCGCGTGGATGCATCGTGGGGAGCAGCTGGTTGACGGTGGCGTGCAGTACGCGCGCTACGTCGACCTCACGAGCTGGGCGACCTCATTCTCACGCACCGCATTGTTCACGGAGGAAGACCTCGCTATCGGGGTTGGCACCGAGGCGCGCGAGATGCGCGTCGCCATGGTGAGCGCGAGCTTCTTCGGATTCTTCGAAGCACCACCGGCGTTGGGACGCTACTTCACCGCGGCCGAGGACAGTCCTCCTAATGGGACGGCGGTCGCGGTGCTCTCATACGCCTTCTGGCAAACCCGCTACGGCGGCCGCCGCGAGGCGCTCGGGTCCACGCTGCAGATTGGTCCCACCGTCTACACGATCATCGGCGTCGCACCCAAAGGATTCGTCGGGTTGTGGCAGGTACAGCGACCGGTGGCGTTCGTCCCGATCACCGCCTATGGGAGCGCGACTGCCGCGGGCATGGACCGGACCTGGTGGAGGAACTACGGCTGGACGTGGGCGTCGATGCTCGTGCAGCGCAAGCCGACGGCCAGCGTTGCGGCTGCGACGGCCGACCTCACCAGCGCCTACCTCAAGAGCTACGCCGCTCAGGAAGCGACCAGCCCGGGAACGACTCCAGCCGCGCTCACCCGGCCGCGGGCAGTCGTCGCCTCGGTACTGAGCGAGCGGGGGCCGAACCAGTCGAGCTTTGCGAGGGTCGCGACCTGGATCGCCGGCGTCGCGGTGATCGTGCTGCTCATCGCGTGCGCGAACGTCGCGAATCTCCTGCTCGCACGCGTGCTCCGGCGCAAGCGGGAGATGGCCGTGCGCCTGGCGCTCGGCATCAGTCGCGTACGACTCGTGTCCCAGCTCTTTACCGAGTGCGTTCTCCTCGCTCTCGTGGGCGGCGCCGCGGGCCTCCTCGTCGCCGAGTGGGGCGGCGCCGTGCTGCGCGGGCAATTTCTTACGAGGCCGGCTCAAGTGAGCGTGCTGGGCGACCCACGCACCTTGTGGTTCGGTGGAGCAGCGGCGCTCGTCGCCGCGCTGCTCACCGGTCTCGCGCCCGCGATCCTGAGCCAGCGCGCTGACGTCGCCGGCGATCTCAAGGCCGGCGCGCGAGAGGGGACGTTCCAGCGGTCGCGCGTCCGAGTCGTCCTGCTCCTGGTGCAGGCAGCCCTCTGCGTCGTGCTGCTCGTCGGGGCAGGGCTATTCGTGCGCAGCCTGCGGCACGTGCAGCAGCTTCCTCTCGGGTACGACGCGGACCCGGTGCTCGTAGTGGACCTGAACATGCGCGGCATGCGGCTGGACAGCGCGAAGCAGGTGGCGCTGCGTCGTACCCTTCTGGACGCAGCGCACGGGACTCCGGGCGTCGTGCATGCATCCCCTCGAGTCGCGGTGCCCTTCTGGGGCTCTTATAGCGTGAGCTTGTACGTCGCGGGCATCGATTCTGTCAGGCGGCTGGGGCGATTCGACTTCAACGCCGTGGGCGGGGACTACTTCGCTACGATGGGGACCCGCGTCCTGCGGGGGCGCGGTATCTCCGATCATGACGTGCAGGGTGCGCCTCGCGTGATGGTCGTGAGCGAGGCCATGGCGAAGGCGCTCTGGCCCGGTCGGGAGGCGATCGGGCAGTGCGTCAGGGTCCGCTTCGAAACCGCCCCTTGCACGTACGTGGTCGGCGTCGCCCAAGACATCCAGGCCGAGCAATTGGGCGACGATCCGACCTTCTACTACTACCTGTCGTCGGTCCAGTGGGCCCCGGAGAACGGAGGGCTGTTCCTGCGAATGGCGGAGCCAGCGGCACGATCGACAGAGATGGTCCGGCGCCGCCTCCAGCAAGTCATGCCCGGCGCATCGTACGTCACGGTCACACCGCTGCGTGAGATCCTGGGCGAGCGGACGCGCTCGTGGCAGCTGGGCGCGACGATGTTCCTCGCCTTCGGCGCGCTAGCGCTCGCGCTCGCGGCGATCGGCCTCTACAGCGTGCTGGCCTACAACGTGTCGCAGCGCACCCAGGAGCTGGGCGTCCGTGCTGCCCTCGGGGCACAGCAGCGCGATCTGGTGAGGCTCGTCGTCAACGAAGGCTTGACGCTCGGCGCCGCCGGTATCGTGATCGGCGTCGTGATCGCGCTCGCCGGCGGCAACTGGTTGGGACCGCTGTTGTTCCAGGAATCCCCGCACGATCCGCTCGTCTTCGGGTTTGTGACGGCGGTGCTGCTCGGCGTGACGGTGCTGGCAAGCGTCGTCCCCTCGCGCCGGGCGGCGCGGGTCGATCCGATGGTGGCGTTGCGGTATGAATGACGGGGGCCGGGGCCCGGTATCCGGTATCCGGGGTGCACCGCCGGACCGCGGACCCCGGGCCCCGGATTACTTGACTCGTCGTCGCTTCAAGGCGGCAATGAGACCGGCCAGCATGCGGCCGACGTCGGACGTTCGCCGCAGGAGGATGTCCCGCTCGTCGGGCAGCACGTAACCCAGCCTCCCGGCGATCAGGATTTGGGTCTCGAGCTCCATCAGGGAGCCATTCGCTACGGAGAGTTGATGCAGATAGTCGCCGAGGTGTCTGCGACCGTGTCCTTCTGCAATGTTCGAGGGAAGCGATACCGCGGCCCGCCGGCATTGGGCGATCAATCCGTAGGTCTCGCGCTTGGGAAAGGACTCACTGGCATGATAGATCTCGACGACCAGGTCCATCGAGAGCTGCCAGACGCGCAGATCTTGGTATCTCCGGATCGGTGCTGCGTTCGGGTGCGCGGCCACCATCCGAATGTCGGCCGGGTTCGCGTCACACCGTCACCATTTCCATGCCCAACGAAGCCTTCCAACGCAGCCCGCGGACCCCGGGCCCCGGACACCGGATACCGAACAGGGGGAGCCTGAAATGGAGACGCTGCTCCAAGACCTCAAGTTCGCGCTCCGCACGCTCGCCAAGAGCCCCGGCTTCACGCTGGTGGCCGTGCTCACCCTCGCGCTCGGCATCGGCGCCAACACCGCCATCTTCAGCGCGGTCAACGCCGTGCTTCTCAAGCCGCTGCCGTACCCCGGGTCGGACCGGCTCGTGCAGATCATGTCCACCGGGTTCCGGGGCGTGCGGTTCGGCGTGTCCTTCCCCGACCTCCAAGACTTGCGCGCGCTGTCGCAGGATTTCACGGGCGTCGCGGCCACCACCACGCAGCGCTATAACTTGACGGGCGCGGGGGACCCGCGCGAAGTCCAGGCTGCCGCCGTCACGGGCGACGTGTTCGAGGTGCTCCAGGTACGCCCCGAGATCGGACACGGCTTCACGACCGCGGACGACCGCACGCCGCTCGCGCTCCTCGCCCACGGGCTCTGGGTCACGAATTTCGGGCGCGATCCTGGCATCCTGGGCAGGTCGATCTCGCTCGACGGTCGCAGCTTCACCGTGGTCGGTGTCATGCCGGCCGGGTTCGAGTTCCCCAATCAAGACGTGCAGGTGTGGACGCCGATCGGCGAGTCCTTGTCGCAGAGCCCGCAGGGGGCCGAGACGAACCGCCACTGGCACTTCCTTAACGCGGTGGCGCGACTGGCGCCGGGCGTCACGCTGGAGCGTGCGGTCGGCGACGTGAAGGTGCTCGGGGCGCGTCTCAGCGCCAGCGACTCTGGGAGTAGCGGCGGGCGGCAGCGCATCGTCGCGGGCCAGGCGAGCCCCGGCGCCGGCCCCCCAGCCCCTTCGTCCGGGCGGTCGATCCTCGACACCGGCTTCGACGTCACCCTGCTCCGGGATGCCGCGATCGGCGATGTCAGCGGGCGCCTCCTAATATTGGCGGGTGCCGTCGCCCTGGTGCTGCTGATCGCCTGCGCCAACGCGGCGAATCTCCTGCTCGCGCGCGCCACTGCGCGACGCCGGGAGCTGGCGGTCCGGCGCGCGCTCGGCGCGGGACGTGGGCGGCTGGTCCGGCAGCTGCTCACCGAGAGCACGCTGCTCGCCCTCGCCGCAAGCGTCGTCGGGGTCGTCTTGTCTACGTGGGGACTCCACGCCCTGCTCGCGGTTTGGCCGCATGCGCTCCCCCGGACAACCGAAATCACACTCGATGGCCGGGTCCTCTCCTTCACGTTGGGGCTGGCGGTGCTGACGGGCGTGGCATTCGGCATCCTACCGGCGTGGCGCGCCTCGGCGCCCGGCATCGAGCAAACGCTGCGGGAGGATGCCCCCGGCGCGACCGGTGGAAGGCGCCGCCTACAGAACGCGCTCGTGGTGGGCGAGGTGAGCCTCGCCCTGGTGCTGCTCGTGGGCGCTGGGCTGCTGGTACGGAGCTTCATCCGGCTGAACAACGTGAATCCCGGGTTCGACACGCGCGACGTGCTCGCGGCCCGCATTCGGCTCACGCCCGCGCGCTATCCCGCGGGCGCTCAACAGACGTTGTTCTTCGACAACATGCTCGCATCGCTACAAGCGCACCCGGGCGTGCAGTCGGCCAGCCTCGCCGGCACGCTGCCGTTGAGCGGCA
>Ga0209375_1001673_pt1 | contig 16585 bp, 19 predicted proteins | sample GraSoiAngelo_131_FD_185888 | JGI IMG/M metagenome (GOLD analysis project Ga0209375, IMG submission 185888) | Grasslands soil microbial communities from the Angelo Coastal Reserve, California, USA - 14_0929_02_30cm (SPAdes) (version 2) | ecosystem: Environmental > Terrestrial > Soil > Grasslands ... | reverse complement strand
AGCGAATAAAAAATAATGTCGATCATGAGCGGTATGCGCCGTCCGAAGCGGTCGCCCAGCAAACCGAAGACGAACGCGCCCACGGGGCGCATCGCCAGTGTCAGCGTGATGGCATAACTGAGATCGGTAATGCTGGTGCCGAAATCATGCGCCATCGGCACGATCACGAATGTCAGCAGAAAAAAATCGAACGCGTCCAGCGCCCATCCGAGGAAACAAGCGAGGAAAGTGTTCCGTTGATTGCGGTCGAGCAGTTTGAAGAGCCGGATCGCTTCCACGATGTGATTCAAATAATTTCAGCAACCACCAATCAACACTAATCCTGCGCAGTGGGACGAATGAACCGGCTCCACGGGGCCGTATCCTAGAACAATATTCATCATCGCGAGACGTAACGACCAACACGCGTCCGTGTATGCTCCCCAGCCAAGCGCCTGTGGCGACTCGCTAAGAAACGGCGCACAGCGCCGTGGCTACAAAATCATCCGCGGCATCGGTGGTTAATCCAAAAAAAGAAAGCGCCGCGAGGATTTTCATCCGCGCCGCTCATTGTCCAGCAGCTTATGAGGGAGATGCCCTACCGTCGCGGTCGCCGAATCTGGAAATAAAAATTGACATTCGAAACGGCTGCCCGCATAAGCGCCTGCTTCCGTTCAACCTAAAATCCAACAATACAAATTATCATGAAATCAGTCGTATCAATTCTCGCAACCACACTCCTTATGCTGTCGCCCGTTCCATTCGTACAGGCTCAATCGTCAACGCCGTCGGCAACCGGAAAGGGTGCGGCGCCCGCGGGAGCCGGCAAACGCACAGACGTTTACCATGTCCACTTTACAAAGGCCGCGCTCGGCAAGGCAGTTCAGTTGGGCGATTGGCTTAAAACTCCAGATCGTAGCAACCCGATGCCCGATCATTTTATTGTTCTTCGCCATCAAGACGGCGATGCATGGGATTACGTGGTTATCACGCATTTCGGCCCAAAAGCGACAGTGGAAGCTGCGGGCACGGCCGTTCCTCCGGACAAACGTAATCTGAGTGAGTGGCACACCGATACGTTCGTGAACGGTCCGTCATGGGAAGAGTTCACGCGAGCCATGGGCATTGACGCCGACTCAAAATCCAAGACCACCGGCTCGGTTTATTCCGTTTCCTATTATCGCCCTGCTCCCGGTCATCGTGAGCAACTCGAAAAAATGCTGAGCGAAACGCCGAGCGCGCCCAACGACACGACTGCCGGGAACGTGTTGATGCAGCATTTGGAGGGTGCTGGCTGGACGTTTCTAACCATCGCTCGCTACAATTCCTGGGACGACTTTGCCACGGGTGAGAAAAACGCCATAGCGCAGACTACCAAGCCAGATAGTCCCTGGTTTCGTTTGCGTGATCACACCGATTTTCATACCGATACGCTGACCGACCGGATCGCGCCGTGAGGGGCGCAATCTTCTGGGGAGCGCGCCCGTCCCGGGTGCTGGTGCTGTTGTCTCGACAGCACGAACTTCTGACGAATAGCGAGACAAAGAGAAAAGTTCGTCGTCGCGAGACGCAACGACCAACACGTTCGCCACGGCGAATCCGTCCCGTGGCGGACGGGACGCGTGTGCTCCCCGATCTGACGCAGGCGGTTGAACACAACCGCCTCTACAACATCCGTGTTATCCGCGTGATCCGTGGTTAAATCCCAAAAATTCGTCATTCGACATTCGACTTCCGTCATTTGCAGTCGCGGCATTAAGCAACATTTCGATGCCGGGTTTGATTACGAGCACGAGCAGGAGCACGAATACGAGTTATAACACATCTACGCATCATGATGCGTCAATTTGTTGCTTGATTACCGAAGGAAACCCCCTTTAGTTTCCGGAACAATCATGACACCAAACGGCCTCCATCCTCTCGAGTCGCTCTTGCGCGAACGGATCGTCGTGCTCGACGGAGCCATGGGCACGATGATTCAGCAGTACAAGTTGTCCGAGGAGGATTATCGTGGAAAACGATTCGCTGATTGGAAGGGCAATGATCTCAAGGGCAGCCTCGAACTCCTCAATTTAACACGGCCGCAAGTCGTCGAGGAAATTCACGCGGCTTATCTGGATGCGGGCGCCGACGTCATCGAAACCAATACCTTCAGCGGAACAACCATCGGCTTGCACGATTTTCTGTTTCAAGGCGAGCCCAAGCGCGGTCGCAAAGATCAGGAATTCTTTCAGCGCGTGGTGGACGATGTCGATCTTCGCGCGCTTGTTTATGAAATTAATTTTGAAGCGGCCAGGATCGCGCGGCACGCCGCCGATCGCGTCGCGAATGAAACCGGCCACCGGCGATTTGTTGGCGGATCAATGGGACCGCTTCCTGTTGCGGGTTCCATTTCGCCTGACGTAAATGATCCGGCGTTTCGCGCGGTCTCGTTTGATCAACTTCGCCAAACTTATTTCGATGAAGCGAGAGCCCTGCTCGAAGGCGGTGTCGACCTTCTCATTGTCGAAACCATTTTCGACACGCTCAACGGAAAGGCTGCGTTGTTCGCTATCACCGATGCATTGGAAAAAACCGGGCGCCGCGTGCCATTGATGATCTCGGGCACCGTGATCGACAAGTCCGGTCGCAATCTGAGCGGGCAAACGGTTGAAGCGTCGCTCATATCGCTCGCGCACGCGCAGCCGCTTATCCTCGGTTTGAATTGCTCGCTTGGTCCGGATGAAATGGAATCGTTTGTGGAAGAGCTGGCTCGTATTTCGCCCTACTACATGAGCGCATATCCAAATGCGGGTCTGCCGGATGCGCTCTCGCCGACCGGTTTTCCGGAAACTGCAGAAACATTCGCACCCAAGGTCGCGAAGTGGGCAGAGAACGGCTGGCTCAACGTGGTGGGTGGCTGCTGCGGCACGACACCGGACCACATCCGTGCGTTGGCAAAATTGGCGCGTCAATTTTTGCCGCGTGTTGTAGGAACCGAAATCAGCTCCCCATGATTCTGCGACTTTCCGGGCTCGAGCCGCTGAACATTACGCCGGAGTTTGGCTTCGTTGTCGTTGGTGAGCGTACCAACATCACAGGTTCGCCGAAATTCTCGAAACTGATTTTGGCAGGCGATTTCGAGGGAGCATTGGTTGTGGCCCGACAGCAGGTGCAAGGCGGCGCAAACCTTCTCGACGTGAACATGGACGAAGGGATGATCGATTCGGAAGCCTCCATGACCCGCTTCCTGAACTTAGTCGGCAGCGAACCGGAGATCGCGCGCATTCCCATCGTGATCGACAGCTCAAAGTGGAGCGTCATCGAATCGGGACTAAAATGTGTGCAGGGAAAAGCGGTCGTAAATTCCATCAGCCTCAAAAACGGCGAAGAGGAATTTCTGCGTCAAGCGCGGTTGATCAGGCGATATGGCGCCGCGGCCATCGTCATGGCATTCGATGAGCAAGGCCAGGCCGATAATTTCCAGCGCAAAATCGACATCTGTGCACGCGCATACGATCTGTTGACCAAACACGCGAACTTCCCAGCCAGCGATATTATTTTTGATCCAAACATCCTGACGATTGCGACCGGATTGGAAGAACATCGCAATTACGCAGTCGATTTCATCGAAGCAACGCGTTGGATCAAAAAGAATCTCCCGGGCGCGCGTGTCAGTGGCGGGGTAAGCAACATTTCATTTTCCTTTCGGGGAAACAACACTGTTCGCGAAGCGATGCACGCGGCCTTCCTTTTTCACGCCATCCGTGCCGGTCTGGACATGGGAATCGTGAATGCGGGACAGCTCGCGGTTTACGAAGAGATCGAACCCGACCTGCGCGAGCGCGTCGAGGATGCGCTGTTGAACCGACGCGACGATGCAACCGAACGCCTGGTCGAATTCGCGGAAAATGTAAAAGCAAAAGACAAAATACCTGTCACCCACGATGCGTGGCGCAAAGAGCCTGTCGAAGAGCGTCTAAAACACGCGTTGGTCAAAGGAATCGTTGATTACATCGATACCGACACCGAGGAAGCGCGCCAAAAATGCCAGCGGCCGCTCGACGTCATTGAGGGTCCGCTGATGGCCGGGATGAGCGTGGTTGGTGACTTATTCGGCTCAGGCAAAATGTTTCTGCCACAGGTGGTGAAGAGCGCACGGGTAATGAAAAAAGCGGTCGCTTACTTACTACCGTTTATGGAAGCGGAGAAATCTGCAGGCGCAAAGCCACAGGGGCGCATCGTCATGGCGACTGTGAAAGGCGATGTGCATGATATCGGCAAGAACATCGTGGCGGTCGTGCTGCAATGTAACAACTACGACGTGGTCGACCTTGGCGTAATGGTTCCTGCGGCGAAGATTTTGGAAACAGCGAGAGAGAGAGAAGCCGATGTTATCGGTCTCAGCGGTCTAATCACGCCATCACTGGATGAGATGGTGCATGTGGCGCAGGAAATGGAGCGCGAAGGATTTCGTTTGCCGCTTTTGATTGGCGGAGCGACTACCAGCCGGGCGCATACCGCGGTGAAAATCGCGCCGCACTATCGCGCCAGCACCGTGCACGTGCTCGACGCCTCGCGTGCGGTTGGCGTTGTAAATTCCCTGCTTAACGAGGAACTCAAATCCGCATTTGATAAAAAAACGCGCGAAGAGTACGAACGGTTGCGTCAGGAGCATGCCGCAAAGACGCGGAAAAAGAATTTGCTGACGCTCGATCAAGCGCGCGCGAATAGGACTCCGATCGATTGGAGCAGCTATGTCCCGCCAGAACCAGAATTCCTCGGTGTGCGCGTGTACGCCACTAGTCCGGGGAGCGCAGGCTGCCAGCCTGCAGTTGCCGGCAGCCTGCCGGCAACTTCTGAGGACGGTTCGAAAACATCGGGCGCAACCAAAGTGCAGAGAGCATCTCGGCAAGCTGCCGAGATGGACAGGCTAGCAGCCTGTGCTCCCCAGAAAATCTCAATCGAGCTTAGCGATCTTATCGAATATATCGATTGGTCGCCGTTCTTCCATGCGTGGGAGTTGCGCGGCCGTTATCCGGCGATTTTCGACGATCCCAAGATTGGCAAACAATCACGCGAACTGTTCGACGATGCGCAGGCACTTCTTCATCACATCGTCACGAAGAACCTGTTGGTCGCGCGCGGCGTTCATGCTTTTTGGCCGGCAAATTCCACTGGAGATGACGTTGAGCTTTACACCGATGAAGAGCGTTCCGAAAAAGTCGCCACGTTTTATTTTTTGCGTCAGCAAATACAAAAACCCGCGGGCCAATTCAATCATTGCCTGGCGGACTACATTGCGCCGACTCCAAATCCGCAATCCGCAATCCGCAATCCGCAATCGGCTGATTATCTCGGCGGATTTGCCGTCTCGATTCATGGCGCCGATGAACTTGCGGAAGAATTCAAACGTCAGCACGACGATTACACCGCGATCATGAACAAAGCGCTGGCAGATCGATTAGCCGAAGCGTTTGCCGAATATCTGCACAGGCAAACGCGGATCGCCTGGGGATTCGGGCGCGACGAACAATTGTCTTATGCCGATCTTATCCGCGAGAAATATCGCGGCATCCGGCCGGCTGCCGGTTATCCCGCCTGTCCCGATCACGCAGAGAAACGAACGTTGTTCGATTTGCTCGAGGCACAGAAGAACGCAGGCATCAAGCTGACCGAATCCTTTGCGATGCATCCCGGTGCAAGCGTGAGTGGCCTTTATTTTTCGCATCCCGACGCAAAATATTTCGGAGTTGGCCAGATCGGCGGGGACCAGGTGGTGGATTACGCGAGACGACGTGGCGAACCGATCGCTGCAGTGGAAAAGCGACTCGCGCCGAATCTCGATCCCAGCGTTTGATGCGCGGCAATGTCGGGGCGAGAGGATTTGAACCTCCGACCTCGTGGTCCCAAACCACGCGCTCTACCAAGCTAAGCTACGCCCCGAACTCAGGAGTGATTCTTTATCATGGATAACGTCTTCACGCATCCCGAAATTCGGTTACATTGGGATGAAAACTGGGAATGAAAATATACGGGTTCATCATTTCAACGACTTTGGTTGTCGCTGCATTGATAATGCATGCACAGGAGGCTGCGCCGCCTTCTGTAGATCTTTATGAAGGGCAAGAGCAGCCTGAACCGACGCCCGCTCTGCCACCCAACGGTCCTGAGTTGCCGGAGTTAAAACAGCTTGACGCAAGTTTTAAGCCGCCATCTTTGGGCATGGACGCTGAAGGAACCAAGTTGCGTGTTGAATGGCGACAACTGAGAAATCGGACAGTAAACGACCCAGCGGTGCAGGCAGCCAAGACATATGCTCAGTCTGCTCGAACCGATCTCGAAAAACGGAACCGGCTCCGCGAGTACTACGACATCTATTATCAGCGAATGTCAGCCCTGGCTACGGCTCCGGAAATCAAATTGACGTTGCAATCACTCAAGACTTCTCACGAGGGTTTGCTAGCTCAGCCACGGGTACGACCTACACCGGAAGGTAGCCCAACACCACCGATTAAACCTGTACAAAAGAAGAAGCAGGAACACAAACACAAGAAGAATAAACTTAAAGGGTAGTGTTGGGCAGCGCCTTGTCAGCTCACCTACGATGCAGTATTCCTAAGGCGTACCTCTTTTGCGGCGCGTTCGTCTAGTGGTTAGGACACAGCCCTCTCAAGGCTGGTGCACGGGTTCGACTCCCGTACGCGCTGCCAATGGACGCCAACGATCTAACCAAAAAAATGCAGACATGTGGTTAGGTCCATCTGACACGAAATCAGATTTGGCATCAGGTGATTGAAAGTCAGTAGAGATGTTCGGCAGTTTTCAGAAGCTGACTTGAACGTGACGGGCGGCTCCGTCGCTGCTGTCGAACCGGAAGCACAGCAGTCGTCGTTGCGGTGGCCTCAGTCCGACCGCATAACCCCAGTGATTTGGACCGACGTGATAGAAATCCCGTGGCCACCATACGTGGCGAAATAATTGGCTGCTACAAAAACCGCATCCTCACCAGACGCCTCACCTGAACCACGCATTTTTGTGCCATGATATGAGAACTCCACTCGGACTGGAAATGAATTTGAGTTTGTGAAGCGCGCGACTCGGGAGCTGCCAAAACCACTTTCGTAAGAAACTGTTACACCGCCCTTTTTGTTTTGCCCTGTTACAACGGCCACTTGTGAAATCAAAATGAAAACGGAAAGGAAGAGAATGTATCGAACCGTTCTAGGCAGAATGGTCATAGTACATTTCAACAACAAACTGATTGCCTATGTCAATACCGGAATCGACCCTGGTATAACGAGCCAAACGCAGTCGGCAACGCAATTGACTACGCAAAGTTTCGCAGTCGCTCACATGATGCTGTGATTCGCGTTTACGATCCCGCTTCCTAAATGCGGAATAATTCGGCACGATTCTTGCCGTGCAGCCTTTTAATCGCTTTCCTCTCGCAACGGCAGGAATGGTTACGGTGAAACTTCGCACATTTGGGTTTCTTGCCGTTGTCCTGGTGGGGCTTCTCTTTTCTTCCTGTGCGGCGGTTCCCCGACGTGTCGCCATCAGCGGTGCAGCCGAATTGAAAATCACGCAGAACATCATCCCCCCAGGGAAATGCGGACGTCCCTTGCATCGGCCGATGCGTCCGACATTTATCACTATTCATTCGACCGACAATACGTCTCGTAGCGCCGACGCTTTGCATCACGCCCTCGCCATGAACAAGGGGCTCCGAGGCCGTCACAATCGCACTGGATTTCTCACTTGGCATTTCACTGTGGACGATCATTCCATTTACCAAACGCTCCCGACTAACGAAACCGGAGAGCATGCTGATTACGAAGGCCCGGGAAACAGGTCGTCCATCGGGATCGAAATGTGTGTAAATCGGGGCAACAATCTTGGCAGCACCATCGACCGCACCGCGCAACTCACAGCCAGACTGACGCGTCAATATGATATCCCTCTCAATCATGTTGTCCCGCACATGCACTGGCGCATGATCCGTTACAGTGACGGCCGCGATTTGGGGTTCAAAAAATGCCCGAGAATCCTGCTCGATGGCGGTGGTCTTGGTCCAAAATGGAGTGCATTCATGGCCAAAGTCTCATTTTATGCACGATGAAGTCGGCAACGACAGTCAGCTCCGGCCCTTCATTTGGGAACGATGATCCTCATGCAATTTCGAGTCTCTTCGTGGAACGTTAACAACCGAAACTTTCGGGAGACACACGCCGAATTGCTTAGGCGAGTCGATACTGATCTTCTCGCGCTTCAAGAAGTCTCAGGAGGCTTTTATGAAAAGTTAACGGACACTGGAATTTTCGACTGGTTTGCGTTTTCTCTTTCGCTTCGACCTCCGCGACCCGAACAGGGAACCTTCCCGTCGCTTAGGTTGTGCGGTATTCGGGCGGTCGCCGTTTCAAATTTATTCCGCTCAGCTTCTAGAGGAACTGCGGTTCCCGGAACGAGCATTGATCGTCAAAATCAATTCGGGCTTGGAGATGACGATGTGCAGTTTTCACACGCCGCCCGGCGCTAGTTGGGGAAAAACTAAGCCGCAAACACTACGGGCGATTGCCGAGTGGCTGACGAAGCAAAGCGGCCACACGATCTTCGGAATCGACGCCAACGCTCCGAAAACGGATCATCCTATGTTCGACCAAAACCAGTGGTGGTGGGAGGATGAGCCTGCCCTGCTTAGACACTCGCCGCTCCATGAGTTACGCGATTGTCTTCGGCTGTATTTGGCAGAGCGACCGCGCATGATGGAGGAAATCGTGAGCAGGAGGCCCACTGGTCCGCTTGCCATTTCTCACATACGCGGGAACCGCCGAAAGATGATTGAGTGTCGTTATGATTTCATCTATAATCTCGCCCGGGCTAGATGTTCTCGAGGTTGATTACCTTTACGAGCAATCAGTTCGAGCTGGCAGTGATCATGCGCTAGTGACTGCCCTACTCAAAGTACGAGGCGAGTCACACGCGGCGTCGATCTGACCTCCGATGTGCTGGCATTCGGCCGCCATGGTATGGCGAACCTAACGCGGCCAGCAATGCAGTTGACTACGCGAAGTTTCGCAGCCGCTCACATGATGCTGTGATTAGTGCGCAAAGAGTTGCGCGACAGTCTTTCGCAGTCGTGCTTCATTCGCCGCGAACTCAGCCTTTCTGTGGCCATTCGCACCCGATGGATGTGGAAAGCCCCAGAGACAGGGAAGCGGTCGCATGCGGCCTTCAGACGTGAGAATGCGCAGAATCGCGCTAACTGCCTTACCCAAAGGAACGACGAGCGCTCGATCTAGTTGTTGCAACTCCTCAACTAAGCAATCGCGCGCATAATCCATTAATAAAGTTGACTCGAGAGCTGAGGGGTTTTGTCCGCTGTAATTCTGTCGCTCCTTGAAAACAGGGTAACGGAAGGCTGACGTAGTGTGCACTAACGAGTGATTCGATGCGAACAGGTCTGCGGTGGACCGAATGTTTAGGCATCGCGGGACCTGCAGTTCGTCTAACATGGCGATTAAATTACGGCGCATCGATCCTGCAAAACTTGCCGCAATCTTTGCGCAACGGCTAGCCTCTTCTGCAGGAGATGCGTGAATCAGCTCGCGTCGGGCAACGCGAAAGGCGATCTTCATTTGCTGCCAACCTGGGGTTATGCCAACGATAGCAATCCGAGCCGATCGGTTAACAACATCGAAAGGAGCGTAATAGACCCGTAACTAGTTTTCTTTGCCGAGAAGAAACTGAGGCTTGAGAAGTTCCTCTTGAGTGTATATCGCCCGCTCCGGTAACGCAGCGATCTGTGGAGCGAACGACTCGAGCAACGAGTTTCTCATTTTCTTCGAAACGAACCTGTTGGCATGTTGACGGATCTTTCAACACGAATCGCTGCCTCAAGCTCCAGAAAAGCCGTCAGCTTTTCATTCGCACGCACAAGTGGGCTGCGTCGCGATCATTCATCTTCATTGAACAATTGCAGCACGAGTGGGATCGTCGTTAACGCGCCGACGGCAACCAGTGTCCAGCCGATTGCTCGCCTCTGCTCAGCGGTCAGCTTTTCAGAAAGCAACAGCGCGATGCCAGCGCCGAGCATTGCACGCGTGCCTGCGATGAGACCGATTTGAGGAACGGTGACTTCGTGTTGTTTCATGTGTCGTTTCACTCCTTTAATCGTAATTCTAATCCACCACAGATGGCTCGACGGCAAGCCGCGAGTCGCCGATTCAAGTTCCCAAGACGCCGTCAGCTTTTCATCCGCACGCACAACGAAACGCTTTCCGTTGCCGCGATGTGACGAAGATTTAATTGAGCCCCAGCAGCGTTAAAAAAACCGACCCGCGTGTCTGTGATATAGGCTCTCTTTTTACCGACTTCAAAGGGTAGCAACCCAACATTGGCAGTGACAATGATCATGTACGTATCGGTATGTCACCGAAGGTGGCCAGTGATAATCCGTCACGCCACGGCGTGTAATTTCTCGCTCGATGGCTTCCTTTTCTTCGAGGTCGTCCTTGACCTCATCATAGGCGTTGCTCTGCCACGGTCGCTTGTCCCAACTCATGCGCGCCATGCTCAAGCAATACTTGAGCTCGTAGCGCCGCAGCTGCAGATCGGAAGTGGATAAACTTTGAATTTCATTCTCCGTCGAACAACAGCCTGCCACAACAAGCCCGGCTATTATTAGTAGTATTGTCTGTTTCACGCTTTGGCTCCTCCTGTTCACTCGCCTAAAAACAGCGCGTGAAATTTGTCGAGCTAAATTGAGCGATCTAAATCAGCGGGTTCAACGCCGCCCGACTGCCGTGGAGCACAGGCGCGGCAAGGTGGTGAGGAAACCGCGCTTTGACGGAAGAGAACGAGAGAATTTCAACCATGCCCTTTTTGCTTTCGCATTTTTCTCCCGGCGACAAGATCCAGAACTGCTCGGCGCCATTTCTGGATAAGGATATTTACTTCGATTGGAGTTGTCATATCCATCCACTTTTTACGCACAGTCGCGGCGATGCGTTCTTTCAGTGCGGATCTGTTCGCAGCCAACCGCTGGCCGATATATTGAAAGGGTGAAGGATGAATCATGAAGGCCGGCCGCATCGAACACGCGAATGACGCATTCATGTGAGCGGCTGTAGAATTTGGCGTAGCCGATTGCATTGCAGACCGAGTTGGGCTCCCCATACCAAGGTCTCCCGAATGGCAGTGCTTCGGAAAAGTCGCTCTTTGTTGGTCCGCCAGCGCAACGATGCCTCAATTCGCGGCAAAGGCCGATCGAACGCCGGCGAGAAACTCATCGCCACACTCAGGCTTGATAAAAAAAGCTGCCGCTCCCGCTGCCAACGCTTTCCAGCGCACAATTCGATCGTCGTTTGCAGTCAGGACAATGACCCTGGTCGAAGGTGAAATCCCACTAAGTCGCCTTTGGACCTCCAAACCGTCCATACGCGGCATCCACATATCAATTACCACTACCCTGGGATGATGAATCTCCGCATGACGCAGGAAAGCGTCCGGGTCGATGAACCTTTCTACCTCCCAACCTGCCGACGCGAGAAGGCGGCCGGTCGCTTTCAGCACCGACGGGTCATCGTCGAGCAACCAGACCGTGGAAGCAGATTTAGCCACCAGTCCTTGACGAAGCCCGGGGCTCATAGGAGGCGGCGCTCCTCAGGGATTGTGAATTGCCGCGCATTTCTTGTCCGCTCCCTCCGGGGAATAATCCCGCCCGCGAGCGCGACTTCGACACCCTTGGCGATTAACCGCTCAGCTGCCTCGGCGGGGTTCTTCCCGTATAAGCCCGTGTCTACAAGCGCAGACAAATAGCCGTGCACGAGAGGAGTTGTCGAGACGGTAATTTGAACGGATTTTACGGGGTTGGGTTTTCGTGCCATTCTTTTGCCATAATAATGGCATTAATTCATTTGCAAAGCTTTTTCTTTCAGAAAGGAGGAACAACATGAGGCAAGTGGAAAGACAACAATTGATCGAGTTGGGAATACTAACGCCAGACTGTGACCCGAGGATTACCACATCGCAAAAGGTGTCCCCGGAGCGTAAACGAAACGTCAGACGATGGGTGAAGGAGAGGGAAGCTATGTCCGGAGTTCTTCTGACCAGGATCTTGGAGCGCCTAAAAAGAGCTTAAAAAAGGGAGGAACAAAATGACAGAAAAGGAAGTCATCCATTAAAAAGGGCGTTTCACTTTTCCGCGCTGCCGTTTGTTCGCTTGAGGTTGCTTGGCATCACCTCCTTTCAACTCAATGGGCGGCGGCAGCCGGACTGCCCTCCTAACTGGTCAAAAGCAGCGGCTTGGGACTTCGAAGCGTTCTGGCCGCCTCGCCCGGTGATTCGCGTCTACGATGAGGCGGACAACGTGATCGAAACGTAACGAGCACGCGGGCGATTTCAAAGAGCCGCAGCGGCCAACGTCGTGCGCTCGGGACACAGCTCAGGCGAGGACTTGCCTCAAAAAGCAAATGAACGTTAGGCGACCGCTCATTGTCAAAAAACGAGAGAGTGGTTATGAGAGTCTCGAACTCGATCGCCGAGCTCCGGCAACAGATTCACGACGACCTCCGGATCCAACATCCCGAATGGATCAAGCCAAACGGCGAATGCCCCGAATGTGACGTCTACGAGGCACGCCTAATGGAAGAGCTCGATACTTTGATGGGGACGGGATCCGACGAGTCCATCCCCGCGATTCATCCGCGCCGTTGAACACGGAGCAAACTGAATCGACGCCGCCCCCCGGCGGGGTAAAGCGTGAGGGCTGATTGTGAAATACTGCTGCTTAGTTGGAGCGGCCGCAGATTTTAATGATTGTTAACGATTTGCGGGGCAGGTTTGTTTAAACAGCACCCGCAGGTGCCGCTCCTACTCCGAATTTCGTATCAGCGACCCAGTCAGTGTTCATCGTGAAGTTAAAACCATCACTCAGTTGGCTCCTTCTGTTCGTGCCGATCGCGATTGTAATGCGGTTCTGGCCGGTTGCGGAGAATCCCACAGCGCTTTTCATTTGCTCAGCCATAGGCATTATTCCGCTGGCGGGATGGATGGGCCGCGCGACGGAGGCGTTGGCCGCGCGAATGGGCGAAGGAGCCGGCGGATTATTGAATGCCACGTTTGGGAACGCGGCGGAACTCATTATTGCCGTCGTTGCGCTGTCGAAAGGTCTCAGCAGCGTGGTCAAAGCGTCGATCACGGGCTCGATTATCGGCAACATTCTGCTGGTGTTCGGGCTGTCGATCTTGTGCGGAGGTACTAAGTACAAAGAGCAGCGTTTTAACCGGACTGGCGCCCGCACGTCGGCAATCTCCCTGTCCCTCGCTGCGATCGCGTTGATCATTCCGACGGTTTTCCATATGGCCGCAGAGCGCAGCCCAACTGGCTGGAGTCCGATAATGGAGCAGCGGCTTTCGCTGGCGATCGCCCTGGTGCTTTTTCTCACCTACTTCTGCGTGCTCAGTTTCTCGCTCAAGACGCACCGACATTTCTTTCAAGGCATCGAAGGCGAACTTGAGGAAAAAAGCGAGTATTGGTCGCGCGGCAGGGCGATCATAATCCTGCTGGTCGTCACTGGATTCGTGGCGTTGCTCGCGGAATTTTTGGTCGGCACAATCGAGAGCGTACGCGCGACGTTCGGCCTCACCGAGACTTTCGTCGGCATCATCGTCGTCGCGATTATCGGCAACGCCGCCGAGCACTCGAGCGCCATTCTCATGGCGCTCAAAAACAAAATGGATCTGACCGTTGGGATCGCGATTGGATCGAGCTTGCAGATTGCACTCTTTGTCGCTCCGCTGCTGCTGTTCGTGTCCTATTTGTGTGGTAAGCCGATGGATCTCGAGTTTTCGCGACCGGAAGTCTTCGCCGTGGTCGCTTCGGTTTACATCCTGTTTCAAATCAGCGGCGACGGCGAAACCAACTGGATCGAAGGCGTCCAGCTTCTCTCCGTCTACGTTATCCTCGGCATTTTGTTTTTTTATCTGCCGGAAGCTGTCGCGCACTAGTCTTACAGCCGTTCACACCATGCCGTGATTCGTGTTTACGACGAAGCGGGCAATGTTTAGAAGACGACGTGCAGGAAGCGGTCGAGCAATTCGCCCAAGGGGATCATAGTCAGGACAAGCGGCGCCACCGGCGCAAGCGAGATTACGGCCAGTTGCAGCAGCGTATCCTTGCCGAACGGCACGGGCTTCATGCCTTTCACGATTTCAAAGCTATTGCCCAAATCAGCCAGCGATTGGAGGTCCGCGCTGCCCACAAGCGGTTCGTCGGACGACGCTCCACCGCGCAGCCATTTCTGGTCAAACTCGCGCACGTAACGCTGGGCGAGCCCGCCGTATTCCGCCAAGCCGATGCGCTTGGTGCGAGCCAGCCGCGGGGTGAACACCAGCAGCGGCGCGAGCACGAAGAAAAGCATCATTGTCACCATCGCTAGGAGTTCCAGCTCAGCTTCGCGCCGGCGTAGAAGATCTTGTTTGCCATCACGCCGGCGAGCAGCACGCCCTGGCCCGCCAACAAGGGAGCGAACGCATAGGTGACGGTGGAAAGAAAGCCCAAGCCGCCGGCGCGGTCGGGGTGAATAGGCACCAGACGGAGGTCGATCCGCGATACCTGCCAAAGAAATCGCGTCCAGATCAGCAGCCGGAAATACCAACGTAGTAAAATGAACTGGACGAGGGGCAGGCTTACGCAGCCAAGCCACCAACCAGCGAGAGTCGGTTGCAGTTTCCCGGTCACCGTCATCCCATACCAGGTAGGCACATCCATGGCCGCGTGGCGCCGCCAGATGAACAGAACGCCGAGTCCATAGACGATCGCGATCAGGAGCACCTCCGCCAGCACGGAATTGCGGAGGCGCATCGCCGCGGCGATGGCCGCGTCAAACCTCCAACGCCCCCCGTCGGGCAGCAAGCCGCGCTTCACAAACGTCCCCACCACGAGGCGCATCCGCTGGTGGACCACCAGTTCCGCCACGATGAGCAGTGGAAGCGCGAGCAGGAACCGGGCATGCACGTCCACGTCGAAAAGGAACGGCACCTTCACGCTATCGCCCCACGCGTGTCCTTCGACGACCGACAGAGCCAGCAAAGGCAACCACGTAATGAGCGCAAGGGCGATCACACGACGCGACACCAAGTCCGCTACATCGCCGCTAAGATGCGCGCGCCGCAGGAGCTGAAAGAGCGGTCCGCCGAGGATCAGTGAGAAATCAGGTAGTTCTGGCGACAGCGGTTCTGCGGGTTCGGTTTTCATGAGCTTGGATGCTGGTCGCTTTTAGTTCTCGGCGTGGGCACGCTGGTTGAAGGCCGACTGGTTGCCAACTTCAAGAGCACTCTTGTTCGCCCGCAAGAATCAATCGTCGAGATACAGCTCCGACTCCAACCGGCTTTGCTGAGATTGTCAGCGATGCTTTCCCAGGATTTCACGCGCTGCAGTATGCGCGTTTACGATTCAGCGGGCAACGTGATTGAAGCGCACAGGACGCGGGCGATTCTAAACCACCGTGACGCGTGAGACAAAAAGCCGCCACGCGTTGCGAGCGGCGATTACAGATTCGAGTTCCAGAAAAGCCGTCAGCCTTTCATTCGCTCGCACAATGAAGCGTAAACCGTTGGGGGCGATGCGCGTCCGCAATTTTAGGCTTCGGGGACCGCGGGAGCGGTCAAATCCGATTCTATTATAAAGGGTCAAAGCGCCCAAATGTGCGTAGGGGTTCAAATCCTGCGTAAATCTCAACAAAGGGCTAAACAACACGAAAGGGGGAAATAGAATGAAAAAACTTCTTTTCATTGCATTGGCGGCGATGGGATTACTTCTTGTGCCCGTCCAGCGTTCAGACGCTCAGATTTCGGTTGGCGTCGGAGGAGTCGGAGTCGGATTCGGTTATCCGGGTTACCGATATGGCTACTATCCATATGGGTATTATCGACCGTATCCGTACTACAGCTACTATTCTGGACCGACATACTACTGGTCGAACGGACACCGCTATTACCGCCACCACCGTCATCATCACTACTATCGGTACTAAGTTGACGTAGGGTACTAAACCCAATGAGCTGGCTCGGAGATCTTCCGGGCCAGCTCTTTTTTTTGGTGGATCGATTTTTAGATAACCTTCGGTGTTGCAGAGAATCCTCAAAGCCGCTTAGGCTCGGCCGATTATAAAAGCCCGCTTAATGCGACATTTGGTGATCGCTGCTTCTATCGCGATCTGTTCACTTCTATCGAATGCCTGCTCTAAAAGCATCATTCCCGCCACGTCGGCAACTGTGTTTTCGATCAGAGGCAAAGTTCTCTTCGGAAATGCGCAACAAAATGATTTTCAGCCGGTCACCCTAAAAAGCAGAATCCATGATGGCTACACAGTCCGGTCATCAGGCGGCGCGTCACTCGATCTTGCATTAATTCCCGGTGCTCTCACACAACTCTCTGGCGATTCTGAAATCGACATTGAAGAATTAAAGATAACGAAGGACGGCAACGAGACTGCTGGCGGAATGCGGGACCGTACCGGGCGCATACGATTAAATCGGGGAAAAATCATCGTCCTGTTCATTCCAAGCGATGGCCTCGCATCGCAGTTTGTCATCACGGCGAGCGAGCTGACGATTAAGCCCGA
>Ga0209375_1001672_pt1 | contig 16591 bp, 17 predicted proteins | sample GraSoiAngelo_131_FD_185888 | JGI IMG/M metagenome (GOLD analysis project Ga0209375, IMG submission 185888) | Grasslands soil microbial communities from the Angelo Coastal Reserve, California, USA - 14_0929_02_30cm (SPAdes) (version 2) | ecosystem: Environmental > Terrestrial > Soil > Grasslands ... | reverse complement strand
AACAGTGCCATCGGCCCGGGGAATCCCTACGGCTCAGCCGCATTCGCGACGGAGCGGGAGAACATGCAGGAGCGGCTGCGGCAGGACGCCAAGCATTTCACCGGCAGCATTAACGTCGCCTACCAGCCCTGGCAGGCCTTGTCGCTGGAGGGCACTCTCGGCGTGGACGTGGTCAATCAGGTGAGTTCGGACTTCGCCCCGTTCGGGTACAACGTCGACAACATCATCGGGTTCGACCCCGAGGGGTACAAGTACCTGGACGATCGCACGCGCCGGGAGATCACGGCCGAATTCAAAGCGACCTGGAATCGCCGTCTTGGCGACGACTTCGCCTCGACGTTCGTCGGCGGGGGCCAGGGCTTCATCGCGAAACTCGAAGACGCCGCCGGGTCGGGCGAGTTGTTCCCCGGCCCCGGGCTCGAGGTGATCGGTGCGGGGTCGCTGCAGACGTCCTATGAGCGCTTCCTCGAAACCGTCAACGTCGGCGTCTTCGGTCAGGAACAGCTCGGGTACCGGGACTACGCATTCCTGACGCTGGGCGGGCGCTACGACAAGAACAGCGCGTTCGGGCGGACGTCCCAAGGCGTGTTCTATCCCAAGGCCGGCATCTCCTTCGTTCCCACCTCGATGCCCAACTGGGGAAGCTCGGGAATCACCTCCCGGTTTTCCACCTTGCGCCTCCGGGTGGCCGTGGGCCAGTCCGGTCTGCAGCCGGGCGCATTCGACAAGCTCACGACGTACTCCCCACTGGCCTCGGTTCTCGGGCCCGGGCTGGCCCCGAATAACCTGGGGAACCCGGATCTGAAACCGGAGATCACGACGGAGTGGGAGGCGGGGACCGAGGTCGGCGTGCTGCATGATCGGGCGGCGCTCGATTTCACCTACTGGAAGCGCGTGACCCGCGATGCGTTGTATCCGCGGCAGTTCGCCCCTTCCGGCGGGTTCCGAAACGTGCAACTGTCCAACGTCGGGCGCATCGATTCCCACGGGCTGGAGATCAACGTCACCGGCTTGCCGGTGAACCGGCCCAGTTTCTCCGTCAAGCTCTACGCTAACGCCGCCTATCTGCACGAGATCGTGACGAGCCTCGGCGGCGCTCCGCCCCTCAAGGTCGGCGGGAGCTACCCGCGGTATCGCAACTTCGTGAAGGAAGGCTACGCCCCCAATTCGCTGTTCGGCGCCAAGCTGGTGCAACCGTGCAGCCAGCGCCCCGCGGGGGCGACCTATGCCTGCCTGCAGCCCGGGCAAAACCCCTACGACCTCAACGGCGACGGCAACTTCGATACCGACGCCGACATGCTGGCGTGGCTCGCAGTCCCGAGGACGCTCAGCTCCATGCTCCCCATCCGCGTGGACGAGGACGGCGACGGGGACTTCCTCGATCATTATCTCGGGAAGTCAACGCCGGATTGGGCGGGCTCGTTCGGGATGAGCGCGACGCTGTTCCGGAATTTCGAGCTGTCCAACGTGTTCGAGTACAAGACCGGCAACTACACCATCACGAACCTCACCTTCGCGTTCCGCAACTCGAACGCCGTGATCGGGCGCAACTCCCGGCGCGCGGCGACGGTCGAGGCGACGATCACCAACCCGGCGAGCACCGCGCAACAGCGCGTGGATGCGGCCAAGGAATGGCTCAAGCTGCGCGCCCTCACGCCGTACGACGGGCTGAACCAGAACGAGAACGGCAAGTTCCTGCGGTGGCGCGAGCTGTCGCTCACCTATCACGTCCCGGGAGCCGTCGCGAGCCGCCGGCTCGGGCTGCGCCATATCTCGTTCACCGTGTCCGTGCGCAATCTGGCGCTGTGGACCCCCTACACCGGCATCGACCCCGAGCTCAACGAGTACGGGCGCGGGGGCGCCGGGTCGGACCTGGGTGGGATCGACAACAACTTCGGGGAAGGCATCGATGCGTTCGGGCTGGCCCTGCCGCGCCGGATCACGTTCTCGACGCGCTTCGGCTTCTGACCCGGACCCCAACGAGGAGAGCCATGCCATGAACACCGGAAGCGCCGCATCGCTCGCCCGCGGGTTCCTGGGAGCCACGGGCCGCCGGCTCGCCGTGCTGCTGCTGGTAGGGATGCCCGCATGCAGCGGCTTGCTCGACGTGAAGAACCCCAACAACGTCAACGAGAGCGACCTCAACAACCCCGCGTCCGCCGCCTCGCAGGCGAACGGGGCGCTCTCCTCCCTGGCCCGGGCGTGGGGCATCGTGCAGACGCCCTACGCGGTCGCCACCGACGAGCTGACGTGGATCGGCTCGCGGGACGCCTGGCAAACCCTGGACCAGGGCACCATTTCCGAGCCGACCAATGAATTTGTGGACGCGGCGTTTCCGTTCGTCGGCGAAGCCCGCTGGTACGCGGACGCCACGATCAAACGCCTGGCCGGGTTCGCCGCGAGGGGCGTGCTGCCGGATACCACCGATTTGACGCGCGTGTATCTGTACGGCGCGCTGGCCTACATCATGGTGGGGGACATGTTCAACAACTTCCCCATCGGATCCGACAAGACCAATATCGCTCCGCCCCTCGGCCCGGCCAACATGGGCCAGGTGTTCGACACCGCGATCGCTTACGCCACGCGAGGGATTGCCCTGGCGCAAGCGACGGGGGATCAGGACAACGAGCTGGCCCTGACGGCAGCGCGGGCCGTCGCCAAGTACCAGAAGGCGCTCTGGGCGCTCTTCCCGCACCCGGCGATCGCGGGGCCGCCGCCCGCGGCGCCGCTGATCAATGACGCCGGCCCCACCGGCGCCACCGCCGACGCCAATGCCGCCCTGGCGCTCGCGGCCACCCTGGGCGTCCCGGACTGGAAGTACCGCTTCGCCTACAGCGTCAATACGGTCACGACGGACATCGGCTTCGAAGTGAACCAGCGCCTCGAGATGCGCATCGGAGCGGTGTACGTCTACCCCGACTGTACCGTGTCGGGCTGCACCACGGGCGGCAAGACGGTGGTGGTGGACAGCATCAGATTGAAAGACCCCATCACCAACGCCCCGGACCCCGACTTCACGGCGGTGCTCGCCGAGTTTCTGGGCAACACCAACCACGGACCCCTGACCATGCTGTCGGCGCGCGAGATGCACTTGATCGTGGCCGAAGCGGCGCTGGCCGCGGGCAACAACCCCGGGTTCACGACCGCCATCAACAACCTGCGGGCGCTGAATTCGCTGACGCCCTACAGCGGCACCCCGGTACCGTTGGCGATGCTGCAGTACGAGCGCCAGGCGAACCTGTTCTTGCAGGGGCGGCGGCTGCTTGACCTCCACCGCTTCGGGGTGCGGGCGGATTTGTGGGCGGCTGGGTCCGAGGCCGCTCTGAGGCCGGGCGTGTTGTTCCCGATCACGATCACGGAGCTGCTGGCCAACCCGTACTGCGTGGCGAATCCGACGAGCTGCGAGTAAGGGCAGTCGCTGTTCAGCCCGGGCGGTCGCGGCACCAGCGCGACCGCCCGGGGTGTTTTAGTGCAGCCCCCCGCCCGCGAACTGCTTGACCAGGTCGCCGATCACCTGTTTCGCGTCGCCGAACAGCATCCAGGTGTTGTCCTTCACGTAGAGCTCGTTGTCGATGCCGGCGAACCCGGGGTTCTTGCTGCGCTTGATGGCCAACACGGTCTTCGCCTTGTCGGCGTCGATGATCGGCATGCCGTAGATCGGGGAGCCCGCGGCGTAGCGGGCCGCCGGGTTCACGACATCGTTCGCGCCGATCACCAGCGCGACGTCGCATTGCGACATCTCCGGATTGATCTCATACATCTAGACCAGCGCGGTGTAGGGAATGTTGGCTTCGGCGAGCAGCACGTTCATATGCCCCGGCATGCGGCCGGCGACGGGATGGATGGCGAACTGGACCGTGACGCCGCGCTTGGTGAGCTGATCGTAAAGCTCACGGACTTTGTGTTGGGCCTGGGCCACCGCCATGCCGTAGCCCGGGATGATGACGACCAGCCGCGCTTGCTCGAGCAGCTGCGCCGCCCCCTCGATCGACTCCTGCTTCCACTCCTTCTGCTCGCCGATCACCTTGACCTTCTGCACGGTGCCGAACGCGCCGAACAGCACGTTCGCGAACGAGCGGTTCATGGCGCGACACATGATGATCGAGAGAATCAGACCGCTCGAGCCGTCGAGGGCCCCGGCCGTCACCAGCAGCTTGTTGTCCAACACGAAGCCCATCGCCACCGCCGAGAGCCCCGCGTACGCGTTGAGAATCGAGATCACGGTCGGCATGTCGGCGCCGCCGATGGGAATGATCAGCAGCACGCCGAACAGCGTCGCCAGCCCCATGATCACCGGGAACACCGTGCGGGCCGCCGGCGCCGTGGGGTGCAGCACCAACAGCACCCCCAGGACCAGAGCGGCCCCCAGCACGCCGAGGTTGACGAAGTTCTGTCCCGGGTAGGTCACGGGCCGCTGCGGGATCCAGCGCACCTCCTGCAGCTTGCCGGCGGCCATGAGGCTGCCGGTGAAGGTCAGGAAGCCGAGGATCACCTCGACCACGAGCGCGCTGGTGCGGAACGTCGTGAACTGCGCCCCCCCCGGGCCCTCGCGCAGCCACAGGGAGAACTCCGCCGCACCCACGAGCCCCGCCGCCAGGCCGCCGAACGCGTGCGACAGCGCCGTCCGTTGCGGCACCGCCGTGAGCGGCACGCGCGATAGCGGCACGCCCACCACGAACCCGGCGGCGATGGCGGCGAGGATCCAGCCGTGGTGCACGATCTGCGGCTGCACCCAGGTGGCAAGCACCGCGACGGCCATCCCCAGCACGCCCGCGTACACGCCGCGGCGGGCGGTTTTCGGGTCGTTCATCCAGTAGAGTGCGAAGATGAACAACGCCGTCGCGGCGATGGCCGCGACCTGCGCGATCGCTTGCGTCATTGCTTCTTGAACATCCGGAGCATGCGATAGGTGATCAGGAACCCGCTCACGATGTTCGTCATCGACGCGAACAGCGCGACCGCGCCGAGGATGCGGATCGACGTCGGGTGGTCGGCGCCCGCAACCGCGAGCGAGCCGACGACCGCGATCGCCGAGATGGCGTTGGTCAGCGACATCAGGGGCGTGTACAGCAGCCGTGACACCCGGCGGATGACGCCCAGCCCGATGAACGTCGCGAGCACGAACACGAACACCATCGACCAGTAGTCGGTCATGACCGCAGCACCTTTCCGTCGTGGGTGACGCACGTCGCCCGGGTGATTTCGTCCGTCAAGTCGACCTGCAGCACGCCGTCCTTGGCGATGTGGCCGAGGAAGCTCGCCACGTTGCGGGCGTACATCTGGCTCGCGTGTTGCGGCAGCGTGGCAGGGAGGTTCACCGGCCCGAGGATCGCCACGCCGTCGTGCATCACCTGGGTCCCGGCCTGGGTAAGCTCGCAGTTCCCGCCCGACTCGGCTGCGAGATCGACGATCACCGAGCCCGGGCGCATTCCTTCCACGGCGGCCCGCGTCACGAGGATCGGCGCGCGCTTGCCCGGGATCGCGGCCGTCGAGATCACGACGTCCGCGTCCTTCACGCTGCGGGCGAGGAACTCGAGCTCGCGCTGATGCTGGTCCGCCGACAGTTCCTTGGCGTAGCCGCCCCCGCCCTCCCCCTCCAGCCGCTCCTCCATCGCGAGGAATTTGGCGCCCAGGCTCTCGACCTGCTCCTTCACCGCCGCCCGGACGTCGAACGCCGACACCACGGCGCCCAGCCGGCGCGCGGTCGCGATCGCCTGCAGCCCGGCGACGCCCGCCCCCAGCACCAGGACCCGCGCCGGCGGCAGCGTCCCGGCCGCCGTGACGAGCATCGGAAAGAACTTGGGCGTCGTCCCCGCAGCCAACAGCACGGCCTTGTACCCGGCGACGGTCGCCTGCGAGGAGAGGACGTCCATCGGCTGGGCGCGCGTGATGCGGGGGAGCAACTCGAGGCTGAACGCCGTGACGCGCCGCTGGGCCAGGAGCCGCAGCAGATCCGTCTCCGTCGCCGCTTGCAGGACCCCGATCAGGCCGACCCCTTCCCGCAGCTTCCCGACTTCGGCCGGGACGGGTTTCTGGACTTTGCAGACGATCGCCCCGCTCCACGCATCGCCGAGGCTCGCGCCCGCCGTCGTGTAGCCGGCGTCGGGGAATCCCGCTTCGCTCCCCGCGCCGACTTCCACGACCACCTCGTGTCCGGCCTTGACGAGCCGGGCGACCATGTCGGGCGTCAGCGCGACGCGCCGCTCCCCGGGGGCGGTTTCCTTCGGGATGCCGATTTTCATCGGGCCGAAACTAACGCTTCCACGGCATCCGCGTAGCGCTGCTGCATGCGCTCGAGTCCGAAGCGCTCGACGGCCCGGCGCCGCGCGGCCGCACCCAGCGCCTCACGCCGCGCCGGATCCACCAGCAGCTCGCCGAGCGGCACGGCGAATCCCCACGGGGGATCGCGCGGCACGACCACGCCGGCTTCGCCCAGCACCTCCGGCGTGCCGCCGCCTTCCACCGCGAGCACCGGCCGCCCGCACGCCAGTGCTTCGGCGATCGAGAGCGGGAACCCCTCGTCGGGACGGGCGTGCACGACCACGGTCGCCGCGTTATACGCGCCGATCAGCTCGCCGGGGGCGAGATAACCGGGGAGCCGCAGGTCGAGCCCGAGCCGCTCCGCGCGCGCCGCGAGGGCGTCGCGCTCGGCGCCCGCCCCGCAAATCACCACCGGCGGCGCGCCGGGATTGAGCAGCGCCACCGCGTCCAGCAGCCAGTCGAGCCGCTTCTCAGGATGCAGGGCCGCGACCGCGACCAGCAGGGGCCCCTCCACGACGCCGATCCGCCGCCGGAACGCCACGCCGGCGCCGGGATCGGGTCGGAACAGCGAAACGTCGACGCCGTTGTGAATCACCGTGTGCGGACGGCGCCCCAGGTACGGCTGTCGCTCCAGGAACGACCGCTCCAGCCCTTCAGTGAGGAACACCGTGAGCGCCACGCGGCGAAACAGCCATCGGGTGAGGGGATCGCCCGGCATGGAAGGGGTGCTGATGCAGTAGACAATGCGCAGCGGGGAGAACACGGCAGCCAACGCCGCGAGCCGCACGTCCCGGGCCTTGTCCACCAGCGCGACGGCGGCGTGAAGCCCACGCAGCGCGCGCCGCAGCCGCCACGCCTCGGCCAGCCCCGTGTCGCCGATCGCCAACCGCGTCACCGGAATGCCGCGGGCGCGGAACCCGTCCTCGAGCGCGGGGTGAGCCACGAACGCATGAACGGCGTGACCGCGACCGGCCAGCCCCCGCGCGACACCGGTGAACACCGTCGCCGACCCGCGCCAGCTGCGCGCGGTCGTCACCAGGGCGACAGCACCAATACCCAAGCGGCGCCGGGCTCAGCTGGGGGACAGCCGGTCGCGCTCGCGCCGTTGCGCCAGCATGCGCTCGGCGAAGTCCAGCCGCTCCGCCAGGTCACCGACCTCGTGCCGCAAGGCCTCGAGCTGCTCGGCGAGGTGGCGGACCTCTCCGGACGCCCCGCCTCCCATGGCGGATGGCTCGCTGACGCCCCAGTTCCGCAGCGGCCGGTCGTCGGCATCGCGGAACTCTCCCGCCAGAAGGATCACCAGATCGTACATCCACCACAGTCCCATCCCCCCGAGCGTGATCGCCATCAGGATGCCCGTCTGCCATCGGCCCACGTAGAAGCGGTGCAGCCCCAGCGGGCCGCCCAGGATCTGGAGAATCAGCGCGACGGCGCGAGAGCGCTCCGAGACCTCCGGGCCGGCCGGGGGCGGCGCGTCGTCATAGTCGTATGGGGTGAGCGAGGAGCCGGTCATGGGCCTCCCAATCTACGCCCCCAGCCGCCCTCTGGCGCTGCGGCGACGCAACCCCATCTTGGGGGCCGGGAGGGGCGGTGCCGTCCGCTTCGTTTCCTTAATCTTTCAAGGAGAGCGCCATGAACTGGGGTGAATTCATCACGTTCCGCAAAATGATCACGCCGATCTTCATTCAGGTGATCTTCTGGGTCGGGGTCGCGGTGTGCGTGGTTATGGGCCTCGGCTCGCTGCTCGGCGGCCGTGGGCTGTACGGACTCGGGCTTATCATCCTGGGGCCGCTCGCCGTGCGCGTCGAGTGTGAGCTCCTCATTCTGCTCTTCCGGATCCACGACGCGGTGCAGGACATCCGCGCCGCCAAGCGCGGCTAGTCAGCGCGCGCCGATCACCGCTTCCGCCTCGATCTCCACCAGCATCGCCGGGTCGACGAGACCCGAGACCAGGACCATGGTCGAGGCGGGGCGGATCGCTCCAAAGAACTCGCCGTGCGCCCGCCCGATCCGCTCCCAGTCCTGGATGTTCAAAACGTAGACCCGCGTGCGCACGACGTCCTGCAGCGTCGCGCCGGCGCGCACCAACGCGCGCTCGATGTTGCGGAGCGCCTGCACGGTCTGCGCGTAGGGATCGCCCGCGCCCACAATCTGTCCAGATGCGTCGGTCGCCGTCGTGCCCGCCACGTGCACGACGTCCCCCACGCGCACGGCGCGCGAATAGCCCACCACGGGCTCCCACGGCGCGCCGCTGGCGATGTTGATCCGCTTCATGCGCCGCTTCTGAGCAGGTGACGCAACGCGGGCTCGAGCGCCGCGAAGGTGAACCCGAAGCCGGCCTGGAGCGCGCGCGCCGGCAACACCCGCTGGCCCGTGAGCAGCACCTCATCCGCCGCCTCGCCATAGAGCACGCGCAGCGCCACCGGCGGCACCGGCAGCACGGCCGGCCGATGGAGCACGCGGCCCAGCACGCGGGCGAACTCCGCGTTGCGCACGGGCTCAGGGCTGGTGACGTTGACGGGCCCTCCGAGACCGTCGCGCTCCACGGCGAACGCGACCAGCCGCAGCAGGTCGTCCACCGCGATCCAGCTCCACCACTGGCGGCCCCGGCCGATCGGGCCTCCCAGCCCCCACCGGAAGAACGGCAGCAGCCGCTCGAGCGAGCCCCCCGAGGAGGTGAGGACGAGGCCGATGCGCGCCCGGACGACCCGCACGCCGGCCTCGCGCGCCGGCTCCGACGCCGCCTCCCAGTCCCGGCACAACTCCGCCAGGAACCCCGTCCCGTGCGGGGTGTCTTCCGTGACGGGTTCGTCACCGCGATCGCCGTAGTACCCGATCGCCGACGCGGCGACGAGCGTTGCCGGGCGCCGCGCCAGCCCGGCGATGGTCTCGGCGAGGAAGCGGGTGGTATCGACGCGACTCGACCGGATCGCCGCCCGCTTCGCGGCCGTCCACCGGCCGAGGATGTTCTCGCCGGAGAGGTGCACAACGGCGTCGGCGCGTTCCAGGGCCGCGCGATCGATCTCGCGGGCCGCCGGGTCCCAGCGCGCCTCTCCAGCCGCCGGCGGACGCCGCACCAGCCGGACGACCTCATGGCCACGCGCGGCGAGAAACGGGGCGAGCGCCGAGCCGACCAGGCCCGACGCTCCGCTCAACACGATGCGCACGCGGGGAAAGCTACTGAATTGCCGGAGTCTCGCCGAACTTCTTGGCCAGCGCGGTGAGATACTGCTTGATCGTGGCATCCATCCCCATCAGCTGCGCCACCACCCGGAACGGCGCCACGGCGATCCAGCCATTCTCGGTCACGGTGAGACGCGTGCCGCCAGGCGCGGGCTGAATCTCGTAGGTCCAAGTGCCCCCGAACGGCGCTCGTGGCTCCGGTACGATCCGCGTCACGAGTTTCGCCAGCCGCCGTTCCTCAGCGACTTCCACTTTCACGCGCGCCCCTTCGGGGAACCACGCCGCGATCCCCTCGAGGTTCCGGATCGTCGCCCATACGGCCTCTGGCGGCTCGCGCAGCACGATGGCGCGCGACACCGTGTGTTCCCGCGGCAGGAACGCACCGATCACGGTGACTAATACGATCAAAGCCACACAGACGCCCACAGCGATCAAGACCCACTTCATGGCTTCTCCTTCCACCTGGGAAGCTCGTCCCTCTTGACGAAAGCTGCCAATAGTAGTAGTGTATCGTAACAACGATACAGTAAGGATTGCGGTGTTCGACCAGATAGATCCCAGAAGTCCCACGCCGCTTTATGCGCAGATCGCCGGCCGCATCCGGGTCGCGGTCGCAGCCGGCGAGTTGCGGCCAGGGGAGTCCCTGCCCTCGGTGCGACAGCTCGCGGCGCGGCTGCGGGTCAACCCGGCCACGGTGGTGCAGGCCTATCGCGATCTCGAAGGGGAGGGTTTCGTGGACATGCGTCAGGGCGCCGGCACCTTCGTCCGGGAAGTGCTCGCCGAGCGGCGCGCCGGCGAGCGCTCGAAGCACGCCGCCGCGCTCGTGCAGCGCATGGTCGCGGAGGCGGGGCGCCTCGGGCTCTCGACCAAGGATCTGGTGCAGGCGATCGAGCAGCAGCTGGAGGTGAAGGTCGCATGAGCAGCGCCATCGAGATCCGCGACGTGCACTATCGCGCGGGCAAGGCGTTCGAGATCCGCGACCTCGCGCTCAACGTCCCGACGGGCTCGATGTATGGCTTCCTCGGTCCCAACGGCTCGGGGAAGACGACCACCATCCGGCTCCTCCTCGGCCTGCTGCGGCCGCGGCAGGGAATCATCACCGTGCTCGGCGGGTCGATTCCGCGGGAGGCGCCCCGCGTGCTTGCGCGCACCGGTTACGTCCCCGAGCTGCCGCACCTCTATCCGTCGCTCACGGTAGCGGAGGCGCTCCACTTCCACGCCGCATTCTATCCGACGTGGGACTGGAAGTGGGCGGACGAGTTGGTGCTCCAGTTCCAGCTCGATCGCGGGGGGCTGCTCTCGCGCCTCTCCAAAGGGGAGATGGGCAAGCTCGAGATGCTGCTCGCGCTCGCCCAGCGGCCGGAGCTCCTGGTCCTCGACGAGCCCACCGACGGGCTCGATCCGGTCGTGCGCCGCGACGTGCTCACGGCTGTCCTCGACTATGTCTCCCAGCAGAACGCCACCGTGTTTATCTCCAGCCACCTGGTCCACGAGCTGGAACGGATCTGCGACTGGGTGGGCGTCATGGATCGCGGCCGCCTCGTCGCCGAGCTGCCGATGCACAGCTTCAAGAACGGCATCAAGCGCCTCCGCGTCCTGAACGCGCCGGCGCTCGCCGGCGACACCCCATTCGTCGTGCTGTCGCGCGACGCCGCCAACGGCTCGGCCGAAACATGGGTGGTGCGCGGCTGGCAGCCGCCCATGAGTCAGTGGTTCACGGGGGTCGGGGCGACGCTCAAGGAAGTGATCGATCTCGACCTCGAGGAGGGGTTCGTCGAGCTCCTCCGCACCTTCCGCGTCCCTCAGGCTTAAGGAGCGCGCGATGTTCCGGGCGATTCTCTACACGCAATGGAAGTGGAGCCGGTTCCCGCTGCTGCTCGGCGTGCTCGCCGGCTTCGCCCTGCCGCTCCTGTCGGTGCAGCGGGTCTCCAGTGTCACCGGCTATTGGCAAACGCGCACGATGCTGGCGTCGGTGCAGGCCTGGGGCATCCTGTACCCGATCCTGGGGGCGAGCCTCGCCCTACTGGTCGGCGCGCTCGCCTGGGCCGCCGACCACCGCGGCCGTCACGTGTACGCGCTGTCGCTACCTGTGCCCCGCTGGCACTACGCTCTGCTGCGCTTCGGTGCCGGCGTCGTTCTTCTCGCCGCGCCGGTGATGGCGGTCTGGATCGGTGGGATCCTCGCCACCGCCACCGTGACCATCCCGACGGGGCTGCACGCGTATCCCACGATGTTGGCCGCCCGGTTCGCGCTCGCCGTGTTCGTGACCTATGCGCTGTTCTTCGCGATTTCGGCGGGCACGGTCCGGATGGCCGGGTATGTGCTCGGCGCTCTGGCTACGGTGTTGGTCGTCGAAGTCATCACCAATGCCGCCGGTGCGCACGTGAGCCTGTTGGAGAACCTGCTCCTGGCGTTGGTCGTCTGGCCGGGGCCGTTGGACGTCCTCACCGGTCGCTGGATGCTGATCGATGTCTGACGTTCGTCGTCTGGCCCTGGTCGCGCTCGCGGCCGGCCTGGCCGCGGCGCCTGCCGTGCGGGCGCAAACGGTCTCCGAGCTCCGCGAGCGTGTACGGCGGTTGGAGCAGGCATACTTCGCGGCGCAAGCCGTCGCCGCCCCTGCCGACAGCGCCGCGCGGCAGTCGAACTTCGTCCCGAGAGACTCGGCGACGGCCGGTGGCCTGCACGTCTTCGCCCCTCGGATCGCCGTCGCGAACGCACGGGAGGGAGCCGAACGCGCGTGGTCGATGCTCCAGTCCATTTTCGGAACGGAGGCGGGCATCCTCGCCAACACCGACTTCGCGCTCCAACTGGAGCGGCCCAGCCAGGTCGTGGCGGCGCCGCAGGAGGCCCGGCGCTTCATCGCCGAGAACTCCGCCACCGACATCGCCAACCGGCTCGTCTGGGAAGCCTCGCAGATCCTGAGCGCGCGCCTCGACCGGCGCCTGTACATCTGGATGGGCGGGGCGATCGTGCCGGACCCGCACCCGGGCTGGCTGCTGCGAGCCACCTACATCGATCTCCTCTCCGCCCCTTCGCCGGCCGCCCGGCGCTGCTACTTGGGAGCGTTGGATGGCTGCCGGGACGCCTTCGACCTGCCGCCGACCGCGGAGTCGTTTCGCCGTTGGTACGGGCCGGCCGAGCGCCGCCTCATCGTGCAGGAGATCATCGCCGGAGAGGACATCCAGCTCGTTCCGGAGCTGTACCGGGACTGCGTGACCCGCGGGGACGATAGTGCCTGCGTGCGGCTGCTCCAGCGCACGGCCGAGAGCGCGATTCCCGCGCCCCTCGGCCGCCCGATGCGGATCGGGCTCGTGCAGTTCGCGCTGGAGGTCGGCGGGCCCGGAGCGTTTCATCGTCTCACCGCCGCCGCCGGCCAGCCCGTGGATGCGCAGTTCGCGGCCGCGGCCGACATGCCCCTCGACTCGCTGCTGGCCGTCTGGCGCGGGCGCGTGCTGGCGGCGCGGCCCGAGCCCGTCACCCTGGAATCCAAGGGCGCCTGGGTGGCCCTGTCCTGGGGCGTGATCTTTGGCTTGCTCGCGCTGCGGAGCACGCGATGGCGCTGAAGCTGTGGAGATGGATCCTGGCCGCCATCGTAGGATGCGGGCTGATCTTCGTAGCGTATCAGCCGACGGGCGAGCTGCCCGAGAGCGCCGAGCCGTACTACGGCCCGCGCCTCGGAGCGACCCCGGAACGACGGCGCGCCGACGCGCTGGGGACGGCGTTGGCCCGCGCCCGTGCCGAGCTGGCGGTGGCGGAGCGACGGGACACGCTGCGGCTCACCGCGCGAGGACGTCTCAACTCCCCGACGCTTCAGATCGCGTTCGCTGCCTCTCCCGTTGCACGTCGCGCCCTGGAGCAGGCCTTTGCCACTGTGTGGGACGAGCTGGCGCCGTTCGACACCGTGGTGCGCGCGGTCGTCGTCGTCCGGAACGCCTACAACGTCCACACCTACCTCCTCCCCTACGGAACCGATGGGCGCACGTGCGTCGCGTCGCTGTCTCTGGGGTGGGAGCTGCGGCAGCTGGGTCGCGGGAAAGACGCGCCCCCGCGCGACATGATCGAGAGCTTCTTCCGGAACAGACTGGGCGCGTGCGCGTTTTACGCCGCGTTCGGCCAGCCCGGCCCGGCGATCGAGCACTGGTTGGAGGGCCGCTCGTTCGACCTCGCCGGCCAGGCGACCTGGGCGAGCCCGCCTCCGTCTCCGCCAGGGCCGGGGGCATCGACGGCGGCCCTGTTCAACCGGATCATTGCCGTTCAGGATGATCGGTTCGGCGCGTCCTTCGACGCCTTGGGGTGCGCCAGCGGTGAACCCGGGGCATGCCGTCGCGCGCTGTTCGCGGCCGTCCCGACCAGCCCGTCACGCTATCGGCCGCGGATGCGCGGCGTGGTCCTCGATCTGAGCTTCTTCTTCGAAGGGCGTGGCTTCTACGGCGGGCGCGGCTACCTCGCCGACCTGGTCCGGGAGGTCGGTCGCGAGCGCTTCACGCAGTTCTGGCGCTCGGCGCTGCCGCCCGACAGCGCCTTCGCCGCGGCGACCGGCATGCCGATCGAGCGGTGGACGGCCCGCTGGCAGCGGGAGCGCCTGCACGGGATGATGTTTCGCAATCGCGTTCCGCTCGCGTCGGTGCTGCTGAGTTTGCTCATCGCCGGAGCGGTCATCGCGGGGGGCGCGGCGGCGGTGTCGCGCCGTCGGGTGGGCTGACCGCCGCGGCCCAGCTTAGCGCCGATCTCGTAGGCATCGCCCAAGGCGGCCGCAACGCGGCGCCGGAGCGCAGTGTCGAAGGTTTCGGGACTGGACATTCCGCGGTCGGGCCGATATTAACGGTCGGGTCCGGCCGCCGCGAACCTGCGCCCCCTCAAGGAGCCCCGATGCGCCCCGTGCTCGCCGCCGTTGGCCTCGTGTGCGCGCTGGTCGTTCCCGTTGTCGCACAGAATCCGCCGGATACGACGCGCAACGCGCAGGACTCGGCGCTGCGGGTGTTTTTTGATTGTTCCAGCTTCCTGTCGGGATGCGATCTGGACTACTTCCGCACCGAGATCACCTTCGTGAACCACGTCCGCGCCCCGGAAGACGCCGACGTGCACGTGCTGATCACGTCGCAAACGACGGGCGGGGGAGGCACCGAGTACACCATCGCGCTGATCGGGCGCCGCCGCCATGTGGGCCAGGTCGACACGCTGCGCTACGTCGCCGGCAAGACCGATACGAACCAGGAGCGGCGTCGCGGCCTAGCCCACACCATCCGGCTCGGCCTGGTGCGGTACGCCGCCGCGACGCCCCTCGCCCCGCAAATCGAGGTGACCTACACCGCGCCACTCACGGCCGGCGCACGCCTCGCGGTGCACGACCCCTGGAACTACTGGGTCTTCTCGCTCAGCGGCAATGGGTTCTTCCGTGGGGAGAAATCATTCAACTCGCAGAGCATCTACGGTTCCGCCAGCGCCAACCGCGTCACGGCGGACCTCAAGGTGCTGCTCAGCGTATTCGAGAACTACAACCGCAACGCGTTCGACGTGCCGATCTACGATTCGACGGGCGCGCAGATCGGGACGCAAACGATCGTCAGCATCTCCCGCAGCTACGGCGGTGACGCGCTGATCGTCAGGAGCCTCGGCGGGCACTGGTCCGCGGGCGTCGAGATCTCCGCCGATCGCTCCACGTACAGCAATGAGGATCTCGCGTTCAAAGGCGGCCCGGCGATCGAGTTCGACGTCTTTCCGTACGACCAGTCCACGCGCAAGCTCCTGCGCTTCCTGTACCGCGTGACCGCCAACTACTTCAAGTACTCCGACACGACGATCTTCGAGCGCGTCAGGGAGACGCGTCCCCAGCAGGCCCTGGTGGTCGGCCTCAGCGCGACGCAGCCGTGGGGCACCGCGTTCGGGACGCTGACCGGCTCCACCTATTTGTACGACTTCCACAAGAACAACCTCGAGCTGTTCGGGGGCGTAAGCGTGCGGGTTGTGCGGGGCCTGTCCTTCTCCGTCTCGGGGGACGTCTCTCTGGTGCACGACCAGCTGTTCCTGCCGAAGCGCGGGGCGAGCGAGGCGGAGGTCCTGCTTCAGCGCCGCGCCCTGGCCACCAATTACCAGTACTTCGCTTCGGCGGGGCTTTCCTTCTCCTTTGGCTCGAAGATCAATAATGTCGTGAACCCGCGGTTCGGACGGAGTGGGGGGGGCAGCAGCACGATCTGCTTCAGCAACTGAGTGCGCCTCGAATCACAGCTCGGCGAGATCGCGCTCCAGCTCGGTCAGCTCCACCGCCTCGTCGGTGAGGGCCGCGGCCGCAAGGAACTGCTGGCCGGCGTCCATCGCGTACTGCACCAGCATCTCGATGGGAAACAGCGGCCGGGGAAAGTCGAACAGCTGCACCGTGGCGAGGGCCGCCGGCAGATACCGCTCGAAGGTGTCGAGCGCGATCTTCCGCAGCGGCGGGTGGGGACTCGCGATGTCCTTGAGAAAATGAATCCCGAACGCCACGTGGCGCCCTTCGTCGCGGCGGATCAGCCGGAACCCCTCCTGCAACCCCGGCAGCCAGCCGCGCGCCGCCAGCACTTCCCCCACGCCGCGGTAGCCGGTGCGGGCGAGCATCGATTCGACGACCCCCATGTAATGGGCGACCCCCTCGACGAGCAGCTCGCGCAGCTGTCCGGGCTCATCCTCCTTGCGCAGCCGGTCGGCGATGTCCTGCAGCCCGTCGACCAGCACCGATCGCGGCTCCGGGGGCAGCGGCATCCGCGGATTCGCATCCGGCAGCACCTCGGCGAAGTAGCGCCGGAAGAACTCGAAGTGCCGGGCCTCTTCGGCGAGCTGCGAGGTGAGGAACAACTGCAGGTCCGCCCCCAGACCGAGGCGCGCGGCGGCGGAGAGATACGGCGTCAGGGTGTAGGTGACCGACTCTTCACCGTCGTAAAAGAACGTACACAGCTGCAGGACCTGCCCCGCGTAGTCCTCGGCGGGGAACTCGCGGCGGATGCGCTCCCAATCGACACAGTCCCGCGACAGGTCCACGGTCTGCGGATCCCAGGGGAGCTTGCGCGCGGCGAAGTACAGCTTCCAGTATACAGAGTCGGGCACGCCATCAATATTGCGGCCCCGCTGACTCCCGCAAGTCGCCCCAGCCACGTGAGGAGCGCCACATGAGCGA
>Ga0209375_1001667_pt1 | contig 16603 bp, 15 predicted proteins | sample GraSoiAngelo_131_FD_185888 | JGI IMG/M metagenome (GOLD analysis project Ga0209375, IMG submission 185888) | Grasslands soil microbial communities from the Angelo Coastal Reserve, California, USA - 14_0929_02_30cm (SPAdes) (version 2) | ecosystem: Environmental > Terrestrial > Soil > Grasslands ... | reverse complement strand
GCGATACTACAAGGTGACCAACCTCAAGCTGACGCCGCCGCTGCCGGCCGAGTTGATGCCGGGCGTGCTCGTCTCGGGGTCTTCGGAAGCGGGCATGGATGCGGCGCGGCAACTGAAGGCCACGGCCGTCGAGTATCCCAAGCCGCCGGCCGAGTACGCGGACGCGCTTTCGGCGAACCCCGCAGCTAGGGGCATCCGCATCGGCGTCATCGCGCGCTCCGAAGACGCGGAAGCCTGGTCGGTCGCCCGCGCACGGTACCCCGAAGACCGCAAGGGCCAGCTCACCCACCAGCTGGCGATGAAGGTGTCGGATTCGTCATGGCACCAGCAGCTCTCCGAGCTCGGAAAGACCGAGGCGGGAGCGGAGAACCCGTACTGGCTGGTACCGTTCCAGAACTACAAGGCCGTCTGCCCCTTTCTTGTGGGAAGCTACGATCGAGTGGCGGAGGAAGTGGCGCGCTACGTCGACGTCGGGTACCGCACTTTCATTCTCGACGTGCCCGCGAGCGTGGAAGAGATGCGTCATACCGGCGTCGTGTTCGAGCGCGCCGTCGCGCGTTGCGTCGCAGCATGACCATGCTTTTGCAGCAAGGGGTGACGGCGCAAGCGCAAGCGCGTCCCGAGACGACCGCTCTGGCATTCAAGAATACGCACCTCGAGTACGGGGAGCTCGAGGAGGCGAGCAACCGGCTCGCCCACCTGTTGAGGGAAGCCGGGTGCCGGCGCGGAGATCGGGTCGGTCTGCTGATGCCGAAGATGCCCACGGCGATCGTGGCCATCCTGGGCGCGTTGAAAGCCGATGCGATCTACGTGCCGCTGGATCCCGCCAGCCCGGCAGCGCGGCAAGCGCGCGTGCTTGAGGTCAGCGACTGCCGCTGCATACTGGCCGCCGGCCCTGTCAGCCAGAATCTGCGCGGCGCCCTCGCGGCTGCGACGCTCGCGCAGCCGCCCATGATCGGATGGCTGGACGAAGGCGCACCGCCCGAAGCCGACCCGGCGCCGGCCTTCACCCTATACGATCTCCCCGACTGCCCGGCGACGCCGCCTGCCTGTGCCAACACCGACGACGACGTCGCGCACATTCTGTTTACGTCGGGTTCCACCGGAATCCCCAAGGGCGTAATGATCACCCACGCGAGCGTGGCGCATTTCCTCCGGTGGGCGAACAGATACTTCGGCACCGCCCCGTCGGATCGCACCTCCCAGCACCCGCCCTTGCATTTCGATCTTTCGACGTTCGACATCTTCGGCACGCTTTGGGCGGGGGCGGAGCTGCATCTGGTGCCTCAGGAGCTGAATCTCCTGCCGCACAAGCTGGCACAGTTCATCCGCGAAGCCCGGCTCACGCAGTGGTTCTCGGCACCCTCCGTCCTCAATCTCATGGCGAAGTTCGATGTGATCGCCCAAAACGACTTCCCAAGCTTGCGCCGGGTGATGTGGTGCGGGGAGGTGATCCCGACGCCTACCTTGATCCACTGGATGCGGCGTCTGCCGCACGCACGCTTCACCAATCTTTACGGTCCCACGGAAGCGACCATCGCGAGCAGCTACTATACGGTCCCGCGTTGCCCGCGCGACGAGCGCGGGCCCATCCCCATCGGCGACGCATGCGACGGCGAGGAGCTGTTGGTCCTGGACGGGCGACTGCAGCCCGTTCCCACCGGCGACATCGGCGATCTCTATATCCGAGGCACCGGATTGAGCCCGGGTTACTGGTGCGACCGGGAGAAGACCGACAGCGTGTTTCTCCCGTGTCCCGGCGGAGCGGGTCCGCGCGATCGCATTTATAAGACCGGCGATCTGGCGCGCCGCGGCGCCGACGGCCTCCTCTATTTCCTGGGCCGTGCCGACACGCAGATCAAGAGCCGAGGCTACCGGATCGAATTGGGTGAGATCGAGGCTGCGCTCCACTCGCTTCCGGCCTTGCGGGAGAGTGCGGTGGTCGCGATTCAATCCGATGGCTTCGAAGGATGGCTCATCTGCTGCGCGTACGTCCTCGCGTCGGAAAGCGTGGTCTCCGTCGAGAATCTGCGAAAGGACCTGGCGAGGTTGTTGCCTGCTTACATGCTTCCGACTCGCTGGGCGCGGCATGAGGCTCTACCCAAGAACGCCAACGGCAAGATCGACCGTCCCCGGTTGAAGAATGCGTTCCTTGTCGCCGAATCCCGCGAGGGACAGGTCGAGGCGCCGTCGCCCCGTGACGCCAGCACTGACCGCATGCTGAGCGCGGGGTCGGGGCAAAATTAGAGAGGGAACCCCAGTGATCGACACGAACACTATCATCCGGCGCCTCGGCGCTCTATTCGTCGAGAGTCTCCACATCGAGGTGCCGTCCGCTGACACCGATCTTTTCGAAACCGGCATCCTCGACTCCCTTCAGCTGGTGGAGTTGCTGGTACAGCTCGAGCAGCGCTTCGGTTTCAAAATCAAGATCGACGACATCGATCTCGACGATTTGCGCACGCTCGCGGGGATCGCAGGGCTGGTCGCCTCACGCACAACGGCGGCCGGCTCTCAAATGACGCGGCTGTCTTCCCTTGAAGTCCATCACGGTGCAGGGGAGCAGGAAGCGAGCCAGCCGGAACTCCAGCCCCGAGGCACCGAACCCCGGGCGGGACGCGCCGAAACGAACCGCGCGCCCACGATCGGTTCAGCGCGGGATTCCGTTTCCGCCGAACCGGTGCTCCGTTCGGGCAGCGTGCGGTAGTGAAACCCGCTTCGCGGCAGCGCGGTCGTCGATGACGACCGGTTGAGCTGCCATGGCAACGATTCGCATCTTTGCCGAGGACGATGTCCCCGCTGTCGCCGCGCTCTTCGAGCGCGTATATCCGGAGCAGCGCTGGACTTCACCGGCTGCGTGTGAAGCCTATTTCCGGGAGATACTCTTCAGCAACCCGTGGCGCGACCTCGATCTACCCTCCTGGGTGGCCGAGGAAGATGGCCGCATGGCCGGCTTCGCGGGAGTGGTGCCGAGGCGGATGGCGTTCCGCGGACGACCGATCCGTGTCGCGGTGGGCTGCCAATTCATGGTGGACCCGAACCGGCGCCATGGTCTGACAGCGCTGCAATTGGCAAGAGCGGCGCTTTCCGGGCCGCAGGATCTTTTCATCGCCGATGGAGCGAACGAGCTTTCCCGGCAGATTCTGACCGGGCTTGGTGGGATAACACCACTGCTCTACAACCTTCACTGGACACGGCCGCTCCGGCCGGCCCGGTACGCACTGTCTCTTCTGGAGGAACGTGGCGCGTTGCCTCCCGCGTTGACGCTTCCTGCGCGCCCGCTAGGCGCTCTGGTGGATGCGCTGGCGGCTCGGTTGCGCCCGAACCGGCTCCATCGGGAAGAAGTAGAGCTCAGGGAAGACCCGCTGGACGCGGCCGCGATGCTGGCCCATCTGCCCGACGTCATGGACGGCAACGCGCTGCAGCCGGTCTATGATGCGCGAGCACTCGCCTGGCTGCTCGAGCAGTCGGCCCGAAAGACGCGTCACGGAAAGCTGCGTGCGTGCGCCGTGCTCGAGGGCGAGCGGCGGCTGATCGGCTGGTACCTCTATTACGCGCGGGCGGGCGGCGTCAGCGAAGTCGTCCAGGTTGCGGCGCGCAACGGCTCATTCGGCCGCGTGCTGCAGCGACTCCTGGTCGACGCCTGGCGACAAGGCGCGGCCGCAGTGCGGGGGCGCCTCGACCCGCGCTACGTTCGGGAGCTTTCGGATCGGCATTGCTGGCTCCGGTGCGATGGTACATGGACGCTAATCCACTCGCGCCACGCTGACGTTGCCGCTGCCATCCATCAGGGGAGCGCCTTTCTCAGTCGCCTCGAGGGCGAATGGTGGCTTCGCTTCCAGGGCAGGTGAGACAAATGGATCAAGGTTTCACTAGTCCGGACGAAATATTCGCGTCATCCGGCGTTACTACGATCTTGGACATGTCACCCGATGCGAGCCTGGTGAAACTTGTCTTTCGGACTCGAGGTCGATCTGCCGCTCCGACCACTGGCGTACCCGCCAGCAGCCGCGGCGCGACGCGGCAGACCAGCAGTTGAGCCTACGGCTATGGATCCAACTCGCACGACGCACATTCTGCGGACAATGCCAGCGGACAGTTCGCCTCATTCGGCCTCGGCAAAGGCCAGAGCCAGAATGTCCGTCGTTGTGGTGCGCGACCTGTCGACGCTGTCGGGCTTCGTCCCAGCCTGGGAAGAACTGGCGGCAGCCGCCCTTGAACCCAACGTCTTCTACGAGCATTGGATGTTGCTGCCAGCGCTGGAAGCATTCGGAGCCGACAAGGATATCAATGTCGTTCTGGTGCTGATCCACGACCCTCACAACCCGGACGCTCCGGCAAAGCTGGGCGGGTTGTTTCCGCTGGAGCAGATCCCTCGCTACAAAAAACTCATGGTGCCCGTTCTAAGCCTGTGGCAACACGCCCACTGCTACGTGTGCACGCCCTTGGTACGCGCCGATGCCGCCAGGGAGTGCATGGTCGAGTTGTTTCAGTGGCTCCGGTCCGGCGGAGCAAACGCATCATTGCTGGAACTGAGGTGCATCTCCGGAGACGGGCGGTTCCACAAGTTGCTGGTCGACCTGTCCAACGAACTTGGGTTGCGGACTTGCATAACCGATATTTTTACGCGTGGTCTGTGGCGCGAACGAAACGAAAAGGACACCCTTCCCGAGTCCGCGGTACCGGGCGCCCTGCGCCGGAGGCTGCGTCGCAAGGAGAGGCGCTTGAGCGAACGTGGCCGGGTGGAGCACCTCGCAATGCGACCCGAGGACGACATCGGACGCTGGATCGACGAGTTCCTGCGGGTCGAGGCGAGCGGCTGGAAGGGTCAGCGCGGCAGCGCACTGGCCTCCTCGGAGAGCGATCGCCGCTATTTCACGGAGATTGCGACCTCCGCCTTTCGTCGCGGGCGCTTGCTCATGCTCGGCCTCAATTTCGACGGCCTTCCCATCGCACGTCGGTGTGCCTTCGTCGCGGGTGAGGGGTCGTTCGCATTCAAAACGGCGTATGACGAGGAATTCGCGGATTTCTCTCCCGGGGCGATACTCGAGATGGACAGCCTCCGGCAGCTTCAGACGCTGCCCGCCGTGCGCTGGATGGATTCCTGCGCCACCGCGGACAACTTCCTCGTCAATCGGCTCTCGAACGATCGGAAAACAATCCAGAGCCTCACCGTCGGCCGAGGTGCGTTGGGCGAACTCGTGGTCTCGTGCTTGCCGCTCCTGCAGTGGGCGACTCGCCGGATTCTGATGAGGTCTTCGGAGGCAACAGCCCATTCCTCTGCCTAGGCTCCAGATTCTAGGACGCACGGAAATCCCCGGAAATGAAGGAGGCAAAGACATGCAACCCGTAAATCGCGCGGAAGCACTATCCTTGGGCGGCATCGGCGCCGGCGAGCCGGCCACTGCGGGCCGTTTCTTGGACATCGACCCGGAAACGTTCCGAACCCATTTTAATCGCAAGCCGTTTCTCTTCCGGCACCATCTATCGGATCATCCGCTGTTCCGGCTTCCCCGGCTGGCGGAGCTCGCCAGAACGCTTCCTCCCGGCATTGTCGAGTACAACGCCGGAAAAATCCCGGTGAGCCTTCCCGACTGGGAGAACACCCCCTACACGGGTCTGTCCGCGGAGGAAACCGTCAGACGCATCGAGGAGTGCGGCTCGTGGATGGTGCTCAAGCGCGCGGAGGCAGATTCCGAGTGCCTGGATGTGCTCAACCGGTGCCTGGACGAGATCGAGCCGCTGTCGGAACCGCTCGAGCCGGGCATGTGCGAGCGCGAAGCCGCGATCTTCGTGACCTCGCCCTCGTCGATCACACCGTATCACATGGATAAGGAGATCAATTTTCTGCTGCAGATCCGCGGCAGCAAGACGATCAGCGTGTTCAGCGCGTCGGACCGGGAGGTGCTCTCGGAGGTCGAACTGGAGAAGCACTTTACCGGCGCGGCGATCCACCGCAACATGGTGTTCCACGAGCGGTACCAGGAACGCGCCACGGTGTTCGAGCTCAAGGCGGGGTACGGTATCCATATTCCGACGACGGACCCGCACTGGATAAGGAACGGCGACCGCGTATCGATCTCGTTCAGCAACGGCTTCAAGACGCGCGCCTCGTTGCAACGCGGCATGATCTACAACCTCAACGGCCGCATGCGGAAGATGGGCCTGAGTCCGGCGCCCTACGGCAAAGACGCGTTGCGCGACACGATGAAATTGCAGGTTGGTCGCGCGCTTAACCGGGCGCAAAAATGGCTGAACCTACAGCCTGCTGAGAGCTGATCTCCAGTGCCCGTAGAACACTGCCCGGTCGGGGGGAGATCAATCCGGTGACGCCCGTTCCGAAACACCGTGTCCCGACGACGCGCGGCCGCGTTTCAAGACGTCGCGGAAGAGCCGTTCGTGAGCGGCGACAAACGGTTCGACAGTGTGCGTCGCCACGTAATGCGCTCTGACGCGCTCCGGCAGCCCATTCCGGACCTCGCCTAGAACGCCGGCAATGGCCTGCGCGAGATGCTCGGGAGTCGTGGCTGCGCCCAGATGGTGCGCCGCGATCACTCCATCGGGGTCTACGGTCGAAACCACCGGCAGAGCTCGCGCCCATGCCTCGAGGAACGTCGTTGGAACGCCTTCCATGCTCGACGTACAGACGAGCACATGCGCACGTAGATAGGCTTCATGCAGCTGCTCGTCCGTGGCGCCGCGATGCAGCGACACGTTCGACAACATCTTCGCGCGCGATTCAAGCCGCTGCACGTACTCCTGATTCGGGTCGCCGCTGCCGATCACGTGGAACTCCCAATCGGGTCTGGCGGCAGCGAGATCGAGAAGGATCTCGAGCCGCTTCAGCGGCGCGAGCCTGCCGACCCAGAGAATGCGCGGCCGCGAGTCGCGTGCTCGCGCCTGAATGACCGCGGGATCGAACGCCACATCGGGCGTGCAACTCCGGATCACGGTCGCCTCGGCGCCGAAAGCCGCCCACAACTGCTTCCGCTGGCTCTCCGTCTGCGCGACGGCGGCGTCGGCGTATCGCAGACCGAAGCGATAGAAAAGTCGTTGCCTAGCGGTTCGCAGAAGCGGGAGCGCCGGATCGCAGTCGCCGTCTGACGCAAGGGAGAACACGAATCGTCGCCCTCGCAAGCGACACCATGCCGCCGCCTGACCAGTCTGGAGGTCGCCTCCCATCTGGTGGTAGATGTCCGCTCCGGCTCGCCGCATCGCGCCGGCTAGCCCAGTCCATCGCGGATGCACGAATCGCACACCCCGCAATCCCTGGTGCCCGGCATACGCCTTGAAGATCTGGATGCCGTCGTGCCAGACGCCATCGTCTTGGCCGTGGTCGAACGTGACGAACGCGACTTTGTGGCCGTTCGCCGCGAGGCTGCGCGCAAGAAACACCTGTTGGCGCTCGGCCCCCCCGATAAGGCGTGGGTGCAGCGCGCGCGCAAGGAGGTCATAACACTGCAGGCCGACGAAGCAGACGCGAAGCGGAGTCATGCCTGCGCCAGCATGTCGCGGAGCGACTGCTCCAAGGAGATCGTCGGGACCCACCGGGTGGCCTCGCGCAGCCGCGTCGAATCGCCGTAGACGCTGGCCGGATCGTTGGCGCGAACGCGCGACGGGTCGATCCGAATGCGTGGCGAATGTCCGGAAACGCGGGAAAGTATGTCCAGCATCTCCTGCACGCTGACCGGATGATCCGAACTCACGTTGTAGATCCCACCGCTCTCGCCCTGCTGGACGAGCAGCCAGTACGCGTGAACCGCATCCCGCACGTCGATGAAATCGCGTGCCGTATGGACGTTTCCGACATGGACCTCCTCCGCAGCGGCGAGAAACTGGTGCACGAGTGACCCGGCGATCAGGCGCCGCGGTAATCCGGGACCGATGAGGTTGAAAGTGCGCGCGATCAGCACGTCGACGCGGCATTCGGCGGCCAACCACAGGCACGTGAGCGACTGTACCAGTTTGGTGTTGCCGTACAAGGACGCGCCGCCACACGGGGCGGTCTCGGTGAGCGGACTGGGCGCACACCGGGCATACTCCGCCGCTGAGCCGATGCTCACGATGCGCAAGCGGCGGCTCCCCTCGCGGAGGCCGAGAAGAAGACCGACCGTGCCGCCGACGTTGGCCCGCCACATTTCCGATTCCGCCGCCGGCGGCATCAACCCCGCGAGGTGAATGACCCAGTCGGGCGGCTCGCGTCTGGCGAGCGCCGCCACTGCCTCGGCATTGGTCAGGTCGATCGCATGCGCAGCGTCAAGATCCGCGGCCGCACTGACGTCGATGTCGACACCGATGATCCGCACCGATGCGCCGGACTGGCGCAGGAACTGCACCAGATGTCGTCCGGTAAACCCCGACACGCCAGTAATCCAGAGCACTCCTGTCATGCCCCGGCACCGAGAAATATCTCCGCGTCTTCGGCAAATTCTTCCTGTGCCTTGGCGTAGTCGTCCACGCGCCCGATGTCCAGCCACCGGCACGGGGCCTCATAGGTCGCGACGCGATGCCCGGCCTCTTTGAGGCGTAGCATCAGGTCGGGCATGCCGAGCGACTCACCGGACGCGATCAGGCTGAGCGCGACCGGCTCGAGGATGTTGATCCCCATGCTCACCGAATAGTGATACTCGGGCTTTTCGATGTAGCGCTCGAGCTCGCCGCCGGCGCCGGTCTCCACGACGCCGAAGTCGATCTTGACGCTGCGCCGGTGCATTGCGATAGTGGCGGCTGCACCGCTCGCGCGGTGATGGTCGAACAATTTCCGGTAATCGAGAGTGGTGAGCAGGTCGCCGTTCATCACTAGGAACGTGTCGTCAAGACCGGGGATCAGCTGCAGGGGCCCCGCGGTCGAGAGCGACTGCAACTCCCGCGAGTAATCGATGCGGAGTCCGAAGCGCGAACCGTCTCCGCAGTAGGCTTGGATCAGCTCGCCGAGGTAGGAGACCGCGAGCGTCACCTGATTGAATCCGGCGCGCTTCAGCTGCCTGAGCACGATCTCGAGGATCGGCATGTCCCCGACCGGCATCAGCGGCTTGGGAAGTACGGTGGTATAGGGACGCAGCCGCGTCCCCTGTCCGCCCGCCAGGATCACCGCCCGCATCTGAATCTCCTGCGCATGCGCGCCTCTTACACGTTGTAGAGGTTTGGTTTGTAGTCCGGGAGGTGATCGGCGATCCAGGAGGCGGTGCGCGCAACCCCCTCTTCGAGCGTGACCCGGGGCTGCCACCCGAGCGCCGCGCGTGCTCGTGAGGCGTCGCAGATCAGCTGCATCACCTCGCTCTTCTCCGGACGCACCCGGCGGGGGTCGTGCTCCACCCGCACCCGGCGACCGGTGGCCTGGATAGCCAGATCGAGCAGTTCGGCCATGCGGACTCCACGGCCGCTGCCCAAGTTGAGTACCTGCCCCTCGACCCCGGGCGCGGCCGCCGCGCGCAGCAAACCGTCCACTGTGTCCTGGACGTAGTTCATGTCGCGCACCGGCTCCAACGAGCCCACCCGGACCACGTCCAGCGTAAGCGCCTGCGACAGGACCGTCGGCAGGAAGGCGCGAGCCGACTGGCGCGGGCCATAAGTGTTGAACGGACGCACCGTCACCACCGGCGTCCCGAACGAGCACGAGTAGCTCTCGGCCAGCTTGTCCGCGCCGATTTTGCTCGCCGAATAGGGCGACTGCGCTTGAAGCGGGTGCTTTTCGTCGATCGGCGTGTAGAGAGCGGTGCCGTAGGTCTCGCTCGTTGAGGTATGGAGCACGCGGGAGGTGCCGTGCCGACGTGCGGCCTCGAGCACGTTGAGCGTGCCCCGAACGTTGGTGTCGACGTACTCTTGGGGGGCCCGGTACGAGTACGGGATCGGAATCAGGGCCGCCAGGTGGAAGATCACCTCAACGCCCTTCGCCGCCTCGGCGACATAGAACGGATCTCGGAGGTCCCCAGCCACCACTTCGAGCGCTTCGCGCGCCCGGGGATCGAGGGACTCGAGGTGCCCCCAGTCGCTGCGCGAGTTGTAGTGGACGAGCGCGCGCACCCGGGCTCCCGCGTGGACCAGCGCCTCGGTCAGATGGCTGCCGATAAACCCGCCAGCGCCCGTCACCAGCACGGATTTCCCGTTCATTTCCACCGACATCAGCCTTTCTCCCGCTCTGGAATTCTACGACCCGCCGCATGCACAGCGTTCGCCCCGATCCGCTTCAGGTACGGAACTACACGCGTGGACCCCCACGCTCCGTCCGCGCGCGACGCACGCCCGCGAACTGGTGATCCGGGATTCCACGCAGGAGGTCGAGCACCACCGGCGGCCGCGGTGTCAATCTCGCCGGCCGAAGGATGACATTTAACACGCATTGAGAAACCGTCCGGCCAGAATGCGCAGCAGCATAACACTTTGTAGCCTATGAAGTTTTACCGGTGCCAATCACTGCGCGCCGCCGGGATGATCCGGAGGAACTACGGACATGCAAATCGCCTCGCGCCGCCTTTAATTTGACGCCGCTAGTCTCACTGGCGATGAAGGTCCGCTGCGTCCAGCTCGACAATCCGCCGGCCCTAGTGCTTGGACGCGCGCAGCACACATTCGTCTTTCGTCTCTCGCACCGCGGCGAAATGACCGTATCGAGCCAGACACGCCATGTCTGAGATGCCCTTCATCATCACGATTGACACTGAGGGCGACGATCTCTGGGCAAGACCGCGAGAGATCTCCACCCGCAATGCGGAGTACCTGCCTCGTTTCCAGTCGCTCTGCGAGCGGTTCCGCTTCAAGCCTGTCTACCTTACGAACTACGAGATGGCGATGTCCGACGTTTTTGTCGAGTTTGCGCGCGACGTACTTGCTCGCGGTGCCGGCGAGGTCGGGATGCACCTGCACGCATGGAACTCGCCACCGCTCGTCCCGCTGACGCGCGACGATTTCCACTACCAACCCTACCTGATCGAGTATCCCGACCCGGTGATGAAGGAGAAGATCAAGATCGTCACCCACCTCCTCGAAGACCGGTTCGATCAGACGATGATCAGTCATCGAGCCGGGCGTCTGGGTTTCGACGCTCGTTACGCCGCCATGCTGCTTGACGAGGGATATCGCGTCGACTGCTCCGTGAGCCCGGGTCTCGATTGGCGCGGAACTCCGGGCGATCCGAACGGAAAAGGAGGCTCGGACTACACGGCCTTTCCCGATAGCCCCTACTTCTTCAGCCCCTCCGACATCTCGGTACCAATGATCGGAGGGATGCTGGAAGTTCCGATGACAATCCGCTCGAGCGTCCTCTCCCGAAGGGCGCCCTGGGTGTATCGAATCCCCTTGCTGCGCCAAATCGCGAACCGGCTGGTGTCGCCGGCACTCAACCATTTGTGCCCGGCGGAAAGTAATCTCCGTGGAATGCTACGAGCTGCGCGCGCAGCACGGGCTGAAGGCGCAGTTCATGTGGAGTTTACGCTGCATTCCTCTGAGTTCATGCCGGGCGGCAGTCCGACTTTCCGAAACGCATCGGATATCGAGCGCTTGTACGAGCACCTGGAGACTCTGTTCGAGGAGCTTTCCGCTTGGTGCCGCGGCATGACCTTGAAGGAGTTCTACGCATGGTTCAAGGAGTCGCCGGGCCAAGCAGCCTCGCGCAGTCCTGGGGACAGGCTTTCTGATCGGACCACCAATCAAGAAATGGCCAGGGCCTGAATGATCTGCCTCAAAGGCCGGGCCGTTGTCTACGGGGAAGTCTGGTATGACGAGGAGCTGCCTCGCAACCCCGGAGTGGATATCGTCCTGTACCGCCAGAGAGAGGCTCCGATCGCCGACGCGCGAACCACCCCGTTCCTCACCATGGTGACCGATCTTTCCGCCGAGGCGGACGCGATCGCGGAGAAATTCGGCAAGGATTGCCGTTACAAGATCAGACGCGCAGAAACGAAGGATGGGCTTCGTATGGAGTTCATCACCGACCCGGAAAGCCGGCTGGATGAATTCCGTACGTTCTTCGACGCATTCGCGAGGCAAAAGTCGTTCTGGCCCTGCGATCATCAATGGCTGCTTGCCGCCTGCAAGGTCCGCCAGCTCGTCCTCACGTCGGCCTCTCAGAACGGCGCGGCGTTGGTCTGGCACGCCTACCTCACAAGCGGAAAAGCCGCTTGGCTCCAGTACACGGGTTCCTGTTTCAGAAATAAGGAAAACGATTACCGCGCCCTGGTCGGGCGCGCCAACCGCTGGCTTCACTGGAGAGAAATGCTGCAGTTCAAGGAGATGGGAATAAAGCGCTACGACTGGGGCGGCCTCTTCGAGGACGAATCCACATCGGAAAACGCCGGAATCAACAAATTCAAGAAGGACTTCGGCGGGCAGCAAGTACGCACCTACGACTGCACGCTGCCAGTGACCATCCGAGGCCGCCTCTGGCTTCCTCTTCGCGACGCCTGGCGGCGTCGAAATTCCGCCCGGCCGGCCGCGGGCCGGTAGCCCTGCGGGAAATTTTTAGCTGCTGGGATCACCGTGGACGCGGCCGGCAACGCCCACGTGACGGGCTACACCAGCTCGATCAACTTCACGACGACGCCGGGGGCCTTCCAACCTATCCCGGCAGACCCGATCGGCAGCCAATTCGCAAACCACACCGACGCCTTCGTCACCAAGCTCAACCCCGCAGGCTCCTCCCTCGTCTACTCCACTTACCTCGCCGGCAGCGGCGATGATACGGGCGCTGGAATCGCGGTGGATGCTCGAGGTAACGCCTACGTGTCGGGCCAAACCACCTCGTTCGATGGAGGGTTTCTGGAATCGCTGATGGGTTGGAGCTGGTCACTGGAGACACGGGCCGGATGGGGCAAGATGATGGAGCGTTATAGATCGGTATTGCAGAACACCAAACCGCCCAGGATCGTCGGCTTCAACGTTCAGGGGAGCCCCTCGGACTATCGCTTCTTCCGATACGCATATGCGTCTTGCCTCCTCGACGACGGCTATTTCTCGTTCACGGACAAATCCCGGGAGTACAGCAGCGTTCCGTGGTTCGACGAGTACGACCACAAGCTCGGGAATGCGCTTTCGAAGCCGCCGACCGCCGCCTGGAACCAAGGGGTGTGGCGCCGGGATTTTCAGTACGGCGTCGTGCTTGTAAATCCCACGACCTCCGCGAAGACCGTCAAGCTCGAGCCCGGCCTGCGCAGGCTCGCCGGGAACCAAGATCGCGCGGTCAACAATGGCTCAGCGATCGCCCAAGTGACGCTCGAAGCCAAGGACGGGATAGTGCTTCGCAGGTAGAGTTGCATTCCAGGAGTCCCCGCGATGAGCCTCGTCTCAGTGATCGTCCCGACCTACAACCGCAGGGAAACGATCCAGGCCGCGATCGCAAGCGTGCAGCGGCAGACTTTCGCGGATTGGGAGCTGGTCGTGGTGGACGACGGTTCCACCGACGACACCGCCGCGCTGATCGAAGGCTCGGATCCCCGTCTCGTTCTGATCCGCCAGATGAACCAGGGCGTGAACGCGGCGCGGAACACCGGCATGCTCCGCGCGCGCGGCCAGTACATCGCGTTCCTCGACTCCGACGACGAATGGCTCCCGCACCACCTGGAGCTCAGCGTGGCCTTTTTCCGGGCCTTTCCCGGGGAGGACTTCCTCTCCGGGGAATTCAGCGAGGATGGAGGCTCCCGAGGCCTCGTCCACTTCCTTCACAGCGCATTGACCGAGTGGTACCCGCCGCTCGCTGAGCGGGCGGGCTCCTCGCTGCTGCGGCTGCCCCCCGGTGAGAGCGACCCCTACCGCAGGGTGTTCGCAAGCGTAGAGCCGATCGGGGAGTGGGGGCGGGACATCGTGGCCCGCACTCCCTATCGCGATGCGTGCCTGTATCGGGGGCGCGTTTTCGAGCACATGCGCTTCGGCTTCCTCTTCGCCTTGCAGCCCACGGTGGTGACGCGCCGCGCCCGGGAGGCGGTGGGGCTCTTCGATGTCCGCTACCATATCGGCGCCGACTACAGCTACCTCGCTAATCTCTGCCGCCGGTTCAACGCGAACTTCGTGTCACTACCGATGGCGATCAAACACGAGTACGCTCGCGACGGCACGCAGCTGAACGAGGGACACCTCTCGACCGGCTCGACGCGGTTCGAGTTCGAACGGGATCTGCTGCACCAGTTCGAGGAGTTGTTCGGGGCGAAGCCGAGCGAGGACTCGGAAATCGCGACGCTGCGCCGCGCAAGACAGCTCGTCGTCGGCCGGGCCGCGCTCTCTCAGGGAAATCGCGTCGAGGCGCTCCGCTATTTCGGAGAAGCGAAGCAGGGCCGATTCCGCCCTTCTCCAGTGGCCGCCCTGTGGTGGCTCGTGCGGGTCGCACCTACCCCGGCGATCGCGCACAAGATTTACCTCGGATTCCAGCGCGCGGGGGCGCTTGGGAAAGAGTTCCTCCGGGGACCGGCCGCCTGGAGCCGGATCGCCCGCACGGCTTGGGGCCGAGTATCGTTCAAGCGCTGACGATGCCGCGCGACGCGATTGTCTGTCGTCGTCTCTGAACCCGGTTTCTGACCCATTCACGCCCCGGCTTTTCGATCCAGCGGTAAGTGAAATAGGACATGGCGATGATCATCGCCATGTAAACCGGGTAAGCGATATCACCATGCCATAGCTGGGTTCCCAAAAATGGGACATCCTCGCCGTCGATCGCGCGGTGCGTAAAGGGGTTGATATGCCATCGTTTGTCAAGCTGAATGCCCGCATCGAATATTCTTTTTGCAATGAAGGCGTGCGTCATGTAGATGGAGTACGAGACTGTTCCCAAAAAAACCAGCGGCCGCAGTCTGAGGACCGCGCTCGCAGCCCCTGCTTCAAACGCGAAGACGAGCACGACGAGCGCGAATACATAGGGAGCCGCGATCGAAAGGAGGGTCGTGCCCGCGACGCTTACGAACACGACAACGAGTCCGAGCACGCCCCACTCGACAATGCTTCCGGAGAACCATTTCTTGAGCTTTTCATCCCATCTCTCATAGATTTTCCACGACACCACCCCGGCGGAGAATCCGTAGACGCACCGAATAATCCCCCAGTCGTAATGGGTGTTCATATTGTGCTCGCTCAAGGCGGCGATCAATACCGGACCTCCTATCAGGGAAACGAGCAGAGCGATCCACGCATGCCTGCGAAGCCCGATCAAGCACACGGCGAAAACGACATAGGTGTAGAACTCGGTACTGATGCTCCAGCTCGGCACGTTCCAGGTTAGGAAATCGAATACATGGAGGCTCTGGATGAGCAGCAGATTGGCGACAATGGTATTCGGCGCTTCCTGGAGCGTGCTGAATGGTGCTATCGGGTTGACGGATAAAAGCGTCGGGATCACGACCCTCTTCAGGACCCTCAGTAATTCAAAGGCGATAAAAAGCGCCAACATCGCAAAATGAAGGGGATAGAGTCTGCCCAGCCGCAGCAGGAGAAACCGCCCCACGCCAAAACCCTCGAGCAACCGTTGCTGATAGTTTGCGGCGATGACAAAGCCGCTCAGCACAAAAAAGAAATCGACGAAAAGCCAGGAGTTGCGCAGGAACGGGACGCCGTACAGATGGCTGTAGGCGTCGAGGTGGAATAGAGCCACCAGGCAGGCAGCGATACCGCGCCAGCTGTCCAGTACCACGAATCGTTTCATGTTCGCTCCGAACGCCTGGTCAAGGGATAGCGCTCGAATCGAGATTTCCAGCCATGATTTCCGACTGGACCTTGATGCAGGCAGGGTTCATCGTTTGCCCTCCAGAGCCGCATAGGTGCGAACCATCACCCAGCGTGTCCATTGCAGCGCGAGTGGTACGGCAAAGAGCGCTAGCGAGCCGATCGCCCATTTGGGCGCGCCGCGGTCGAAGGTAACGATGCCGTAGGCAAGCATCAGCCCGGCTAGCAGCCATCGCGCGAAATCGCTCGGACGGCGGCGTACGTCCAGCGACCCAGGCGCTGTTTCTACATCCCCGGGCATATTTTCTTGCTGTCGTGAAGAACCCGGTGCGTTCGCGTCGCGGCGACCGCGCCGCCTGCGGTAAGGCCGGCGGGGATCAGTATTCGTTTTCGTCAATCGAGCTCGAACCTGCTCTCGTAGTTCTGTCTGAGCGCCGGGTTTTGCCTGTCCCTTCTTAGAAAGCAGTTGCCCACGGCGAGAGTTTCGATCTCGGTGCCCATGAAGCAGCGGAACGCATCCTCCGGGGTGCACACGATCGGCTCCCCGCGCACGTTGAAGCTGGTGTTGACGATCACCGGGCAGCCGGTGCGCTCTTTGAACCTGGCGATGAGCGCGTGGTAGCGCGGATTCGTCTCTTTGTGCACCGTTTGCACGCGCGCAGAGTAGTCGACGTGCGTTACCGCCGGGATTGAGGAGCGCGGAATATTCAATTTGTCGATCCCGAACAAGCTGTTCTGCTCTTCGGTCATCGCGATGCGGTGGGTCTTGGCGACGTCCGCGACCAGCAGCATATAAGGACTGTCGGCTTCAAGCTCAAACCACTCGGCGGCGTCTTCGCTCAGCACCGAGGGAGCGAACGGACGGAAGGACTCCCGATACTTGACCTTGAGATTGAGCATCTTCTGCATCGTGGGCGAGCGCGCATCGCCGAGGATCGAGCGGGCGCCGAGCGCGCGCGGGCCA
>Ga0209375_1001660_pt1 | contig 16644 bp, 17 predicted proteins | sample GraSoiAngelo_131_FD_185888 | JGI IMG/M metagenome (GOLD analysis project Ga0209375, IMG submission 185888) | Grasslands soil microbial communities from the Angelo Coastal Reserve, California, USA - 14_0929_02_30cm (SPAdes) (version 2) | ecosystem: Environmental > Terrestrial > Soil > Grasslands ... | reverse complement strand
TCGGCTTTTGAGGGTCAATGGCCAAGGCTGTGATAGTTCCGCCTTCCGGACCGACGCTGGTCCAGATTGGCTGAACCGGTTCAGCTCCGGCCGGCCACCTGAGCGAGGCGACAAGGACCAGCGAAAGTACGACTCGGCTGACGCGACGAACTCCGGGGCGCGCGCCCCTCATCCGACTCTTCAATGCCACCATACAGAAAAACTATAAGGGGTACTTGACTCTACTTGCTAGTAGGGAAACTCCCTAGGCCCCAGTTCACCGGTACTTACCCAGACGCTGCAGCGCATACAGCACGAATCGGTCGTCCACGACCAGGCTGAGGTTCACCTTCGTAGATACATAGCCGTTCTGCGCGTACCACTCCTGGTCGAACCGCAGGCTCTGCCGGTTCACTGTACCATCAGGATCGAGCCAGGGCATGACCATCTTCTCGTACAGTGTGATGTCCTTAACCGGCGTGTATTTCGCCAGCGCGTCGATGACCTGACGTTTCTTCTCGGGTTGCTTTTTGATGAAGGCATCATTGAAGTCTCGCACGCCCTGCAGGTAGGCGACCATGAATTTTCTGCCCGCGTCGAGTTTTTCGCGCCGCATGTGTGGCGCGTAGAGGACCACAGCAACCTGATGGTCCGGATAGATCTTGTCCGCGCTCTCGATAAAAACGCCGATCTGCTGCTCAAGCGCCTGGGTCCGGAAGGGCTCGATGAGCAGCGCTCCATCCAGCGCCTTGTTGGCCATCGCCGGGACCATGTCCGGGAAGGCCATGATGGTGATTTCCACGTCGTCGGGCTTGAGATTGGCCTTCTGCGCAAACATGACCAGATCGATATGCGGGGAGATCCCCCTGGCCGCCAGGCCGATGCGCAACCCCTTCAGATCGGCTAGGGTCTTGAACCGGCCGCTCTCCACGAGATCGCGGCGGATGATCAACGCCTCGTAACTCTGCCCTGTCCGAATCGTCCCCTTGTCGGCCACGATGCGCAGATCCACTCCTCGGGCCATGGCGTTGAAGAGTCCCGCGCTGACCGCGCCACCGCCGACGTCGAGCTGGCCGACTCCCAGGGGAGCAATCATGTCCGCGGCGGACCGAAACGGCACGAACTCGATGGCCAGACCCTGTTCCGCGAAGTAGCCTCTCTCCATCGGCACGAAAAATCCAGCGTCGCTGACCGAGGCCACCAGACCCACCCGCAGTGTGGTCGCAGGCGCCTGACCGATCGCGGAACCGGTCAGGAGCAAGGTGACTCCCACAAGGTACAAACCAAATCTCACCATGCGCATCACCCTGTTACCTTCCCCCGGGTTCGAGGCCTAATAAGCGCACGGCATTCTCGCGGAGCATCCGCCGCTTGACCTCAGCCGTTGCGGTCATCCGCTCAATCGCGTCCAGCGTCTGGCGGATGTAGCGCGATCCGCCCTCGGCATCGAATGGCATGTCGCTGCCGAACAAGACGTGCTCCGGGCCGAAGAACGCCAGCCCGCACTCGAGGGCGGGTGGTGATCCATACAGCGCCGTATCGGCAAAGAACATTCGATAGTACTCGTGGGGATGCTTCTTGAGCTTGTGCAGCAGGGCGCCGTAGTCCTCATCCGCGGTGCGCGCGCCGAACTGATCGTAGGCATTCTTGATCCGGGACTCCAGGAACGGGACGGTGCCGCCGAGGTGGTGCGTGATCACCTTCAGCGTCGGGAAGCGATCGAACAGCCCGCTGAAGATCATCCGCGTCATGGCGATCGTCGTATCGAAGGGCCATCCGAAAACGTGCCAGATCTCGTACAGTGACTTCTTCTCACCCGGATAGTCGGGGGGCGCGGCGCCGCGTGCCGGATGCAGCCAGATGGGTACGTCGAGTTCGGCCACCGCCTCAAAAATCGGCAGCAGGTCTGGATCGTCGAGCGGTTTCCCATTGATGTGGGTATAGAGCTGGACGCCGCGCAGCCCCAGGCGCCGGACCGCGTGGTCGATTTCGCGCAGCGTCGCAGGGACATCATTGAGCGGCAGGCCGGCAACACCGGCGGCGAAGCGGTCTGGATACTTTGTGACCAGCGCTGAGAGCTCCTCATTGGCGATGCGGGCCAGCTCAGCGCTCTTCCCGGGCGACGCCACCGCTTCCACCGGCGGCAACGCCAGGCTCAGCACCTGGACGTAGTCATCGAACCGGTCCAAAATGCGAAAGCGCGCGTCCAGGTCGACGAGGGTGGGAATGGCGGACACACGCTTCTGCATGTAAAAGCCGGCCGGCGCCGCCGCCATGACGGCATCAAAGTAGCGTTTGGGGAGAATATGGGCGGAAATGTCAATTCGTGTCACAGATCTTCTCCTATCGTCTCGGTCTCCACGGAATCAACACTCGTTCGACCGCGTCGATAATCAGCGCCGCCAACCACCCCAACACGGCGATCACGACAAGTCCGACGTACATCCTCTCCACCTGGAAGATCGTCCACGCCTGCCAGATCATGTAGCCGATGCCGCTGCGCGCTCCCACGATCTCGGCGATAACGATGAGGATGAGCGCAATCCCCAAACCCAGCCTCAGCCCGGCAAAGATCAGCGGCAGCGCGCCGGGGAGCGCGATGGTGCGGAACACCTGCAGGCGGCTCGCGCCGTAGTTGCGGCCCACGTCCAGGAAAATGGGCTGGATGTTGAGCACGCCGGCCATCGTGTTGATGAGCACCAGGTAGAAGACCCCAATCGCCACCAGCGCCACCTTCGATGCGTCCCCCAATCCAAAAATTAGCATCACCAGCGGCAGGATGGCGCTCTTAGGGATCGGGTACGTGGCCGAAATGATCGGGTTGAGCGCGGCCCGCGCCCAGCGCGACAGCCCCATCGCCAGCCCGAGCGCGAGGGCAGGCACTCCGCCGGCGAGCAACCCGAGCAGCACCCGCTTCAAACTCGCCCCGACGTGCAGCAGGAGCTCTCCCGAGGCGATGAGACTGGTGAAGGTTCCCACGATCGAGGATGGCGCAGGAAAGAAGCGCGCGTCGAGGATCCGGATCCGCACCAGCGCCTCCCACAGCGCAATGAGCAGCAACGGGGAGGCAATCGCGATCAATTGCTCCCCCACGGCCACCCTGCGCACAAAGGAAGGAGCTGCCGCGCGGGGGATGACCCGCTCAGATGAATGGGACATGCGCGGCGACCTCCTCCGCCTTTGCCTTGAGCACCTCTTCGCGAAGCAGCCCCCAGAGCTGGTGAATCAACCGACCGTACGCAGGGTCGGCCCGCATCTCATAGGCCTGGCGGGGCCGGGAAAACGGGACCTCCACGACGGCCTTGACCCTTCCTGGTGCGGCCGTCATGACGAGAATGCGATCGGCGAGCACGACGGCCTCGTCGATGCTGTGGGTGATGAACACGACCGTCTTGCGGTTCTCATCCCAGATCTTGACGAGCTCCGCCTGCAGCAGCACGCGCGTCTGCTCATCGAGCTCACCAAACGGTTCGTCCATGAGCAGGACTTCGGGATCCGCCGCGAACGCACGCGCCACGCCGACTCGTTTCTTCATCCCTCCTGAGAGTTGAAATGGATACGCACGCGCGAACCTGGTCAGCCCGACTTTCTCAAGGTATGTGGCGACCGTGCGCGCGATGACGGGCCGCGGCACGCCCTGAATGGACAGGCCGTAGCCGATGTTCTCCTGCACAGTCATCCACGGAAAGACCGAATCTTCCTGGAACACCATCGCCGTCTGCGGCTTGGCGCCGTCGGTCCGGGCGATGGTGAACTCGCCTGAGGTCTGGTGTTCCAGTCCGGCCATGATCCGGACGAGCGTCGTTTTGCCGCACCCGGATGGGCCCAACAGCACGAAGAATTCTCCCTCGCGGACGGTGAGATCCACGGAGGAGAGGGCCGTCACGGGCCCATAGCCGGTCGAGAAGACTTTCGTCAAGCCTTTGAGAACGATTTTGTCCACGGCCACCCAGGGATACTCCCTGAGTAGTTCTGAGCGGCGCCTCGTTCCTCTTGCTAACCCTGCGGTGCATCTGACGCTTCGAGACCTTTGTGGCTGCAAGATCCTAGAAACGATTTGACTTCGCGGCGGCTGTGGCTCGGGGCTCCCCCTCGCTTCGCGGCTCCGTCGGCCCCCGATCGACCCGCAGGCCTCCCGCTCCCTATCTGCGGCTTGTCCGTAGCGGCGCTCGAGTTCACGGCCTGCGACCAGGTTGCCAACTGCGCAGCTGCGCTCGAGGGGAGCCCGCTCGCCCGCCGCCAGCAGGGTCACATCGCACCAGAAACAATCCGGGATGGGGCTGGTGGAGGAGCCGCGGAGCGACTGGAGGCGAGCCGTCGCCGCCGTTAGCGAGCGCCGCGTCGCGTAGGGTCGGGCCCTGTACACGGAGCGTAGTCCAGCGGAGTTGTACAGGGGGGCCCGGAGCAGCGAGCGCGAGCGTTACGCTCGGCAGGCGAGCCGACTCGGAGCGAAGCGGCCCTCCACCAACCCCATCGTCCCAGTTTGCTTTCTTCAGACGGCCTGACTCGGGCGTGTCGAACCGGGTGCGCGACGATCCCAGAGCACCGCATCGAGAGAGAACGCGCCGGCGCCGGCCAGCAGCAGAGCCAGCGCAATGGCCAGGAGCAGGAAATCCAGCTCCCATCCCGCGCCCCGCGCGCCGACAAAGCCGGTGCCGTGGGCCATCTTCACCTTCGTGCTGGTCACCACCATCTCGATGGTCATCAAAGCTCCCACGTAGCGTACGAGAAGCCCGAGAATCATCGCCATGCCACCAAAGAATTCCACGATGGAGACGATCCAGGCGAAGGTTCCGGGTATGGGGAAGCCGAGATTCTGGAGGAACCCGGCAAAGCCTGCGGTGCCGGATGGGAACAGTTTCGGGTACCCGTGGACGATGAACGTCGTACCCACGGCGAGGCGCAGGACAAACAGCGATGCGTCGCGCCAAGTGTTGGATCCGCGGTTCACAACACTCACCCCCAATGTCATGACGGATTTGCCCGGATGGTACAGGGTGCGTGTAACAGATCGACCACAGTCGATCAGGAATGGGTTCTGCGGAAATGCTCGGGGGCAGGCGGAAAGAACAAGAACACCTCAAGCCGGCCTCGCTCGGCCTCGTACAGATGGGGCCGCATGGCCACCCGTGCGGTCACGAGAAACTCGGATCCCGCTGACACGCGAACCCCGTTCACCCGCCCACGGCCCCGCCACACCAGGGCCACATACGGCCCGCCTTCGACACTTTCAAATCGGGTCTGGACGACCAGCCGTTTCCCGCTGAATTTCCGAAAGCGAGGTGGAAAGATCCACTCTTGCCGGCCACCGCGCGAGCGCCGTCCGCGCACGGGTTCCGGCCGCAGGTAACAGCGCGTCGGGAGTGAGGGATCGCCGGCCGTCTTGAAATCCACAAACGCCAGGGCCTGATCGACCGACGTGAACCCGGGGTGCATCTCCCGGGGCGTCAGGATGCGCCCGCCGGACTCGCGATCCAACATCGTGTACACGTCGGACGGCTCCTGGATCTCGAGCGTCAGCGCCGTTCCCGGGCGGTGAGGAACGCCCGCCGGCACAAAGAAGCCTTCACCAATGCGTTGGTGTATGACCGGAGACAGTTCCAGGACCCGGCCGCCCCCAGCGGCAACTGCCCTGGCCAGCACGCGGCGGGTCGTGCCTGGGACCAGCCCGACATGCGTATAGGGAATCGGTCCTTTGGGCGCATCGAGGAAATAATACGCTTCATCCTTGCCGAAGCGCTGCCCGCCGAATCGCGCCGGATGAGCCCAGACATCCTCATCGCGCGCGTGGAAGTGGAAGCCAATCGTCTGCGCCGGGTCCAAGATCTTAATCAGTACGGGTAGGTCCGCGCCGTAGGCGGCGAACGCGCGCGGCCCCAGGATCTCCAGTCCGCGCAGCCGCAGCGCCACAGGGAGCCTGATTGTTCCGGCGGGTGTGCTGATGCGACTGATCCCCTCGTCGGGAATTGGGTGCGGGTTCATCGCGGTGACGGTCGACCCAATCCACCGCTCCGGCCGCCACATCCGCACGCGGGAACTATACGTGCCGCCTGGGCGGTGCGAAATGAGAAGCCGGCCCCCGTCCATGTAGAGCCGCCGCACGTAGTTGGGGAGCAGCGGTAGGATTCCCCGCTCCAACAACCTGTCGAGCGCCAGCTCAACTCGACTCATGCGTGGCTGCGGATCGCACCGCTCTCCATGAATCGCAGTGTCTCCTCGCGGCTTCGCACGCCGGCCGTGCCGCCGACGGCCGTCACGCACAGGGCGCCGACCGCGTTCGCAAAGCGGGTCGCGCGCTCCATCTCCCAGCCTGCCAGCACTGCGGCCAGGAATCCGCCGCAGAATGCGTCGCCCGCGCCGGTCGTATCAACCACCTCGACGGCATAGGCCGGCACGCGTCCGCGCCAGCCGGCGGCATCGACAAACGCGCCGGCGTCGCCCAACTTGACGGCAACGGCTCCAACGCCCCGCGCCCGCAGCATCCCGGCCATCTCTGCCGGGTCGCGACGCCCCGTGACATGACCGAGCTCATCCTGGTTGCCAAACAGGAAATCCAGATGAGGCAGACACGGTTCCAGCACCGACATCCACCGGCCGGAGGGATCCCACGCCAGATCCATGCTGGTGCGGCATCCCTGCTCCTGCGCCCGCCGGAGCAACCCCGCGGCCGGCTCTCCATCGAGTGCGGGCAGCACAAAGCATCCACCCAGGTGGAAGATCCTCGTCGCGCGGAGCAGATCGTCAGAGATGTCCTCGGGAATCAATCTTCCGTTTGCCCCAATCATGTGCATGAACGAACGCTCCCCGCCGCTGCTGACGGCCACCACGCTCGTCGAGGTCGGCACCCGCGGTTCCCGCACGACGTGCGGCCGGACACCGTGGTCGGCGAGAATCTGCACGAGAAAGTCGCCGAACAGATCGGAGCCCACCCGCGCCACCACAGCCGTATCGACGCCGAGCTTTGCCAGCACAATTCCGGTGGTGTGCGCCAGGCCGCCCGACCGTAACACGATGGATTCCTCAAGCGCCAGCCGGCCACGTTGCGGCCAGGCATCCACCGGCCGCATGATGATGTCGGCGACGACAATACCCATGCAGGTCACGTCCGGCATCGCGCCGTCCCACTCACCGCGGCCGCGCCTGCACCACAACCTGAGGACGCAGGCTGTCTACCTGCATGGCGTCGACGGTGCCGGGAAGGAGCGTCGTCACGTCGGCCGCCGCGGCCGCCACACCCGTCTGCACCGCATCCAGCAGGGAATGACCGCGCTGCAGGCTGACCACCACGCCCGCCGTCAGGCTGTCCCCTGCCCCGATCGTGTTGACCCGCGTCACCCCAGGCGGGCTGAGATGCCATCGGCCTTCAGCCGTGACCAGTACCGCGCCTTCCGCTCCCATCGTAACGATGACTTGACCGCCCGATTGTGCACGGAGGGTGTCGGCGGCAGCGAGCACATCGTCAACGGAAGCGAGCGGCCGGCCGACCGCGTCAGCCAGCTCCGCGCGGTTGACTTTGATCAGGTCGGGCTTCGCGGCGAGGCCAAGGCGAAGCGAATCGCCGGTCGCATCCAGGAGGGCCGGGACGTGTCCCTCCCGACTCAGTTCGATCGAGTGGGCATAGAAATTCGCAGGCAGGGCGGCGGGGAGACTGCCAGCAAGGACGAGGTATCGGGCGCGCCGCAGGCCGGTCCGCAGGTACGCGAAGAGCTGTGCCTCGACTCCTGCGCCGGCCTCCAGTCCATGTTCGTTGATGACCGTCTCGGCGTTGCCTGGATCAATGATCAGCGTGCAGATGCGGGTAGTCGCCTGCACGCGCACCGCGCGCAGCGAGATCCCCTGCCCCCGGGCTCCCCGGATGATCGCGCGCCCGGAGTCATCGCCGCCGACCATACCGATAACGGTGGCATCCTCGCCCAGCGCACGCACCACGCGGGCGACGTTCAGACCCTTTCCGCTCGCCAGGGAGATGCCGCGCTCCGCACGATGAATGCGCCCAGAGGAAAAGCCGGGGACCACGATCACCCGGTCAAGACAGAGGTTGGGACCGAGGATCAGGACCACGATGGAGACGCCAGACCCTGGAAGTAACGGTCGGCTGCCTGGCGCAGCGCAGCGACGCCTGCGGCGGCGCCGTGGGGGTGACCGAAGATGGCGGAACCGGCCATCGGGAGGATATCTCGGCCCAGGGTCTCGTAGTTGGCAGGCAGAGTCTGCGCCGTCAACCCCCCCGAGCAGGTGGGGAGGACCGGACGGATGGATCCCCATGGCCCTCGCAGCACCTCCGCGAGTCTCCTCGTCTGGGCCGGCCCTTCTGTGCGCAGGTATCCTCCCTGGGCGTACAGGTCGAGGCAATCGCCGCCGAGCAGCCGGACGAATCGGGCGAAGACGCGGACATCGATGCCGTTGCCGGGACGATGCGCGATGGCCGAGCGTCCGCCCGAATGGACGTAGATGGGCACCTGGGTGAGCGCGTCTCCGCTGAGCATCTGCAGCGCGGCCAGCCCGGCGGCAAACACGTTCACCATCAGGCCGGTAGCCCCCGCTGCCACGGCGGCGCGGGCCATCTCCAGCATCTGGTCGGGACGGCCGGTAACGTGCGGGCAGTAGATGACCCGTTGCCCGGTGTCGTCTTCCACCCGGCGCAGCGCGCGCGAGACCGCGCTGACCCTCGCCGAGAGCGGGCAATACGTCGGGTTGTTCATTTTCTCGTCATCCTTGATGAGATGCACCCCGCCGCGCGCGGCGGCTTCGCAGCGCGCGGCCACCTCATCGGGAGTGAGCCCGGCACCGGGCTTGACGATCCCGCCGAACAGCAGCGCCTCCTTCCCCAGGCGCAGCAGCGCCCGGCTCCCCGCGATGCCAAACCGGGGGCCGTGGAACGCAGCGAGGAGGCTGTCGGGGAGGACGACGTCGGCAAGCCGGATGACGTCGGCGAACGGCCGTTCAAAGAGCGGGCCGGCCAGCAGATACAGCCAGATGGCGGCGAAGGGGGAGCCCCGCTCGGGCAGATTCGACACCGGGTAGGCGATGGCGGCGTAGCCGCGGCCCGGAGAGAGCTCGTGCACATCATGCACACGCCCCAGCGATCGCGCATACAGCGGGGTCGCCGCACTCCCCCCCGACCACGAGCCTGCACTCTCCTCCAGGGCGATGAATTCCGCGGTCCGGTGCAGGTTGTCGCGCGTCTCGAGGTAGTAGATGCCGAGAAACGCGTCGGGTACCGGGCTCCACTGCGGCACATCTGGTTCGACGTGATCTGGCATGCGTGAGCAGGTCTTTCGCGACAGGAGGTTTTCGATTCCTCCCCGAAAACCGTCATCCCCACGACTCGTCACAGGGTTCCATACGAGGAGGAGAGAGCATGATTAGACGTCCCAGGATCACGCAGTGGCTGGTTATCATGCTGGCCGCCGTCATGACGGCGGCGCCGGTCCTCTATGCCGCCGACCAGCAGCAACTGGTCATCTACCACTGGTGGACGGCCGGCGGCGAACGGCAGGCGATGCAAGTGATCTTCGACGCGTTCACCAAGAAGAACCCCAGCACCAAGATTGTGGACAACCCGGTGGCCGGCGGGGGCGGCATTACCTTGAAGACCGTCCTGCTGGGCATGCTGGCTGCCAAGATCCCGCCCGATACCTTTCAATCGCTAAGCGGGGCGGAGTTGAAGCAGTACGTCGACGGCGACTATGTCGCGTCGGTGGATGACGTGTGGAGAGCGCAAAAGCTGGATGCCAACTATCCTGCCGTCATCGGGAAGATGACCACGTTCAAGGGGCAACACTACGGGATTCCGATGAACGCGCACCGTGCCAACTGGCTCTTCTACAACACCAAGTTGTTCAACGAGCTCAAGCTGGCGCCGCCGACGACCGTGGACGAGATGATCGCCGCCGCCAAGCGCATCAAATCCAGCAAGCCCAACGTCGCGCCGATCGCCATCGGCACGCGCGAGAAGTGGCCGGCGGTCTTCCTCTTTGACGTCACGCTGCTCTCGACCGGAGGGCCCGACGTCTACGAGAAGTTCTATACCGGCCAGCTCAGCGTGAAGACCGCGCCGGAAGTCCGCGCCGCGCTGCAAAAGTTCAAGGATCTGATCCCGTACCTGTACCAGTTCCACGGCGCCAAGACGTGGAGTGACATCGCCGGTCCGATGGCTGAAGGGCAGATGGGGATGATGGTGATCGGCGACTTCGCCGCGGGGCTGCTGGTCCAGGCCGGATACAAGGAAGGCGTGGACTGGGACGCGGCGGGCTTCCCCAAGAAGCCGCAGGAAGTCTTCTTGATGATCGTGGACACGTTCGTGCGGCCGACAGGGGCGAAGCATCCGGAGGCGACCACCGCCTGGCTCACCAACCTCACTGATCCGAAGGTGCAGGGGGAGTTCAATATCGTGAAGGGCTCGATTGCCATCCACAAGGCCGTGCCCGACACGACCTATCCGGACAAGCTCCACCAGGAGGCCTCACGTACGTTCAAGAGCAAGCGCATCGTCCCAAGTTCGATTCACGGTGTGCTCGCGCCGCCGGCGTTCCTCAGCGACTGGCAGGATATCCTGACGCGGTTCCTCTACAGCCCCGACATCAACCGGGCGCTGGACGAAATCAGCAGCGCCATGGAGCTGGACAAAGTCTCCGACTCCAGCGGCTGGTACTGGGCGAAGTAGCTCTCCGCGGCGCTCCCGTTTCGCGACTGGCGAAGCGGGGGCGCCGCCCCTCATGGCCTACACCCGCGCGCACGCCCTGTTGTTTCTCGCTCCGCTGCTGCTCATCGTGCTCGTGATGTACGGGATGATGGCCTGGACGGTGGCCGTCTCCCTGGACGACTGGGTAGGCATGGCGCCAGTCTGGAAGTACCACGGTCTGGAAAATTTCCGCACCTTGTTGGGCGGCGCACTGCGGGAACGATTGTTCACGAGCCTGCGGAACAACCTGATCTGGCTGGTCGTGTTCATCGCGCCGACCACAGCGCTAGGCCTGTTCCTCGCCTACGGCCTCGACCTGGTCGGGCGGGCGGAACGCGTGCTGCGGCCCCTCTTTCTCTATCCCATCGCCCTGTCGTTTGTGGTCAGCGGCACGCTGTGGGCGTGGATGTATGATCCCGATGCCGGGGTGATCAACAACTTGTTTCGGATGCTCGGGCTGGGCCGGTGGGCGCAGCCGTGGATCGCCGACCCGCACCTCGCGACCTTTTGTCTCGTCGGTGCCGCGGTCTGGCAGTACACGGGATTCGCCATGACCCTGTACCTGGCGGCCATTCGCGACATGCCGCGGGAGATCTTCGAAGCCGCCAGGGTCGACGGGGCCACCGACGTACAGACCTTTCGCCATGTGGTCATTCCCAACGTCGGCCACGCCACCATGATCGTGGTGGCCATGCTGATCCTGGTCACGCTGAAAGTGTTCGACCTGGTGTGGGTGATGACGTTCGGCGGGCCGGGGATCTCGACCGAGGTGCTCCCGTTCTTCATGTTTGTGGCCACCTTCAGGCAGCAGTTCGTCGGCATCGGCGCCGCGGTCAGCGTTCTCATTCTCATTCTGGCCGTAGCCGTCGTCGTCCCATATGCCTGGTGGTCGATGCGGAGGCTCGCGGCGTGAAGACGGCATCCCGTCTGCCCTGGCGGGTGTGCATCGCTGGGCTGGCGTTGCTGTGGTTGCTGCCGCTGTATGTCATGCTGGCGAACTCGCTGAAGACTATCCGGGAGATCACCCAGAGTCAGTACGTCCTTCCCCCTGGCGGCTTCGAGGTGCAGAACTACGCCGTGGCGCTGGGCGTGCTGCGGCACGGGCTGGTCAACAGTACGCTGGTCGCCCTTCCAGCCACGGCCCTGGCTGTGCTGCTGGGGTCGGGGGCCGGGTTCTTCCTGGCGCGTTTGCGCTTCCGGCACTCCCAGGCGGTCTTCTTCGCGGCCACGATCGCCACATTTCTGCCGTACCAGATCGTACTGATCCCGCTGACGCAACTGCTGGCGGACCTGCGGCTGATCAACACACGGCCCGGCCTGATCGTGGCCTACTTGCTCCTGAACACGCCGATGGCGGCGCTGATCACCGCCACGTTCTTCCAGACGGTGCCGGCGGAGATGCAGGAGGCGGCCGCCCTGGATGGCTGTGGCCCGGTGACCTTCTACTGGCGGATTCTCCTCCCCGTGGCGCAGCTGGGCCTGCTGTCCACGGCGATCCTGATCTTCACCACGATCTGGAACGAGTTCCTCATCCCCACGGCCATGACGCAGGGGACGTTCAACCAACTAGCCACGCCGGTGCTCGCCGGCCTCAAAGGCAATTACGCCCAGCTGTGGCACATCCAGATGGCCGGCGCGACGCTGACGTCGCTGCCGCCGCTGGCGCTCTTCGTATTCCTCGGGCGCTACTTCGTCTCCGGACTCATGGCCGGTACGCTCAAGTAGCGGGGCAAATGTGCAGGCGGGGTATTCGCCCCGCCTGCACACACGGAACCACTAATAGTAGAAGCGGACCTGCAAGAGCTTCAAGCCATTGTTGTCGTACTGCCACAGAAATCCCGTCAGGCAGGGGTCGAACAGACTGACTTGTGTCGACCCGCACGCAAGCGCGACGTCGCTGCCCGGCGCCAGTACGATGGTCGTCAGCGCGTCGGTGACGTTCTTGAACTGGCTCTTGCCGGTCCCGCGCACGAAGACCTCGTTCTCCAGCGAGCAGATGACGGCGGTCGGGTCCAGGGGATCGGTCGCACAGGTTGTCATGGTCGCCGATCCGCCCGGCTTTCCGAGCGCCCGCGCCCACACGGTATAGGTCCCGGGCGCAGGCAGTTTGAAGCTGGCCTCACCATCCGTGCCGTTGGCATCCAGAACCTCGAAGGTGCCGTCGAAGCTCTGCGAGAGCATGATTCTCGTGGTCACCGCGGCACCACTCTTGCTGCCGAGGTCCACAAAAATGCGATGCCCGTTGTCACCAGTCATGTCCGCGCTTTTGTCCTTGGGGACCCCGATAATATTGAGATTGTAGTGGGGGCCGCTGGGCGCGCCGTTCCCGGCCCGAACGGCATGCTGGGGCGCGCCGGCGAACGCTACAGTCATAAGAACCATCACGCTGATTGCTGCAAGTACCGTTTTCATGGTCGCCTCTCCCGTGGTTGTCTCTGAGGATCGGGCGTGCGGCCAGCCGGATTTCTCCTCACCTCCAGTGTTCATCCCGGTTGGTCTGCAGGTGCCAACACCTCAGGGGTTTCGCGCGGACCATTCCCCTGGTTCACACCACTCAGACTACTCATCAAGAACTAGTTGCCTTGAAGGAGTTTATGGGGATAGATTAAGCGCGCAAATGCTGCGGCGTTCTAGCAGAGTATCCGAACAGACGCATGGGGATTCACGAACTTATGTCGGTGTCGGCGAGCACCTCACCGTGACGGATCCCCAACGTCTTGATCCACCGTTGCTGCCCCAACGTGAGCGCCACAAAGAAACCCAGCTCGACCAGCTCTGGGAGCGTGAAGTATTGTTTGAGCTTGCCCCAAAGCTGGTCGTCGGCGATCTCCGCGTTCCACATGATGGCACTCGTATAGGTCAGGGCGGCTTTCTCGCGATCCGTGAACTTGTCGGAGGTGACAAAATCGACCAACTCGTCGTACTGTGCCTCGCTCACACCCTGCCGTCCAGCCTGGACGGACCGTTGCACCCCTCAGTATTCACACTCGATCGATTTGGAAACATAGACCCGGCAGAGCTCTTTGATCCGGTGATCAAGCACGCCGTGGCGAAATGTGAGGTCCCACGCCTGGGAGAACGCCCTGATCACGCTGCGGTTGTGGGCCCGAATGGCCTGGCTCTCCGGTCTGGGCGTGCCTTCCCGGCGGGCCAGCTCCAGGTAGCCACGAATCTCAGGATCTTTGATTGTGGCAGGATCGACGTACGGAATTTGGGGCATCTCCTGTCCCTCCCTGAATCATGACCTGGGGATCTGCTTCTTCGGGTCCACGAAGGGCATGGTCACCACTGTGGCCTTCGCCGCTCCCAGTGGCGTTTCCACCAGCAGCTCTGTTCCCACCGCCGCGTGGGCAACGGGGACCATGGCATACCCGATATTTCGCTTCAAGCGCGGGGAGTAGACTGCGGACGTCACCATCCCAACCCTGGCGCCCTTGCTGGAAACCGGCCACACAGTCTCGTTGAGATCAAGCGGATCGGCGTGGATTTCGACGCCCACCAGCTTTCGAGTTACCCCCTTGGCCTTGATGCGCCTCAACGCGTCTTTCCCGATGAATTGAGCCTCTTTGTCCGGTTCCACCAGGCGTCCCAAACCTACTTCATAGGGATTGTTGTCCAGCGTCATATCCGCCCCGTAGTTCAACAGCCCGGCCTCAATGCGCCGGATGTCCGATGGGCCGGTGGGCCGGATGTTGTGGGGCGCGCCTGCCTCCATGATCCGCTCCCAGAGCTCCACCCCACGACTTCCGTCTCTGAGGTAGATCTCGTACCCCACCTCCCCGGTCCATCCGGTTCTGGTGACAACCAGCGGGATGCCGTCTAGATTGGTCTCAAAGAAGTTGTAGTACGGCAGATCGTTGACGCGATCCCCGAAGAGTGCCTCCATAACCGCTCTGGATTTCGGGCCCTGAACCTGGAGGGGGGACACGTCGGGCTCCCGGATCTCCACGCGCATGTCCGTGCGCATTGCCACCGCCCTGGCCCAGAGGAGGACGTCGCTGTCGGCCAGTGCCAGCCAGAAATGATTTTCACCCAGCCGTAAGAGCACGGGGTCGTTGATGATCCCGCCATCCTCGGCCGTGATCAGCGCATACCGGCCCGCTCCCACCCGGCAGCGGCTGAGATCCCGTGGGGTCAGCAGCTGTGTGAAGCGAAATGCATCCGGCCCCGTGATCTCGACTTGGCGCTCCACGCTGACGTCCCAGAGCGTGACGTGCTCGAGCAGGTGCCAATACTCCGCCACGGGATCGTCATAGTAGCTGGGTAGAAACATGTGGTTGTACACGGTGTAGGCGCGGCAGCCGTACCGCTGCGTGGCTTCGAAATACGGCGACCGCCGCAACCGCGCTCCGCGTTGGATCAGGCGCATGTCAAACGGCCGCACTTCTGCCGGCTGCATCATAGCCTCTTCCTCCCCAAAGGAGTCCTGTGTACCATGCTGAATACCGCATCCATTTCCTGCGAGGGTCGGGTGATGCGATTGTCGATCTCAGACCTGTTCTGGGTGTTCTTCATTATTACAGCTATTCAGCCGATCCTGGCCCGGTGGCGGCTCGAACAGGGCAGGTTACGACTGCTGGCGACGCTGGAGCGTCAGCGCGGCTCTCGGGTCATCGCCATGATCCACCGCCAGGAGACGATGAGCCTGCTGGGCTTCCCGTTCTTCCGCTACATCGACATTGATGACTCCGAGGAGATCCTGCGCGCCATCCGGCTCACGCCCGAGGAGATGCCGATTGATCTCATCCTCCACACTCCGGGCGGACTGGTGCTGGCGGCCGAGCAGATCGCCCTCGCCCTGGAGGAGCACGGCGGGAAGGTGACGGTGCTTGTTCCCCACTATGCCATGTCCGGCGGAACGCTGATCGCCCTCGCCGCGGATGAAATCATCATGGACCGGCACGCCGTCCTGGGTCCGGTCGATCCTCAACTGGGCCAATATCCCGCATCGTCAATCATCAAAGTCCTGGAGCAGAAACCGATCCAAGAGATCGACGATCAGACGGTGATCCTTGCCGACGTAGCCGGGAAGGCACAGCGGCAGGTGCGGTCCTTTGTGCAGTCTTTGCTGGAAGATCGGATGGGCGCAGACGCGGAACGCGTCGCTGGGCTGCTGTCGTCAGGAACATGGACGCACGACTATCCGATCACGGCACGGGAAGCCAAGACGATTGGCCTGCCCATCTCTACCGAGGTGCCGGCGTCCGTATACACGCTGATGGCGCTGTACCCGCAGGCCGGACATCGCCGGCCGTCTGTGCAGTACATTCCGATTCCCTACCGTGGAACCGAGCCCCGTCCCAGTCCGCGGCCGAGTGGACGCGACCGCGCTATGCTTACCGCTACGCCGGAGGGGCCCAATTACGGCTCGCCGAACTTCCCCGCTCCACGCGGCCGTTGAGCACAGGTCCTGCAGAGATCACCGGACTGGTCCTGGCCGGTGGGCACAGCCGCCGGATGGGCCGCGACAAGGCTGCGCTGCCTTTCGGTGATCTCCCCTTATTGACCTGGGTGGTCAAGCGCATCGCCACCGTCTGCCATCCGGTGATCGTCGTCGCCCGCGACGCGGATGCGTACCCCGACTGCGGCGCGACCGTCATCGCGGACCGGTGCCCCGGCGAGGGACCGCTTGTCGGACTGCACGCCGGCCTCATGTCCACCGAGACGGAGTATGCGGCGGCGATCGCCTGCGATCTTCCCTTCGTGGAACGCGCGCTGCTCGCAGGGTTGATCGATTTTGCACCCGGATGGAGTGCCATCGTCCCCGAGGCGCTGGGCAACATCCACCCGCTGTGTGCAGTCTATCACCGGAGTGTCGGTCAGACCGCGGAGGACCTGCTGCGGCGCGGGGGCGGCTCATTGCGCCGGCTGCTCGCCGAGCCCGCGCTGCGCGTGCGCCTGATCCCTGAGGAGGATCTGCGGAAGTGGGATCCGGCCCTGCGCAGCTTCATGAACGTCAACACGCCCGAGGAATACGATCG
>Ga0209375_1001656_pt1 | contig 16654 bp, 17 predicted proteins | sample GraSoiAngelo_131_FD_185888 | JGI IMG/M metagenome (GOLD analysis project Ga0209375, IMG submission 185888) | Grasslands soil microbial communities from the Angelo Coastal Reserve, California, USA - 14_0929_02_30cm (SPAdes) (version 2) | ecosystem: Environmental > Terrestrial > Soil > Grasslands ... | reverse complement strand
TAAACGGCTTCCAGTCGCCGGTCGTAGAGTTTCTACGCTCCTTCACCATATCCAAGATCATGCTACCCGGGAGGCTCGAAGCGGATATGACATATTTTGACGACGATAGACAAGACCTAGTTTCGAAGCCTGTCGAGTTTAGGAACTGGTTCGACTCGATTGAGCACTGGATTCGGAAAAACTACAGACATCTGACACTGTTGACGTACGCGGGGCCGGGAGCAGAAAAGTTCCGAGAGGAAGGCGGGATACTCCACTAATTCTCAATCGTAGAAAGAACAATTAACATCATATCCCATCCCACAACGAGGCCCATGCCTGACCAGAATGCCCTCAGACAGATTGACCGTTGGATTAATGCTCACAAGAAAGACCTAGTTGACCTATCCTGCCGACTGGTCAACATAGACACTACCGTTCCTCCCGGCCGTAACTATCCTAAGATATCGCAGCTCCTAGCAAGCGAACTCAAAGACCTAGGCATCAATCCCTCGGTCAGCTATATTCCCGAAGTAACCCTCCGACGAAGAGTCAGCGCCGAGGTCGGCCTGAAGGGTCCCAGACCGAACACATACGCCACTCTCAAGGGCGAAGGCGAGGGTCCCAGGATTCTACTCAACGGGCACGTCGATGTCGTCCCGGCGGACCCTTCAGGCTGGTCAAACGACCCGTTCAAACCAATAGTCAAGAACGGGAAGATCTACGGCCGCGGCTCCGCGGACATGAAGGGGTCCGACGCCTGCCAGATCTACTCCCTCAAAGCCCTGGTGGAGACGGGCGCAAAGTTCCGGGGCAGCATCACTCCGACCTTCACAACCGACGAGGAGGTGGGAGGGTATAGCGGAGTCAACTATCTCATCGACAAGCACGTGATCACGAAGGACATTGATTATTGTCTCTCGACTGACAGCGGGATCGAAGCCTTACACATCGCTAGTCTTGGGGACGCTGAGTATCTCATCACCGTCAAGGGCAGAGCGGCCCACTCTGGCCGGGGCTGGACCGGGGTCAACGCCATCGAATATGGCGCATCCCTGATCGAGGAGCTGAAGAAACTGGGAGTCAAGATTAGTAAGAGAAGGTCCAGAATCAACGCGGAGCCGATCTGGGGCACGAAGAAGATGAGACCCGGGCTATACGTCAACACGGCGAAAGGCGGGCTCAAGGGCAACATCATCCCAGACACATTCGAGATCCTCGTCGACAGACGCTTCATCCCTGAGGAGAAGGCGCCTCAAGTCCAGAGAGAGGTCGAGCAGGTCGTGAGAGACTTTGCCAGAAAACACCGAGAAGTCAAAGTGTCAATGAAGCCCATCCTCGGATACGACCCAATGCTCACACCGCCCAACCATCCACTAGTCCGGACTGTCAGGAAAGTAGCGAGGAAGGTTCTCGGCAGAGACGTACCTCCATGTGGGAGTCAAGGGTCCACCGACGTGGCCGCTGTGACAGCGCTAGGCGTTCCGGTGGCGGTTCTTGGAACAACGCGACAGGACAGCAACATCCACGGAATAGACGAACATGTCCGGATAAGCGACCTTGTCAGCGTTACGAAGATTCTAGCGCATACTTTCCTCGAACTCCTGTAGAATACTCTGCGAATAGAATGGAACAGAGATTTCCCGCACGCTTGTTAGCCTACAACCAGAAATAGGAAAGGCAGTTCTGCGTCACGAGACTAGTCAACATACCCTAATTTTCTAGAGGTTCTCTTGGTGACCAGATTTTAACATGGACCACTCAACCCGTCCGTATCACCGATCCTAGATTTCCGCCGACCTTAGCATCGTCATGGACCCTCAGCCGTTTCCAAGGCGTTTCCTAGGGAATATCAGGTCGATGACGAGAATCATCCGCCATCAAGGGACACGGATCGAAAACGTCGTAGCTGCTCCCTATGAGATCTTCCCAAACACGAGGTTTACGTCACGAGACTCAACTGCAATTGACATTACTTGGCTGGTAACGGATCTGGTAACCGTAAATGGTACCAGCAATTGAAACGGGAAGTCCTAGCGGGGTCCAGGAGTCTCATCTCAGTTCAGAAACTTAGCGTAAGTTTTGGACTCGTTGGATTCTTTGCGTAATGTTCGGCCATGGTAGGGACCCGGACACCGTCCAAACCGTGGATTTGTCCTTCTTTCTCTGTTCGATGTCTGAAAGACCCATTGAGTCTATCTTTGTGAGCGTCTGGAGCAACTGTTCCTTGCCGAGTATGCTTGCAGCTAGCTCGTCAGCTTTCAGGAAATTCTTTCTGAGGCTCATGTTCCATTTACGTACCGCGAAAACGATCAGAAATCCGGTCGGAAATAATAGAATCGGGAACTGCAAGAGTAGGAAGCGTTCTGTTGCAGAGCTCGCCACGGAAAATTCTCCATAGAACAGCCGGTACAAGACTACGTCCGCCACCAATATTGCGAGAGCTGTAAGGGGTATCACTAGGAACCTAAACCGATATTTGCGTCGAAACCTTGGATCGAAGGAGCAGATCAGCGAAGACGCGATCAGCGGCTTCCACTCACTCGGGCTCAGCCTCCCTCTAAGGACAGCGGGAAGGTGCACCCATCCCCGCCTTGCTCCCTTTTCGCCCATTAAACACTGGTCAGATGGTGCGGCCCGTATTCCTCCAAACTTCACCCATACAACATAGTACAGGGTGTGCGGATCGAATTTGAGTCTAAGATCGCGACAGAGTTCTCGCGTAATAGTTAGAATCCGCGCATCATCCTCGTCCTTGCCAAATCCATAATTCGGATTATCCTTGAGGAATGAGAGAATCCTCCTTCCATTCTCTCGTTTTCGAAGAAAGTAGTATACTGGAAGAGCTACAATAGCCACAAACGTGATTCCTTCCAGTCCAAGATACAGCGAATTTGTTCCATCGAGCCTAATGTTCAGAGTAACTTGCTCTGAGGTCTGATCAAAGCCAGTGCCGTGAGCCAAGATCAGATAGAAGTTTCCCGTGGCAGGAATTGGCGTGGCATAGGTCCAAGAGGCCACGTTCGTAATCGAGTAGAGACCGGCAGTAATCCCGGTTGATTTGTAACTGTCATATTGTTGCTCGGTGAGAAAATAGAAGCTAACAAGTTGAGACCGGGTTTCCAGGAAATCGAATGAGAGTCGGCCCTCGCCCACGATATACAAGGGAAGATAGTGATACTTACCGGGAAGAATCGTTATCGAGAAAGTTCCATTGTAAGGAACATTCCTAGAGATGGCATTTAGTCCAAAAGCTCCAGTAATCAGTGCTACGAGTAGAATAGCTAAAGATAGTTTCATCGCGAGAACATCTCACAGCTGAGTGCCGGGTTGGCACTTCACTAGAGACGCCGTCCGCTCGATAAGGTCGGACTTCTAGCTAGACTCCTTCTTCCTGTCATCATCTTTTATCAAGCCGGCTCCCTTGTATCGGTCAATTCTCTTGAGGACTTTCTCAGTGAACTGACTATCATCTCTTGTTCCTCTCAGTGCTAGATAGACTGCCTCGTTTTGACTCTGGGCGCCGAACTTAAAGACAACCATTGCGATATTGAGCCAAACGATGGAAATCCAAAGACCCCAAAGTGTCCCATTAAGCCCGGAAACAGATAGGATACCTATTACAAACACTAATACGAAGAATCCAGCAAAAGCCATCAATCTGGCAACCCATACCCAGCGATTACCGGTTCTGAACATACCCTCAAGATCGACTCCACCATTAGGCATGGTTCTAATTCCCTCCGCTCTCCACTGGAGACCTCATCGTTGAGGAGTTCATTCCATGGCTCATGGGTTTGACTTGTAATGGTGTCATGTATTAACACGGAGACAGGAACCCACCCCCTATAATGGCTGACGGACGTTTTGTGGAGCCAAGGGCTAGCGTCCCATCCGAGTCGAATCGCAAGCAGCTCCGTTCTCGTGTCTGAGCAATAGTCGAACGATAGCTCAATGCCAAGAATGTCGGGTCAGCGGAGCGACTGGCGCGAACGACTACACGCCAATCTGAAATTGGGGTCCAGCCCGGCAATGGCTGCGTTCCTAAACCCTCCCGCTAACCCCCATTCGGGAACGGCAAACCGTCCCCTTTTGGAACAGCCTTGGGTGCTAAGCGCGCTCCAGCCCGCCATGGTACTTTGTTCGAGATTCTCATGAGTTTCAAGGACGACTTATAGCCGCGTTTCGCCGGATACTTCTCGTGCACGCGCAAGACTGGGCTACTTTCGAACGATTGCACAGACAGGCCAAATTCTTACTCCAGGCACGCCGTTACAAGGAAACAATAGAACTTGCACTGAAGGCGATCGCCCTCTTTCCCGAGGACCCTAGGCCATATGCGCTGGTCGCCTTGGCCATGGCAGGACAAAAGCAGTCTGAAGCCCCAGAGTGGGCTTTGAAGGCGATAGCGAGACAACCTGAAAACGTACTGTGGCGAGTCGCACTATCCGACACATACACATTACGAGGGAAGTGGAAACAAGCTCTCAAACCGATGAGCGAGGCTGTTACAATGGACCCCATGAACCCGAGATTCCAGTCAATGCTGGGATTGATCCTAGTGCATTGCAAGAGGCCCGCGGAAGGGGTACTGTATTTGAAAAGGTCGTTAGAACTTGATCCGACAAACGCTCTTACCCATCAGAGAATGAGCCTCGCTCTCTCCAAACAACTTGGTAAGAACAAACTCGCTGAAGAGCACTTGAGAAAAGCGCTTGAGCTTCAACCCGATAATCCCGTCATCAAGAACACCTTGGGATGGAGATTGTTAGGTCGAGGTCATCGGGAAGAAGCGGAGACAGCATTCTATGAGGCTCTGCGAGTTGACCCAACACAGGCAGCCTCTAAGCTGGGAATCGGAGCGCCCGCTGGAATCAAGAAGGGACCAAGCGACATCATCCTCCGAGGGGCCTTACGATTCTACAGTATCCCCTACAGGATAATTCTGGCTCCGGCATGCGGAGTCTTGGCGATCGAAATTCCACAGCTCATTCTTACCCACCCTGGGTCCTGGATTTTCACGGCCGTCTCCCTGCCGGTTGCTGTCTTATCATGGTGTTACATTTTCTCGTTGGTCTACGTTCGTGTGATCGGTAAGAGAAGAGGTATCCAATTTGTCTAAGACACTCGATGCGCTGAGGAACCTCGCCGCCCACCGGCCCGACGACTTCGATGTGCGCATCGAGCTGGCAGAGCTTCTCAGTGCCGAGAAACAGAGCGATGAGGCCTTGCGAGTGCTCGATGAAGCGTTAGCGCTGAGACCTGACAATCCGGAGGCTCTGCGACTCTACGGACGAGTCTTGTACGACCTCAACCGATTAGCTGAAGCTAGGGATAAGATGGAAACCGCTTCTCGAAAAGGACTGCCTGATGCGAAATCGGATATGCTGCTGTCGCACATCTATGATAAACTGGGAGATCAAGTGCGTGCCTATGAATTGTACAAGCTTGCAGTGAGACGTGACCGCGACTTAGAAGACCCATCCTATTTTGAAACGATTCGACAAACAACACCTCCCATCGCGATCAGCCCGGGAAGCTCGGAGCGAGGGATGGACTTCGAGGGAGAAATTTCGCGGCTGACATTCAAAGATGTCGGGGGCATGGACGACGTCAAGGAACAATTCCGGATCAACATCATTCTCCCGTTGAAGAACCCCAAGCTGTTCCAAAGCTACGGCAAGAGAATAGGAGGAGGAATCCTTCTGTTCGGTCCGCCAGGCTGCGGTAAGACGTACCTCTCCCGCGCTTTAGCGGGAGAATGCAACGCTACCTTCTACGGAGTAGGAATCCATGAAATCCTAGACAAGTTCCTAGGAGAGAGCGAGAAGCACATGCACAATCTCTTCGAAACGGCACGACGCAATGCTCCAGCTGTGATATTTCTTGACGAAATTGACTTGCTTGGGCATAAGCGGACGGACGACAGCTGGGGAAGAGCCCTACGAGGAGCAACGAATGTCTTGCTAAGCGAACTGGACGAAGTCGGTAAGCCTGACAAGCCTATTCTCGTCATCGGAGCAACGAACACGCCATGGAGCGTGGATACCGCCCTTAGGCGCCCAGGCAGATTCGACAGGATAATTTTCGTCCCTCCACCCGACCAAACTGCACGGGAGGAAATTCTGAAACTCCATTTGCGCGAGAAGCCAATTGAAGACATCGACTATGCCAAGATTGCGTCCAAACTCGACCAGTTCTCGGGAGCCGACATTCGAGACCTCGTCGATCGGGCTGTAGAACTCGCCATTCGACGAGCAATGCGTTCGGGCAAAACTGAGCCAGTAAGCAACCTCGACTTGCTAAGCATCGCCAAGGAGATGCGTCCGTCAACAATCGAATGGCTCGCGACCGCCAATGACTATGTCAGGTACAGCAATCAGAGCGGGCTGTATGATCGAGTGAAAGAGTACATCGACAAGAACCGCTAAGCAGCAATTCTCCTAAACAAGAATTACCAATACGGGCGCGACCATGGCCTTCCGAAGGGGCCTGTTTCTCTCCGGAACCCCACGACCGGGGCTGAAATCGCGCGACTACGTCACTTAACCTTGGCCTGCGAACCCTTTTTTCATGGGGATTGCCTCTAAGCGCGCGGGGACATCATGGGCCAACTCATCGTCAGTGAAATGGTATCCCTAGACGGCGTCATGCAGGCGCCCGGCGGACCGGAAGAAGACACCGAGGGCGGCTTCAAGCACGGCGGCTGGCAGGCGCCTCTACTCGACGAGGAGTCGCTCGGCCTCATCACCAGAGACATTGGGCGAATGGACGCCCTGCTCCTGGGTCGCAAGACCTACGACATCTTCGCCGCCTACTGGCCCAGAGCCACGACCGACAAGGAGATCGCGGACAGACTCAACAACGCGCCCAAGTATGTGGCCTCCCGCAGCCGCCGCAGACTCGAATGGAACAATTCCACTCTTATCCAAGGAGACCTTTCCAAGGAGGTGGCCCGCATCAAGCAAGAGCACGGCGAAGTCCACGTGATGGGAAGCGGCAACCTCGTCCAGACCCTACTGCGATACGACCTGGTCGACCGGTTCAACCTATGGGTCTACCCGCTGCTTCTCGGCACCGGCAAGAGACTCTTCGGTGAAGGGACCGTGCCCGCGGGTCTGCGCCTTACTAGCTCTCGGACGTTCCCCAAAGGCGCGATTCACTTGGCGTACGAGCGCGCCGGGAAGCCCAAGCACGGCGACCTGTCCGTCAAGGGCTGAGCGGACCGCCTGAGACGAAGGCGGCTTCGCCCATCAAGGGCAACGCGGCGACTTGGCTATTTCAAGCCCAGCGGTTCCCACTGCCCATGCCGCCCAGCGGACCTCATTCCAGACTTTACGCCCAGTTCGAGGTTCGAGGCGGTGGGCGACGACGTTTTCCTGCGCCGCCTGGTATTCAACGCCGCCCGCCCCGGCGGGTCCAGCGTTCCAGATGTCCGGTTAAGCGAGCCCACAAGCCGTGTTCGCCAAGCACCTTAGCCGGCATCCGGCGGGGCACGCTCACCTACGCCCCTTATCTAACCTAACAAGGGACCGGAGTAGGGGAACGGAGGGCCGGACTCAGGGAAGATCGGAACGCACCCCCGGCAATAGTTTCTGCGACGATTCCCATCCCTCTCCCACGTTTGTACTTGGACACAAGCTTCCAAGGAACATGCAGAACCTAGATCGCCCCGCCTACTGCCAGCCATGCCAGAAACCCACCAATCACCAGATCCAATACCGGTCAGACCCCGACTGCGTAGGCAGAGTCTTAGTGTGCGAGGACTGCGGACAAAGAAAACTCGAACCCTTGCGTCCAGGAACGTGTTGCCAAGACTGCTGACAAGCCTACGCGCAGTGTGGTTACTATACTTACGAGAACCTCCAAAGGAGAGCAGCAAAAAGGACAGACAGGGCCGAGTCAAGAAATCTTCTTGCATACCAAGTGCCACTACCAAGAGCCGCGTCGAGCAACGACTATCATGAATATGCTTTTCCGGCTAGTCTTCGGGTTCTTTCTTCTGATTCCTTCGCAAGCTGATCAAAGCCAGCTTTGACAATTTCGCTGATAATTGCTGGTGTCAACTCAAGGCGTTTGCCCGCGACATTCTTAATGTGTCCGAGCAATTCACGATTCACTTGATCTTGGGATTCGAGAACGTTTAGCAGATAGTCTGCAATGAGATAGAGGCCCTCACCGTTTTGTAGGGACACGGTGATGGTACTGGTCAGGTTGTGGAGTCTCGAATCGCCTTGTGCCGAGGCTTGAGCCATTATTTCATCTGCAACTTCGCGTGCTTTCCGATTGCCTTCACGCATACCTACGATGAAATCTTTGAGGAAGCGGACGTTTTCTTCGAAAGTCCCGTCACTTGGCTTTCTTAGACTTTGACTCACTTTCGTATTTCTCCATCCATTCTTTCACTGCCGATTCAATTGCGGTTTGCAGAACACCTTTGTTGTAGCCATAGACTTCCCCGACAACCTTCCTGAAGCGTTCAGCAATCTTGTCGTCTATCGTTATGTTCAACCTAACACTGGTCATTTGTTTTCAAGACTGTATGCACGTATCACACCTATAAGGCTTCCGTGGCATATACAGATGTTACTTGGCAGCTACTCTCTTCCCAGGCAACAGAGGATTTCCCGATACAGTTGGTCTCTTTTCTTGTCAGAGTAGCTCTCGTAGTAAAGTTCTAGGATTCTGTATCCTCTCTTCCGTAAGAGCGAGCGCAGCTCTTCGTCCTTTGTCATCTGAGTAGTTCCAAGATGGACGCGGCCGTCGACGAACACGACTAGCGGTCTAGAATCGAATGGGAAGTAGAAGTCGGCGGTGGTAACTGGTATCTCGACTTGTGTCTGGTAGTGTATTCCGTCGTCTTGGAGTTTGAACGCTAGTTCTTGTTCCATTCGTGAAGGGTTGGCCTGTAGTCGCTCGCGCCAGTCGCTCCGCTGACCCGACATCTTTGGCATTGAGCCATCGTTCGCTTATCGCTCAGACACGAGAACGAAACTGCTGGAAATGTGAGACGGCTGGCTCATCATGTGACCACCTAGAAGGATCAAGATCACGAGCAAGTCTCCAATTCCAAGCCAATTCCAAGGCAATCTGCAATGGGACTACCACCCGGCTGATGCTTTGCGAAGTCATCAAAACTCAAGTACTTTGCTTGGCAAGGTGATCCGTTCCAATCATTGGGAAAAGTGCTTTCAGAAGTCAACCTGAGCAATATGTTTCGACAGCGATATCTTTCGGTTCATGATGTATGCTTGAATGGGCTGGGAGACTTGATTGCGACTGCATATGATGGAGGGAGACCTGCGAGAGATCAGTGCGCGAAAATGCTATTGATTCTTGCCCCTCACACTGACCCCGGCATCAAGCTCAATGATCCCGAAGATTTTGAGTCGCCTTACTTCAGGAATTTGAGGAATGCTTGGTATCACGAGTTCGCAATGAGAAGGTCAGGCCTTGAAACTGCGGCCTGGAAAATCGTGAAAGCGTACTACGCTGTTTTTTGTTCAGTTAGCGCCGTCGTTAGAACTTTGAGAGGGAGCGGACTGCGCGGTCACCGGCCGATGTTGCTGGCATATGGTGAAGAGTTTGTAAGAAATGCGAGAAGACGGCAGTTCTTGCTGCCTCCATCGAACTTGTTTCTTATCGATCGACTGGAGGGAAGTGACGCAATCACATGGCCTTACGGCCTCCAGTACAAGGTCCCGAACGTGGAGAGCGGACTGAGATGGGCAAGGGATTGGGCAACTAAGGTCTACGGTATTCCCGAGCGCGCACCAGTCACACTTCCGTGGTATTTGTTGGGATTGCGAGAATGGGTCAACTATTCAGATGCCTATCTATTTCTGATGTTGTATGGTGAATCAATAAAGAACAAACTGGAGGCTGCTCTGAACAACATTTACAAATCTCTACCTTGCTCAAACTGAATACTTCCTTGCTCGGGTGTTTGGCTGGGAGTCAGTTCGCTTCCAGTTCGAGACCTTCATAGGTCAAATGAAGAACAAATTGGGCGAGAGCTCCCCCTCGTTGCGGGGTCGATACGAGGCCCTTTCCAGTTTCTTTCAGTGATATGCCGGGATTAGATGAAGGATGGGATTCGGAGCACTTTCTTTCACGTTGGAGTCAATTTGAGCAACAGACGTGAATACGGCGTTGACGAGCCTCAAGTGAGAGACGACGGCTCCATTTCATGGGTCCCTCTACCGAATCACAAAGATCCAGATTTGCTCGGACTCACCTATGGGGACCCGTGGGGTAGGCTTGGCGGCTTTGCAGGCGGCGATATCGCTTGGTTCATTGAAACAGGAACGAGAGACGGAGTGGACGCTGGCTACTATATCGTGCAATTTTTCGTCATTGAGGATGTCTACAGAAAGAGACATGGGGTCTGGAACAAGCACATTAGCGAGATTCACAAGGGACGAATTGCCCATAATGCCCATGAACTGCGTGGGGACCGTAACTATTCAATAATTCTCGGTGATGCCTCCAAATCACGAGCTCTGTTTCAATCACCTGTGAGACTAACAAAAGGGCAGGATGCATACCCCGAATTCAAGAAAATGTTAGGCTTATCGCCCGACATGGCTACCACTGGTTATTGGTTCAAGCGATGGTTTGGCGACGCATCGACCAGGGCACTTCTGAAAGTTGTCATGCGGACCCCCTCGATTTGAAGACCATTTACTCATGTTTTCAGAATGTGATTGGCGACACTCTGGAAAATTGCCCGCTCCTTTTTGCTTGACTTTAGATATGCCTTAATCAGAATCGCAACCTCTGCGCCAGGTTCCATGTATCGAGCGTCGTCTTCTTTGTCAAGGTAGAAATGCAGTTCTCTGCCAGATGCTCTATTCCATTTTCGAGGACAAATCTCATAGCGAGTTGACCTGTAAACTCTTTCGAAATTGCATTCCACAAATCAGGTTCCTGAGCTTCGTCTTTGACCGAAAAAGGAACGCTACCTCGCCAATACTTTTCTGGATGCCCTCCGACTTTCACTTCGTTCACCTATTGACCCCCTGCGCTCAATCACAGACGGCATAGACACGGAACTATTAGTTCGAGCATAGATGTTCATGTTCTATTACCCGACTAGCCTCACGAACCATAGCTTCCCAGTCTGCCCGGTCGCCGGCAGAAGGTGCAAGTCCCCTTTGATACTCTTCGTATCCTGACTTCATCATCCTATGCAAGACCTGCTCCGCAGTCGCACTACCCAGGGCAACGGGGTACCGCGTGCGATGGAATCTAGGCAACAGCACTACGCCATCACCTCCGTTTGAAAACCAGAAACTATCGAAGTGGAGAACCTTCAATTGTCCCTCTCCACTTGCTTGAGATATCAGGAAAGCTGATCTAATTAGGCCTTTACGGTCAACCCCCACAATATCAAATAGAAACTGTTGCTCGGCGAGTTTTTCACGAGCTTCAGGATGACATACCATGTACATACCTGTTTCCCAATTCGGGTCTACTGGATGATTGTCTGATTTTGCTCTGAACTTCCTGAGTCTCCAGTCCGATTTATCTTGAGCGTGAGTTAGGTAGAACGCGTTCAATGGTGCATAGCTTTAGCCGATGGCGTAGTAAACTGTTACGGGATCATTATTCATAGCGTCGATTATGCCAATCCGAACCGATGAAATTCTCTCGGGATCTTGCTAACCTTGTCGTGGCATTAGCTGAGTCGGTGGGACATCTAGGCACAAGGACAGAATGTACCCTAATACAAAGTATGGGCTTGTGCGTCTAACGAAATCTTCACTCGTTTCACGATCCGCTCGGGGGTCTTCTCTACATCATGCTCCCAGAAATGCAAGGTCTTCCAACCCATCTCTTTCAGCGAGCTATCGATGACCTTGTCCCGTGAGACGTTCTCGGCTAGCTTGTTGTCCCAGTACCGCTGGCGCGTAGCTGGTCGAGTGTAACATCTTGGGCAACCGTGCCAAAAGCAACCGTCGATGAATATCGCCAACTTAGCCCTCGAATAGACGATGTCGGGTTTTCCGGGGAGGTTCGGCCTCAGCCGATACCCTCTCATTCCAGATGCGAATAACCTACGTCTAATTTCAAGCTCTGGTTTTGTGTCGCGGTCACGAATCCGCGACATCAGTCTACTTCGCTGAACTCGCGTTAGGGTGTCAGTCATTGTCAGTCCCCGCTAAGCCTGTTCAGAAAGCTTCAGGAGTGAAGACTTTCGGTTTCTAATTTCTGAATTAGGTCAAGAACTTCATGAGCCTTGGACTTCTTTTCGAAGTATTGCTTATAGCCCGCCTGTGCACCACGAATCAGTTGGTCGTATTCTACTACGCGGGCTTGGTAATTCTTGAGCGCCCCGGTATCTGCGATTTTGGAAGTGGGCCACTCGGCGAGGGGCTTGCCAATGACAACGACTATTTCGAAGGGGTCGGGAATAGGCGGATTGCCGAGAGCTGTTGACTCCAATATCTTGTAAATCGCCGAGTGATATTTCTGAACCTGCGTAACGATTTCGGAGCTGTGGAGAATTCTTCCTCCTCGTTTCAACTCGATGATTATGTGTTTTCCCGATGAGACCCTGTATTTTATGTCGAGGCGAGACTCCTTTTCCTCTTTGGTTAGACCCGCATCAATCTTGCCGAACGCCTCTGCAATTCTCTTTTCCATAATGGGTTCACCTTCGGTTGCCCTCTCCCAAGAAGTGTCAAGCATCCAGAGATGGTCAAACAGATGCCTTTGAATTACCTTCTCAAGGTCGTTCTTGTCCACCTTTTCCTGAAGTGCATCTATCACGCCAAGCCTCTTCTCAACAATCTGTCGGTATAGTACCGCTTCAATTTCGTCCAAACTACTGAACATTCGCGAAAAGGCTTCCAGGTCGTTCGGTTTCATCATTTCAAGCTCAGTCAGGTCCTCCCTTGCAGCGAGACTCTCAAACGCGATAACACCGTATTTGAAAAGCTCTCGAATCCTTTCGTCGCTTCCAATTGCTTCGGCGTTTATCTTACCAAACATCTTCTTGGCCGCCGTTCTGTTATCCGGGGAGAGCTTTCGGTACCATTCCTTTATAGTGTCGCTCTCAAGAGCCTTTTGCTCCCCACCTTCTCTTCTAAGGTCAGTCCATTTGGTTTGAATTTCCTTTAGTTCGCCGTAGAGCCATTTCTTTAGCGCTTGGTAGCGAGGGTCATCCTCGAAGATTTTTTGCCTGCTCGATGTGGTTATGTCGTACTTGTCGTCTAGGTCAAGGAAGTCAGCGTTCAGTTCTCCTACCAAATATTTTGAGTACACACCACCTTCCGCATACTGTTCGAGCATATCCTCTTGGGCCACCTTTCCTCGCACCAGAACGAGTATCTTGTTCAGATTGTCTTCGTCTTCTTTCAAATCGCCTGAGTTTTCGACAGTGCCTATCCAGCCCTTGACCGTGTAATCATCAAGACCAATTTTGTTGTCCCTTTCGAATGTCCTCTCAAGTTTGGAGCACTTCGCGCTGTATTTGTCAGGACCGTAATGCCACAGATACTGGATTTTTTTGAAATAGCCTCTGTCTTCTAGCGTCAGCTCGGACTTGTTGATAAAAACCGAGAAGTTCTTTTCTTGTCCTATGACCGTGAATCTCCTGGCCAGCCGTTTTCTCAACGACGTTTCATAAACGGACTCGGTCTTCAGCGAAGACAGGGTTATCTCAGTGCCTTTAGTAATTGTGATTGTGTTTGGTGGGATTACATCCGGAAAATATTGCGACGCTTCGCCTCCAGAAGCTATCTTCTGCTTTATCTTCTCCGCATTCATTCTGAATCCATTTTTCTGACTATTCTTGACGGTTCGAATCTCAATTATGTTTGCTACCGAGAAGAGCGACAGTTTTCCGATTCCTTTTCTCCCCATGACATCCCGTCCCTTCGGAGTTACGGCTTGGCCCTTCTCTTTTCTCCGCTCGTATCCCACGTGGAGGTATCTGAGATTGATATCGTCCTTGTCCATCCCCATTCCGTCGTCTGCGATTTTTATCAAACCGGACGGCTTGTCTATTGTAATGTCAACTTGAGTAGCATCTGCATCGTACGAGTTAGCTACCGCTTCGCCTAGTACGGCTGGCACACTGCTGTACAGACTTATTCCGAGATGGTTCAGAACGTTAAGGCCAATGGTCATACGATACGGATGGTCTGACTCAGGCATATTCGCTCACATGTCTCCCAACACTTAGAGCTAATGACTTTGCGACCTTTACTGGAAATGCGTTTCCTATCCAACGCCCTACCCTGTTATGGGAAAACGGCAATCCCGGCTGGAGGAAGTCGTAATCCTTTGAGAACGACGGTCTTGCTCGGGGTGGCCAAAACGGCCGCTTCCCAAATTACTGAATTCGGTGGTAATCGTTGGCGAGGGAGCTGACCAAGACATTCTTCCATATACGCCGACATACTTTTTGCCACTCTCCTTCTTGTGACACCGAAGGAGCAGACTCTTCGGCCAATCGTGCCAAGTTCCGCCTTGAAGTGACGCTCGTATTCTCCTGACGTTTATGGGCGTGAGTCCTTTCGCTCTGTGAAGAGGGTCTGTGCGAGAGGCTTCGCCCGCTTGTAAGGGTTCAAGATCTTCTCTTATCGCGTCTTCAACAAACGGACGGCCATTCGGTTCTGGGGTTGGCGTAATTAGTTCAAGAGGGCCAAACAGTGATGCGAGAACGACCAAACGTATCCGTGACTGGGGAACCCGGTATTCGTGAGCGTTAATTTCATGAATGGAGATTTTGTATCCGAGCTTCCGCAGGGTAGATTCGAAGAACGCGTATTCTGCCCGCGTCCTAACGTTTGTTACGTTCTCCATTACAACAATGTGTGGCCGAACTTCGCGAATCAGTCTCGCGAAATGGAGAAGCAGTTTCCTGTCAGTTCGCTGCTTTCCAACGCCAGTTCGGCCGAGAGGCGAGAAAGGCTGACATGGGGCACATCCGGCCAACAGCTTGACTCCAGAGCTAGGAAACATGCGGGCTACTTCTTTGCCCGATAACTTCGATACGTCAGCTTCAATAAAACGCGTTTTGTTGTTCGTTTCGTACGGGTAGCGACATTCCGGGTCGGAATCGAAACCGGCGACCACTCGGACACCTCCTTCCCGGAACCCCTTGGTTAGACCGCCTGCCCCACAGAAGAGGTCGACAGCGTAGATGAAGTCGAAATGAGGCATGGGCTAGTAGATCAGAGTCTCCGGTTCGAGCTATAGAGCCTTTCCCGGCAAAATTTCACAGAGAACCCTGAAAGTACTACGCTCGGGCCATGGACTTTTCACCGGCTCGTCGCAATTTCGTCTTTCCCGTAGACCAACGGCGATGTAGCGCAAGACTTGGAGCCGGAGCTAGTTTCTCGGAAGCTCCTGTGGTCAAGCCCGGCTTCTCATAACCTCAGTCCCTCCAAGAGGGAGCGCACCCAAGCTTGCAAAAGGGATGAATATCTGGAAGGCCACTCCGTCCCCTCCAATGGATGCGCGAACTAGTCGTCAAGGAACTGACTCCGTCTCTGAGGGACGATTTGTCTGTTGTTCTTCGACAATGTTGCGTTTGCGGATAATCCTGCTTGGTCTGACTGTTACTATTCGGCGTATGATTTTGCGAACAAGGGGAAGGCTGAGAGTCGTCGCGAGGCCTCGTGCCTCATCTAGGAGGATAGGATACACGCATTCCTCGCCTACAACAATGGGAAAACCCGTCGGCTGGCATAACGCGGCTTCTCGCTACGGCTACCCTGGCATCCGGTGGCTGATGAGGCCCTCAAAGGGATTGTTTTGTGGGACCTATTGGTTGGGTGTGCTACGCTTCAAGGTCATCCTAGTTGGATTATCTCATCTTGGGGCTTCGAGAGTTCCTGGTACCCGTTCGATGTCACTAGAACATCCTGTTCTAGGTTGCAGGTGCCGAACTTGCTGGTCACTGATGGTTCGATGGTGAAGACCATGTCCTTCTGCACTGGCTTCTCTCCCTGTTTGCCATACCTGTTCGGCCACCTCGGACCTAGAAGTGGTCCAATCTCGTGAGTGCTTCGTCCCAACACGTGTCCTAGCGCGTGCTTGTACTCTGCGAAGCCTCTCCTCACGATCAGTCTTCGTCCAGCCTCGTCAACCTTGTAGCCTGGAACACCAGGCTTCAGAATCGAGAGAGCTGCGTCATTCGCCTCTCTTGCCGTCTTGAACATGCGCGCCATTCCCTTCGGGACGATTCCGGGTCCGACGAAATAGTTCCGCTGGATATCGCTGCAGTAGCCGTCGTACTTGACGCCGAAGTCCAGCTTGACAAAATCTCCCCTCCTGATCCGAGCACCATAGTAGCCGACATGGCCCATCGGGTTGTTGCCGACGAGCACGGAGGGACAACGGTCAATGGCCCAGGCAGGGCTGAGCTTTCTCTCCTTGAGAAGCTTGTGCGCAAACTCATGCACCTCCTTGTCCTTCTTCCCTGGCTTGATGGCATCTTCCAGATCGTCGTAGATCTTCTCGCATTCTCGGATAGACTTCTTCACCAGTTCGATCTCGCCTGGCACCAGTCTAGCCCGCAAGGCAATAGCGAGGTCCTCCGCCGAGACCAATCGTTTCGCGTAATCCTTCAATGCTACTCTGAGATACGTGTCCATGCCTGATGTCAAGCCATCAGCAGCACCCTCATCGTGACTCTTGTTCACAGCAATCTTCTGCGGCT
>Ga0209375_1001652_pt1 | contig 16665 bp, 16 predicted proteins | sample GraSoiAngelo_131_FD_185888 | JGI IMG/M metagenome (GOLD analysis project Ga0209375, IMG submission 185888) | Grasslands soil microbial communities from the Angelo Coastal Reserve, California, USA - 14_0929_02_30cm (SPAdes) (version 2) | ecosystem: Environmental > Terrestrial > Soil > Grasslands ... | reverse complement strand
ATCCTCCGGGGTATCGACGACGACACTGCCTTTCATACTATAATGTCCGAGACCGCAGAGTTGTCCGCAGATCACCTCGTAGGTGCCGACCTTGATCGGTTTAAACCACATCGGAATGATCGAGCCAGGAATCGCATCTTGGGCGATGCGCATATGCGGCAGACAAAAATTGTGGATCACATCCTTGGAGGACAATTCAATAATAACGGAGCGATTAACCGGAACATGTAATTCGCCCGGAACAACGATATCATCCTTGGCCGCCGGATCGTTGTTATCCAAACCAAGCGGATTGGAATTGCTCACGAGGTTGAGATCGCGCCGACCAAAGATGCCGTCGGGACCGGGAAGATGGTGCGTCCAGTTGAATTGCTGCCCGACCGTGTGGACAAGGATGGCATCGCGGGTTTCGGGGAATTGATTTACGCGTTTGGCCCACAACGGCACAGCGAAGCCAATTAGGAGCACGGCTTCAATCAAGACCACTGCAAATTCCAAATGAGTGGAAATGCCGCTTGTCACACCCTCGTGATCGGCCACGGGATGGCGGCTACGGTGATAACGAAACAGAACATACAGGAAAAAGACCAGCCATCCGACGAAGAGCGCGCCCATGAACCAATGGCAAAACTCCAGGATGTGATCGATCTGATAGCCGTGTTCGGAGGCATTCGGCGGCTGGCCGAAGAATTCGTTGATCAAAGCAAGCCTACTCATATCGCGACAAATCTTCCTCGATCAATTGCTCATACGGTTCCAGCGGATGGCGAGCGCAACGCCAGAGATGAAAGCTGAAGGCGCCGATTCCGCCCAACACGGACATAACGATGAACATTAATGCCCAGATTGCGATCGCGAGGTGCTGCACATTTGCCGGAGGGGGACCGCCAACGTCGGCATAATTTCCGAAGCAGGTCGAGCACGCGAAGGTTTGCATCACCGACGCACAAACTAAAACAGCAGAAACCAAAATCGCTTTCATGTGATCAAACGCAGCCGTTTCATTTTCCGATAGAACAATACGCCGTAAACAATCAACACCACGGCCGAGACAAACGAGGCGATCGCCCCGGTCCGATAAATCGGCTCGCCCACGGTCAAATCGACCCAAACGCAATAGCAGCCGATTCCCAACGCCAGCAGGGTCGAGAAGACAATAAAAACAATGTGAAAACCTTTGATCGACATTAGCGGTGAACGGGGTCGTACCAAGCGAGGTAGGTGAGCCAGAAAAGTCCGAGCACGAAAAAGCCGGTAAAAATGAGGACACGATAAATCAGACGCTTTTCCGCCGACAAGTGCATGAAGATGGCGGCAACAAGCCCAGCCTTGAAGGTTGCGACGAGGAGTGCGACGGCCACGTTTGCTTTTTGCGTGCCGAAATTCACATAGGAGAGGGCGACAGTGATGGCGGTGAAGGCGAGGAGCGTTGCGCCCACCATCAAATATCCGCGAACGTGGCGGCGCACCTCGTGCGCATATTCCTCGGTCTCGTGTTCGACTGGTGAAATATCGGGCGGATTATTCATCGTTAGAGAAGATAAAAGAGCGGAAACACGAAGATCCAAACCAGATCGACGAAGTGCCAGAAAAGGCCGGCCACTTCCACCCGATTGGCCAAATGTTCTGGGTTGTGCCGATAGATGCGGGTGCTGGCCGGCAGCATCATGTAACAAAAAACGAGCACGCCACCGAGGACGTGCGCGCCGTGCAAGCCGGTGATGGTAAAATAACTCGCGAAATACGAACTGTGTTTCGGCAAAAACATGTTGGCGTATTGGACATCTTCTTTCTCAATACTCGCGATTTTGTCCGTGGCTGGCTTCGGCCAAAAATGAGGTCGATCCATCACTGGATTGGTGGGGTCGGCGTAGACCGGGTCGAGCGCGATCTCGTACTCTTTGATGTTCGCATCGGTCAGAGCTTGTTTGTTGTGAAGGTGACCCGTGATCTCTTTGCGCGGCGGCAGGCCTTTCTCGAGCAGATGTTTGTTCCCCAGATACTGTTCATATTTTCCCAGGGCATCTTCTTTAATGAAGGCGCCGAAGTGGTCGAATTTTTGCGGCCACTCATAAGCGAGCTTGACCACGAGGAAGACCACCCCGCAAAGAATAGTGATCGCCATGTAGATTCTGTACTTGGTCAAGTCACGCATCTTTAACGCCGCCCAGGCTAGCACGACCGTAACCGATGACGCGATCAGGATGGCGGTGTTCATGGTGCCGACGGGAACGTTCAACAAACCGTGCGGCCAATCGCCCGGCCCGGCATCCAATCGCAAAAAAATGTAGGCGGAAAACAAACCGCCGAAGAGCATTACTTCCGACGCGAGAAACAACCAGATCCCAACCTTGGCGTTCCAGAGGCCTGTGTCGCGACGCGCGCTTACGGTATAGGGAATTTCCATCTCTTTATGCGCGCAAAACTGGTTCGCGGGCGGGATGCGCCGTCGTCAGCTCGCTCGCTTCGATCGGTTCGTTTTGCATGGTGTAGTCTTTACCACGCCGTGGCAGGCTGTATTCGTAAGGGCCGCGATAAGCCACTGGCGCTTTAATGAAATTGCCGTGACCGGGCGGTGATGGCGCCGTCCACTCCAGGGTGGTCGCGTCCCAGGGATTGTCGTTTTCGACCTTCTTCCCTTTCCAGATGCTGTAGAAAAAATTAATGATGAACGGGATTTGCGCCAATCCCATGACCCAGGCCGCAATCGAGATCGGCGTATTCCATTGGAACCCGGTTAATCCCCAGATGTGCTCGCCGGAAACATTCCAGCCCTGCCCGCCATCATACCAACGCCGATGCATCCCCAGCATTCCCTGCAAAAACATCGGCAGGAAAATCACGTTCATGCAGATAAGCGAAGGCCAGAAATGCACTTTCCCCCAGAACTCATTCATCATTCGGCCGCTCGCTTTCGGGAACCAGTAATAGATGCCGGCAAACAAGGCGAAGATGGTGCCGGGCGCGACGATGTAATGGAAATGAGCGATGACGTAATAGGTGTCATGCAAATAAAGATCGGCGGAATTAAACGCGAGCGGAATGCCAGTGAGGCCACCGATGCCGAACATCGGGAGAAAGGCGGTGGCGAAAAGCATCGGCACGGTAAATCGAATCGAACCGCCCCAGAGCGAGATGAAAAATGCGCTTAGGATGATGACGGAAGGAATGGAAATGATCAGTGTGGTGGTTTGGAAAAATGCGCTCACCGCCGACCCCATACCGGTGAGCCACATGTGATGGGCCCACACAACAAAGGAAAGAAAACCGAGGACGAGGGCGGCGAAGACCAGTGATTTGTAACCCCAAAGCGGTTTACGCGAATTATTAGCAAGGATTTCGGCCACGATGCCCATGCCCGGCAAAATCAGGACATAGACTTCAGGGTGACCGAGGAACCAAAACAAATGTTGCCATAACAGCGGGCTGCCGCCGCCGCTGACCTGCAACGGCGCTCCGTTCACCACCAGCCCGGTCGGCATGAAAAAGCTGGTCGAGGCAACGCGATCCATGAACTGCATCACTATTGCTGCTTCCAACGGCGGGAACGCGAGCAACAATAGGAAGGCAGTGACAAATTGGGCCCAGACGAAAAATGGCAGACGCATCCAGGTCAGCCCGGGCGCGCGCAACTGGATGATGGTGGTGATGAAATTGATTGCGCCCAGCAGTGACGACGTAATCAGAAAAATAAAGCCGAGGAGCCAGAGAGTTTGCCCGTTAAAAAAGGGATGAAAATTCGGGCCGGTATCGGCGATGACTCCGAGTGGCGTATAGGAAGTCCAACCGCCTTTGGCAGCACCGCCGGGAACAAAAAAACTCACCAGCATAATGATGCCGCCGACGACAAACGCCCAATAACTGGCGGCGTTTACTTTAGGGAACGTCATGTCGGGCGCACCGATTTGGAGCGGGACGACAAAATTTCCGAAGGCGGCGAAGGCGAGCGGCACTACCCCGAGAAAGATCATGATCGTCCCGTGCATGGCGCCGAGTGAATTGTAGAACTCCGGCGTCATTTTGCCGTCCGGCATCGAGCCGGTTCCAAAGAAATGGTTGAGCGCGTTCCCGATTAGCGGCATCGCCTGGCCCGGATAAGCGAGTTGCCAGCGCATCATCATCATCAGGCAAAAGCCGAAGAACAAAAAGAGCAGACCGCTGATGCCGTATTGGATGCCGATCACCTTGTGATCGGTGGAGAAAATGTATTTACGGATGAAGCCGAGCTCGTGGTGTTCGTGTCCGTGTTCTTCGGGATGGTGGGTTTCAGGCGTTCCGTGCGGATGGGTAGTGGCGTCCATGCGAAGAAAAATTTACCGCATCAACTATTGAAAGACAAAGCCCGTTTGCAAAGCCGAAATGACTGTCATCTCGAGCGGAGCCGACTGCGGAGCGACGCGCTTGCGCACGTCCGGGACTCGCCGCGGCGAGTCCCTCCGTTAACCGATTGTCATCTTCAAGGTGACGCATCGGGATCCCTCGATCCGGCAGCTGCCGGACTGGGGATGACGGGTGCGATCGAACGCGCGATATTGCAATGTGACAGATGCGGCGCTGCGCAAATTGCAACAAACCGGTTGCGACGTGCGCGCGGATCGCTTGACCTGCATTCTATTCGCGACCGACGCGTCCATTTACCAGATCGAGCCAGAGGCTGCTGCTTTTCCGCGTTCGGCCCGAGAGGCGAGCGCGGTCATTTGCGCCGGAATAGATGCCGGATTTTCCATCACGCCGCGTGGCGCCGGCACCAGCCTGGTCGGTAACGCAATCGGCGACGGATTGATCGTCGATTTCTCGCGCCATAATCGCGCGATTTCTGAGCTGCTACTGGAAAAACGCAGCGTGCGCGTGGGCGCTGGCGTGGTGCTGGATCAATTAAACGCTTTTCTGAAACCGCACGGCTTTTGTTTTGGGCCGGATGTGGCGACGAGTTCCCGCGCAACCATCGGCGGAATGATCGCGAATAATTCCTCCGGCGCGCGCGCACCATTTTACGGAACAACTGCCGACCATGTGCTGGCAACCGAGATTGTCCTGGCGGATGGACGAATCGAAAAAATCGGCGCGCAGCACGGCGCGCTGGAAGCGGAACGCGCACAAATTGAACAACTGCTCCGCCGACAAACGTCGGAAATGGCGGAGCGCTGGCCGCCGGGAATGATCAAGCGCTGGCCAGGATATGGGCTCGAACGTTTCCTGCGGGCGCCAAAAAATTTGAATGAAATTCTCGCCGGCAGCGAAGGAACATTGGCAGCAATCTTTTCGGCTGAGCTGAAAATTTCGCCGCTGCCACGGGAGAAAGGCCTGGGCCTGATTTTTTTCCCGAGCGTCAACGAGGCAATGCAGGCCACGGTCGCGCTGCTCGATCTGAAACCGGCCGCCGTCGAGCATATTGATCGGCCATTACTCGATCAGACAAGGGGGCAGCTTCATTTTCAAGCGGCACGCGATTTGATGGAGCTGGATGCGAACCCATGTGCCGCGGTTCTAATCGTTGAATTCTATGACGCGAACGTGGCGGAGCGTCTGGCGATTTTGCAGGCGCGCCGGCTCGGATTGCGCTCGAAGATTTTAACGAGCGCGCGAGAAATGGATCTGGTTTGGTCGGTTCGCAAAGCTGGCTTGTCGTTGCTGACCGGATGCGTCGGCGCGAAGAAACCGGTCGCGTTCATCGAAGACGCGGCGGTACGGCCGGCGCAATTACCCGAATACGTCCGCGGGTTGGAAGGGATCATGCGACCGCTGGGGCTTGAAGCTTCCTACTATGGTCACGCCGCGAGCGGGCTTCTGCATGTTCGACCAGTACTCGACCTTCATAGTGCGGAAGATTTGAAAAAATTTCGCCAGGTCGCGGACGAAACCTCCGCGCTGGTGAAGCAGTTCAAAGGTTCGCTCTCAGCCGAGCATGGTGTCGGCATCGCGCGCACCGAATACATGCGCGAACAATTGGGCGACGAGTTGCTCGGAGCGATGCGCGAAATCAAACGCATTTTCGATCCCCGCGGCCGGATGAATCCGGGAAAAATTTTCGGCACTGGCAAGTTTCAGATCGACTCGAGTTTGCGTGAAAATTTTACGCGACCGATCGAACTGCAATTCACGCCCCGGCTCGCTTTCGCGTTCAAAGATCGGTCCTTCATCGGCAATCTGGAGCAATGCAACGGCTGCGGCGGCTGCCGCAAGGAAGTGCCCACGATGTGTCCCACTTTCCTCGCGACCGGCGAGGAAGTTATGTCCACCCGCGGTCGGGCCAACGTGATACGGAAAATTTTGCAGTGGCGCGAGAATGGCAACGATCCGCTGGAATCAGAAGAATTGGATGCGGCGCTGAGCAATTGTCTGTCGTGCAAAGGTTGCACGCCGGAATGCCCGTCGAACGTGAATCTGGCGTTGCTAAAGGCGGAATTGCTTTACGCCGCGATTCGAAAACATGGACTTGGTTTGCGCGAACGAATTCTGAGCCGGCCCGATCTGTTAGGCGAAATCGGCTGCGCCTTTCCGCGAACAGCAAACGCGGCGCTCAGATTCAAGCCATTGCGTGCCTTAATGGAAAAAACGATCGGCCTATCGGCTAAACGATCCTTGCCGAAATACGCGAGCGAGAGATTTGATCGGTGGTTCCAGAAGCACGCTGTAGCGGCGGTCTATGACCGCCGAAACGCCGCTGTAGCCGGGGTCGGTGATCCCGGCGCCGCGATCATCGATCGCGGCTACAAAGAGGTCATTCTCTGGGACGATACTTTTGTGCGCTACAACGAGCCACACATTGGGATCGCGGCGGTAAAGGTTCTCGAAGCACTTGGTGTCCACGTCTTGTTAGCTCACAGACGCAAATGCTGCGGCCGCCCGGCATTCAGTCAGGGGAACCTCGACACCGCCGCGAAGTTCGCCGAGCACAACATCAACCTTCTTTCATCCCTCCAAAATGCCAGTCCGACTCGGACCTCTAATCCCCCAATCCTCTTCCTTGAGCCATCATGTTACTCGATGTTCGCGGAGGATTATCGCGAACTGAAAATCCCAGGCGCGGAGTCAGTCGCTGAACGCAGTTTTCTTTTCGAGAAATTTGTGAACGACGTGCTGGAGCGCGAACCAACGAAGCTACGATTTCAGGAGCGCGATGAGTCCGTTGCCATCCACGCGCATTGTCACGCGAAATCAATTTTGGACCCGGCATTCATGGCTCGATTGGTCGAGAAACTTCCCGGACGTAAGGCGAAGGTGCTCGAGACCGGATGCTGCGGAATGGCCGGAGCATTTGGGATGATGGAAGCGAAACGCGAGTTGTCGCTCCAAGTGGCGGCGCCGATGTTGCAAAAAATTCGCGCGGAAGGGGCGGATGTTACGGTGATTGCCTCAGGAACGAGTTGCCGGCATCAGATTTCTGAATTGTCGGAGGCGCGACCGAAACATATGGCGGAATTGTTGGCTGAAGCGCTCGATTGATCGTCATCCCGAGCGCAAGTCGAGGGATCCCGTGACGTTACCTTAAAGGTTGCACGGCGGGATCCTTCGAGTGCGCTCGGGATGACGGCGTTTTGAGCGCTAGGCGAGACTTAGAATTTCGCGGAACTCGGCGGCAGTGAGAGCATGGACAGAAAGGCGCGATTGGCGGACAAGGGAAATGTTTTTCAACGGTCGTCTCGCTTTGATCTGGTCCAAGGTGACAGGGCGGCGAAGCGGTTTGAGTGGCGTCAGATCCACCGTGCGCCAATCGCCTTCTTTCGCGGTGGGATCGGGATAGGCGGCGCGAACAACTTTGGCAATGCCGACGACCGCTTTGTCGGTGACGCTGTGATAAAATAGAACTTCGTCACCCACACGCATGCTGCGGAGATTGTTTCGCGCGGTGAAATTGCGCACGCCGGTCCAACTAGTCTTGCCCTCGGCAACGAGATCATCCCAGGAATAGGAGGCCGGTTCAGACTTCATGAGCCAATGGTTTTTCATTTTTTAATCCTAGTCATCCCGAGCGAAACCGAGGGATCCAGTGCGCTACCTTAAAGGTCTCATAGCGGGATTCCCCCGACTTCGCTCGGGATGACAATCAAGGCTTCGGCGGTTGAGCCCCGGGCGTGGCTGGGGGCGGCGAACCTTGCGGCGGTGCGCCAGGTTTGGCTTGCTCGCCTGGCTTGGGAGGAGCAGCGCCTTCCTCGCCGCCCGGGAGATTTGCGTCAGCGGGAACAGCCTGCAGATCGGCTTCGACGAATGATCCGGGATGGCTGGCGAGTTCCTTGCGCAAAGCGGCAATCTGTTCCTTGGAAACCGGGCCGCCGGTGTTTCCCCACTCCTGTCGCTCATAAGTGAGGACGTCGGCAACCTTTTGGTCACCCAAGCTCTCCCATGGTTGCATGACGGCGCTGCCGAACTGTTGTCCCTTCACCGTGATCGGACCTTGCAAGCCTTTCATCACGACCATGGCGGCGCGACGAGAACCGCCGTTGGTAATTTCGGAACCGGCGAGCGGCGGATATCCCTGGCTTTGCGATCCGAGTCCGCTTGCTTGATGGCAGACAGCGCAATTCGCCATAAAAACCTTTTTGCCGCGCTCGGCGGGCGTAAGCTCTTGCTGCGGTTGCTGTCCACCGCCACCGGGGCCGGGGCCGTGTGATCTGGTCGGGACTGCGCCTGGATCTAAACTGTTGCCGCTAAAGCTTCCAGAGAAGCGACCGAGATAGGCGCCGCCAAAGAAAACGGCGAGGGCGTAGATTCCGATCAGCCAGAGGGAAAGCGGCTCCAATCCCACGCGCGGTTCCTGTTTCTCCCGCTGAATCGCAGCGTGCACTTTTTGCACGTCCTCGCTCTCGCCATAATCCATTCCCTGGCGATGCAGCGGTGTGGAATCTGAGCCGTTCATTATTTTGCAGCAGGTTTAGCAGCAGCGGGCGATGCGGCCGGTGGTGCGGCGGATTTCACTTCGTTCAACGGATGCGATTGATTGAGCGACATCAAATAAGCTACGAGACATTTTGCGTCGTAGGTCGGCACAATTTCCCAGCCTTCCCCAGGCGCGACCTCGCCGCGCAAATTAATGGCATCGGCTGATTGTTCGCCCCCGACGCGCCGTTTTTCGTAGAGGAATTTGTAGGCTGGCATGTCTGAATCGAGATTCACACTGCGGGGCGCATAGAGATGTTGATGATGCCAGGCAGCGGAGTAGGGCGCCGGGGATTCCGAAGGTGACGCAGCAGGCGAAGGAGCTGCGGCGGCTTGCGCGGGCGGTGCAGCAGGCGCCGGCGAAGTAGGTGGTTGTGCGGCGGGCTTGGCATTTTGTTGGGCCGTGGCGTTTGCCGGCGTGGGCGAGCCATTGGTCGCGGGCAGCGACGTAGCAGGTGCTGGTGGAGCAGATGGTTGCGCGGGGGGCTTGGCGTTTTGTTGGGCCGCGGCGTTCGTGGGCGGAGGTGAGGCATTCGCGGCGGGCGGCGACGCACCAGGTTCTGTCGGGGTAGATGGTTGCGCGGCAGGCTTGGCGTTTTGCTGCGCCGGGGCGTTTCCGGGTGGAGGTGAGACATTGGCAGCGGGCGGCGACGCACCAGGCGGAGCAGGATTCGCCGGATTCGCTGGGCTTGGCTGTACTGGCGGGGCTTCCTCCTCGGCCGGGGCGGCTTTGCCGATGTTGGCCAAATCAGGGCCCATTCGCATTTTACCGAGCAACGCTGGCCGATCGAAAATGTAATCGCGCGGCGCGCTGCGGCGGTCACCCCATTTTGAGGGCGGGCTTGGAGCGGCGTCTCGTAGCCGATCGATATCGGAGGCGGCGTAATCGGCGCGGACCTGCTCGCTGTGGCAATAAAAGCAACCGTTCGCGACGTAAATGCGCCGGCCACGCTCGGCCATTCCCGATTTCGGCATCGGATAAATGTCGGTGCCTTCTTCGTCGCTTTGCGGATCGAGATGACCAATCTGCAAATCGGGAATGTAAGCGAGCCCAAGCCAGGAAAAGGCAAGGGTGGCCAAGATTCCAAGAACGAGCGGAGTGAAACCTTTCATCAGTGCGCGACCATCTCCCCAGGTTCAGGATTCACCGGATTCAAAAATGTCGGCACGCTGGCGGTTCGGCCAAGGCCGAGAAGCATGAGCAAGAAATGATAGGCGAAAACGAAATGCGCCACCGTCATTAAAATTCCGGAAAGGCTGCGTCCGCGCAGATACGGCAGAACAGACTGTGTGCTTTCGGTAAACGGCAGGGTTGGGTTTTCCATGTTCATACCCTGAACCATGCCGCCGGCGAGAAGCATCAAGGTCATTAATCCGATGCCATAAACAGATGCCCAGAAGTGAATCTTGATAAGCGAGGCGAAACGCCATTCGCGACCGACCAATCGCGGCACGATGTAATACATCGCTCCGAACATGATCATGCTGAAAAAGGCGTACAGACCGAGGTGACTATAGGCAACGCTGACCTCGCTAAATTGGAGGTAACGGGCGAAAGAGCGCAGCGAAATGACGACCCCGAGCACGCTAAACGCGGTATAGGACATGGCACCGAAAACGGTGAAACGCAGGGTCGGGCTGTAACGCATCAGCGGAAAATAACCGCGCATGGTCATGTGATGGTTCAGTCCGACCGTCGCGACGGGGATCATGGCCGCGATGCTGGCGGTGATCATCCAGGCTGGGAATGGCCCATCGACGAGCCGTTGCATTCCAGTCCAGCTGGCGAAGAAGGCGTAGGTCCAGAATCCGATCGCCGCCAAGTGATAGCTATAAACCGGGCGACCGATGACTTTCGGGATCATATAATAAACGGTGCCAAGGGCGAGCGAGCCGAACCAAAGGAAAAGGAGATTGTTTGCGTACCACCAATTGACCGCGGCCTGCAATACACCCTGCACCGGCACGATAAAAAGCATGGTTTGCGCAGCCAGATACATCCACGGGAACCAGAGAAACGCAGCGAGCAGATACCATTGGGTGATGTAGATCGGATCGCCGCGACGAAACCGGAACATTAGGACGGCCCAGGAAGCGATCAGCGAGTAGCCAACAAAAAGAGTCCACGCGGCATAGCTGGGAAATTCGAGCCAATGATAGCCGGTGCTGTCGCCCATCAGAATTCCGCAAATTCCAAGAAGGACACCGAGGTTCCAAAATCCGCCGCCGGTAACGAGCAACAGCGGATGACGCAAGGTGGTGCGGCACAACCGCGCCATTAGCCAAATGGCAGTACCCATTCCCACATTCGACGCCCAGCCGTAAAGCATGACGTTGAGATGCGCCGGACGAATACGGCCCCACGTTAGGAAGGAAACGTTCGAGAGCAGATCGGGCGAATGGAGTTTGAATGAGGTGAAACCCGCCAGCAACGTCCCTAGCAGCAACCAAACGACGGCCGAAGCGTAAAACATCAGCACTGGAACGCGGGTTGAGGCGTCGATCAACGCGCGTTCGACTTGCTCGACGTCGCCGATGCTCAAATCGGTGACGCTGCTTGGGCTTTTGAGTGGAATTTCAGTGGGATTCATTCGCAAAAAATCATGCCGGCGTGTTTGCGGAAGCCGGACTAGGAGCGCCCGGCGGCTTTTGTTCAGGCGTGGCCGAAGGTGAAGCTGCGGGCTGTCCGCTTGACGGTGAAGGGGAGGCGGTGGGTGTCGCGCCGGGGCCGGGCTGGGTCCCTGGTATTGCCCCGGGTGGATTGGAGGCAGCAGCGGGTTGGCCACGATTTTCCGAATTGATCCCCTGGACTGACGTCGGTTTCGGCGTCCCGCTGGCACCGGGCGAAGCAGGGACAGGCGAGATTGCCGGTGCGGGTGATGCCGCTGGAGCTGGCGTTGGCGCGGGAGTTTCAATTGGATTTGCCGGCGCCGGTTTTTTCGACGCCAAGTCGCGAAGTGTAAGTTGCATCGCACGATCGATCGGGATGCGCGCGATGCCCTTGCCTTTATCGACCCAGGCATAGGAGTTCAACTCCCCCGTCGCGGTGTTGCGCGCATCGTTTAACTTCTTCTCACGCGCTTCGGCTCGTTTCGCTTCGTAGGTGTTGCCGTGGGGCGTGGCTGCTACCAGCACCAGCACGAAAATTCCAAAAAAGAGAAAGAGCAAAACGATGCCGAGCCATGCCCCAAAAGAAATCGGCGCGTGTTCTGGTGTTTGCGATGGAGCGGGAACGGCCATGTCAGTTCCTCAAACGCAATGACTCGATCAATCGCGGATCGCGCACGGGGAAGGTGGACGTTTTCCCAATTAACCGCAGGTAAAGGAAGGCCAGACTGCAACCGATCGCGATTGGGCAAAGGAAATCCCAGATACTCAGGTGAACGCCGGTGCCGTGGAGCGATGGCAGCACGATCAGATACATATCGAGCGCCTGCATAAACATGATCCAGCCGGCAATGATGCAAAGTTGATGCGGCCGTTTCTTGATTCCCTGGAGCAACAAAATCGAGAACGGACCGAAGAAACGTCCGATCATCAGGAGCATGCTCAACGGCCACCAGGAGGCGGTGTTCCGGACCAGATAGAACTGCGTTTCTTCCGGAACGTTGGCGTACCACTGCAGCATGTATTGGCTAAAACCGATGTAGGCCCAGAAAACGGAGAAGGCTAGCATCCATTTTCCCATGATGTGATAATGCTCCAGCGTCACCAATTTCAGGTAGCCGGCTTGGCGCAACGCCGTCGTCACGAGCACGAGCAATGACATTGAGCTGCCGGCCGCGCCGGCAAAAATGTACGGGCCCCACATGGTGGAGAACCAGCGATAGTTCAGGCCCATCACCCAGTCGAAGGCGGCAAAGCTCAGCGCCAGACCAAAAATAGGCAGCCCGGCAAAGGCTACCTTGCGCATCCAAACGGTGCAGCGCGGATTGCCATCGCGATCCTGGGCCACGGAGAAGCGGCGCAGGAAAAATGCGACCCCTCCGAGGAGGACGAAATAAAGGACGGTGCGGAAAACGAAGAAGGGCCAGTTCAAATACTCCCGTTTGCTATCGAGCACTGTGTTCTGGCCCGGGACAATGTTGGTCCACTCAAAAAGATGATGACGGAGGACTAGGATCGGGATCGCAAAAATAAAGAGAGCGAAGAGAAGCAGCGCCATGTTTTCGAGCTGCCGACGCACTACGACCGACCATTCCGCATCGGTGGCGTGATGCACAATTGTCCAAAACAAACAGCCGCAGCAAAGGGTGAAAAAATAAAAGAAGCCGAACATCCAGGAGAAACTGAATTGTGTCGGCGACCTGATGGCACCGATCAGACAAAGCAAGAGCCCGACAACAGCGCCGCCCGCCAGCAGCAAGGACAAACCGCTGAAGCGACTTGTTTCGAAATACTCCCCCTCTGGGGCCGGTACGATTTGGGAACGCTCGCTCATTTCTTTTGCGCCTCCGGACTTGGTGCCGGTTTAGTCTCCGGCGGTTTGGTCTCCGCCTTTTCCATTTTTGTCAATTCTTCCGCCGGAACATCAGCCACCGCGGCGCTCTGGCTGCGCTGCAAGGCGCGCACGTAAGCAATAATCGCCCACCGATCCGCCACCGGCACGTTACCGCCGTACGACATCATGGTATTTTTGCCATTAGTAATGGTGTTGAAAATCTCGCCGTCCGCCATTTTCCGAATCCGCTCGTCTTGCAGGGTGGCCACCGTGTTCAAGCCATACTGCTTTGCGACTCCGTTGCCGGCCGCGGTCAATCCATGGCAAACGGAACAGGTGATGTTGAAACGCTGCTGTCCGCGCTGCATCAATTCGGCGTTAACCGGGACGGGAATGCCAGTGCCCCAGTTCGCGCCCATCTTGCCGGTGTTGTAATAATCTGTGCCGACGCTGAAACCAATCCGGGTACGCGACAACTCTTCACCAGCGGCAGCACCGCTCGGCGTGATTTCAGGCGGCGCTTTCATCTGCGGTTTTGGCATTTCGTAACCAATCGGGACTGTACTCGCAATCGGAAGGCGTGGGCCGCGGCCATCGGCGAAAAAATCGATCGGCGATTGCGCCCGCACTTTTTGTTGCCGCACCATATCAGGAAAAATTTCCCATGGAGTGCGGGTGCTGTGTTCGCCGCGAAAACCGCACATCGCCACGATGACGATGCCGGCGAGAACGAAGATGAGAAAAAAGCCGCGCAGCATTTCAATCCTCCTCATGCACGATGGTGATGTGCATTCCGCCGGTTTCGAGCAGCAAATCGTGTGTTTCCATTTCGCTGAAACGCGGATCGCGCGCTTCGATGGCGAGGAAAAATCCATCGTTGGTCGCACGCGAAAAGCGGTCCCAGTTAAAAATGGGATGGTGCCAGCGAGGGAGTCCGTTCATCACCAGGTTCGCGAAAAAAGCGGAAAAAGCGCCGAAGAGCACGGTCAGCTCAAACATGATCGGGAAAAACGCCGGCACCGTTGCCCAGGTGAACGGTTTTCCATGCACGATCACCGGATAAATGTACCAGGAGGGACCGAATTCGAGAACGACCGCGGTGAACAGACCGGTGATGCCGCCAGCGAGCACGACCGCGCTGAGCCAGGATTTGCCGAGTCCCATTGCTTCGTCCATCCCGTGGATGGGGAAGGGCGAAAAAACATCCCAGCGTTTGAAGCCGGCGTCGCGCACGCGCTTGGCCGCCTCGTAAAGCTCCGAGGCACTCGAGTATTCCGCCGCGATGGCGTAAACTTTGTGGCCAGAAGGCGTTTTCATGTGCGCTCCTTTCCGGATCGATTCTGTAGGGGCAGCCGTGTCGGCTGCGAGAGTCTACTCTCATGCAGGCGACACGCCTGCCACCACAGGTTTGCGTTCGCAGCGCGCTTAAATTGCGTTCTCATGCGTGCTCCTTTTCCGCGACGCCGACCGGATGATGCCGGTGCACGTCCGATTCCGGCAAAACGATTTTCACTTCGCTCATCGCGATCATGGGCAGAAAGCGAATGAAGAGGAGGAAGAGGGAGAGGAAAATTCCGTGGGTGCCAATAAAGGTCCAGATGTCGACCCAGGTCGGAATGAACAAGCCCCATGAGCTGGGCAGAAAATCGCGATGCAATCCGCCGACGATGATGATGAAACGCTCGAACCACATCCCGGCGTTGACGCACATACAGACGAAATAGACGACTAAGACATTGCGCCGGCACCAGCGGACCCAGAAGAGTTGGGGCGAAAGGCAGTTGCAAAAGAGCATGCCCACCCACCAGTACCACCAATACGGCCCGAGCACGCGGTTCCAGAAGGCGAAACGCTCGTATTGATTGCCGCTGTACCAGGCAATGAAAAATTCCATGGCGTAGGCATAGGAAACGATCGAGCCCGTCAGCAAAATGATCTTCGCCATTTTGTCGATGTGCTGGAGCGTGATGATGTCGTGCAATTTGAACAACGCGCGCGCCGGCAGCATCAACGTCAGTACCATGGCGAACCCGCCGAAGATGGCGCCGGCGACGAAGTAGGGTGGAAAAATGGTGCTGTGCCAGGTCGGCAGAATAGAAGTAGCGAAGTCAAAGGAGACAACGCTGTGCACTGACAGCACCAGCGGGGTGGAGAGGCCGGCTAACAAGAGATAGGCCATTTCGTAATGGCGCCAGTTGCGGTTCGATCCACGCCACCCGACCGCAAAAACGCCATAAAGGAATTTCTTGATTTTTGAGGTGGCGCGATCGCGCAACGTCGCCAGATCAGGAATTAATCCAGTGTACCAAAACAAAACCGAAACGGTGAAATAGGTCGAGACCGCAAAGACGTCCCACATCAATGGGCTACGGAAATTGGGCCAGATTCCGTAATTATTTGGCAGCGGCGCGAGATACCACGCCATCCAAACCCGGCCGACGTGGATGCCCGGAAAAATGGCGGCGCAGATGACCGCGAATAGCGTCATCGCTTCCGCGGAACGATTGATCGAGGTGCGCCATTTCTGTCGCAGCAGGTAAAGAATGGCCGAAATCAAAGTGCCGGCATGCCCGATACCGATCCAGAACACGAAATTGGTAATGTCCCAGCCCCAGCCGACGGGATGGTTCAATCCCCAGGTGCCGACTCCGGTGGAAATTTGATAGCCTAGACAGAATAGACCGAAACCGGCGATCCCCGCGGTGACAGCAAACGCGACCCACCACCATCGGGGTGCGCGATTCTCCACCGCGCCGGCGATGCGCTCGGTAATCCAGCCGTAACTCCGCCGGTTCAAGACCAGCGGAACACGCGTAAGCGGCCGCTCGGTGGACGCGATCTCCTCGCTCTCAGTTACTTCTACTTCTGGTACTGTGGTGGCGCCGTCCATATTCAGTCGTCATCCCGAGCGAAAATGCCAGTCCGGCTCGGACCGAGGGATCCCGTTGCGTAAGGTTTAAGGTATCGCCTCGGGATGGAAAACCTAGCCTCGCCGACTACGTCGGCTGCGTTGCAGCTTCGACGTCGCTTCGCTCCGCTCAGAATGCCTGTCATGATTTTTTCTCGTTAGGGCTGGCGATACCGATCTTGCGGGCATCGGGCATTTTCGGATTCGGATTACGAATGCGCGCGAGGTAACTGACGCGGGTATTCACGTTCAGATACTGAAGCAGGCGATAATTGCGGTCCTGCAATTTGGTTTTCGAAACCTTGCTCTCGGGATCGCGAATGTCCCCGAAAACGATCGCTTCGTTCGGACAAGCCTGGGCGCACGCCGTAGTAAAGGAATCGCGGGGAATTCGAGTGTCAGCCGAGGAAGCGCCGGCGTGCACATGAGCGGCGATTTT
>Ga0209375_1001650_pt1 | contig 16681 bp, 11 predicted proteins | sample GraSoiAngelo_131_FD_185888 | JGI IMG/M metagenome (GOLD analysis project Ga0209375, IMG submission 185888) | Grasslands soil microbial communities from the Angelo Coastal Reserve, California, USA - 14_0929_02_30cm (SPAdes) (version 2) | ecosystem: Environmental > Terrestrial > Soil > Grasslands ... | reverse complement strand
GGGCACGTACTATAACAAGCGGATTACCGACCTGCTGCTGCAGCCGGCCACAATTCCGTCCGGCGGTCTGACAAACATTATCATTAACGGTGGTGAGCTGCGGACGCAGGGCTTCGAGGCTTCGTTGAACGCGGCCGCGATGCAAAGCCGAGACATGGACCTGAACCTCCGGGCCTCGTTCTCGAAGAACAAGCAGACGATCGAGAACCTGCCCGCGAATGTGCCGCGGTTCCCCGCGCCGGGCTCGTTCGGCGCCGCGTTCGGGCGGAACTTCATTAGCCTCGGCGGCCGGACCACCTGGATCTGGGGCAATGTCCCGCTCGATGCCAGCGGGAACATTCTCCCCGCCGGTTCGGTCGTGACAAATCCCGGCGCCGTCGCGACCTTCCGCGATACCGTTGCCGGCGACGCCAATCCCGACTTTATGATGGCGTTCTCGGGTTCGTTCCGGTGGAAGCGGCTGACGGTGGCGGCGAACGTCGATTGGCGGCAGGGTGGCCTGGTCGCCGACATGACACGGACCCTGTGGGACGAGGGCGGCACGTCGCGCGATTACGATGATCCGATTACCCGCAAGAACTTCGGGGACGGATGGGACTTGACCAACATCCCAGCAGGCTACACCGCCGGCAACTTCCGCTACGACTCGTGGGCCGGCGGCGGTGACGTCCGTGCCTACCTCGAGTCGGCGACGAACGTGACGCTGCGTGACGTGTCGCTGAGCTACGAGGCTCCGGAAAGCTGGACGCGGTACTTCCGGGCGCGCTCGCTGCGGATCGCGTTCCAGGCGCGGAATCTGATCAAGCTGACGAACTACTGGAGCTTCGATCCGGAGTTCAACAACTTCGGCGCGACGAACCTGAACCGGTTCATCGATCTCGCGCCGTTCCCGTCGAACCGCCAGTTCTATCTATCCGTGGACGTGGGGTGGTAACCATGCGACCCGACACTAACGGATCTCAACCCATTGTCCTGGAGAGGACCACTATGCGACGCATTTTTGCGAGCCTCGCGACGGTGGCCGCCGTCACGCTGGCTGGCTGCAACCTGGATCTGACCAACCCGAACAACCCGACGGTGACGGGGGCATTATCGAATCCACGCGCGGCGACGAGCCGCATGGTGGGTGGCGTGATGTCCAGCTACCGCGACCAGCGGCTCAACCTGATTCGAGACTTTGGAAGCTTCGGCCGTGAGAATTATTACATGTTCATCACGGACGGCCGATTCATTACCGGTTTCTTCCGCGACTGGCGGCAGAATAACTCCTTCAGCGGAGGGATTCAGTGGGGCGGGCGCTACGGCAATTATCGCAACGCCTTCGCGGCGCTGACGATCGTCGAAGCCACGCCGACGACGACCCTCCCGAATCAAGCAGGCGCACTGTTAGCCACGGAGAAGGCGGGCGCGCGGGGCGTTTTGAAGACGTACATCGCCCTCGATATGCTGCACGTCATTGAGGCCCGCGGCCCGATCGGCGCGGTCGTCGATATGACCGATGACGTGAACGCGGTGAACCCAATCGTCAGTCAGGACTCGGTGTACCACTGGATCTCGAGCAAGCTCGACGAAGCCATGACGGATCTGAATGCCGCGGGCTCGTCGTTCTATTTCCCGATCTACGGCGGTTTCGGCGTGAGCGTGACGAATGCGAGCACGCCCGCGGGATTCATCCAGTTTAACCGGGCGCTCAAGGCGCGCGTTGAGACCAAGCGGGGATCGATCGGCTGTGGTGTGCCCTGCTATACAGCCGCGTTGACCGCGTTGGATGCGACTTGGTTCCCGACGACGGCGACGTTTACCACGGCAAACCGGGACAACGGCATCTACACGGTTTATTCAACCGCGGCAGGCGATCAGTCGAACACGGTAGCGTTCACCGGATCGGCTGGGCGAGATTTGTACGTGCATCCCTTGATCGACTCGATCGCCGGTGCCGCAGCCGATGATCGCTATCGCCGGAAAGTTGGCACCTGCCCGGCTTCAAGCCCTCGGTCCGAAGTGAATGTCAGCGCGTCGCATCGGCCATGCACATACGCTACTACGACGACGTCGATTCCGATCATCCGGAACGAGGAATTGATGTTGCTCCGGATCGAAGCCGAGTGGTTTACCGGCAATACGCCAGGGGCGACAACGGATCTGGCGACGCTCCGCCTGCAGTCGGGGAGCGCCAACGGCGGCACGTCCGTCGTCGCGTTTGCAGCTCCAGCGAACAATGCGGACTTCACAACCGAGCTACTGCTCCAACGCACGCTGTCTCTCTATCAGGAGGCGCAGCGGTACCCGGATTACCGCCGGTTCGGGAGATTGGCGTCCCTCGGGACGCTGCCACAGGATGTGGCGCAGACTTTCACGGTGGCCACGGCGAGCACGCTGCCCAACCAAGAATGCGACTCACGGGCGCGCGCAGGCAATCCGGGTGGTATTCCCATGAGCTGTCCGGGCGGCGCCGCCATCCCATGACGGGCGGTCGGACGGGCTGACGGCCGGACGGTCTGAACAGAGCGGCGCTCGGGAGCAATCCCGGGCGCCGTTTTTTCCCCTTCTCCTGATGGCCAGTGCCTTCCGTCAGTACCGCCGCACCGCCTCGAATACGTACTGGTGATCCGGAGCCGACACCGTGACCATCGCGCCCGCCAGGGACGTGTGGAAGCGCCGCGGATCGCCCGAGTCCACGAGGGTGAGGGTGTCCCGCTTCCAGGAATACGCTCCCTCGGACACCGTGTCCTCCGCGACGAAAGGCTCCCGGGTAACGACGAGCACATACCTCCCCGCCGAGCACCCGAAGAGCAGATATGAGGTGCCGTCGGGCAGGGTCACGAGACCGTTGAGAGCGATGTACGCGCCGCTGGGGACCCCCTGCACGCATTCCCGGGCCATTGCGCCGGCCGGCGTGTAGACGGTATCGGTGTAGGTCGCCGGAGCGTAGAACTGGAGCGTGCCGCCCGTTAGGCTGACCTCGTGGCCCCCGGACGAGTCCGCGCAACACGGCAGCGCCCTGCCGTCCACCATGGTAAGCGAGTCCCGCGCGACGAGATGTCCGAGAGTCGGGTCGGGGGGCGGGTCGGTCGGCGCGTCTGCCCCGCAGCCGGCCGCGAGCAGCACGATAGCCAGCGCCGGGATCGTTCCTAGCCTTTGCATTGTCTCTTCCTCTTCGCCTTGACGCCGATACTGATACCCGCGGTGCGGGCCCTGCCGTCACTGCGTCACCAAATGCAACAGCGCCCGGGATCGCTCCCGGGCGCTGTGATTTGACCGTCCGACCGTCCGACCGTCGGACTACTCCGCTTCCACTTCCGCCGGGAACGGGCTCGGTGCAGCTCCCGTCCCTGGCAGCGCGGCCTCGACCGGCGGCGTCGGAGGCGTGAAGCCCTCCGGCGGCTCAATCTCGATGTCGTGATACCGGTAAATGCCGGTCCCCGCCGGGATCAAGTGCCCGATGATGATGTTCTCCTTTAACCCTAGCAGATCATCCTTGGCCCCGCGGATCGCCGCGTCGGTCAGCACGCGCGTCGTCTCTTGGAACGAAGCCGCTGAAATAAACGACTGCGTCGTCAAGCTCGCCTTCGTGATGCCGAGCAGCAGCGGCTCACGGGTCGAAGGCTTGCCGCCCTTCTTCACCGCGCGCTCATTGATCTCGCTGAAAATGAGCTTGTCCACGTTCTCGCCTTCCAGGAACTCGGTGTCGCCCGGCTCGACGACTTTCACCTTCTGCAGCATCTGGCGCACGATGACGCCGATGTGCTTGTCGTTGATCTTCACACCCTGCAACCGGTACACCTCCTGGACCTCGTTCAACAGATACTCCTGCACGGCGCGCGGGCCCTTGATCCGCAAAATGTCGTGCGGGTTCACCGGACCCTCGGTGAGCCGGTCGCCGGCGCGCACGCGGTCGCCCTCGTGCACGCGCAAGTGCTTGCCGGCGGGCACCTCGTACAGCTGCGCCTCGCCTTCCTCCGGATGCACCCAGATCTCGCGCTTGCCGCGCTTGATCTCGCCGAACCGCACCACGCCGTCCACTTCCGAAATCGTGGCCGGATCTTTCGGCCGGCGCGCCTCGAACAGCTCGGCGACGCGCGGCAGGCCGCCCGTGATGTCGCGCGTCTTGTACGCCTCACGCGACACCTTGGCGAGGACCTGGCCCGCATAGACCTCGGAGCCATCCTCGACCGTCAGCTGCGCGCCTTCCGGAATCACGAAGTCGCGGAGCCGCTTCTCCTTGTCGCCCTTCTTCTGGACGACTTCGATGTGCGGGTGGAGCTTCTTCTCCCGGTCTTCGATGATCACACGCTGGCGCCGGCCGGTGATTTCATCCAGCTCCTCGCGTACCGTCTCGTCGTCGACGATGTCCACGAACCGCACCAGACCGCCCACATCCGTCATGATCGGGTTGGTGTACGGATCCCACGTGAACAGCACCGATTCCTTCGCGACCTGCTGGTCGTCGTCGACCATGAGCGTCGCGCCGAGCGGCACCTGGAAGCGCGAGTGTACGGCCAGCTTGCTGGCAGCGGTGCCGGACGTCCCGCCGTGGGGCGCCGCCTTGAGGATCAGCTCGCCCTCGTAGCTCGTGACGACCTGATGGCCTTCCGGCGTTTTCACAAACGTCAGCCGGTCACCATGCTCGATCACGCCTTCGACCTTGGTCTTCCGCACCGTCTGCTCGGCGATGCGGGCCGCCGTGCCGCCGATGTGGAAGGTCCGGAGGGTCAGCTGAGTCCCCGGCTCGCCGATCGACTGCGCGGCCAGAATACCGACCGCCTCGCCAAGGTCCACCATGTCCATCGTGGCGAGGTTGCGGCCGTAGCACATCCGGCAGACGCCGCGCTTCGCCTCGCACGTCAAGACCGAGCGAATCTTCACCGTTTCGATGCCCGCATCCTCGATGGCCTGCGAGGTTTCCTCGATGACGAGCTTGCCCGCTTCGACCAGCACCTTCGGCCGGCCGTCTTCATCGAGCTCGTGCGGATCCATTACTTCTTCGAGCGCCACGCAGCCGACAATGCGCTCGCGCAGCGGCTCGATGATGTCTTCGCCTTCCTTCAGCGCTGACATCTCGAGCCCCAAAATCGTGCCGCAGTCTTCCTCGGTGATCGTGACATCCTGCGCCACGTCCACCAGGCGCCGCGTGAGATAGCCGGCATCGGCCGTCTTGAGCGCGGTGTCGGCGAGACCCTTCCGCGCGCCGTGCGTCGAGATGAAGTACTCGAGCACCGACAGCCCTTCGCGGAAGTTCGACTTGATCGGGCTCTCGATGATTTCGCCGATCCCACCGGTCAGCTTCTTTTGCGGCTTCGCCATCAACCCGCGCATGCCGGCGAGCTGCCGGATCTGGTCGCGCGAGCCGCGGCTGCCCGAGTCGAACATCAGGAACACGGGATTGAAGCCGCCCTTGGACTTCCGCATCGTCGCGACCATCGCCTCGGCGATGTCGTTGTTCGCGTGCGTCCAGGCGTCGATCACCTTGTTGTAGCGCTCCCCGAACGTGATCTGGCCGGTCGCGTACGCGCGCTGGAACCGCTCGACACGGTTCTCGGCGTCGTGCAGCAGCGGCGACTTCTCAGTCGGAATCTCGAGGTCGGCCACGCCGATCGAGACGCCGCCGATCGTGGCGTAGCGGAAGCCGAACTCCTTCAGCTGATCGAGGAACTGCACCGTCGGCGCCAACCCGGCGCGGCGATAGCTCTCGAACACCAGCTCGGAGAGATCCTTCTTCCGCATCACCTTGTTCTGGAAGCCCATATCGCGCAGCAGTCCCACCGGGACGATGCTGTTGAAGATCACGCGTCCAGCCGTCGTGGCGACCCAGCGACCCGGCAGATCCGGGCGCTCGTGCCACATTTGCACCGGCGAGTGGAACTCGAGCCGCTTGACGGCGAGCCCCATCTCCAGCTCCGCCATCGAGCCGATGCGCGGCGCCGTCTTGAGCTGCCCCTCGAAGTCCGCCGGCTCCTTGGTCAGGAAGTGACACCCCAGCACCATGTCCTGGCTGGGCTCCGCGACTGGCCGGCCGTCGGACGGCTTCAGGATGTTGTTCGACGAAATCATCAGGAGCCGCGATTCGAGCTGTGCCTCGAACGACAGCGGCACGTGGACCGCCATCTGGTCGCCGTCGAAGTCGGCGTTGAACGCCGCGCAGACGAGCGGGTGAATCCGGATCGCCTTGCCTTCGACGAGCACGGGCTCGAACGCCTGAATGCCCAGGCGGTGCAGCGTAGGCGCGCGGTTCAGCAGTACCGGATGGTCCTCGATGATCTCCTCGAGGATCTCGTACACTTCCGGCGACTCCTTCTCCACAATCTTCTTCGCCCGCTTCACCGTCTCGGCAATGCCCTTCTCCACGAGCTTGTGGATGATGAAGGGCTTGAACAATTCGACCGCCATCGCCTTCGGCAGGCCGCACTGATGCAGCTTGAGCTCGGGGCCGACCACGATGACCGAGCGACCCGAGTAGTCCACGCGCTTGCCGAGCAGGTTCTGACGGAACCGGCCCTGCTTGCCCTTCAGCATGTCGGACAGCGACTTCAGGGGTCGCTTGCCGCGTCCGCGAATCGCCTTGGAGCGGCGGCCGTTGTCGAACAGCGCGTCCACGGCCTCCTGCAGCATGCGCTTCTCGTTGCGGAGAATGACCTCCGGCGCGCGGTGCAGGATCAGCTTCTGCAGCCGGTTGTTGCGGTTGATCACCCGCCGGTACAGGTCGTTCAGGTCCGACGTCGCGAACCGTCCGCCGTCGAGCGGCACGAGCGGCCGCAGGTCGGGCGGAATCACCGGCACGACGTCGAGAATCATCCAGCGCGGATCGTTGCGCTGCTCGCCCGCGTTGCCGGAGTTACGCATCGCGTCCACGATCTTGAGCCGCTTCAGCATCTGCTTCTTGCGGTGCTGGCTCGTCTCGTTCGCAACCGTGTCGCGCAATTCGTCGGCGAGTTTGTCGACGTTGATCCGCTCCAGCAGCAAGCGGATCGCCGGAGACCCGATGTCCGCCCTGAACGCCGTGTCACCCTCGGTCTTCGCCTTGTTGCGCAGCTCGAGGTAGCGGTCTTCATCGAGCAGCTCCCGCTCCTGCACTTCCTGCTCGCCCGGCTCGATGACGACGTAGTTCGTGTAGTAGATGACGCGCTCGAGGTCGCGCAGCGTCATGTCGAGCAGATTCCCCATCGGCGACGGCAGCGTCTTGAAGAACCAGATGTGCGCCACCGGCACCGCCAGCTCGATGTGGCCCATGCGCTCGCGCCGCACCTTGGACAGCGTGACCTCGACGCCGCAGCGGTCGCAGATCACGCCGCGATAGCGGATCCGCTTGTACTTGCCGCAGTGGCACTCCCAGTCCTTTACCGGACCGAAGATGCGCTCGCAAAACAGCCCATCCCGTTCGGGCTTGAAGGAGCGGTAGTTGATCGTCTCGGGCTTGGTGACCTCGCCCCACGACCACCACGTGCGCTGGCCCTGCAGCTCCAGTCGCTCGCGCTCCTTGGAGTCCTTGGGCCCCCGAATCTCCTCGGGTGAAGCGATCCGGATCTGGATATAATCGAAGCTGGAGCTCTTGGGCTCGTGGCCCCCTCCGCTGCGGAAATCGATCACTTATTCCTCCACGTCTTCAGTAGTGCCGAGTGTCACCTTCAATCCGAGCGCCTGGAGCTCCTTCACCAGCACGTTGAAGGACTCCGGGATCCCGGGCTTCGGCAGGTTCTGCCCCTTCACGATCGCCTCGTACACACGGCTGCGGCCGTTCACGTCGTCCGACTTGACGGTCAGGATCTCCTGCAGCGTGTGCGCGGCGCCGTATGCCTCCAGCGCCCACACTTCCATTTCGCCGAACCGCTGGCCGCCGAACTGCGCCTTGCCGGCGAGCGGCTGCTGCGTCACCAGCGAGTACGGGCCGATGGAGCGGGCGTGGATCTTGTCGTCCACCAGGTGCGACAGCTTCATCATGTAGATCGAGCCGACGGTCACCTCGGATTCGAACAGCTCCCCGGTGCGGCCGTCTCGCAGCCGGCACTTGCCGACGGGCGACAGCCCCGCCGCCGCGAGCAGCTCGACCGCCGCGGCGTCGACATCGGCTTCGGACTTCGCGCCGAACAGCGCCGCGAGGGCGGGACGTCCAGTCGCCTCGAGCACCTCGGCCGGCTTGTCCTTGGCCAGGGATTTCTCGATTTCCTTGAGGCCCGCCTTGAACGGGGCCTTGTCCTTTTCATCCGCCGTTTCGAGCCGGGCGTTGTGCATTTCCTGCTCGATCCGGCGCTGCGCCACCTCTCGCTCCGCCAGCTCTTTGCCGGCAAACTTGAGGAAATCGACGAACTGATGGTGCAGCTCCCGAGTCTCGGCCGACACACTGCGCCCGCCGAGTAGCTCCACACCGGCCGACCCGATGTCGGGCCGCCCGCCGTTGGTGGACGGCAGCTTCCGCAGATCGGAGACGATTTGGTGCACGCGCGCCGGGTCCAGCTCCGGCGGCCGCACATCCAGACGCAGTGCATCCGCCGCCCAGCGCAGTCCCGCCAGGCGCAGCAGCACGCCGATCTCCGTTTCGTCCGCACCCTGGAAGACGGGAGTCTTGGCGTCGAAGCCCAGCAGGTGCGCCGCCCAGCCCAGGTGCGTCTCCAGGATCTGCCCGACGTTCATTCGGCTCGGCACACCCAGCGGGTTGAGCACGATGTCCACCGGCGTCCCGTCGGGGAGGAACGGCATATCCTCCTCCGGCACGATCCGCGCGATGATGCCCTTGTTGCCGTGGCGTCCGGCCATCTTGTCGCCGACCGAGATCTTGCGCTTCTCGGCGACGTAGACCTTCACCAGCTGGATGACCCCGGGTGGCAGCTCATCCGGCTGGAGGATCTTGTCGATCTGATCCTCTGACTTCTCCTCGATTTTGGCGCGCTCGGCGCTGGCCGCGTCGAGCACGGCACGGACCTTGTCGTTCACCGCCTTGTTGGCGACGCGCAGCGTCTTCAAGTCCACGTCCGCGAAGTTGAGCTCACTGAGCTGCTGCTTCGACAGCTTGGTGCCGGCCGGGACATACTCCTCGACCGTTCCCGCCTTCAGCATCAGCCCGACTTCCTGATTCGCGAGCAGCTCGGCCAGCTCGGTGAACATCGCCTCCGAGATACGCGCCTTCTCGTCACCTTCGAGCCGGCGCACATCACCGATCCGCTCGCCGCGGTCCTTTTCCACGACCTGATCTTCGATACGCGAGAAGATCTTCACGTCGATGACGACGCCCTCCATCCCCGGCGGCACCTTCAGCGACGAGTCCTTCACGTCCTTCGCCTTCTCACCGAAGATCGCCGTGAGCAGCTTCTCTTCCGGCGACAGCTCCGTCTCACCCTTCGGCGTGATCTTGCCAACGAGGATGTCGCCCGCCTTCACGTGGGCGCCGATCCGCACGATCCCGCGCTCGTCGAGGTCAACCAAGGATTCCTCGGCGACGTTGGGGATTTCGCGCGTGATCTCCTCGCGACCGCGCTTGGTGTCGCGAACGTGCAGCTCGAGCTCCTGGATGTGGATCGACGAATACACGTCGTCCTTGACGAGGCGCTCTGAGAGCACGATGGCGTCTTCGAAGTTGTGACCGTACCACGGCATGAACGCGACCGTGACGTTGGCGCCGAGCGCGAGATCGCCGCGTTCCGTGCCCGCACCGTCCGCGATGATCTGGCCCGCCTTCACCTTCTGGCCCATGTGCACGAGCGGCCGCTGGTTAGTGGCGGTGTCCTGGTTGGTCCGCCAGAACTTCTTCAGGCGGTAGCGGTCGTGCTGCTTGAGCCGCGCCAGCGGATGATCGCCGCTGCCACCTCGCGTCTCGTCGTCGCCGGCGTCGATGATGATCTCATCCGCCGTGACGCGCGTGACGACGCCGGAACGGCGGGCAATCACCACCGCGCCCGAGTCGCGGGCGACCTTGTCCTCGAGTCCCGTGCCCACCAGCGGCGCCTGCGGGAACAGCAGCGGCACCGACTGCCGCTGCATGTTCGAGCCCATGAGCGCGCGGTTCGCGTCGTCATGCTCGAGGAACGGAATCAGGGCCGCGGCGATGGACACGAGCTGCTCCGGCGCCACGTCCATGAAGTCGATCTTGTTCGGCGGCAGCAATGGGTAGTCGTCCCGCTTGCGGCACAGCACCAGCTCGTCGGCGAAGCGGCCGTCGGGCGTGAGGCGCGCATTGGCCTGCGCCACCGCGTATTCCTCTTCCTCGGACGCGGACAGCCAGCGCGTTTCGTCCGTGACCTTGCCGTCTTTCACGACGCGGTACGGCGTCTCGATGAACCCGAGCTCGTTGACGCGCGCGTAGCACGACAGGCTCGTGATGAGTCCGATGTTCGGACCTTCCGGCGTCTCGATCGGGCACATGCGGCCGTACTGGCTGTAGTGCACGTCGCGGACTTCGAAGCCCGCGCGCTCGCGCGTGAGACCGCCCGGCCCGAGCGCCGAGAGACGACGCTTGTGCGTCAGCTCGGCCAGCGGGTTCGTCTGATCCATGAACTGCGACAGCTGCGAGCTGCCGAAGAACGCCTGAATCACGGCGCTCACCGTGCGCGCATTGACGAGATCGTCGAGCGTGATCCGCTCGGGATCGTTGTTGATGCTCATCCGCTCTTTGATCAGCCGCGCCATGCGCGACAGACCCACCGAGAACTGGTTCGCGATCAACTCACCCACCGAGCGCACCCGGCGGTTGCCGAGGTGGTCGATGTCGTCGGTGTAGCCGCGCCCTTCCGACAGCTCGATCAAGTAGCGGATGATCGCGACGAAGTCGGCCTCGGTGAGGACGGTGTTGTCCTTCGACACGTTCACCTTGAGCCGCTGGTTGATCTTGTAGCGGCCGACCTTCCCGAGATCGTAGCGCTTGGGGTGGAAGAACAGCCGCTTGAGCGCTTCGCGCGCCGTCTCGATGTTCGGCGCCTCACCGGGACGCAGCAACGTATAGATCTGCGCCAGCGCCTCGGCCTCGGTGTGCGTCGGGTCCTTGGCGAGGGTGTTCTTGATCAGCGGCGACTCGCTGCGGCCCGCGGGCAGCAGCACGTCGACCTTCGTGACGCCGGACTTGAGCAGCTTCTTGCGCAGCGTGTCCGACAGCTCGCGCCCAGCCTCTCCGACGACTTCACCGTCGGGATCCGCGACGTCGAAGGCCAACACGTACTTGCTCGGCGCCTGCTGCGTCGTGGTCGGTTGCGCGTCCTCGCGCAGATCGAGCGACGTATAGCCGGCGAACACGCGCACCGCCGTGATGCCGGCGCGGCGGAACGCGTTGAAGCGCTCCAGCGTCAGCTCATCGCCCACGCGCGCGAGCGGCTCGCCCTTCTTGTTCTCGGGGTCCGGCACATCGGCGGCCAGCAGCGTGCCGAGCACCTCGCGCTTCTGGGCGCGGCCCTCGAGCTTGCCGGTGATGTCGATCTCCTTCACCGCGTAGAACAGCTTCAGGATATCGGCGTTCGTGCCGTAGCCGAACGCGCGCAGCAGCGCCGTCGCCGGGAACTTCTTCTTCTTGTCGATGTGGACGTAGATCACGTCGTGAATGTCGACCGTGAACTCGACCCACGAGCCGCGGAACGGAATGATCCGCGCCGAGAAGAGGCGCTGGCCGTTGGGGTGGATGCTCTCCTCGAACACGACGCCGGGGGAGCGGTGCAGCTGCGACACGATGACGCGCTCGGCGCCGTTGATGACGAACGTACCGAGCGGCGTGAGAATCGGCAGCTCGCCGAGATAGACTTCCTTCTCGATGATGTTCTTGGGCCGCTTGGTCTTGGTGACCTCGCCGACCTCTTCCATCACCACGAGCTGCAGTGTCGCCTTGAGCGGCACCGAGTAGGTCATGTCGCGCTCGATGCACTCTTCGACGGTGTATTTCGCCTCACCGAGCCCATACTTCACGAACTCGAGCGAGTAGTTGCCGTTCACGTCCTGGATCGGGAACAGGTCCTTGAAGACCCGCTCCAATCCGACGTCGGAGCGCACGCCGTCCTTACCGTCCGGCTGCAGGAGCGATTGGAACGCGCGCGTCTGAATGTCGAGGAGATGGGGCATCGGCATGCCCGTCTCCAGTTTCGCAAACGAAAGCTGCGGTGACGTCTTAGTAGTCATTCGAACCCTCAAGTAATGCAAAAGGCCCTGCCGCCCCCGCGCCCGGCTGCTGTGCGGGGGAGGATGCTAGGGCTCGGAAAAGCGAGCAGGTTGTAGTTAATCCGCGCATGTCGTAGAACCGAAGCGAGACTCGGGTTGGCCGCTGGACCCCCGTGGTCCAGGGCACACTCGAGGCTACTTCAGTTCGACGACCGCGCCCTGCGCTTCGAGCTTCTTTTTGATTTCTTCCGCCTCCTGCTTGGACACACCTTCCTTCACGGTCCCTGGCGCTCCTTCGACGAGATCCTTCGCCTCTTTCAGACCGAGGCTGGTGATCGCCCGAATCTCCTTGATCACCTGGATCTTCTTCTCGCCGCCCGCCTTCAGCACGACCGTGAACTCCGTCTTCTCCTCGGCCGCCGGCGCGGCAGCTGCCGCTCCCGGAGCTGCGCCGCCCGCCGGTGCTGCTGCCGGAGCCGCGATCGTGACACCGAAGCGGCCCTTGAAGGCCTCGATCAGCTCCGCCAGCTCGAACACCGACATGTTGCCGATGGCTTCGAGGATATCGTCCTTACTCATCGTTTGCGTCGCCATTACTGTTCTCCTGCCCGTTTAGTTTTGAGAGCCTCGAGGGCACCCACCATCGCATACAGCAGTCCGTTCAGCACTCCCAGGAATCCCGCCATGGGCGCCTGAAGGGCTCCACCCAGCTGCGCCAGCAGCTGAGTCTTCGAAGGCAACGCCGCCAGCGACTTCACCTGCGCCTGCGTGACCGGCTTGCCTTCGACCAGTCCAACCTTGATCGCCGGCTTCTCGAATTCCCTCGCGAAGTCGGTCAGCACCTTCGCGGCGCCGACCGGGTCCGCACCCGCGAGCACCAGCGCGGTCGGGCCGGCCAGGAACGACTCGAGACCGCCGTCCTTCAACTGTTTTTCCGTCAGCGCGCGCCGCGCCAGCGTATTCTTCACGACCACGTACTCGACGCCGACCGCGCGGAGGCGGCGACGCAGATCCGTGATGTGGGCCACGTTGAGGCCCGTGAAGTCGGTGACATAGATGGTTTCCGACTTGGCGACCTGCGTCGCCAGCGTCGCGACCATCTCCTGTTTCTGCGCTTTGGTCCGGTTCACACGTGGTACCCCGCGGGATCGACCCGCACACCCGGACCCATCGTGCTCGAGACCGTCACGGAACGGATGTAATGCCCCTTGGCGGCCGAAGGTTTCGCCTTCACGATCGCGTCCATGAACGCCTGCAGGTTCTCAGCGAGCTGCTGCGCCGAGAACGACTTCTTCCCGACGGCCGCGTGCACGATGCCGCTCTTGTCCACGCGGAATTCGATCTTGCCGGCTTTCAGCTCCTTGACCGCTTTCGTCACGTCCATCGTGACGGTGCCCGCCTTCGGGTTCGGCATCAGCCCGCGCGGCCCGAGAACCTTTCCGAGCGCGCCCAGCTGCCCCATCACGTCGGGCGTAGCCACGATGACGTCGGTGTCCAGCCAGCCTTCCTTGATCTTCGCGATGTACTCGATCCCCACGAAGTCGGCGCCGGCCGCTTCCGCCTCTTTGATCTTCTCACCCTGAGCGATGACGAGCACGCGGATCGTCTTCCCCGTGCCGTGCGGCAGCGAGACGGTGCCGCGCACGATCTGGTCGGCGTGCTTCGGATCGACGCCCAGCCGCACCGCCACGTCCACCGATTCGTCGAACTTCGCAAAGGCGGTGTTCCTCACCTGTTCGACGGCAGCCGGCGGCGCGTACAGCTTGCGCGGCTCGATGGTGCCCACCGCAGCCCGGTACTTCTTGCCGCGGGTGCGCATCAGCCCTCCACCGTCAGGCCCATGGAGCGCGCCGTGCCGGCGATCATGTTGATCGCGCCTTCGAGATCGGTCGCGTTCAGGTCCTGCATCTTGATCTCGGCGATCTTCTGGAGCTGGGCACGGGTGACCTTCCCCACCTTCTCGCGGTTGGAGGTCGCCGAGCCCTTCTCGATGCCCGCTTCCTTCTTGAGCAAGACGGCCGCAGGCGGGGTCTTGGTCACAAACGTGAACGTGCGATCCTTGTAGATCGTGACCACGACCGGCGTGATCATGCCGGCCTGGGACCCGGTCTTCGCGTTGAACTGCTTCACGAAGTCCATGATGTTCACGCCGTGCGGGCCGAGCGCGGTCCCCACCGGCGGCGCCGGCGTCGCTTGCCCGGCCGGCACCTGCAGCTTGACGATTGCGGTGACTGGTTTCGCCATTAGTGAGCCTTCAGCTGCAAGTAGTCCAGTTCCACGGATGTCGGCCGCCCGAACAGCGCGACGGATACACGCACTTTGCCTTTGTCGGACAACACTTCTTGCACGGTTCCGCTAAAGTCCGAGAACGGCCCCTCGGTGATCTCCACGACCTGGCCCACGAGGAACGGAATCGCCTCGGTGGGCTCTTCTTCCTTGATCGCCTCTTCGACGCCCAGCAGCCGATTGACTTCTTCGGGCCGCAGCGCCATCGGCAGCCGGCTGGTGCCGACGAACTTGATCACGCCCTGGATGCCGTTGATCGTGTGGATGGTCTCCTGATTCAGGTCCATCTCCACGAGCACGTATCCCGGGTATTTCTTGCGCTCGACGTTCACCTTCTTGCCGTTCTTGATCTCCACCTGTGCCTCCGTGGGGACCAAGGCCTGACGGATCGGCTTCTCCGTCTCGGGCCGCGTATCCTCGCCGATGCGGCGCGCGATCAAGTTGCGCACCTTGTTCTCATGCCCGGCCGTCGTCTGAATCGCGTACCAGCGCAGATCCGACATCAGAACATTCTCGCGACGAGCGAGACGAACAGCCATTGAAAGAACGAGTCCATCAACCCAATCGCGAGCCCCAGGACCGTGACGAAAATGATGATCACGGTCGTGGCCTTCTTGAGCTCGTCGAACGTCGGCCACGTGACTTTGCGCAGCTCGTTGCGCACGTCGCGCAGGAACTGAACAAACCGACCGATGCGGCCGCGCCCCGGCTGTAGCTCCGGACCGCCCGTCATCACTTCCGTCGCCATTACTTCGATTCCTTATGCGCCTGCTGCTTGTTGCACCGCGGGCAGAACTTCTTCCACTCCGCCCGCTCGGGATGCTTCCGCCTGTTCTTGGTCGTGAAATAGTTCCGACTCTTACAGACGGTGCACTCCATGATGATGTTCTCTCGTGGCATCTAATGTCCTCAGTTATCACTATTTCAAGATCTTCGTGACCACACCGGCGCCCACGGTACGCCCGCCTTCGCGAATGGCAAACCGCAGCTGCTCTTCCATCGCGATCGGCGTGATCAGCTCGATCGACATCTTCGTGTTGTCGCCCGGCATCACCATCTCGACGCCGGCGGGCAATTCGACCGAACCCGTCACGTCCGTCGTCCGGAAGTAGAACTGCGGCCGATAGCCCTTGAAGAAGGGCGTATGGCGGCCTCCCTCTTCCTTTGTCAGGACGTATACCTCGGCCTCGAACTGCGTGTGCGGCTTGATCGAGCCGGGCTTCGCAAGCACCATCCCGCGCTCGATTTGGTCCTTCTCAATGCCGCGCAGCAGCAAGCCGACGTTGTCGCCGGCCTGTCCGTCGTCGAGCAGCTTGCGGAACATCTCGACGCCCGTCACGACCGTCTTCTTGTCGGTCCCGAAGCCCACCATCTCGACTTCCTCGCCGACTTTGATCTTGCCGCGATCGATCCGGCCCGTGGCGACCGTGCCGCGGCCCGTGATCGAGAACACGTCTTCGACCGGCATCAGGAACGGCTTATCGATCTCGCGCTTCGGCACCGGGATGCTCTTATCCAGGGCCGTGAGCAGCTCCTCGACCTTCCCCGCCCACTGCTTGTCGCCTTCGATCGCCTTCAGCGCCGCCCCACGAATGACCGGCGTGTCGTCGCCCGGGAACTGGTACTTGGACAACAGCTCCCGTACCTCGAGCTCGACGAGGTCGAGCAGCTCGGGGTCATCCACCAGATCGCACTTGTTCAGGAAGACCACAATCGCCGGCACGTTCACCTGCCGCGCCAGCAGGATGTGCTCGCGCGTCTGCGGCATCGGACCATCGACCGCGGAGACCACGAGGATCGCACCGTCCATCTGTGCCGCGCCGGTGATCATGTTCTTCACATAGTCGGCATGGCCCGGGCAGTCGACGTGGGCATAGTGCCGCTCGGGCGTCGAGTACTCCACGTGGCTCGTCGCGATCGTCAGGATCTTCGTCGCGTCGCGCCGGCCCTGGCTCTCGCTCGCCTTCGCGACCTGATCGTAGCTCACGTAGGTCCCCAGCCCCTTGTCGGCCGAGACCTTCGTCAGCGCCGCCGTCAACGTCGTCTTGCCGTGGTCGACGTGGCCGATCGTCCCGACATTTACGTGAGGCTTGGTACGCTCGAATTTGGCCTTCGCCATGTCTCCGTTCCTCTAGACAGGTTTCTGGTGTCTGGTGTCAGGGGGTGTGGGTTCTGACACCCGACACCTGGCACCTGACACCGCAGTACGCCGTCTCCAGAGCTCGCGACCGGGATTGAACCGGTGACCTCGTCCTTACCAAGGACGCGCTCTACCGACTGAGCTACGCGAGCGTTCTTGGTACAGAGCGGGCGACGGGGCTCGAACCCGTGA